>Ga0272443_10001692_pt1 | contig 30955 bp, 46 predicted proteins | sample SSMAcet12_FD_193581 | JGI IMG/M metagenome (GOLD analysis project Ga0272443, IMG submission 193581) | Marine sediment archaeal communities from Little Sippewissett salt marsh, Falmouth, MA, United States - SSM-Acet-12 | ecosystem: Environmental > Aquatic > Marine > Wetlands > Sediment ... | reverse complement strand
AATTATAGAAATAATTAAATAAAACGGTAAAACAAAGATAATTATTACTAAAAACAAAATTTCTTCAAAATTAAAAAGCGCATAAATTAAATTATGTAATATAATTGAAATAAAACCTATAATTACAATAATCCATATTTTTTTCCAGCTTAACAAAAAAAAGTTTGAAAATTTATTTTTCATGTTTAATTATTTTTTCCCCAGACATATAAGGCCACAAAACCTTTGGAATTTTTATTGAACCATCTTTTTGCTGAAAATTTTCAACAAGAGAAATAATAATTCTAGGAGTTGCAAGTCCGCTTGCGTTTATTGTATGGATAAAATTAAGTTTGTTTTTTTCTTGATATCTTGTATTCATTCGTCTCGCCTGAAAATCTGTGCAATTTGAAATTGAAGAAACTTCTAAATATTTTTTCATTGCCGGAGACCAGACTTCTAAATCAATTGTTTTTGCCGAGGGAAAACTAGCATCTTTTGTTGCAAGCAAAACTTTTCTATATGGCAACTCCAAAGCTTGAATAATTTTTTCAGCATGCAAAGTTATTTCTTCAAAAAATTTCCATGAATCTTCTTTTTTACAAATGCAAACCATCTCAACTTTCTCAAACTGATGGAGTCTAAAAATTCCAGGAGTTTCTGAACCGTGCCGCCCAGCTTCAGTTCTGTAACATTGAGTAAAACTAACAAATTTTTTAGGTAATTCTTTTTCTTTTAAAATTTCTCCAGAATATAAATTTGTTAAACTCACTTCTGCCGTCGGTATAAGATAAAGATTTTCATTAGTTTTGTATAAATCCTCCTCGAACTTCGGCAACTGCCCTGTTCCAAAAAGAGATTTTGAATTTGTCAAATGCGGAACATTCACCTCGGTAAAATTATTTTTTGCATGAAAATCTAACATGAAATTTATTAGCGCGCGCTCAAGCTGCGCAAGTTTTCCTTTAAATAAATAAAACCCAGAACCAGAAATTTTCGCCGCACGTTTCATATCAAGCAAATTTAAATTTTCCAAAAGTTCTTGGTGTGGCTTTATAGGAAAATTAAATTTTGGAAGTTTACCCCATTTTTTCAAAACTTTATTTTTTTCTTCGCCTCCGACAGGAACATCTTTTTCCTGAATATTCGGAAGTAAAGATAATTGTAAATCAATCTTCTCTTTAATTTCTTTTTCTTTGTCGTCGATACTTTTTAATTTTTTAGGAATTTCCTTCGCCTGTTTCATTAATTGTTTCGCCTTTTTTTCATCTTTATTTTTTTTAGATTTGCTAATTTCTTTAGAAATTTTGTTTCTTTCTGAACGTATTTTATCTTTTTCAAATTTTAATTTTCTCCACTTTTTATCAAAGTTAAGAATTTCTTCAATAATTTTTTTATCATAGCCTCTATTTTCACAATTTCTTTTCACAAGCTTTGCATCAGACCGAATTAAATTTATGTCTAGCATATTTTATAGAAGAATAAATATTATTTAAAGGTGATGTTGCAAAAAAGTTTTTCCAACAACTTTAAAAATCCTGTGTTCATTATAAAAATATGGGGGCGATAACGAGTGCTTTTGAAGGAATTAATTCTGTATATGTTTCCTTTATAGCTACTTTGCCGTCGTGGGTTCAACAGGTTCTGAACCTTTTTTTGTGGATTCTTGTGATTTTTGTTTACACTATAATTGTCTGGAAATTTTATAGATTTGTCGCACGGAAAAATATAATCTCTCTAAACCTAAGCCAGTATAATCGTTCAGAGCACCCAATTTTTTCAAAACTTCTTGGAAGTACACTATATCTTGTAGAATATATTTTAATTCTTCCTTTCCTTGTTTTTATTTGGTTTGCAGTATTTTCAATTCTTTTAATTTTATTAGCTGAGGATTTAAGTGTTGAAAAAATAACTTTAATTTCTGCAGTAATTATTGGGGCTATTCGTCTCGTAGCTTATACTCCTAGATACGGACAAGAACTTGCAAAAGAAATTTCAAAACTTCTTCCTTTCACACTTTTAGGAATTACAATAACTCGCCCAGATTTTGTTTTTGATTTTTCAAGAGTTCTGCAGAATTTAACACAAATACCTGGATTTTTTTCAGAAATAATTCTTTATCTACTTTTCATAATTTTCTTAGAAATTGTTCTGAGATTTTTAGATTTCTTATTAAATTTATTTGGTCTTAAGGAGCCAGATCCAAATGAAGAAGATGGATGAAGAAACAATCCAAGAGCCAACAGAAGTTTCTCCAGATACGTCTGTTCAAAAAGATAAATCAAAAATTTTTATATATTTAATTCCTCTTCTGATAATACTTGTCTTCGGAGTTATTGTGTTAATTACAATAGACAATTTTGTTGAGGAAGAGACCACAATACAACTAAACGAACTGCAAGAAGGAGTAAGTTACGCAGTCAAAGAAGGCCAAGAAATAAAATTAAATTTAAATGATAATTCACAGCATTTAATTTTCATAAAAAAAGTTGAAAATATTTCCATTAATTTTTTATTAGACAATATAGAATATTTTGTTGTGGAAGGAAATTCTACTAATGTTGATTTTGATGCGGATAATTTTTACGACCTTAAAATAGATTATGAAAATAAAGAAATAATATTCAATACCTTAAATAAATCTATTTGTGAAGAATGCCAGTATTTAGAAAATAATTCTTGTGTGGATTATGTTTGTTGTAACGACACGGATTGCGATGATGAAAATAATGATACTGAAGATAAATGTTTTAATGCAAAAACAATAGAAGCAGAATGTGTCAATGAAATAGTTGTTTGTGGGAATTGTAGATATCGTGTTAATGGCACTTGCATTTCTTATAATTGTTGTTCAGATAGTGATTGCGATGATGAAAATAAAACAACAACAGATAAATGTTATTATCCAAATACTCCTAGTTCCGAATGTGTAAACGAAGTTGAAAACGAATGCGAAATAAATTCGGATTGCGATGATGAAAATTCTTGCACAATAAATTCCTGCACAGGTTTTCCAAAAATTTGTGAATATTCTCAGATTTTAAATTGCACAAACAGCGACGATTGTTGCCCTCCAGGATGCAATTCAACAACAGATAATGATTGTGAATAATATTTTTGTTACATAAACATTAAAAACCATTTTAATCTTGGTTTTTTATGTGTGGGATTATTGGACATATTGGAGAAAAAAATTCTGTTCCAATATTAATTGAAGGTTTAAAAAAATTAGAGTATCGCGGTTATGATAGTGCAGGAATTTCAATCGTTGAAAATAAAAAATTATTAACTATAAAATCAAAAGGAAAAATAAAAGAGCTCGAAGAGAAATTACCAAAAAATTTAAATTCTAATTTTGGAATTGCACACACGAGATGGGCAACTCACGGCGAGCCAAATGAAATTAATGCACACCCTCATATTGACTGCAAAAATGAAATTGCAATTGTTCACAATGGAATAATTGAAAACTACCAATCTCTAAAAAAATTGCTTGAAAATGAAGGGCATAAAATAATTTCAAAAACAGATTCAGAAATTTTAGTTCATTTAATTGAAAAATTTTACAAAGGAAATTTAGAAGAGGCTGTTATGAATGCTCTAAAAATTGTTGAAGGAGCATTTGGTTTAGCAGTTATTCACAAGAATAAAAAAGAAATTGTTGTTGCAAGAAAAAGTTCTCCCCTTGTAATTGGCATTGGTAATGGTGAAATGTTCGTGGCTTCAGATCCTACAGCAATAATAAATTATACAAGAAAAGTTATTTATTTACAGGACGAAGAAATTGCAACAATAGATCAGGACAATTATTCTATAAAAGATTTTTCAGGAAATAATGTAGATAAAGAAATTTACCAAATAAAATGGGATGCAGAGCAAATAGAAAAAGCAGGATTTAAACACTTTATGTTAAAGGAAATTTTTGAACAACCAAAAGCAATTCAAAATACTCTGCGAGGAAGAATTCATGAACATAAGATTATAAAATCATTTAATTTTGATTTGAGTGAAATCAAAAAAATAATAATTGTTGCTTGCGGAACAAGTTGGCACTCAGCATTGATTGGAAAATATTTTTTAGAGAAATTAACTGAAATTCCTGTTGAAGTTGATTATGCTTCAGAATTTCGTTATAGAAATCCTCTTGTCGACGACAAAACTTTGGTTTTGGCGATTTCACAGTCTGGAGAAACTGCCGATACGCTTGCCGCAATTAAAGAGGCAAAGGAAAAAAATGCAAAGACCTATGGGGTTGTAAACACAGTTGGTTCAACTATTGCACGCGAAGTTGATTCTGGAATTTATCTTCACGCAGGTCCAGAAATTGGAGTGGCATCAACAAAAGCATTTTCATGTCAGGTTGTCGCCCTTCTTTTATTAGCATTATTAATTCGACAAAAAAAACAAAAACAAATTGATGAAAATATTTTGGAAGAACTAAAAAAAATTCACGAAAAAATAAACGAAATATTTTCAAGAGAAAAAGAAATTAAAAAAATCGCAGAAAGATATAAAGATAGCAAAAACTTTTTGTATCTTGGTAGAGGAATTAATTTTCCTGTAGCTCTTGAAGGAGCATTGAAACTAAAGGAAATTTCTTATATTCATGCAGAAGGTTATCCAGCAGCTGAAATGAAGCATGGCCCAATTGCGTTAATTGATAAAGAAATGCCTGTTGTGTTTGTTGCGCCGCGCGATTCAACCTATGAAAAAATTTTAAGTAACATGGAAGAAGTTAAAGCTCGGGGAGGAAAAATTATTGCAATTTTAAATGAGCCTGATGAAAAAATAAAAAACTTGACAGAAGATATTTTTATTGTTCCTAAATCAAATGAATTTTTATCTGTTCTCTTGAATACTTTGCCATTGCAACTTTTAGCTTACCACATAGCAGATTTAAAAAACCTTGACGTCGACAAACCGCGAAACCTTGCAAAAAGTGTGACCGTTGAATGATTAATAACTTGGCATTAATTCATTATGGCCAAATTGAATCATTAAATCTATTTTCTTTTTCATGTCTTTGTCTAAAACAGGCGTGTCACAAGCCCCAAAACATGTTTCAAACCAGATTAAAAATTCTGCGTTTGTTTTTTTTCTTAGAAAATCAATAACACAAGTTGCATAAGGTTTAAGTCCGTCAGGAAACTGAAGCAAAACTAACTTTGCTTTTTTATTTTTTATTTTTTCTATAACTTTATTTAATTCAAGGTCGTAAAGTTCATTTAAATCTTCAAGGGAATATTTAGTCATAGGAAATTAAGTCAATAAGAATTTTTAAGACTTTTGAAAAAAAGAAAATCTTAAATATTTGAAATGTTTTGTTTTTATGCATAAGGTGGGAGAATCAGGCTAAGTTTGATCCTATTGATTTTACTTTCCTGGCTTCGGACGCCTTGTGTTGCCTTCAGGCAATTTCAAATCTTTTTCTCGAAGAACTTGATTTAAAATTAAATAATACTCTCTCATTGTATCTACAGAATATCTAAGTTCTTTTGCAGCTTCTTCAACACTATAATCTTTAACAAAATAATTAACAACCCTAATTGGGAAAAAACCCTTGGAACAAGCTGCATTAAATAAATTCATCTCTAAATCAGAAAAATGGTCTCCTTTCTCCATAATAATAAAAGACTTTGAAGAATAAATATCTTTTGATTAGATTAATTATTTTTATATTTTAATTTTAATGCGAGAAAAAGAATTATTGCACAAGAGATAAAATTTAATCCTGTAACTATTTCCAATAGTAAATCTGAAATTATCCAAATAGAATAGATAAAAGTAATTCCTCCACAAAAAGTCCATATAATATAAGAAGGGATGTTTGCACTCGCGACTTTTTTTGTTAAATCTTTTATTGTTGGGAAATAACCAATTATTGTGAGAATTCCTGTGCTCGCATAGAGAAAAATGAGTATTGTTAAAAGTATTTCCATAAAATTACAAAGATTAAATAATTATAAAGCTATCTAAAAACCTCAGATTTAAATATTATTGTTCTCAATTAATTATATGAAAATAAGACAACCAATTGTAACCGTTGTGGGGCATGTTGACCACGGAAAGACTTCAATACTAGATAGTTTGCGAGACTCGTGTGTTCAAGAAGGCGAGAAAGGAGGTATTACTCAAAAAATTTCTTTTACACTTTATCCTATGGACCAATTAAAAAAAGCTTGCCCAATAATTGATGCCAAGGGAATTAAAATAAATATCCCAGGATTTTTATTAATTGACACGCCAGGTCACGCTGCGTTTACAAACTTGCGAAAGCGAGGCGGCGCACTTGCAGACCTAGCTGTTCTTGTAATTGATATTAACGAAGGAATAAAACCACAAACAGCAGAAGTAATACAAATTTTAAAACACAACAAAGTTCCTTTTTTAATTGCACTAAACAAAATTGACAACATTTCCGGATGGAGAAAGCTCGACGAGGATTTAGAAAAAAGCATTGCTTCCCAAGCACAGCAAGTCAAACAAACTTTTGACGAGCGATACATGACTTTAATTGGTTCATTAAATAGCTTTGGTTTTGATGCAGATCTTTACTACAATGTCCAAGATTTTTCAAAAAAAATAGCACTAATTCCATGTTCAGCGAGGACAAAAGAAGGAATTCCCGAACTTACCATGATGCTTTGCGGAGTTTCGCAAAAATATCTCGCAGAAAAATTAAAATTAGGAAAAGAAGCAAAGGGAGTAATTTTAGAAATTAAAAAAGATAAAAGTTCTAATTATGCAGAGAGCATTCTTTACGACGGAGAATTAAATAAAAAAGATCAAATTGCAGTTGCAAATATTTTAGGTGAACCAATTTTAACAAAAATAAGAGTGCTTGAAGAAATTAAACCTCTTTGTGCAAAGTTTGAATCAAAAGAAAAAATAATTGCAGCAACAGGATTTAGAATGCAATTAACTGAAAAAATTGAAATCCTACCAGGAATGCCTTTTGTTGTTTATAAAAATAATTTAGAAGAAATAAAAAAAGAATTTACAAAAGAACTTTCTGAAAATATAAAAACAGATAAGCAAGGAATTATTGCAAAAGCCGATTCGCTCGGCAGTCTCGAGGCTCTTTTAACTTTATTAAAAGAAAAAAAAATCCCTGTTGTAAAGGCAGGAATTGGCCCAATAAATAAAACAGATATAATCTCTGCAAAAGCAAATTTGAAAATAAATGAAATTGATTCTTTAATAATTGGATTTAATGTGAACATTACTGAAGATGCCAAAGAAATAAAAGAAAATATAAAAATTATAACCGATGAAGTTGTTTACAAACTCATAGAAAATATTATTAAATTTAGGGAAAATAAAAGAAAAGAAATTGAAAAGAAAAGATTAATGGAACTTGCAACAATTGTTAAATTAAAAATTCTTTCGCAATATGTTTTTAGAAATACAAAGCCGGCTATTTTTGGAGTTGAAATTCTCGGAGGCAAATTAATTTCAGGGCTTCCAATTACTGACGAGAAAAATGAAAAAGTTGGAAGAATAAAAAATATTCAATTAGAAAAAAAATCTGTAACTGAGGCAAGCGAAGGAATGGAAGTTGCAATTTCTATTCCAGGAGTTAATTTTGAAAGACAACTTAAAAATAAAAACTATCTTTATTCAGATATTAGTGAAGCACAATTTAAAAAATTCAAAAAAAATAAAGATCTTCTTTCTTCAAAAGAAATTTCAATTTTGCAGGAAATTGCCGAAATCAAAAGACAAACCAAGGCAGACTGGGGGGGTTAAAATTTTTATAAAAATTGATTTCAAAAGATTAATTTCCATAATTTTTTTTTAGACTTTTTTTAAGGATTTTATCCCCCAAAATAAATTTCTTTAATTTTTTCGTCTTTTAGAATATTTTTTTTTTCCTTGTAAAACCACCTTACCATTTCCAAAGATATATGTTTTATTTGCTATTTTGGTTGCTTGCCTTGCATTTTGTTCTATTAAAATAATAGATATGCCTTCTTGATTTATTTCCTTAATAATTTTAAAAATCTCTTTCATTGACTTTGGAGAAAGTCCTAATGAAGGTTCGTCAAGTAATAATAAAGAAGGATTTTGCATTAAAGCTCTACTTATTGCTAAAATTTGTTGTTGCCCACCTGATAAAGTAAAACCATAGTTATCTTGTTTTTCCTTTAAAAAAGGGAATTTATCAAATAATTCTTGTATTTTTTTCTCAATAATTTCTTTATCTTTAAATATAAAGGCGCCCATTTCCAAGTTTTCTTTAACAGTTAAATCTGAAAAAATTTGTCTTCCTTGAGGAACATAACTAATGCCTTCATAAATCAGTGCATGAGTTGGAAATTTAGTTATATCTTTTTTCTTAAAAATTATTTTCCCAGAATAAATTTCACATAAATTAAAAATGCTTTTTAAGAATGTTGATTTTCCCGATCCATTTGGGCCAATTATCGCAACAATTTCATTTGGTTTTATATTTACATTAATTTCTTTCAATACCTCCATTCCTTCATACCCTGATTTTAAATTATTAACTTGTAACATTTTATTCTCCTAAATAGGCCTCTAAAACTTTTTTATTTTTTTTAATATCATTAGGTTTTCCTTGCGCAATAATTTTTCCTTCATCTAATACAATAATTTCATCAGCTATTTTCAATGTAAAATTTAAATCATGTTCTATAAATAAAATAGTATCCCCTCTTTTTTTAAGATTAATTAATAACTTAGAAATTTCTTTTCTTAACTTAGGATTAACTCCTGCTGTTGGTTCATCTAATATTAAGATTTTATGAGGATTTAACACAGCTCTTGCAATTTCCACAAGTCTTTTTTGCCCATAGCTTAAATTTTTAGTTAATTTATTCATAAATGATTCTATTTCCATTATTTTAGCTAATTCTAAAATTTTTTTATTATCTTCTTTATTGAAAATAGTTTTGAACAAACTTTTTAAAAAAAAGGTATCTTGATTATTCAGCGCTAAATGTAAGTTTTCTTTTACAGTTAGATTATCAAAAAGCCTAGATTGTTGAAATAATCTTGAGAAACCAAGATTAGAAATTTCATGAGGTTGTTTTTCTGAAATAATTTTTTTATTAAATCTTACTTTTCCAGAATCTGGTTTTAAAATACCCGAAATAATATTAAAAACTGTGGTTTTCCCACTTCCATTTGATCCTATTAATGCAGTAATTGAATTTTCTTTTATTTTAAAACTACAATCATTTACAGCTTTTATTCCTCCAAAATTCTTTTTTAAATTAGAAATTTCTAACATTTTACTTTAAATTAACCCTCCCAAAAAAGCCCTTGGGCCTATAGATTAAAATTAATAATAAAAGTAAAGCATAAATTATTTGTCTGGCTGGGCCAATTATTGATGATGAAAAGCCTATAAATCTTAATGGTTCTGGAAGAAGAATAATTATTACTGTGGCTATTAAAGTTCCTCTTAATGATGCTAGCCCCCCAATAATAACTATTGTTAATATTGGAATTAATTGCAATAATGTAAATGATGAAGGATCAATAAAAGTAATATAATGGGCATATAAACTTCCTGCAATACCTGCAAAAAATGCTGAAATTCCTAAAGCATAAGTTTTCATTTTAAAAGTATTTTTTCCTAAAACTTTGGCTGCAAGTTCATCGTCTCTAACTGCTTCTAAAACTTTTCCAAATGGAGATGAAACTGTTTTTTTAATTACTACATAAGATATTAATGCAATAATCACTGTCAAAATTAAAAACGAAAAATTACTTGAAAAAACAAATCCAAATAAAGAGGGTTTTGGTATACCTGGCAATCCTAAAGGCCCTCTTGTTAATCCAATCCAATTTAATGCCAAAGCGTAAATAACAAAACTAAAAGCAAGAGTTGCTAATGCTAGATAGTCTCCTTTAAGTTTTTTTGTAGGCCATGAAAGTAAAAAACCAAAGAGCATGGCAATTAATCCTGCTAAAAGTAATCCTATACAAAAAGGAAACCCATTTAATGTGAGTAAAGCAGAAGTATATGCACCTACTGCAAAAAATGCAATATGTCCTAGATTAAGAAGCCCGGTAAAGCCAATTGATAATTGGAGAGATATTGCAAGAATTAGATAAATTCCTATTAAAATTAGTAAATGAATAAAGTATTCTTCAATCATTCTTTTTCTCCTCGCTTTTTAATCCCCAATATTCCTCTAGATTTAAATAAAAGAAATATAAACAAAATTATAAATGCAATAGCCTCTTTGTACCCTGAAGGTAAGAACCAAATTCCAAAATTTTCAGCAAATCCAAGAAGATATGCTCCTAAAATTGCTCCGGGGATACTTCCTATTCCCCCAATTATTGCTGCGGTAAATCCTTTAATCATTAAATTAGTTCCCATTGTTGGAGCTAAATTTTGTTCTAGACTAATGAGTATTGCAGCAATTCCTGCTATTGCAGATCCAATAATAAAACTCCATGTGTAAATTTTTTCAGAAGAAATTCCAACAATTTCAGCAACATTTTTATTATCTGAAACAGCCTTTATAGCTTTTCCCATTTTTGTCTTTTTCATAAATAAGAAAAGACCTATAAGTAAAATAAAAGAAATTAGAATAATAAATATTTGCAAGGGGGTTATTATTGCTCCAAAAAATTCCAAGCCCTTTGCAACGTTAATATATCCTATTGTTTTGACATCTGCTCCGAATAAAATTAAAATTAAAGATTCAAGCAAGATAAGTAAAGCAAAACTCGATAATAATAAAATAACATTGCTTGCTTTTCTTTTTCTGAGTCTTTTATAAACAAAAATATTCATCCCATAACCAAGCAAAGAAGCAAAAATAATAGACAAAATAACAGCAAAACCAAAATTCAAATTTAAAATTGAAAAAAGAAAATATAATACATAGGCTGAAAACGCAATTGTTGCTCCATGAGCAAAATGAATAAATTTGCAAGTTGAATAAATTAAAGAAAATCCAGAAGCAACCAGAGCATAAATTGCTCCAACAATTAGTCCATTAATTAAAAGTTGTGTAAATACCATCTTATCCTCTTTTATACTAATAAAGAAATAAGATTAATAAGTTTTTGTATCTAAAACTATTTATTTTTTCAAACATCTAATAATTAAATAGAAGGGAAATTTTTTTTCTTCGCCCCACAACCTAGGATAAGTTGAAAGATCTTTTTTTGTTGGCATTGGTTCCAAAATCTTATCTACCATGAATCCAGATTCAATTAATAGATTAATTAATGTACTAAATCTTTTAGAATAATTATTTACAATAAAGGTTTCTTTACTTGATTTATATAATTCTTTTTTTATTCTTTCTTCCTTCCAATAATTTCCTATTTTTCCGTTTAAGTATCTAACCCAATTTGTTTTTGGTCTATAAAACATTTCAAATGGATGGGGCAAAGACAAAATAAATACACCTTTTTTCTTAAGAACCCTCTTAATTTCAGATAATGCTTTTAACCAGTCTGTTTTTTTTGAAAGATGATTAAAAACAAGAACAGAAATTACTATATCTTGACTTTCATTCTTAATAATTTTCATGTTTCTAATATCACTATAATAAAAAGAAGCACCCAATTTAAGGCTATCCTCTTTTTGTTTAGCTATTTTAATCAATTTTTTTGATATGTCTATTCCAACAACTATGGCCTTCTTTTCTGATAATATCCTACTTATATATCCCTCCCCACAACCTGCGTCTAAAATTTTCTTTTTTTTAACATTTCCTAAAAGAGAAATAACATAAGGCCTACAAAGAAAATCACTTTGAATTTGTTTTTTATTTCTATCCCAAAATTTAGAATTTGTAACCATCTTAATAAAAATTAAATAATTTTATTTATAATGCAATAAACTTTCCATTGCTAATTGTTTTTAGGTAGGTATTTCCATCTAAACTATAATCTTTAAATTTTATATCTCCTAAAATACCTGAATAACTCTCTCCAGAATTCACCTTCTTTACCATGCATGATGCATCTTCGTCACAACTTTCAGAAAGTTGAGCAATAAGATTAACAACATTATATCCATTAACTGAATCAAGATTTACTTCTTGATTATATTTTAATTTGTATTTATTTTTAAATTCATTGAATTCTGGAGTGTTAAGTTCTTTGAAAGGATGCGTATAAACAATACCTTCTGCTCTATCTCCGGCCAAATCTATTAATGTAGGGTTTTCAGTAATCCACTCGCTAAAAAAAGGTAAGTTTATATTTAGTTCTTTGGCTTGCCTTAATATTATATCATAATTTCCTGCATGAGCTATAAAATTAACTATTCCTTCTGCACCACTATCTTTAATTTTTGTTAATGATGTTTTAAAATCTGCAGCATTATTTTTATCATAACCTTCTATTAAAGAAGCTTTTCCTCCAAGTTTTTCATATTGTGTAACAAACTTGTTTTTGTAAGTTTCACCGAAAAAATCTTGTTGGTAAATTATAGCTACATTGTTCATTCCTTTATCTTTTATGTGTTTAGCAAGAACTTCCATTTCATCTATTGGTGAAGGAAGTAAATTAATAACATAAGGGTCTTTGCCTTCAGAGATTTCCATACGAATAGAAGAAATAAAGATTATTCCTTTTTTGTCTTTTAATTGAGTTATGTAAGGAGGAGAAGCTGCACCACAATAAACAGCTATTTTATCTATTCCATCAATATTAACTAATTTATTAGCAACAGGAGTAGCATCAGAAGCACTGCATTTATCATCTTCAATAAATAATTGTATCTTTGTGTCGTGATTGTTATTATATTCTTCTGCTGCAAGAGTTGCTCCTTTAACAAATCTCTCTCCTTGATAAGCAACTCCCCCTGTTAAAGGTGAAGCTATGCCTATTTTGATAGTCTCTTGACCATTAGAAGGAAGTAAAATAACTAATAATAGAATAACTACAATAGCTAAAGTAAAAATTATCCAAATAAATTGTTTCTTCATTTTAATCCCTCTTTATCTAAGCAAGAAGTTTTAACACTTTTTAAAAGTTTTGAACTTTCTTTGGGTTCTTCATTTCTAGCTAATAATTCAAAAATTTTAGAGACTGTGCTTATTTCTTCTAATTTAGATTGTCCTGAAATTGTACTTAAAAGTTGAGATTCAGTTCCTATATCAACTCCCATTATGTAAATTTCTTGCATATACTTCCAAAATTCTTTTCTTTTCCCAATAGGGAGATTATCTGCATAGTTTTTCATCCTTTCAATTATTTCTTTGTATGTCATTTTATTTATATTCGTATTCTCCTTCTTCCCAATACTTAGATAAAGGAGAACTTGTATTATTTCTTAAGACATTATAAAATCCTTTAATTATTCCTTCCCATAAATCATGAGTTTTGCCTTTTTTCCTTTCACTTAATACTACCTCACGCAAAGGCGCATATCTTTCTTTTATAGAATTAAAAGAACTATACAATTTTTTCCAAGTATCTGGATTATCTTTTTTTCCTGAAACATTACCTAATCCTCCTCTTGCTCCTGCTTCAGAATATATGTGAGTAGTATTTCCCCCATGAGTTGCGTTAAAATGTTGTGTTACAATTACATTAATTATTCCTTTTTTCCAAGCTTCAACTGAAACCATATGTCCTGCTACAGGATCAATTTCTCCATCCTCGCCAGGCATTTCAAGATCAATTAAAGCATAATCAATGTATTTCTCAGAAGATGTTGACTTATTCATTACTCTTTGTGCTTCTTTAGGACTTGAACAGTACAAAAATTCAGCATCATTTACAGTATTAAAATAATTTCTAGCTGCATCAAGATTTTCTTGGTTATCATCTACTATTAGAACTCTTAAACATTCTTTCTCTAATTTATTAGTTTTTTCATTTGTCATTTTATTGAATTGCATATCCTGCCCTTGTAAATTTAGATAAAAGTTCAGAATCCCTATCTCCTGGATCATACCACTCACTTCTACTAACTATAACTCTGTAACAATCATCAAAAAATAATTTTTTTATTTCAACATGGGGCTTACTAAAAGGATGTTCTTTAGAATAAACCGAATCCACTGCTTCCCTTATTTTATTTCTATGTCTAAGTTCAGTAATATTTATTCCAGAACTAATAAATCTACCCTCTAATGCAGATAAAGCCTTCTTGAAAATATTCCTTTTATCTATGAATTGCAAATCATAGGTTCTTGATAAAGGATAAACTTTATCAGTTCTTTGTTTGTTTTTTGTTTTATTTGTCATTTTTGTTTTTTGTGTATTCTTACTACACAATAGTAATAACTATATGGAGTATATAAATATAATCCCCTCCCAAGTGTAGAGTAATAATAAGATTTATAAATTCAAAAATTCTTGATTAAATATGATAGAACAGGTGCTTCAACAAATAGGTTTAACTCAAAATGAAATTAAAGTGTATTTAGCTTTGCTTAAATTAGGAGAATCAAAAACAGGTCAAATACTAGAGAAATCCGGGCTTAATTCAGGAAAAATTTATGAAATATTAAATTCCCTACAAAAAAAAGGTTTAGTATCTTCTATTACAAAAGATAAGGTTCAGTATTTTTCACCTGCAGACCCTAAAAGAGTTATTGATTATCTTGAAGAAAAAAAGAAAGAAATAGATAAACAAGAAAAAGATTACAAAAATATTCTTCCTGAATTATTATCTAAAATTTTATTAAAATCTCCTGAAACAAAAATAGAAATTTTTACAGGAATGAAGGGTTTTAAAACGGCTTATTCAAAAGAACTTGAATTTCCAAAATCAGAAACCCTTTACATAATGGGACTTAATCCTCTTGACTCCAATGCAAAAGAAGCTTATAATTATTTTATAAAAATTCAACAGCCAAAAAGAGATTTCAAAGGTTATAAAATAAAAAAATTATTAGGTGAAAGTACAAAAAAATTACCTGAAAAACAAGGAAAAAATGTAGAAGTGAGATATTTACCTTATGATTCTTTAGTTTCTTTTAATATAATTAGAAATCTTTCTCTCATAGGAATTTTTGTTAAAGAACCAATAGTCATATCAATAAAAAGTGAAGAAGTAGCAAAGAATTTTAAAAATCAGTTTGAACTTCTTTGGAAATTAGGAAAGAAGAGATAAAATGTTGTGCATAATATATGTAAGAAAGAAAAATCATATCACACCCCGATGCCAAGATGAGCGGTTTTACTTCGTGGGTGTTAATTTAAATAATCTATTTTCTTATTCTTAGCATGGCAATTAAATGGGGTTTACTTATTGTTCTAATTATCGCTTGTAATTTAATTGGAGCTATTGGAGCAATATGGACATCTTCAGATTCATCTTGGTATAGAAATTTATCCAAACCAAATTTTAATCCTCCAAGCTGGATTTTTGGACCAGTATGGACTTTGCTTTTTACCTTAATGGGAATTTCATTATATTTTGTCTGGACCTCTCCTCCATCCCAAATTAGATTAATTGCCTTAGTATTATTTGGGGTACAATTTTTATTTAATGTTGTTTGGAGTTATTTATTTTTTGGATTAAATAAACCTTTATTTTCTTTTATAGAGATTCTATTTTTATTAGCACTTATAATTGTAACAGGATTTTATTTCTTTAAAGTTAATAGGATTTCAGGATATTTATTAATTCCTTACTTTTTATGGACAAGTTTTGCTAGTTTTCTTAATTATACTTTATGGAAATTAAACTAATAAAATTGTTTGTATAATATAATTTATCCTAAACTTTATAAATACAAAATCTTCAATAGATTATGGCAAAAAAAAGATTAAAAAGAAATGTTCATCGAGCAATGAATCGAAGGATGAGAGGATCTAAAAAAAGCAAGAAAGGTTTGGTTAATAATTCTAAAAAAGTTAGTTAGATTAATAAAATTTATGAAAAAACAATGGTGTGTATATATTCTTGAATGTCAGGACGGTTCGTTTTATACTGGCGTAACTAATGACGTTGATGCTCGGATGAAAGCACATGCAATAGGAAAAGGAAGCAAATATGTCCACAAAAAAGGATTTAAAAAACTCCTCCGAGTCGAGCCATGTAAAAATAAATCTGAAGCGTGCAAATGCGAATATGCAATAAAACAATTACCCAAACATAAAAAATTAGATTGGTTTGATTAATTAAAATTATTTTAAACGACGTAAGATTTAAATTAGTTAACTTGTTTAGATATCTATGAAAAGAGGATTAATAATAATTTTTATTTTGTTATTTTGTTTCCCTTTAATAAATTCTTTAACTGGAGAGGCAATCACAGGAAAAATTTCAGAGTCGCCGACAAATGTTTCGGTCTTTGTTGAATCAACAGTGCCAATAATAATTCTGCACAGCCCAGAAAATACAACCTACTATGAAACAAAGATTTTAATAAACTACTCTATAAAAAATCAATTAAATGAATCCTGGTATAACATTGATGATTTAGAGAATATTTCTTTAGGAAATTTAACAGAGAATTTTTTTTATCTAGACATCCCGCTTGGAAGTCATATAATTAATTTTTACGCAAATAATTCCCAAGGAATTTTTCAAAAACAAATTTATTTTGAAATTGCAGAAAAACCTGTAACACCTCCTTCAAGTTCTAGTTCAGGAAGTTCTGGCAGTGGAGGAGGCGGAGGTGCAGCCCCTGTATCAGAACCAATAATTTCTACAGACAAAAAATTAATTGAAGCAACAATTATGCAGGGTATGACAAAAAAAGAAATATTAACAATTTACAACAACAAAGATTATGAAATAAATTTGGAAATAGAATTATTGGATTTGGAAAATTTTATCTCAATTGAAGAAACTAATTTTAAAATTCCTGCAAAAGGTCAAAAACAATTAACAATTAATTTTTATTCTTTTGAAACAAGTTTTCCTGGAATTCGCATAGGCAAAATGTTTTTAAAAACTAGTCAAGAAAAAAAAGAAATAAATTTAATTTTAGAAATTAAAGAGCGAGAAGCACTTTTTGATATTTTATTAGAAGTTTTACCAGAATATAAAATTGTTTCCTCTGGACAAAAAACTTCTGCTTTAATTAAAATGACAAATATAGGATTTAAAGAAAATCCTGTAGACGTAGAGTTAGTTCTTTCTTTAATGGATTTAGAGGAAAATGCGGTTTATGAATCTTCTAGCGAAATGATTGCAGTAAAAGAATATGTTTCAATAACTAGAAAAATACAAATTCCTGAAAATTTACCTTATGGAACTTATCTTGTTGTAGCGAAAATAAAATACAACGATCTTCCTGCAAGTTCTTATGATACAATAGAAATAATTAAAAACACAAAAAAAACTTCAATATTTATTTTCCTATTAGTTTTATTTTTAATCGCTTTACTTATTTTTTTGTTGCATTTTCTTGTTAAAAAAAAGAAGAATAAAAAATAGTTTACCCTCCCTCTACAATAATTTTTTCTTGTTTTACACCGAAATCTAACAAATCTTTTTTTATTGTATTTACAAATTCCCCTGGGCCACAAATATAAAAAAATTGATTAAAGTCTTTAATATTTTCTTTTAAAAAATTTTGATTTATCCTTCCATAAAAATATCCTTGCTTTTTTTCATTTGTTAAAACAAATAAAATATCTTCTATTAAATTTTTTAATTCTTTTTCCGAGATAATTTCCTCGAAAGTTTTATTTGAAAAAATTAATTTGTTTTCTTCTCCAGAATTTAATTCCCTTAATATTGAAATAAAAGGAGTGATTCCTGTTCCTCCTGCAATAAAAATTCCTTCTCCTTTGTAAGTTATGCTTCCAAAAGCATCTTCAATTAAAAACTCGTCGCCAGGTTTTAGTTTATGCATTTTTTCAGTTATCCCCCCAGAATATTTTTTAATTATAAATTCTAAAATTAAGTCTTCATTAGTTGAGGCAAAAGTTATTGGTCTTTTTTCTTTTTCTAAACCAGGTTTATTTATTGAAATCATCGTCGCCTGCCCAGAATTAAATTTATAATTTTCCGGTCTTTCAACTAAAAAACTTTTTACATTTTTTGTTACAAAATTTACTTTTAATATTTTAACTTTATATTCCATCTTTTTTTTGTTTGTTTTTATAATCTTTAATTGCTTCTTTGAGTGCGTCGCTCGCAAGATTTGAACAATGCATTTTTATTGGGGGAAGTCCTTTCAAAGATTTCGCAACATCCTCTCTTGTGATCTTTTTTGCTTCATCTAATTTTTTTCCCTTAGCAATTTGGGTTATCATCGAAGAAGTCGCAATTGCTGCAGCACATCCAAAAGTTTTAAATTTAATTTCTTTAATTATCTCTTCACCTAATTTATTTTTTCCAACTTTAATATAAACCCACATAATATCTCCACATTGAGGGTTTCCAATTTTTCCAATTCCGTCAGGATTTTTTATTTCTCCCATATTTTTTGGATTTATAAAATTCTCCATAACTTTCTTTGAATATTTTAGAAGCGGCATTTATTCTTTCTCCATAAAAAAATAATTTCCTAGGTGCGGTTTATTTCCAGTAGTCATTTGTATTAATTTAGCTTCGATTATTTTAAAAAAAGGCATAAATAATTTTTTTATTTCTTCTAATGAGGAATAATACAATTTTGTTCCTGCGGGCATTGCAGCTCCTTCAGGAATTATTCTTAAATTTTTTCCTTTTGCCCCAAAATCAGGATTTTGATTATTAAAACAAATTGATAAATATTTCCCCTTTTTATTTAAAATTTTTTTAATTTTTTTTACATATTTTTCTCTCTTTTCAGGAATTATGTGATGTAAAAGAGTCCATTCCAAAACAAAATCAAAGTTTTCATTTAATTTTTCTAATTCATTTATGTCCATTGCAATAAATTTTATTTTTATTCCTTCTTTTTCTGAATTTTGTTTTGCAAGTTTTATTGCATTTTCAGAAATATCAATTCCAGTAACATCAAATCCTTTTTTTGCAAGATAAATAGAATAAAACCCTTCCCCACAACCAATATCAAGAACTTTACAAGGATTTATTTTTTTATTTTCAATTAATTCGACTAATTCTTTTGGAGGATACTTTTCTGTCCACACTGCTCCTTTTTCATACACTTTTTCTAAAATTTCTTTATCTTTCATTTAACTCCTTAATTATTTTATCAATTTGCTTTTTTGTTATCCCATGTGCAAGACAGCCTTGTTCAATTGTTTCTTGCATTGCCATTGGACAGCCTACGCACATCAGGCCAGCTTCAAATAAAATCTCAGCAGCTTTAGGATTTATGTTCAAAACTTCATTTAACTTTGTTTTTTTTGTTATTTTCATTCTCCAAAAATTTCCTCGGCATCTTCTAATTTAATTCCTTTTTCTTCTAGCTCCTCTTCACAATCAATTTCATTTTTCATGTCGCACGAATGTTTTTTATATTCATTAGTCATTTTAATTTATAAGGGGGGAAATTTTTCTTAGTTTCTCGACAATAGAATTCAATTTTTCTAAAACATAATTAATTTCTTCTTTTGTTGTGAATTTGCTAATGCTCATTCTTATTGAACTATTTGCTTGAAGTGGTTTAAGCCCAATCGCTTTTAACACATGACTTGATTCTAGTGAGTGTGACGCGCAGGCAGAACCTGTTGAAGTATAAATTCCCAAATTTTCTAAATAGCCCCCAACAGCTTCCCCTTCAATATTATTAAATGAAACATTAATATTATTGCACAATCGATTTTCTTTCGGCCCATTTAATTTTACATTTGATATCTTTAATATTTCTTCAACAAAATAATTTTTTAGTTCTTCCATATTTTTTACATCTTTTTTATTTGAAAGATCAACTGCTTTTGCAAAACCAACAATCCCGCTGACATTTTCTGTTCCAGAGCGATATTTTCTTTCGTGTCCGCCGCCGTGAAATAAAGGAGTAATTTTTATTCCATCTTTTATATAAATTGCACCCACTCCTTTTGGCCCATGAATTTTATGAGAGTTTAATGTAACTAAATCTAAATTCATTTTTTTAACATTTAATTCAACTTTTGTAAAACTTTGGCAAGCATCTGTATGAAACAAAACATTTTTTTCCTTGCAAATTTTTCCAATTTTTTCTAAGTCTTGAATTGTTCCAATTTCATTGTTTCCATGAATTACAGAAACAACAATTGTTTTTTCTGTGATTGCATTTTTAATATCTTCAGAATTAACAAATCCTTCTTTGTCGACGTTAAGATAAGTTACTTTTGCACCTTGCGTTTCTAACCATTTGCAAGTATTTAAAACACAATCGTGTTCAATTTTGGTTGTAATGATATGATTTTTTTCTGGATAACTGCTAAAAAATAATCCTTTCAAAGAAAAATTATTTGATTCTGTTCCACCACTAGTGAAAAAAATTTCTCTTATGTTTGCATTAATTTTTTTCGCAATTATTTTACGCGCTTTTTCTAACGCGTTTTTTGCTTCTTGCCCGAAAACATGAACTGATGATGCATTGCCATATTTTTTATTAAAATAAGGTTGCATTGCTTTTAGAACTTCTTCGTCAACTTTTGTTGTAGCCGCATTATCTAAATAAATTTGTTTCATTTTCCCTTACACTCTTTACAATTTCCTTTACAACAATGTTTTACATGGCTATCTATAAGTTTGAGAATAGGAATAATTGTTTTTTTATTAAGAGAATAAACTCTTTGCTTCCCTTTTTTTTCAACTTCAACAATATTACATTTTCTTAAATTCGAAAGTGCGTGAGAAACTTTGCTCTGTTCCCCCCCTATTTCATTTATAATTTCAGAAACATTTTTGCTTCCTTTTTTTAAAGATAAAACAATAGATATTTTTAATGGATTTGCAAGATTTGTAAAAAATATATGGTATTTATTTGTCATATGAACTATAATTCATATGTATTTATAAACATTTCTATACTTTGGCTGTTAATTCTTGCAATGATAAAATATTAAAAATAAAAAATAAAATTAATTTCTAGAATTTAATTAAAATCTTCTCTTATTAAAATCTCTTCTAGGTGGCCTTCTTGGCCTATCAGGATCCATTGGTTTTGCTTCATTAACTTTTAATTCTCTTCCTTCAACTTCTTTGTTGTTCATTTCAGCAATTGCTTTTTTTCCAGCTTCATCTTCTTTAAAAGTTACAAATCCAAATCCTTTTGATCTTCCAGAGTATTTGTCCTGTATAATTGTAGCTTCTTCAATTTCACCATATGAGGCAAAAAGTTTCTTCAATCCTTCGCTATCAACACTATAAGGCAAATTTCCAACATAAACTTTCATTTCACTTTCCTCCTTACACTTATTATTAGAAATAGTCAGTTTTCTAACCTTTCCAATACTAATTTTAATAATAACCGAGGTTTTTAAGGTTTGGGGTTTTAGGAATTGTAGAAATACTTCTAAAAAACCCTTTCAAAGTTTTTCCAGATTTTTTCTTTAACTTCCTCCAAATTCATTTCTTTGATTTCTCCAATTTTTTGATAACTTTCTACAACATTAGATGGTTCATTATCTCTTTTTTTTTCAGGATGCAAAAATGGCGAGTCTGTTTCACAAAATAAATTTTCAATAGGTGCGATTTCAACAACTTTCTGAAAATGTTCACTATATTTAATAATTGCAGGAATTGATAAACTCCAGCCATTTTTAATAATCCTCATGACAAGTTTCATGTTCCCAGAAAAACAATGCATCACAATTTTTTTATAATTAAAACTTTCCAAAAACTCAATTGCTTCAAGTTCTGCTTTTCTCGAGTGAACAATCAAAGGTTTATCTAAATCTTTCGCCAAATTAATTAATTTTCCTAAAATTTTTTTTTGCTTTTCCAAATTTTCTCCCTCAAACAAATCAAACCCAACCTCTCCAATTCCAATAATTTTCTCTTTATTTTCTTTAATAAAATTAATTTCTTTTTCAATTTCCTTATCTGCTAATTTTTCAGCTTCAACAGGATAAATTCCAAAACAGGCTTTAAGATTATCCTCTATTTTAATAATATTTAATAACGCTGCATTTGATTTGTGGTCCACTCCTGCCGCAACAATTACCACTTCTTTTTCTTTTGCGTGCTTAATTAATTCTTCAATATCTTTGCACATATCAATGTGCGCGTGAATGTCAACAAATTTTGGTTTCATGATTAAGCTAGTTAATAAGAATTTTTATTTTTTTGGGTTAATTGATTTTGAAAATTTTTAAGTCCTGAAAGCGTTTTCGTGCAATTTTTTAAGAGGAATTTTATTACAACAATCTTTTTATATGTTTTTTTTGTGATTTTGAAATGAAGATAGCTCAAAGATTAAATCAACTAGGAAAATTTGGGGTGAGACTTAACACATTTCCCCTAAGAGAAGATGAAAGAAAATTTAATTCTTCATGGGTTATGAGATTTGAGGATGGTGAGGGTTTAGAGTATATTACTGGTGAATCGCACGATATTTTCGCGGGAAATTATATTTCTAATATATTGTGTGCCGAATTAGGTTCTGAAAAAGTGAGAAAAATTGAATTAGGCTACCAGAATTGGCCATTAGAAGGGCATGTTATTCTTGATTTGAATCAAAATATCAAATATACTTTTTTTCTTCCTTCAAGATCTTTATTAAATGAAATTGATTAGGAAATTATCTTTTCTTATAAAGAGCTCCGCAATAATTTTTAATAAATAAAATTACATTCCAAAACAGCTTTTATATTTGAGAACACTTTTGTATTTCCACAAAAGACTTGTCGTGGACATTTCTGTTTCACTAAAAAAATCGCCGTTATTTTTTGCAATTTGAATTATCTCACAAAAATTATTTTCATTTAATTTTGTTAAATACTTTGAATTTATAATCAATTTCATATCATAATCATGAGTCTCTCCTTTTTCAACAGAATTCTTGCGCAAAAGATAGTCTTTTTCAAGTTCCTCTGGACTTGCACTGTAAAAACTTAAAAGAATAATCGCGTCGTCAGGTAAATCCTGAATTAAACTATTTTGAGAAATCACATTTTCAAATTGCAAATAATCTTCTTCTGTTGCTTCTTCAAAAACATATTTATTTACTGAACTAGAATAGCTCTGCGAACCAGAGTCACTCCCTTCCTGATTTTTTAAATAATACCCAAAAACAATTCCTGCTACAACCAATAAAATTATTGCCACTAAAATAATAATCACCCAAAAAACTTTTTTCATTTTTTAAAAAACAAAAATCAACTTAAAAAACTTGTGATAAAATATGGGCACGCAGGGAATCGAACCCCGAGCTCGTGGTCTCACCGTTTGAACAAACGCTGATAGGAGAACTTGTTCTCACTCTGGAGCCACGTATTTTACCATTAAACTACGCACCCACAAGTAAATGCAGCAAAATTCTTTTAAATATCTTTCTTAAATATATCTTCAATTAAAGTTACCACTAAGATGATTAAGAACTATTAAGTTTATTTTGCTTTTTCAGAAATCTTGCCGAGCTTAATTGTTACCAAAACTGCAATTATCGTGACCACTACAGCGTACACAATCATAGCACCAAGGCTATCAGCACTGCCAAAAACAGCTTTGAATCCAGCTTGTATTGCGCCGTTCCACGCCAAAGCAGCAACAAGACCAAAAGCAGCAGTAACCAAAGCTACAAGTTTTTCTACAACTTCTTTTTTCATTTTGAGTTTTAGATTTTTTCAAAAGGAAATCATGAAAAGTTCTTCTTTTCTTTTTTCATTTTGAGTTTTAGATTTTTTCAAAAGGAAATCATGAAAAGTTCTTCTTTTCTTTTTTCATTTTGAGTTTAAAAAATAAAAATAAATTATTTTTGTTTAATCTTTAGTAGCCATGTAAATCATATAGATCGCTGAAAGGCCAACTAAAATATACACAATCCTTGATAATGTTGTAAGTGTTCCAAAAATAGCTTCCACTAAATCAAAACTGAATAAGCCAAAAAGACCCCAGTTCAATCCACCCACAATTACAAGGACAAGTGCAATCCAATCAAGTGCGTTTTTTTGCATTTTTTCCTCCTTATTTATTTAGAATATTCATATGAACGAAGTTTCATATATTTATAAATGTTTGCAAATTATTTTATTCTCTTGATTTCATTTATTTCATCACCAGAAATTGCACAACCTTTGAATTTAACCGCATAAAGTAAAGCGTCGAGGACCATTGGACCTTTAAGTTTTACCAAACCTTTTTTAAATGCAACATAAACAAGTTCTGCTGATCTTATAAATTTAAATTCTTTAAAAAAATTATAATTTTTTGAATTTGCTTTTATTTTTGATTTTAATTTTCTTTCAAGAAGGTTTTTTAAATTTTCTGGTTTTTCTGAAAGAATTCTTATTGTTCTCTCGTCAGCAGCGACGACATTTTTTATTTTTTTATTATTCAAAATTTGACTCAGCGCAAGGCATGAAGTTTCACCCAAATCAATAATTTTTATTTTGTTACTATTTGCCTCAAAAGTCGTGTTTGCAATTTGTATTAATCTTTCAGAATTTTTTTCAATTTCTTCTTTTTTTATTTCAAGTGATTCAGGAAGTTCTAAAACTTTTTCCTCAATTAGTTTTTGTACTTGCAAAGCCTCCAATTCAAATCTTTTTATGCTAAGCGGCCTATCAACAACCTCATATTTTACTTTTTGTGTAATTAAAAATTTTCCTGAAAAAATTTGTTTAAGATTTTTTAGCTCTGGCAAAAGTCCATTCATAGCAAAAGTTATAAGAGTCCCAGCATCGAAGATAATTGCTTTTTGTGTCATTTTGAATTCTCTAAACAATAGATAGATAAATCAACTAATTTATTTAATTCTCTTTTAACATTTAATCCTTTAAAATTTGGGACCCATTTTTTTCCAAGCACATCACTAACTACAAAAGCACAGGCAATTTGCACTTTCCTATATTTTGCAACAGAAAACAACGCTGATGCTTCCATATCAACAGTTTTGATTCCTTGTTTAGAATATTTTTCCACCTCTGCTTTTGTTTCTCTATATGGAGCGTCAATTGTCCAACCCAATCCTTTTTTATAATTTACTCCCTGCTTCTTAAAAGTTTTTTCAAAATTTTTTGTTAATTCTTTATCCGGAAAAGCAAATTTTCTATTTTTTAAATAATGGTGGCTCGTGCCCTCATCTCTTAGTGATTTCTCACAAACAAAAATTCCTTCTTTATGTAAACCTCCTGCAGTCCCAATATTTAAGAATTTTTTTCCTCCTAAAACGATTAGCTCTTCCATTGTCGAAGCCGCAATAGGAGAACCAATTCCCGCTATTTTAACAAAACCAATGTCTTTGTAAACATAAATTGTTAAAAGACTATATAACTGAATTTTTTTTGGTTTGAATTTTTTTAAAAAATATCTTTTAACACTATTTTGATAAGTAAGAATATATTTTTCTGGAAATTTTTTTTTGGTTATATTTCTATAATTAATAAAATCTTCTGGATGAAAAAGTGATTCTTGCAAATGTTTGTCTTTAAAATTTGGGTATTCCATCAATCAAACATCTCCATTGCAAGTTTAATTCTTTGTTTTGTAGAAATTGTTCTTCCAATATTTTCATCACCCATTTTTTGCCCAGCATAATTCGCAAGATCCCAAAGCGAAATTCCCAAAAGCTTCGACGTTTTCTCCATTGAGATTCCGTGCTCATAAATTTTTGAAGCTTTGTTTATTGAAGCTTTTCTAAAAACATCCAAAATGTATTTTTTTAAATTTCCTGAAAAACCTTCTATTCTTTTTCTTAATCTTTCTATATGTTTTCTAAGATGGATCTCATCTTCTTTTTTAAGAGCATCCCCACAATTATTAATTCCTGCTAAAATATTTTTGTAAATGTTATTCCAATTTTTTTGCGAGCGATAAGCAGGTCTTTCAATTATTTTGCTTAAAGAATAAATAATCACCGCAATTGCAATGTTGTCGGGATCTTGAGTTATCGAAGCTGTGTGAATTGTTTGATCACTTAAATTTTTTAATTTAATATTGTCTTCTTGTTTTAACGCACTAACGGTCTCTTCAAAAATTCTTATAATATTTTCTTTTTCTTGCATTTTGATTTTATGTTTTTAAATGTGAGAATAAAATTTTCTCAAAAGATTTTTTATTTCTTACATTATTATTAAAAATAAAAAGATTATTTAAAGGTTAATGTCTTGTTTTCTTCATGAAACCACAAATTGTACTTGATACAAATTTTATTATTATTTGCATAAAACAAAAAATAGACTTTTTCGAAGAACTTGAAAAAATGGGGTTCACAATTATAATTCCAAAACAAGTTATTCAGGAATTAGAAAAATTAAAAAGAAAATTAGAGTTAAAAATTTTGGAAAAATATAGATCCTCTTTTAAAATAATTAGATTCAAAAAAGGTTATGTAGATAAAGGCATAATTGAATTTGCTGAAAAAAATCCAAGGGCAATTATTGCAACTCTTGACAGAGATTTGAAAAATAGAATCCTGAATCGAAAGATGGTTATAAGGCAAAAGAAAAAATTAGAAGTTATTTAATTCTTTCAAAAACTCTTTCCATTAACTTTTTAAACCAACTTTTATTTACTTTTACAATTACTTAAAATGTTTTATCTAACTGAAGTTGAAGATTATGTAAGAGTAGACCCAAAATTATTTGGGCTTCCTACTATGGAGGCTATAGAAAATCAACTTAAGGAAACTTATTATCATTATTATGATGAAGATCTGGGAAGTGTAATTGCAGTAATGGATATCCTAAATGTTGGCGAAGGAGTAATAATTCCTGGTGACGGTGCCGCCTATTATTCTTCAACTTTTAAACTTTTAACATGGAAACCAGAACTTCAAGAATTAATTTATGGAGAAATTTCAGAAATTACAAATTTTGGAGCTTTTATTAATATGGGGTCAATGCGTGGGATGATTCATATTGGACAAACAATGGACGATTTTGTGAGTTTCTCAAAAGCAAATTCTCTTTTAGGAAAAAATTCAAAGCGTTCACTTAAATCAGGAGATTTATGTATTGCACGAATTGTTGCAATTTCACATAGAGGAGATGAACCAAAAATTGGTTTAACAATGAGGCAACCCGGCTTAGGAAAAATTGAGTGGATAAAAGAAGATACTCTAAAAAAACAAAAAGAAGCTATAAAATTTGCAAAAGCTGAAGAAAAATCAGTTAAAGCAGGAAAGAAAAAATAAAATGGTAAAACAAAAAGCTTGTAAAATTTGTAACACAATTTATGAGACAGGGGAAAAATGTCCAAACTGTGACGCAAAAGAATCAACAGATTCATTTAAAGGAAGAATTGTTGTTGTGAACCCAGAAAAATCTGAAATTGCCAAAAAATTAAATATTAAAAAGAAAGGAAATTTTGCAATTAAAACAAGGTAATTCTATGGAAAATTTAAAAATTATTAGCGAAAATAAAAATGATTTATTCAAGAGAAACGAGGTGGTTTTAGAAATTACTTCCCAAATTTCACCGAGTAAAGTTGAGGTTGATGAACTTCTTTCTAAAAAATATTCAACAGTCCCTGAAAAAATAAGAATAAAAAAAATTGCAGGAAAATTTGGTAGCCATGTTTTTACAATTTCCGCACATATTTATCCTACAAAAGAAGATATGTTTGCAGTAGAACATTTTTCTAAAAAAGAAAAACAAAGAATTGAAAAATTTGAACAAGAAAAAAATAAACCTGCAGAAGAAATTAAAGAAGAAAAACCTGAAGAAACTAAATCTGAGGAGAAGAATGAATGACAAGGACTAATAAATTAAATAAATTTTGTGCAACTTCCTTCAGAGGCAACTTAAGAAGTTGCTTAACCACGTCAAAAGGGAAGTTGACTGTCAAGAAACCGTAGGTGTCTTACAATGGCAAAGAAAAAAGGAAAAGCAAAAAAAGGAAAAAAGCCGCATAAAAATAAACCTACTAGTAAGAAATATACTAAATACAAAATCGAAGGAGACAAAATAACTCATGAAAAATTTTGTCCTCGTTGTGGTCCAGGCGTGTTCTTAATGCAAGCAAAAGATCGGTTATATTGTGGAAAATGTCATTATGCAGAATTTATTTCTAAGAAAAAATAATTTTTTATATTTATAAATTTAGAAAATTTTTAACCTGTCTTTTTCTGGATTTTCATCTCTTCTAGGTTTTCTTGTTCTATCAATAATTGGAGGATTATTTCTTCTTAAATCATAGCCTATAAATAATAAGGAATCATCTTCTTGTCTAGGTCCAATTGTTAAATTATTTTGATTTGTCGGCTTTAATGAATCATACATCTTAGGATTTTTTGGTTTTTCCAAAGAATCTTTTATATAGATTTCAAGGGGACGATTCATAAATTCAGGAAGCCCAGTGATTTTAAACCAGTCCCCAATTTTAACTTCTAGACCCATTTCTTGAAGTTTACTTACAAGTCCTTCAACAAGATCAATATCTAGTCTTTGAAATGTACTCAATAATCTATAACCTCCTTCTCTAATTCCTCTTTCAAATATTGCTCCCCTTTCTATTGGATCTCCTGATGTTAAGGGCTTTTCGAGCAAATTATCTCTTGGAAATTCATCTGGGTTTTTAAAATAAGAATCACTATAAAGTCTTTCAAGTTCGTCTATTGGTCTTTTTTCCATTTTAAATTTTCCTTGAAGATTTTAAACCCTGGGATAGATGTCTCGAGGACCAAAAAGTATCTCAAGACCTCTATCCTGGGGAAAAAGAGGTGATATTATTTAGAGCCCGTTATACTATTTAAATCTTTCGATTATGTTACTCTTGAGAAATGACATATGTTAATTCAGTCCTAGTAGTAATTTTATGCCACTCCTTTAAAATTTATTCCAAATAATTTATTAACTACAAAAAATTTATTATTTATTTATAACTACAAGATAAATTTAATATCTATAATGTTTATAAAATCAATCAGTTTAAATATTTGATGAAAGAGATGATAAAAAAAGAGCAAGATAATTTAAATTCTGGCGCAAGTGTTGGACAAGAGCAAGTCCAAGATATTTTGTTTAACCGTGAAATCGGCTGGCAAGAAATAATTTACGATTTAATTAATACAGAGCAACTAGATCCTTGGGATATTAATATAACTATTTTAACTGAAAAATATCTTGAAAAAATTATTCAATTTGAAGAAACAGATTTTTTTGTCTCTTCAAAAGTTCTTCTCGCAGCTTCACTTCTCTTAAGAATTAAATCTGAAATTCTTTTAAATAAATACATTAAAAGCATAGATGAAATTCTTTTCGGAGGAAAAGAACAAAAAAAATATGAAATGCAAAGAATTGAACTTGACGAAGAAATTCCAGAGCTCACGCCACGTAGTCCAATTCCGCGATTCAAAAAAGTAACCTTGCAAGAATTAATGGAATCTTTAAATAAAGCAATTAAAACTGAAAACAGAAGAATTGACAAAGAAATAATTAATAAAAACGCACTTCGTGAAACAGGAATTTCTCTTCCTAAAAGAACAGTTAGCATCAAAGACAAAATAAAACAAATCTACGCAAAGCTCGTAGGGGTTTTAGATGAAGAAACTACAAAAAAAGTTTCTTTTACAGAATTTATAGGTGAAAACAAAGAAGAAAAAATAATTTCATTTTATCCTTTACTTCAGTTGGAAAATCAAAAAAAAATATGGCTTCATCAAGAAGCACACTTTGAAGAAATTTACATATGGCTAAAACATGTTTACTTAAAACACAACCCAGATCCTTTTGCAGATTTAAGAGATAATTTAGAACAAGAAATACAAAAATTAAAAAAACAAGATAAATCAGCAGAAAAAAGAATCCAAGAAATTAACAAGGATTTTGAAAATCCCCTCGGAAGTTTGTTTGATTAAAACTTAAAAACCCTAAAATTCTATAAATTCATGAAACTCGGAGTTTTATTTTCAGGAGGCAAGGATTCAACTTACGCAGCGTTTGTTGAAAAGCAAAAAGGCAATGAATTGCTTTGTTTAATTTCTTTGTTTTCACAAAATCCAGATTCTTATATGTTTCATACACCGTCGATAAAAAGAGTAAAAGAACAGGCAAAAGTAATGAATCTTCCAATTCAGATTTCAAAAACAAAAGGAATTAAGGAGAAAGAATTAAAAGATTTAGAAAACGCAATAAGCTTAGCAAAAGAAAAATATAATCTTGATGGAATTATAACTGGCGCACTTCATTCAAATTATCAAGCTACAAGGATTCAAAAAATCTGCGATAAATTAAAATTAAAATGTTTAAACCCATTGTGGCACAAAGATGAAATTAAATATCTTCAGGAATTAATTAAAAATAAATTTAAAATAATAATTGTTGCAATTGCTGCTTATCCTTTAAATGAATCATGGCTTGGTAGAATAATTGATAAACAATTTATAGAAGATACAAAAAAATTAAAAGATAAATACAAAATTCATCCTGCAGGCGAAGGCGGAGAATTTGAAACTCTTGTTTTGAATTGTCCTTTATTTAATCAAGAATTAAAATTAAAAAATAAACAAATTTCAGGAAAAAATAATTCCTGGAAAATGGAAGTTGAGTTAAAATGAAAAAAGCAATACTTGGAATAATTTTTAGAAAAACAAAACAAAGTTATGAATATCTTTTATTAAAAAGAATTGCTTCGCGCGGAGGATTTTGGCAACCTGTTTCTGGAAGAGTTGAAAAAAATGAAACACCTCTTGTTGCAGCAAAAAGAGAAGTTGCAGAAGAAACAGGAATTAAAAATATTAAAAGAACAATAAAAAACTTTTATAATTTTCAGCTTGAAAATGAATTAGATAAAAAATCTTATTGTTTTGGTTTTGAAGTCAATTCAAAAACAGAGGTTAAATTAGACATAAATATTTATCCAGAGCATGATGAAAGTAAATGGTGTAATTTTGAACAAGCAATAAAACTTTTGATATGGCCCCATAATAAAGAAGCCCTAAAAATTCTTAATTCATTTCTTCTTAAAGATTAAATTTTTCCTAGTAACTTTTTTTAGGACCAAAATTTTTTCTTTTCCTGTCTTCATATCTTTTACTTTTACTTTTTTTTCTTTTACTTCTTTTGCACCGACAAAAATAA
>Ga0272443_10001691_pt1 | contig 30962 bp, 29 predicted proteins | sample SSMAcet12_FD_193581 | JGI IMG/M metagenome (GOLD analysis project Ga0272443, IMG submission 193581) | Marine sediment archaeal communities from Little Sippewissett salt marsh, Falmouth, MA, United States - SSM-Acet-12 | ecosystem: Environmental > Aquatic > Marine > Wetlands > Sediment ... | reverse complement strand
CGAGTTCGAGGAGCTACACTACGAGAATCAGGAGGCTCCGGTGACGGTCGCCGGACTCAAGTAACAAACCCTCCGGAGAACCCGGGGCGGTTCACCTTTCCAGAAGGCTACTTGCTAGACTAGCCTAGGGAGCGAGCAGCCCATAGGAGCCAGGCAATGCTCAAAGCAGAGGTGGACTTGGAAGTGGGGTACTTCATGGCGGGTGGAGGTGTGTGATGCGAGGAATGACGTTGCTGGTTCTCCTGGCCCTCATGGGAGTCATAGCACACTGCGTCGGCGCGGTAGACACAGTCAACTATGAAGGAGATCTCAAGCTGAGCGCGAACCAGGAAAGGGTGATAGAAGACACTGTCTTCAGGATTTCCGGAGATATTCGCTTGGAAGGGAATGCCCAGCTTACGTTCCGGAACTCGACCATCGTGTTCTCCAACATACATCCTGACATCTGGGCGAGCATGGCTGCCATTCGCATGCATGGAGCCTCTCGCCTAATGCTTGAGAACTGCTCGGTCCAAGGTATGTGGGAGGAGAGCGCCGAACCGTATGTCTTCTTCTACGTGCATGACGAGGCGGCATTGATGCTTAGGGAGGTCACAGGTGACTGGGGAGTGGTGCACGCCTTCCAGAACGGAAGCACTACGATCTCTGCGAGCCGCTTGTTCGAGATCCGCCTCTTCGATTCATCATCCGCCAAGCTCGACGAGGTAGAACTAGCCTGGGCTATGGGGATCGACTTCTCAGGCAGCTGTGCCGTCGAACTCTCGAATCTTCGCCCTGGCGACATCGGCAGCTTGAACCTTCCTGAGACGGCAGTTGATGCCTCGCCGTCACTTGACATGCAGCGATGCACGATTGGAGCGTGGTCAATCGGAGCAAGTGATTCGGTCTCGCTAGTCCTCGAGGATTCAGTCGTAGACAGGCTCCATCTCGGGTTTCTGAACCCGCTTGGTACCATCCAAGGCGTTTCAGCCGGACGCTTCGATGAGTGGGATCTGGGGAGGGATTGTGGCTACGCCGGGCCGTTGTCGGTGTCGCTCAGAGACACCGAGATCTCAGGCCATGTGAATCTAGCCCTTTATGAGGGAGAAGGCCCATTCCGGATTGAGAGCTCAGTGGTGGCTGACGTCTGGATCCAAGACTTCGCTGGGCAGGTTGCCATGGTTGACTGTGCAGTCTCTGCGTTCCAGATCTGGAGTAGTCAAGTGGCACTGGATCTGCCTGGTTCGACGCTTGCTCGAGGACTGGACGTATCAAACAGCATCCTCACCCTGTCAGGTGATATCGGCATTCCTTCGGATGCGATCATTCGCGAGTGGGAGGCGGCTGGCTGCTTGAGGAGGTTCGAGATTCGCGTAGTCTCACCCAGTGGAACTCCCATCGCGGATCTACCCGGCCACATCTCGGGCAGCGGCAAGAGCGTTCCCTTTCGGACAGACGAGGACGGCACGGCGCACGTCTGGATCAGCTTCGATGGTTCAAATGCTCGCGAGGAGTTGTCAGTCTCTGTGGGTGAACCTCCCGGGCCGCATGGTGAGGGAAGTCTCAGCCTTCTCTCTACAACGCCTATCATTCTTGCAGTCGACACCCAGTAGATACCCCACACCCATTGAACCTGACCCGAGGTTGAGAGAGCGGATCAGGGTAGCCAGTTCTCCATTCATGGACCTCAGGTTGTCTTCGGCGATCAGCTGAAAAGCAAGATAGGAACGGACGTTCTGCCAAATCTGGTGGAGGTGGCGGGAGTCGAACCCGCGTCCGAAGATACGGCAGGTCGGCGTCTACAAGCTTAGACCCGTGTTTTAGGTTCGGAGCGGACCCTCCCGCGGGCAGGATGATCCGAGCCTAGCTTCCGGAAGGTTCGCCGCGGCCGAGGGAAGCGCTCGAACGCGGTATACCCGCTAAGTTGACGCCCGAACGAGGCGCGCGGGGAGCCTCACCGGACGGCCCTCCCTAGTTAAGGGAAGGAGCAGCGAATGCGTAGTTATTCGCAGTTGTTGTTTGGGTTGCCAGTTTTGGGAGATGGCACTCCGCTTGCAGCCTCGCATTGGTAACTCCGTCGAAGCCGGTACACCCCCATGTCAAAGACCAACGCGACATTGTATCTCGGTCCTCTCGGGTTGACAAATCGGAGGAGATAAGATCCTATAGGAGCACATGTCGTATCCATTGGCCTGGGTGGCGCTGTCGTTCGGCGGCGGTCTCTTGCTCGGCGAGTTCGTTGGGACCGACCTCCCATTGTGGAGCTGGCCGGCGTTGTCCGCGGCGGCCCTGGCGACTGGACTTCTGCTCTTCCGTCGTCCGCACGGCCGTCGCGGGGCGCTGCTCGCTGCGGTGCTCCTGCTCGGCGTACTACGCATCGCCGGTGAGCGTCCGTTCCCCGAGCGGCTGCGGCTGCTGACCCCACAGCTCCGGGAGGTCGAAGGGACGGTCGTCTCGTACCCCAGCATCGGCTCGTCGTATGTCACGTTCGTCCTTGAGCCGGACGTCCTTCCGGGGCGGTTGCGGGTTACGTGGTACCACGAGGGTCCGCCGTTTCGCGTCGTCCACTGCGGGGATCGCGTCCACGTGGCCGGTTCGGCGAAAATCCCCGAGCCGTTCGATGGATTCGACTATCCCGACTACCTCGCGCGGCAAGGGATCTTCGCGACGATGATCGCTGACGGAACCGAGCTCGAGGTGATCGGCGCTAACGGCTCGTCGCTGTCTCGGTGGGGCGACAGGCTGCGCCAGTCGATCCTCGAACGGCTCGATCGGCAGCTCCCGGTCGACGAGAGCGCGATGGCGCGCAGTCTGCTGTTCGGCGATCGGACGGCGCTCGCGGACGAGATCGAAGACGCGTTCTCGCGGACCGGTCTGATGCACCTGCTCGCCGTTTCCGGGCTTCACCTCGGGATTTTCCTCGGTGGCGCGTGGTGGATCGTGCGGCGGCTCGGCCTCCGGCCGCGCTGGGCGTATCCGCTCGTCGGCTTGCTGGTCCTCGTGGCGCTTTGGGTCGTCGGGCCGAGGGTCAGCCTCGTTCGCGCCAGTCTCCTGTTCGCCTTCCTCGCGCTCGGAAGCGTGCTGGCCGACCTTGGCCTGATTCTTCGTCGGTCGATTCGGCCGCTCAACGGCCTCGCCGCGGCAGCGATCGCGCTCCTAGCTGCGCGGCCGGGAGCGCTCTACGACGCGGGGTTTCAGCTGACGTTTGCAGCGACGGCGTCGATCCTGATCCTGTTCGCGCCTCCGTTTGACTGGCAGGTGCGGATCGCCCGGTATGCAGAGCGGTTCGGACGGCTGCGCGCGCCGATTCGCGGGGCGTTGACGCTCGGCGCGGTCGCGGTCGCCGCACAGGCCGGGGCGGCTCCGGTCGTGGCGTGGCACTTCGAGTCGATCCATCCGCTGTCGATCGCGGCGAACTTGATCGTCGTCCCGCTCGCCGGCTTGGCGCTTTGGTGCGGATTCGGGGCGATCGTCCTGTCGGGCACATCGTGGCTGCGTTTCGCGGCCGTTCCGCTTTCGGCCGTGCTGTCCGGTCTGAAGGCGATCGTCGTCGGACTATCGCGGCTGCCGCTCTCACAGCTCGAGGTCCCTCGATGGATGGGAGTATGGCTCGGGGGCCTGGTTCTGTTCGCGGTTGCCGCGGCGGCCTACTGCGAAGGCGGGTCGTCGTGGACGGTGAACTCGACATCGATCGCGTCCGGATCGGTGGAACGGCTCTGGTCTCGAGGCGGACGGCCTCTCCGGAGGAAGAACCGGACGACGAAGAAGGCCCCGAGCGCGTCGCTCAAGAGACCGGGGACGAGGAGGAGGAGCCCGCCGAGGAAGAGCAGCCCGAGCGACTGAACGAGGTCCCTCGTCGGTCGGCGCATCATCAGTTCGATCACCCGAGCCGGTTCGAACACCGAGCGTCCGGCACCTCGCAACAGGAGGATCCCGAGACCTGCGGTGAGAAGGATCTCGAGTAAGACCGCGGTCCCGCCGACGGCTTGGGCGAATTTGATCAGCAAGGCGATCTCGGCACAGAGCAGCACGAACGTGATCAGTGGCATGGCGTCTCCGAGCGGATGGTAGCGGACGTCGCCGGAGGGCACAACGCGCGGAGACATCACGCGTTGACGCGCCCCCGGGTACGGTATAGTCTTCGGCGAGATGGCCAGATCCGATCGCGAGCTTCTGGTGGGCCTGAACTTGATCCCTCAACTCACCCCGAAGCGGACCGTGCGGCTGTTTGCCCGATTCGACTCGTTCCAGGCGATCTGGAACGCGTCGGGATCGGCGTTCGCGTCACTGTTTGGGTCGTCGGTGGTGGGGGAGGCGATCGCGTCGACGCGGAGCGAGTCGGCGATCGACGCGGAGCTCGGGCGCGCAGAGGAGTTGGGGATCCGCATCGTCACCTTGGTTGACGAGGAGTACCCGCAGCTCCTGCGCGAGATCGAGGATCCGCCGATGGTTCTCTACGTCCGCGGGTCGCTTCCGATCGACCCGGCCCGATCGATCGCGATCGTCGGGACGCGCCGCGGAACGCGGTACGGGAAGATGGTGGCCGGCCGGTTCGCCAGCCAGCTGGCGCTCAAGGGATTGACGATCATCAGCGGCCTGGCAGCGGGGATTGACACGGCGGCGCATCAGGGCACCCTCGACGTCGGCGGACGGACGGTGGCGGTGCTCGGGTGCGGTCTCGACTACCCCTACCCGAAACGCAACCAGCCGCTCTTGGCGAAGCTCGTGGAGAACGGCGCGGCGATCAGCGAGTATCCGCTTGGCACACGCCCGGCGAAGTGGACGTTCCCGCAGCGCAACCGGATCCTCGCCGGCCTGAGCCGCGGCGTGATTGTCGTTCAGGCGCCGCAGCGCAGCGGCTCGCTGATCACGGCGCGGCTGGCGCTCGAACAGGGGCGCGAGGTGTTCGCGGTGCCGGGCAACATCACGACGCTCACGTCGGCCGGGACGAATCGGCTGATCAAGGACGGCGCGAAGCTGGTGGACTCGATCGACGATGTGCTGATCGAGTTCCCCGACTTGTGGACCCGACGGCAGGAGACCGCCGGGCCCGGCGAGCATGAGGAGCCGGAGCTGGCCGAGCGGGAGCGTCTCGTGTACGACCTGATCGGTCTTGAACCGGTTCACGTCGACGATATCATTGCGCGAGCGGATCTCTCGCCGACCGAGGCGTCGCACGTGCTGTTGCTGCTCCAACTGGAGGATCTCATCGACGAGGTCGAGGGGGGCCGCTTCATTCGTAAACCGTAGGAGGAACGATGCCGAACCAACGTACGCTGGTGCTTTGCAAACCGGACGCCGTCCAGCGGGGCGTCGTCGGGCGGATCGTCGCCCGATTCGAACGCAAGGGACTGAAGATCGCCGGCTTGAAGATGCTCACCGTCGACGCGGATCTCGCGTCCCGGCATTACGCTGAGCATCTGAAGAAGCCTTTCTACCCCGAGTTGCGCGACTTCATCACGTCCTCGCCGATCGTCGCGATGGCGGTCCAGGGCGAGAACGCGGTCGAGGTCGTCCGGAACCTGATGGGCGTGACGAATCCGCAGAACGCGGCGTCGGGGACGATCCGAGGGGATTTCGGGCTGAATCTGACGATGAACCTGGTGCACGGCTCCGACTCGCTCGCCTCGGCCGAGCGCGAGCTGAAGCTGTTCTTCGAGCCCGACGAGCTGTTCGACTACGAGCTGACGATGCGGACGTGGATGTAGCTTCGCGCTGATCCGAGAGACGCGGTGCTCTGTGCCGACCCACCGCGAAATCACACGAACGGAGGACGATCATGGAACTGTCGAAGCGCTACAAGCCGGCAGAGGTCGAAGCGAAGAACTACCGCTTCTGGGAAGAGGGGAACTTCTTCCGGGCTGCCGTCGGCGTCGTCGACCGCGATCGCTTCTCCGTCGTCATCCCACCGCCGAACGTCACCGGCCGGCTCCACATGGGGCACGCGCTGAATAACACGCTGCAAGACATCGTCATCCGCTACCGCCGAATGGACGGGGACGAGACGTGCTGGTTCCCGGGGACCGACCACGCCGGGATCGCCACCCAGAACGTCGTGGAGAAGGAACTCGCCACGGAAGGGATCTCCCGGCACGACCTCGGGCGCGAGGCGTTCGTCGAGCGCGTCTGGGAATGGAAGGCGAAGTACGGTTCGGAGATCATCGATCAGCTGAAGGCGCTCGGATGCTCGTGCGACTGGTCCCGGCTCCGGTTCACGCTCGACGAAGGGTTGTCGAGCGCGGTCCGCGAGGTGTTCGTCCGTCTGTACGACGAGGGGTTGATCTACCGGGGAGCGTACCTCGTCAACTGGTGTCCGCGCTGCGAGACGGCGATCTCCGACCTCGAAGTGGAGCATGAGGAGATCGACGGGGCGCTTTACCACATCCGATACCCGCTCGAGAACGGCGGCTCGGTGACGATCGCGACGACGCGCCCGGAAACGATGCTTGGCGATACCGCGATTGCGGTCCACCCGGATGACGAGCGGTTCGCGCACTTGATCGGTCAGACGGCGCGTCTTCCGATCCTCGACCGCCTCCTGCCGATCCTCGGCGCCGACCAAGTCGATCCGGAGTTCGGGACCGGCATGCTCAAAGTGACACCGGCGCACGATCCGATCGACTTCGAGATCGGGCAAGCGAACGGCCTCGACTCGGTCGACATCCTCAACGCCGACGGGACGATCAACGAGAACGGCGGCCCGTTTGAGGGGATGGATCGCGAGACGGCCCGAACGGCGATCGTCGAACGTCTGAAGGCCGACGGGCTCCTCGAGAAGATCGAACCGTACCGCCACGCGGTCGGGCACTGCGAGCGCTGCCACACGGCGGTGGAGCCGCTGATCTCGACCCAGTGGTTCGTTCGGATGAAGACGCTGGCCGAGCGGGCGATCGAGGTCGTGCGGGACGGGCGCGTCCGGTTCGTCCCGGAGCGCTGGAGCAAGCTGTACATCGACTGGCTGGAGAACATCCGCGATTGGTGCATCTCGCGGCAGCTGTGGTGGGGGCATCGGATTCCCGTCTGGTACGGGCCGGACGATCGGCCGTTCGCCGCTCGCTCCGAGGCGGAGGCGGCGGACGCGGCACGATCTCACTACGGCCGCGACGTCGAGTTGCGGCAGGACGAGGACGTGCTCGACACGTGGTTCTCATCGTGGCTGTGGCCGTTCTCGATCATGGGCTGGCCGGACGAAACCGAGGAACTCGCGACCTACTATCCGACGCAGTTCCTCGTGACCGCGTTCGACATCCTCTTCTTCTGGGTAGCGCGGATGATCATGGCGTCGCTTCACTTCCGGGACGAGATCCCGTTCGAGACTGTCTACATCACCCCGCTCATCGTCGATCCGGACGGCCAGAAGATGAGCAAGTCGAAGGGGAACACGGTCGATCCGCTCGAGCTGATGGCCGAGTACGGCGCCGACGCATTGCGTTTCGCGATGGCGCATGCGACGACCAAGGGGCGGGCGATGCGAACGCCGACGACGCAGCTCGAGGACGCGCGGAACTTCCTCAACAAGGTCTGGAACCTGGCGCGCTTCGCGCTGATGCAGCTTGGCGACGAGCGGCCTGCGCTGCCCGAGACAGTGAGCAAGCTCGAGGATCGCTACGTCCTGTCGAGGCTTGCGGCGACCACCGCCACGGTTCGAGAGCACCTGGGCGCGTACAACTTCAACCTCGCGGCGGAGACGATCTACGACTTCGCATGGCACGACGTCTGCGACTGGTACCTCGAGATGGCGAAGGTTCGACTGGAGAGCGGCTCCGACGGTGCGGTCAAGGGCGTTCTCTGTCACGTGTTGAAGGAGATCGTTCTGCTTCTTCATCCGTTCGTCCCGTTCATCACCGAGGAGATCTGGCAGGTGCTAGGCGAGGATCCGACCTCGATCTGCGTCGCGCCGTTCCCGGAGGTCCGTAACGAAGACCGCGACGAGGAAGCAGAGGCTTTGATGGCAGCGCTCCAAGAGGCGGTGGCCGGCGTCCGGGCGATCCGCGCCGATCTGAACGTCCCGCAGAAGGCGGAGATCTCGGTGGTGCTGAAGACCTCTTCCGAGGCGGTCGTCGATGAGCTTCGATCGAATGTCGATGCGCTGAACGCCCTCACCGGGTCCGCGGCGTGGGAATTCGGAGCGGCTCTGACGGCGGCTGCCGGGCTTGCTCGCAAGGTCCTCTCGTTCGGCGAGCTGTTCGTGCCGCTTGCCGATCTGATCGACATCGGCGCGGAGGTTGCGCGCCTCAAGGCCGAGCTGGCCGAGACCGCGGCCGATTTGGCCGGGACGACGGCGAAGCTCACGAACGAGCAGTTCCTCGCCCGCGCCCCGGCCGCCGTCATCGAAAAGGAACGCGGGAAGCGAGACGAGTTCGCGCAGAAGGTGGAACGTCTGGAGGCGAACCTCGCATCGCTCGGAGGGTGATGGACTACGGTGCGGCCCGCGCCCTTCTCGATCGTCTTCCTCGCCTTGAGGTGAAGCCGGGCCTGTCCCGGACGGTGCGGCTGCTCGACGCGAGCGGCCATCCGGAACGGGCGTTTCCGGCGGTCCACGTGGCCGGAACGAACGGAAAGGGTTCGGTCGTCGCGATGCTCGACGCCGTCCTGCGAGCGGCCGGCGTGCGCGTCGGACGGTTCACGTCACCGGAGCTTGCCGACTTCCGCGATCGGATCGCGATCGACGGCGACTGGCTTCCCGAGGCCGAGTGGGCCGCCGGGATCTCCCGGATGGAGCCCTTGCTTATCGGCGCGGCGGACCCACCGACGCAGTTCGAGGCGATCGCCGTGTTGGCGTTCGATGCGTTCTCTCGACATGCCGTTGACGTTGCCCTCGTCGAGGTCGGCCTCGGCGGGCGGTTCGACGCGACGAACGTCGTCCGGCCGCTCGCGTGCGTCCTGTGCAACGTGTCGCTCGACCACACCGCCGTTCTCGGTAACTCGATCGGCTCGATCGCGTGGGAGAAGGCCGGGATCGCCAAAGCCGGGATCCCGCTTCTCTACGGCGAACTCTCCCCGGACGCGGAGTCGGTCGTTTGGGCCGAGTGCGAGGCGGTCGGCGCCGTTCCGGTTCCTGTCGCCGGATTCGCCCTGGAGAGAATTCGCTTTGGCTGGGATTCGGCCACGTATCGGGTGGATCGCCCGGGGCTGCCGACGTCCCTCGAGCTCGGGCTGCTCGGTGGCTACCAGCGCGAGAACCTTCGGCTCGTCCTGCGAACGATCGAGATCCTCCGCGACGCGGGTCTGGAGCTACCCAATGACGCGATCTCCCGCGGGCTACGCGACGCCCGGTGGCCCGGTCGGTTCGAGGTTGCTCGTCGGAGGCCGAACGTTGTCCTCGAGGGAGCGCACAACGTTGCCGGTGCCGAGCGGCTCGCGGACGACATCGAGGCGCTCGTTCCGACGCGGGCCGAGCGGCATCTTCTGCTCGGCGTGCTGGCCGACAAGGATGCCGAGGGGATCGGACGGGCGCTGGCCGCCGCGTTCGACTGTGTGTCGTTGTGTGCCTCCGCCAGCCCGCGGGCCCTGTCTGTCGATGCACTTCGCGACGCCGTCGCCGGGTTGTTCTTACGATCCATGGGGTATGATTCGGTTGTGGGGGCGCTCGATCGGATTGTGCCCGCGTTGAGCGAAGAGGACACGCTCGTCGTGGCGGGGTCATTGACGGTTGTCGCCGAGGCGCGGCGGTGGTTCGAGGAGGATCGTTGAAGACGCTGGTGGAGCGGGTCGTGGAGGCGGGTCTGCCGACGCACGTCGCGCTGATCATGGACGGAAACGGTCGGTGGGCGGCGGCCCGCAATCTGCCGCGGTCGGCCGGACACCGCGCCGGAGCGGAGGCGGTCGAACGTCTGGTCCGGTTCGTCGGTCGACGACTTGGGATCGAGTACCTCACGCTGTTCGCGTTCTCGACGGAGAACTGGACCCGTCCCCCTGAGGAGGTTCGCGATCTGATGGCGCTTCTCCGCCATTTCATCGGCGAGAAGATCGACGAGTTCATCGACGAGGGCATCCGGCTCCGAGTGATCGGCGAGGTGGACGGGCTCCCGGGCGAGCTCGCCGAGACGGTTCGAAAGGCGGTCCGGCGGACGGAAGACGGCAAGAGGCTTCATCTGACCGTTGGGCTCAACTACGGTTCGCGACAGGAGATCGTCCGCGCCTGCCAGGAGATCGGGCGCGAGCTGGAGGCGGGGACGTTGAAGCGGGTCGACATTGACGAGACGACCGTGTCGAGCTGCCTTTTCACAGCGGGGATTCCGGATCCCGATCTGATCGTTCGCACGAGCGGGGAAGCGCGGCTGTCGAACTTCCTCCTCTGGCAGGCGGCGTACGCGGAGCTTCACTTCACCCGCACGTTTTGGCCGGGGTTCACGCCGGCGGAGTTCGTCCAAATCTTGGCGACGTTCCAGGCGCGGCAGCGCCGCTTCGGCGGACTCGGAAGAGAGTGAGAACGGTGAATCTGATCAAGCGGGTAGCGAGTGGGTTGGTCGCTGGCTCCGCGGTGTTCGCGACCCTCTACCTCGGGGCGAGATACGATCAGCAGTGGGTCGTGGGCCTGTTGATTCTGATCGTCGCGTACCCCTCTGCTGTTGAATACTTGCAGCTGATGAAGCGGCTTAGCATCCGGCTCGCCGCGCCGGAATTCCTCATCTGGATTCCGGTCCTGACGCTGAGCTACGTGCTGTTCGAAGGACGGTACGCGGACGTCGTGCTGATGCTCGCGATCGCGTATCAGGTCCTCCGGTATCTCGGGGATCTGCCGCACCGAACCGGGCTCCTCCAAGCGCTCGCCGGCGTGTTCGGCCTGCTGTACATCCCGTGGCTGTTGAAGTACTTCTACCTCATCTACATCGGGGCGGAAGGGCACGCCCCTCACGTCGGTGCGATCAACGCCCTCGTCGTACTGCTGATGGTGTGGGGGTACGACTCCGGCGCGTACTTCGTCGGGAGCGCGATCGGGAAGCACAAGGCGTTCCCGACGGTCAGTCCGAGCAAGACGTGGGAAGGCATTGTCGGCGGGTTCGTGTTCACGGTGGCCGGGGCGCTGGTCGGCGCCTCGTTCTCTCCGGTCTGGCGGGAATTCGTGTTCTGGGATGGCCTCCCGCACGTGCTCCTCTGCTCCTTCCTCGTCGGGTGGGCGGTCCAGCTCGGCGACGTCTTCGAGTCCAAGTTGAAGCGCGCGGCCGACGTCAAGGATTCGGGCACGTTCCTGCCGGGCCATGGCGGCGCGCTCGACCGGATCGACGGGCTGCTGTTCGCGGTTCCGGTGTTCTATTTCTACTATCACTACGTCGTCCGCTTCCTGTAGCGAGCGAGCCGCTGCGACGAGGAGCGTGCTCCCGAAAACGCCCGTTCCCAATGCAGTTTCTCGGACTAGACGGCCGGCTCCAACGCGGTCGGAAAGTGAAGGGCGGCCGTGCTTGTCGCTCGGCCGCCCTCTCCGGGTGGTGAAAAAGATGAGGGGGTTCTTTCTCGGGCCGACTATATCACAATCCTCACCGCTTGTCCGTAATGCGCATTACGTAAGGGGCGAAACATCGTAAGGCGTCTCGCAGAACGCACGCGCGAGTTCTTCGAAGGTGGTCATCGGGCGTCCGCACCTTCGGTCAGGTCGCCGAGAGACAACGAATCGAGCATCTCTTTGAATCGGGAATCGATCCGCTCCCAGGCCCTCTTCGTCGGACAGATGGTCGTAAGCTCGCACGGCGGTCCGGGGCCGATGCAACCGACGAGGTCGAGCGACTCCTCCAACGCCTCGAGGACTTCACGGACGGTTATGCGGTCCGGGCTACGGGCGAGACGGTACCCTCCTTTGCGACCTTGGGTGGAAGAGACGAGGCCGGCGCGCTTCAACTGGTGGAGGATCTTCTCGACGAACGAGTGGGACAGCGCGTAGCGGGCGGCAATTGCGGGGGCGGAGAGCGGCGCGTCCGCCGCCTCACCGGCAAGTTCGAGTGCAGCGATCAGTCCATAGCTCGATTTCTTCGTCAGCTGCACGCCGCCCCTAGCCTTTGTCCTTATCGGCGAACGCCTCGTAGCGCTTCTCGAGCGCGGCGACCTCCTTGGCGATCCGCTCGTGCCGCGTCCGAAGCGCTTCGGGGATCTCCTTCCCCTCCTGCGAGAGGTAGGCGTAGATCGCCTCGTTGAGCGCGTCGGCGGCGAGCGCCGAGCAGTGCATCTTGATCGGCGGCAGCCCGCCTAGTTCCTTGGCGACGTCCCGGTTGGTCAGGCGGATCGCCTCGTCGATCGTCTTCCCCTTCGCCAGATCCGAGACCATCGACGACGTGGCGATCGCTGCCGTACAGCCGAACGTCTCCCACGAGATGTCGGCAATGACGTCGCGACCATCGTCGTCCGGTTCAACCTTGATGTAGAGCCACATCACGTCGCCGCAGACGATGTTGCCGACCTTGCCGATCGCGGAGTAGTCGTCCAGTTTGCCCATGTTGTGAGGGGTGCGGAAGTGCTCGATCACTCTCTCGGTGTACACGCTATTCACCTACCTTGAACGGGGAGATCGCGCGGAGACCGTCAACAACGTCGCGGAGAGCGCCGAGAAACTCGTCGACCTCCCGCTCCGTCGTTTGGCGCCCGGTGCTGACGCGGAGGCTCCCGTGTGCCATCGAAAGCGGAACGCCGATGGCGACGAGGACGTGGCTTGGCTCGAGGTCCGGAGACGAACAGGCGGAGCCGGTCGATACCGCGATCCCCCGCTCGTCGAGTCGCATCACGAGGCTCTCTCCCTCGATCGCTTCGAAGGAGAAGTTGGCGATGTGTGGAAGGCTTTCGGTGCGGTGACCGTTCAGGCGAGTCCCGGGGATCTGCGTCACGGTGGCGATCATCCGCTCGCGCAGCGCCCGGAGCCGCTCCGACATCGCATCCCGTTCGCGGAACGCCAAGTCGGCCGCGGCGGCCATCCCGACGACTCCGGGGACGTTCTCCGTTCCGCTCCGGCGCCCCCGCTCGTGTCCGCCGCCGTGAAGGATCGGCGTCAGCCGGACCCCGCTTCGGACGAACAGCAGGCCGACGCCCTTCGGACCGTGGAACTTATGGGCGGACGCCGAGAGCAGATCGACCGACCCGAGAGGAAGCGGGATCTTCCCCAGCGCCTGTACCGCGTCGGTGTGCAGTAGGACACCCCGCTCCCGGCAGACGCGTCCGATCTCGTCGATCGGCTGCAGCGTTCCGATCTCGTTGTTCCCGGTCATGACCGAAACGAGGAGGGTGTCGGGGCGGATGGCGTCGCGTACTTGTCCGGGGCCGACCCGTCCCGCGGCATCGACCCCCAGCACGGTCACGTCGAACCCCTGTGTGCGAAGCCACTCGGCGGCATAAAGGACAGCATGGTGTTCGATTGCTGTTGTGACGACGTGCCTTCGGCCGCCCGCGGCGAACGCGGCGCCGAGGATCGCCAGGTTGTTGGCCTCCGTCGCGCCGGCGGTAAAAACGATCTCATCGGGCCGTGCGCCGAGAAGCTGCGCGATCGTCTCTCGGCTCTTCTCCATCGCTCGGTGAGCGTCACGGCCGAAGGAGTGAAGGCTGGACGGATTGCCGTAGGCCGCCGCGAAGTACGGCGACATGGCATCGACGACCTCGGGAGCCATTGGCGTCGTCGCGCTGTTGTCGAGGTAGATGGATCGTGTCATCGGTGGTCACCGACAAAATCCTACCAAATCAGTCCGGATTATTCAATAGAAGAACCGCCCGGAGGATCCCGGGCGGCCGAGCGTTCTTGAATCGCCTTCAGACCTGCTCGAAGTACTCTTTCGACGCGCCGCAGTCAGGGCACGTCCATCCTTCGGGGAGATCCTCGAAGGCGGTTCCGGGCTTCACATCGGTCGTTGGGTCCCCGATGGCCGGATCATAGATGTATCCACAGACAGTGCATTCCCATTTGTCCATTACCCACCTCCTTCCGAAGCGTACGAAGCGTCTTCAGGTTCGTCGTCGGCTTCGGACCCCGGCTCGGGCGCGCCCGCTCGAGGCGCGTCGGGCCGCGAGGCCCCGGCTGTCTCGGTCACCGAGTCGTTCGCCCCGGACCCGTGCTCCTGATCCGGCTCGGACTCGGTCTCGAGTTCCGGCAGGCCGGCGACGTGGAAACGAAACTCTTCGACCGTGGTGAGGCCGAAGTGGCGAAGGAACTCCTTCGTTACGTGAAGCAGCAGCGTCCTTCCGCTCTCCTCGGCCTGGATGAGATTGCGATCGACCAGCTCCTGCACGTGGCCGTACGCCTTGTTCCCGCGCAGCTTCACCAGGTCGGACTGATGCATCGGGTGGTTGTACGCGATCACGGCGAGAGTGCGCAGGATGGGGCGGGGGATGTCTTGTTGGGGGGCGAGGTGTGACACACGGTCGATGTGTGCCGTCTTGACTCGGAAGCCGGCGCGGCCTTCCTCGAGGTGCAGCTCCAGCCCGTGATCGTCGCGTCCGTAGTCTCGCTGAAGCTCGGCGAGCAGGCGGTCGACGTAGGCGAGCTGAACGTCGCCGAGGATCTTGGCCAGTCCGCGCCGCGTCATCGGCTGTGGCGAGAGGAACAGCGCGGCTTCGAGCAGTGCGCGGTCCTCGGTCTCGGTCGTCGTGCGGCGATCAGGCATGGTCGTTCACGGAGCCGAGACGGGCGTTCACTACTCCTCCGCTGCCAACTGGATCAGGATGTCGCCGAGGAACTCCTCCTGGGAGCAGGCGATCTGCCCCTCGGCGGTGAGGTGAAGGACCTGGAAGAACTTCTCCACGCGATCCTCCTTATCGCCACGGTCGAGCAGCTTGAAGAAGCTCAGGGCGCGACGACCGGAAAGGAGCTCGACGATTCTATCGAACAGGCCTCGAAGACGATCCGTGAAGCCGGTTCCGCCGATCTCGAAGTTCTCGAACGGATCCTCGTCGTCCATCTCCACCTGTTCGATCAGCCGTTCCGCCCGCCGCCGGCTCACCTTCATCGCGGCCGCGAGCGCGTCCCGCAGATCGAGGATCGTAACGTGCCGCCGAGGCCGTCGAAGGACCGGAAGGTAGAACTCGTCCGGATCGCTTGGCAGGTCCCACGTCTGCAGCTCTGCGTCGATCGCGTCCTCCAGTTCTTCGATGAGGCCGTCGCGATCCGTCGGACGCTCCATCGCGAGGAGGACGTCAGACTTCATCCGCAGAAGGATCGAGCAGGTGAGGACCATCCGGCCGGGGATCTCGAATTCGAGCTCGCGGAGCGCTTGCATGTAGTCCCGATATCGGCGAGCCAGGATCGCGAGATCGATGTCCCATGGGTCCATGTCGGAGGTGAGGCGTGCGAGGACGCCCTCCCATGTACAGCCGATCAGCTCCTCAATCGGGATCTCGGCAATCCGCGTCGTTTCCACGCTGCGCGACTCCTCCTAGTTCAGACTCAGCGCCAGTACTTCCGAAACGCCGTTCTTGATTGTCACTCCGTACGCTCGATCTGCATGACGAACTGTTTCCTCGTTATGCGAGACAACGATCACCTGAATCCGCTCGGCATAGTCGCGAAGCATTCGAGAGAGCCGTGTCGTGTTCATCAGGTCGAGCGCCGCGTCGACCTCGTCCAGGATGAAGAACGGGGCGTTCTGGTACTCCTGGAGCGCGAAGATGAACGCGGTGGCGACCAACGTTTGCTCGCCCCCGGACAACGAGTCGATGATGTGTGGATCCTTGTCCGGAGGGTGGGCCTTGATCACCAGGCCGGACGAGATGTCCCCCTCGCTCTCCAGTTCAAGCGACGCGGTCCCTCCTTCGAACAGCCGCTCGAAGATCCGGCGGAACTCAGCGTCGACCGCATGCAGGGTCTCGAGGAACTTCGCCCGCTTTCGCTCTTCAATCTCGCCGATCAACCGCTCGATCTCCTGCTTCTCCCGCTCGAGCGCGTCGACGCGCTCCCGGAACAGGTTGAACTCCTCCTCGTAGGCGTCGTACTCGTCGATCGCCCGCATGTTGATCGGTTCCAGGCGGCGGATTCGCCGCTTCGCTTGCTCGAGTCGGCGCTCGAGCTCCACGAGCGGCTCGTCGATGTAGTAGTCCGCGTCTCGCTTCTGCTCTTCTCCGAGGATCTCGAGTTCAGCCTGGGCTTCGGCTTCCTCCCGCTCGTAGCGTGTCATCGCCCGGCGCAGATTCTCCAGCCCCTGATACGCCTCGCGGCGCTGCTCGCGCAGCCCGTGAAGCTCGTCGCTTCGCGTCGCAGCCTCGCCCTTCACGCGATCCTTGTTCTCCTGCTGGTCGCCGAGGGCCCGCTCTTGCGTCTCCAGGCGGGTTTCGGCTTGGGCAATCGCATCTTCGAGCGCTTCGATCTCCTTGCGCAGCCTCGAGATCTGCTGGCGGCGTTGCGTTACGTCGAACCCGCTGTCCTTCGGCTTGGCCGGGCTCTTCCCCTTGTTCTGGCCCGGGCGCCAGCCGCCGGTGAGTGCGCCGCCTTTGCTCTGAAGGTCGCCATCGAGGGTGACCGCCCGGACGCCGTCTACGTCACGGAGCGCCTCGAGCGTCTCGGCGACCACCGTGTCGCCGAGCACATACTCGAACGCGCGGCGGTACTTGTCGTCGAACTCGACCAGATGGATCGCGTAATCGATCACGCCTTCGCGCTTGAGGGCCTCGGTCGAAGCGAGGCTCTTGCGCATCGTCACGAGGCGGCGAAGCGGAAGGATCCGTGCTCGCCCGAGCCGTTTCTCCTTCAGGTAGTTGATCGATTCGATCGCCGTTTCTCGCGTGTCGACGACCAAGTCGCTCAGGTTCCCGCCGGCGGCCGTCTCGAACGCGGTTTCGAATCCGGGTTTCGGCGTTGCCAGCGACGCGATCGTTCCATAGACGCCGCCGCGCTTCCGCTCGAGCAGCGCCTCCACGGCGGGGTTCACTCGCCGATCGCCCGAGGACGACGAGGTGCGCGCGGCCTCCGCCGCCTTCATCCGGGTGATCTCGTCGATCATCTCCTCGAGATTGCTGATCTGCTGGCGCTTGAAGTTGGTCTCGCTTCGCTTGTGGAGGATGTCGGAGCGGAGACGCTCGACATCCTTCACCAGCGTGACCTGCCCCTCGCTGGTCAGGTCGTCCTGGATCCCTTCAAGCTCCCATTCCTTGTTCTCGATCTCCTGGTCGAACCGCGTCACCTGCTTCTCGAACTCGGCGATCCGCTCGTCCATCCCTTTTCGCTCTTCCTGGGCCCGGGCAAGCTTCTCGGCGATCTTCTCCCGTTGCTTGTGGGCGATCGAGTGCCGGAGGCGTTCCTGTTCCTCGATCAGCCTTTGGTACTCGAGGGCGGCGTCGCGCTCCTTCTGCAGCGCGACAAGCCGCCGTCTGCGCTCGGCGAGGATGACCCGATGGGTGTTCAACTTCGACTTGACATCCTTCAATTCGAGGATCGCTTTGCGACGCTTGTCGTCGTACGAGGCGATCCCGCTGACCTCATCGAGGATCTCGCGCCGCCGCACGGGGCTTCGCCGGATAATCTCGGTGATCCGGCCCTGCGCGATCAGCTGCTGACCGTCCGGGTCGATCCGCGCCGCCTCGAGTACCTCGTCGATCGTCGAACGCGGGCAGCTTTTCCCGTTGAGCGTGTACGTTCCCGACTTGCGCGTGATCCGTCGGCCGATCGTGATCTCCGGCATCGGATGGCCGTTGTCCAGGAACCGGTTGAACGCGCCGTCGTCGTTGTCGAGAAACAGGCAGACCTCGGCGGTGTCCGATGGCTTGTAGCGATCGCCGCCGTTGAAGATCAGGTGTTCGAGGCGATCGGCACGCAACTGTGACGATCGCCGCCCCATCACGAAGCTGACCGCATCGAACAGGTTCGATTTCCCGGAGCCGTTTTCGCCAACCACAGCGGTCAGCCCTTCGAAGAACGGGATCACCGTCTCCTTCCGGAAGGACTTGAATCCCGTGAGCTCCACCTTCTTGATTCGGGTCATCGCAGCTCCTCGGCCGTCTCCTGTACGTATCGGGGGAAGAGGCTCAACTGGATGATCCGGCGATGTGCCGGTGCCGGTGACGTGCCGACGAGCAGCCGCTCGATTTTGTAGCGGTTGTAGTCGTTCGGTTCGGAGATCCCGTCTTCCCATCGCATGATCGACGGGATCGAAACCCCCAACTTCCTCGCGATCGCTCGCTTGCTCCACCCGTTCTCCAACCGGAATCCTTGCAGGCGTTTGCCCAGCGCATCCATCCGGGAGCCCCCTCCATCGGTTTACCAATATAACTTCTGTTACATCTTGGCGCAAAAGGGACGAGAGGGACCTTGCGATCCCCCTCGTGTCGTTGGTTCCCCCTCACCCTCTCAAGGTCATTCGAGGCTCTCTAGTTGTTCCCGAGGAATCCCCAGATCAGTGCGCCGACCCCGGCCAGCAGGGCGACGATCGAGATGAAGAACAGCGTGTCAATCTGCGTCTGGATGTTGCTGTTGTCCTCAAGCGCGGCCACGCGGGCCCCGAGGGATTCCATTTCGAGATCGCGGCTGGCGGACCAGTCCTGAAGCTCGACGTTGATCCGCTCCGACAGCGCGGCGATCGCGTGGTCGAAGCCCTCGAGCTTGGAGCGGTTGTTGTCGATCCGAATCGCCAGCGCCGCCATCGTCCGTTCGAGTTCGATGACCTTTTTCTTGAACGTGCCGACGTCCTCGTCCTCGAGCGCTTGCAGGCGCGTCGCGAGGTCTCCGACCTGCCCCTTCAGCATGGAAAGATCGGCGGTCACGCTGTCGCCGAGTGCCGCGAGATCGGCGTAGATGCCGTTACGAAGCGCGTCGATGTCGCCGTACACGGCGATCTTGAACGCCTCGAACGCCGCCACGTGCAGGGCGTAGTCGTTGGCGAGCACGTCGAACTCCCCGCGGAGCGCGGCGAGATCGGCGATGTCCATGTCGAGCAGGGCCTTGAGTTCATCGACGAACGCCGACAGCTCCGACAGTCCGGCCTCGAGCGCGACGACGCGGACCATCAGCTCTTGCTGCGTCTCGGCCAGTGAATCGACGTCTTCGCGCAGACCGATAATCTTGCCCTCGGCCTCCTTGATCTCCACGGACACGGCGGTCACGACATCCTTGTAGTCCTCGATTCTCGCATCGAGTTCATCGATGTCCGCCATGTTCCCCTTGATTTCTCCGATCAGCTCGCCCATCAGCGCCTGGAGGCTGCCGAAGGTCGCCTCCATCGCTGAGAGCTCCTGCTCCAGTAGCTCCGAGACCGCCTGGGCGCCTTCTTCCTGGCCATAGCCGACGAACAGGAAAACAAGGAGCGACAAGGCGGTCACCGCCGTGACAGAAAGCGCTCTCTTCATCGTCGTCCTCCTTTGTAGGATTCCGTATGTTCGCTTGAGATTAGCGTTTGCGAGCGACACCAGAGAGGACCGCTGCCGTGCGCCCGCCGACCGTTTGTCAGTCAGTGCGTGGACACGTGTCCGGCGGCGGAGCTCGATCGTGGCGATCCGGAAGGCGGCGACGGAAGCGGATCGAAGAGAAGTGCGATGGGGATTGAATTGATGAAGCTCGTACCACGTTGCGGCCCGGGGGTGCCCGTGCTACAATGCGGCCGTTCCGCGCGGTCCACGAAACCCATATGGCGCGGGCATTGTCGTGCTTTCTCTGCACATGGAGGGGGTGCGCAAATAAAGACGGGGGTGCGCGCAGAAAGATGAGCGAATACGTGCTGATCGCCATTCCGGCGGCGATCTCTGTCCTGGCGCTTGTCGGGGCCTTCCTGTTCAACAGGTCGGTCGTACGGAAGGCTCAGGGCACCGATCGAATGAAGGAGCTCCAGGGGTACATCCGCTCCGGGGCATTCACGTTCATGATCTCCGAGGCGAAGGTGATGCTCATCACAATGGCCGTCATCGGGGCCATCCTCTGGATCCTCTTCTACTGGGAGATCGCGGTGGCGTTCTGGATCGGATCGCTCCTGTCGCTCGCCGCCGGGTTCATCGGGATGAACGCCGCGACGCACGCCAACGCACGAACGACGCACGCGGCGCAGAAGTCGTTCAAGGAAGCGTTGAACGTCGCGTTCTCCGGCGGGAGCGTCATGGGGCTCTCGGTCGCCGGCCTGGCGTTGATCGGCCTGGTGATCGTCGTCCTCCTGTTCAAGAAGTGGTTCGCCGCGGATACGCTGGTGATCGAGACGCGGTACCTCTTCGGCCTGCCGTCGCTCGGCGTGAACTTCATCCGCGGGGCGTTGATCGTCTCCGCCTACTCGATGGGCGCGTCGCTCGTGGCGTTGTTCGACCGCGTCGGCGGCGGCATCTACACCAAGGCGGCGGACATGGCGGCGGACATGGTCGGGAAGGTCGAGCTGCACCTCCCCGAGGACGACCCGCGGAACCCGGCGACGATCGCCGATAACGTCGGCGACAATGTCGGCGACGTCGGTGGCCTCGGCGCCGACCTGCTCGAGTCGTTCGTCGGCGCGATCATCTCGGTCATGGTGATGTTCCTGTATGTGTGGGTCGGGCGTAACAACCCATCGCTCCAGGGGTTGATCGGGAAGCTCGCGCCGGCCGGACTCGAGGGACACTACTCGTGGCTGCTGATGGCTCCGCTGGTTATCGTCGGCGGCGGGCTGTTCTCGAGCATGCTCGCCATCCTGTACATCCGGTTTAGCCGGAGGCAGGAGGGGGTGCAGACGGTCCTGATGAACGGGACGCGGCTCGCGGCGTTGTTGACCGCCGGGACGACGTTCCTCTTCTGCTGGTTCACTCCGGTGGGGATGAACGTGTTCTACTCCGTGATCCTCGGGCTGGTGGCCGGCGTCGGGATCGGCTTTTTCTCCGAGTACTACACCTCGGCGAGCTTCTCGCCGACCAAAGGTCTCGCACGGATGAACCAGTCCGGTCCGGCGGTCGGCGTTACGGAGGGGATGGCGCTCGGAATGCTCAGCACGTTCTTCCCGGTCCTGCTGATTGCCGGCGCGACGATCGGCGCCTACCAACTGGGGAACCTTCCCGGGGTGGCGTTTACCGCGCTCGGGATGCTGTCGTTCGTCGCGATGACGGTTGCCGTCGACACCTACGGTCCGATCGCCGACAACGCGGGCGGGATCGCGACGATGTCCGAGCTGCCGCCGGAGGTCCGCGAGCGGACGGACAAGCTCGATTCGATCGGGAACACGACGGCAGCCATCGGAAAGGGGTTCGCCATCGGCTCGGCGGCGTTCGCCGCGCTCGGTTTGATCGCCGCGTTCATGTGGTCGGCGATCGGAAGCGCAGATCAGGTCGTTCCGCCTCAGCTGCCGATCGTCGGGCAGATCGCGGCCGAGTTCTCGCCGACGGGCAGTCCGATCATGGTCGGGGCGTTCGTCATCGCCGGCCTGATGCTTGGGGCGATGGTTCCCTACGTCTTCTCCGCGCTGTTGATCCGAGGCGTCAGCCGGACGTCGAACGTCCTGGTGCAGGAGATCCGACGGCAGTTCAAGGAGAACCCGAAGATCCTGACGGGAGAAGAGACGGCCGATTTCAACCGGTGCATCGCGATCACCGCGCATGGCGGACTGAACAAGATGTTCGTTCCGGCGATGATCGCGGTCCTGACGCCGATTGTCTTCGGTTTGATCTTCGGTCGCTACGCGCTTGGGGGATTCCTAATCGGTGCGTTGCTGTCGGCGATCCAGCTGGCGATTTACTGCGCCAACGCCGGCGGCGCGATGGACAACGCGAAGAAGTACATTGAAGAGGGGCACTACGGCGGCAAGAACTCCGAGGCCCACGCGGCCGGCGTCACCGGAGACACGGTCGGCGATCCGCTGAAGGACACCGTCGGTCCGTCGCTCGACATCCTGATCAAACTGATGTCGGTGATCGCCCTCGTGTTCGCGTCCCTCTTCCCACTGTATCCGATCTTCTTGTAGGAGCGACGGAAGCGAACGGTAGGATCGGCGGGCCGCGGGAGCGATTCCGGGGCCCGCCTTCACGAGGAGGCCGAAGATGCGCACGCCGTTCTTGGTCGGTGACCGGATCTACCTGCGTCCGCTCGACGCGGCGACGGACCTCGATCGGTGCTTGCGGTGGATCAACGACCCCGAGCTGCAGGCGAGGATCGGTCGCCGCCACCCGATGGGCCGAACGCAGGAGCAGGAATGGCTCGACGGCCAGTACAAGCAGGACGACCACATGAACCTGGCGATCGTGGTCGCCGACGGAGACCGTCACATCGGCAACTGCGGGTTCAACGCGATCGACTCCGTCAACCGGTCGGCCGTGTTCGGGATCATGATTGGCGAGACGGACACGTGGGGGCAGGGCTACGGGCCGGAGGCGTCCCGCCTGATCATTGAGTACGGATTCGAGGAACTCGGCCTCCATCGGATCGAGCTCGACGTCTTCTCGCACAACGCGGGCGCGATCCGCGCGTATGAAAAAACGGGCTTCATCCGCGAAGGCGTGAAACGCGAGTCGTACTTCCGTCACGGCGTCTATCACGATACGATCCAGATGTCAATCCTCGAGTCCGAGTGGGGGAGAGCATGAAGCTGAGCTTTTGGAGCGATGAGAATCGTTGGTTCGTGGCGCGGGCGTTCGGACTCGGCTACTCGCTCAACCTGAAGTACGCTGCGAAGCGGCTCGGATGGATCAAACCGACTTTCGATGAACCCGCCGCCGGCGATCGGCCCCCGTCTGCTGTTGACGACACCATCCGAACCGAATCACGAGAGGACCGGCTCCGCAGACAGATCGAAGCATCGAGATACGAAGACCGATCATGATTACGACGACAGGGCTATCGCGCCGATTCGGGGACCTTGTCGCTGTCGAAGGGTTGAATCTGGAAGTGAAGAAGGGCGAGGTGTTCGGGTTTCTTGGTCCGAACGGGGCCGGGAAGACGACGACCGTTCGGATGCTCGCGGCGTTGATCGCTCCGACAAGCGGCTCGGCCGAGATCGCCGGGCAGCAGCTGGGAAAGGCGAATCGCGAGATCCGTCGCCGCGTCGGAGTGCTGACCGAGACGCCGGGCCTGTATCGCCGCCTGTCGGCATGGGATAATCTGATGTTCTTCGCCCGGCTGTACCGCGTATCGAGCCCCTCGGGGCAGGTCGAGCGGTACCTTAGGATGTTCGATCTTTGGGATCGGCGCGACGCGCCCGCGGGGAGCTACTCGAAGGGGATGCGGCAGAAACTGGCGATCGCCCGCGCTCTGCTGCATGAGCCTGAGATTCTGTTTCTCGATGAGCCGACGGCCGGCCTCGACCCCGAGGCGGCGAAGACGGTGCGCGATCTGATTGAGACGCTGCGTTCCAAGGAGCGGACGATCTTTCTGTGCACGCACAATCTCGACGAAGCCGACCGCCTCTGCGATCGCGTCGCGCTGTTCAAGACGCGGCTCGTCACGATCGGCGAGCCGGAGGCGCTGCGGGAGCAGATGTACGGCCGGCGCACGGTCGTACATCTCGCCAACTACCGAGAGGGGCTGGAAAACGAACTCCATCTTCCCTTCGTGAAACGTGTCGAGGTGGTGGACGGACGGCTTGTCGTCGGTCTGGACGATCCGGAGACGGACAACCCGGAGCTGGTCAGGCGCATGGTCGAGCTTGGGGCGGATGTCCAGTTCGTCACTGAGCTTCGGGTCTCGCTCGAGGACATGTATCTCGATCTGATGGAGGCGGACGATGCATCGTCTTAGGGTCCTTCTCGTCAAGGAGTGGCGCGAATCGATGCGCAACAAGATGGTCCTGTTCGGCGTGGTCCTTCTTCCGATCATTCTGGTGGGCGCGTCGATCTTCATGCTCACTGTCGGCGAGGGAGCCGACGATCCGGTCGGGCAGATCGTCCTGTTCAACACGAGTCTGATGTACTTCCTCCTACTGCCGGCGATCATACCGCTGGCGATCGCCGTCTACTCGATCGTCGGCGAGAAGGAGCAGACCACCTTGGAGCCGCTGTTGGCGACGCCGATTTCGGATCTGGAGCTGTTTCTCGGCAAGGCGCTGGCGAGCGTCATTCCGGCACTTGTTGTGAATTGGATCAGCTTCGGCGCGTTCCTGGGGATCGTGCGGCTGCTCGTGGGGAGCGTCCCGCTGCAGACGCTGACCGCGCCGTGGATCGCATCGATTTTCGGCCTGTCTCCGTTTCTGGCGCTGTTCTCGGTCGGAGTGACGATGCTCGTTTCATCGCGTGCGAGCGACGCCCGCGCGGCGTATCAGTTCTCCAGCTTCGCGATCCTGCCGGGATTGATCCCGCTGATCGTCTACAGCAGCCAGAAGACACTCGTCGATCTAAGACTGGTGGCGATCGAAGGGAGCGTGCTGATCGTCGCCAGTGCCGTCGTTTTGTTCTTCGCGATCAAGGTCTTCCGCCGCGAGCAGATCCTGACGCGGTGGAAGTAGGGTACCGAGAGGAGCAGCGGGAACGCGACCTGCCCGTTGGCATGGAGCGCACTCCAGGTAGTAGCATCGACGTGATGGGGCACGTGTTGCCTACGGAAACGTAGTGCACGAGGCGACATGTCGACAGCGAACGGGGCGAAGAAATCGATCGGCGATGCCTCGAGTTAGACGGGCCTGAGTATCGACACGCTCCGCTACTACGAGCGGGACGGGCTTATCTGCTGGGTGCAGCGAGACTCCGGAGGGCGTCGCAGGTACACCGACCTGGATATTGCGTAGTTCGGATTCCTTCGCCGGCCCCGCGCAACCGGGCTGTCGGTTCGAGCGATGCGCAAGTTCGCGCGGCTGCAGCAACAGGGCCGACAGACGCTGGAGGAACGACTACATTTCCTCCAATCGCATCGGGAAGGCCTGGCAAGCCGGATCGGCGAGCTGTCTCAGATGCCTGCCTACCTCGACGAGAAGATCGACGACTACGAACAGGCACTGCGTGCGGACAGCGATCGGAGGGGCGAGTAGCACACGACGCAATGGTGCGCTGTCCCGGGCGCGGCGCCGAAGGGAGCGAGATGGAAGCACGGTTCACCCATGTGAGGCTGTTGGCGGACGACGTGGCGGCATGCTTCGCGTTCTACCGGGACGTGATGGGGTTCGAGCCGTTGTTCGTCGACGAGGATGGTCACTACGCGTCCGTGAGAACGGGAGAGACGACCCTGAGCATCAACCGTAGAAGCGGCTTCCTCGAAGCGCTCGGCCCCGCCGGACGTCCGGGAGACGGGCGAAGCGCACCGGAGGACCGGATGGTTCTGATCTTCGCCGTCGAGGACGTGGATCTGGCTCACGAGGATCTTGTGAAACGAGGCGCGAGATTCGTTTCCGCGCTCGAAGACCGTCCGCACTGGGGAATCCGCACGGCGCACCTTCGCGATCCGGACGGCAACTTGGTTGAGATCAACCAACCGCTGTAACGGACCTGAGGGCGCGAAGGCGATTTGAACATCGACCTGCGCAGTAGAAGTGCGCCTGCCGGCCGAGCCTCGACGTCCGGAACCAGATCGGATCACCGTGTCGAGCCGAGCGCACGCCCGACCCATGGCGAGTCGTGCAGTCCGACACAACATGAGTTCGTGCGGCGGGGTTTCGTCCGCTTCCGATTGCGCAGTTGACTTCGAGCACGCTCGAAGCAGTAGCATGCAAGGGCGGAGGAAAGGACTGCTGGTCAATCGAACGGGATGTGCAGGAGGTCTCGTGATGACTGTCGGAATCGCAGCGCGGAAGACGATCCGCCAGGTGGTCAAAGAGACAGGATTGAGCGTTCATACGCTTCGCTACGAGAGAGTTGGCCTCATCCCGCCGGTACAGCGCGCGAAGAGCGGCCAAGGCAGTACAGTGACGAGGACGTCGCATGGTTCAGATTCCTGCAGAAGCTGCGTGCGACCGGGATGGCGATCTGCCAAATCCGCGAGTACGTGGCGCTCCAGCAACGGGGGGACGAGACGCTGCGGGAACGCTTCAAGCTCCTTCAAGCGCACCGCGCAGGAACACTGAGTAGCGCAAGCAGGCCTGAATGTCGGTCTGCTGATGCTTCCTAGGCGAAGGTTTGCGACCGAGCTTCGTGGCAGGCCGGAACAGGCGGACTTGGCACCCAAGTCGGTAGAGGAATGGCGGGCTGAGTCGCCGGGTACGACCGGTGCGATCTCCGTCGCGCCTCCGTATGTGCGGTGTGGGATGCGTGCCCAGGCAAGCTGGACAGCTCGGCTGCGAGTCATCCCGGAGGACCTGGGGCTCGAGGTCAAGCTCCTGTACGACGGAGAGGATCGGCCGATGGGGCGCTTGCTCGATCTGCAGTTCGAGATCCGGAACGTCTCGGATGAGCTGATGAAGATCGACCGGGACGAGTCTTCACTTCAGTTCCCCGGCGAACAGAGCTGGCGCATTGTGCGGCCTGAGGCTCTGTTCGAGGCGAGTGAGGCGATGATGCTTGTACCGGCCGGGGCAGGGAAAACGTTGCGCGTTTGCCCTTCCCGAAGCGCGGTCTGCGATTCGACGTGGACGCACGAGGCGCGCCTGAACGAGGACTTCTCGCTGACGTTACGTCTCTCCGTCTCCTCCCCGGATGGCCCCCGCACCGCCGAATGGAGATGGGACTTCGACGACCGCGAAGACGCGACACGTAAGGAGTCTGTGTCCGAGGCGCGGGTTCCTCCGATCGTCATTCTCGCAGCCGCTGCGGCCGCGATCCTCGTGTTGGCCCTTCTCCTCTAGCATTGCCGCCGATCCCGATCCGAACTTGAGGGGGCCCCGCTGGAGACGATCGGCGATTGCTTTGGTGGAATCTCACCGCGTGCTCGGATCCATCACCCGGCCGAGGAACAGGATCGTTCCAGTTCCGACGTCGCGGATCAGGAACAGGAACGGGCGATCGACGCGCACCATCCGAGGCAGGGAGAGCGTCATGATCACGCCGGTCGCTGCGGCGGCCTCGGTCCCGTCCTCGTTGACCGAGACGAACGCCTTGTGGGCGACACGGCCGATGAAGAGGTTGTGGGCACCGTCCATCCCCGAGAAGTCGGCGGCTGCCGAGAACGCATCCGGCATCCCGAGATCGGCCAAGACGCCTGCGAGGCAGAACTCCGAGGTCAGCTCAAACTTCGGCATCGCCAGCCAGACATGCCGTGGGCGCATCTCAGTGACGATGGCATCCAATCGTTCTACGCTGAACGCCGCCTCGAACTGGCCGAACATGCCTTGGTCCGGCAGCAGAATCAGCATCGAGAGCCGGTCGCCGGCATACCCAAGCTCGATCGCCTGGACGTTGTCGCCCTCGGTGTAGTGGAAGGATGCATCGGCCACCATCATCGGGATCCAGGCCTCAGTCCCGTCGTGTCTGTGGAACGGGGCGTCCTGTGTGAGCTCCTCGTCAAACGGATGCTTCCAGGTACCGAGGCAGTAGATCGCATTGGCGAGGACGAGATGTGTCTCAGGCGTGATCGAGCCCGGCGCCAGGAGATCCTCGATCCTCCTCTCGGTCTTCTCACTAACCCAGTCGTTGATCCCACATCGCGCTCCTTCCGGATTGCCGGCGAAGTCGGTTTGCAGCAGCGGAGCGCCGTAGGATGTCTCGAGCAGATCGAGGAATTCGGGGAGGAACGGATGTTCGTGTTGGCCCCACAGGGCGTTGGCGATGCTCAGCCGGACGCTGTCAATCTCCTTGGTCCATCCCACAAGATCTGTGTTCAGCGTGCCGAACGTCGAATGCAGATCGCTTTGGGAGAGCGTGAAGCGAAGCGCCTCGGCCATCTGTCCCTCCGTCGCTCCCCGCGCGCCGGCGTAGGTCATCGCGAGCGCGATCGAGAGGCTGTAGGGGGAGAAGAAGAGGTTCCCGGTCTCCGTGGCGAGCTCGTGGTACACGTCGAAGGCGAACCGCGTGTTCGCGCGAACCAGGTCCTGACGGGCTACTGCTGCTTCCTGCTTGCTGTCCGCCTGCAGGAGGAGTCCGCATCCAAGGAGCGTCGTCACCACGCACATGATGACGACATGTCTCCGAGGGTGTCCTTCCGTCCTCATGTCGATCCCTCCGTCAGTGCGTACCCGCTACTCCCCTTTGAGTGTCTGACGTTGAAGGAGAAGACCCGATGCCATCGGGTACCCAGTCCCGGCACGGCCCTCCGCCCGTCCGCGCTCGTTCACGGCGGAGGCGGGGGACGTCGGCGGCGTGCCACCGGCCGTTCGAAGCGCCTGGAGCGTACGTGCTATACTCCGTGAGCTCGAGTTTTCGCGATGGGATCTCGGGTGAGGGGGAATCATGAACGCGAAACTGCTGCTCGGTCTTGGGATCGTGCTCGGCCTGTTGGCGCTGGCGTTCGGCGGTTCGTTGTTCGACGGACGGGACGAGGTCCAGGACGGGGATCGGGGGGAGTTGATCGGCGGGGGGAACTTCATCCTCGAGCGGGACGGCACTGTCCTGATCGAGGAGACCTACACTCTGTTCTTCCACCCGGTTGAGGGGTACATGCTGCTGTCGCAAAGCGTGTTAACGGCCGGTGGGCAGCCGATCCAGCTGTCGCAGCAAACTCAGTACGATCGGGACTTCCTCCCGATCTTCTACCAACTGGCTGCCGACACGTCGTCCGGGACGCAGATCGTATCGGCCCAGCTCGGCGTGTCTGGATTGGAGATGGAGGTTCGGGCCGGTCTGTCGCGACAGACCGCGACCGTCCACGACACGGCGGACCTCGCATTGCTCGATAACAACCTCATTGGGCCGTTCGCCGTTCTGCTGATGGCGATCCGTTCCGAGGCGCTCGATCGGGAGTTCACCGCGGCGATTCCGCAGGCGCTCCTGTCGCTGCCGTCGAAGATTGACGGTCCGAACCGAGTGACGTTCCGGTCGGACGGCGAGACGTTCGAGGGCAAGCGGTTCGACCTTCACCTCGGCGACACGGCGATCGTGTTGATCGAGCACGACGGGCGCCTCGCCGGACTGATCAACCGGACGCAGAGCACATCGGGCTATGACGCCTCTCTCTTTCCGGCCGGGATCGAGGTCGATCTCGAGGAGGCGACCGATGTCGTCGGGGTCGACGAGCGCGAGATCGCGTTCGCGAGCGACGGCCTGACGCTCTACGGCACGCTTGCGCTGCCGGCGGAGGGCGAGGGTCCGTTCCCCGGCGCCCTGTTCCTCCACGGATCCGGACCGGTCGACCGCGACGGGAACGCGGCGGGGCTCGAAATGGACGCGTACCGGCAGGTGGCGCGGGCCCTCGCACGTGCCGGGATCGCGTCCCTGCGGTTCGACAAGCGCGGCGTCGGTGAGAGCGACGGAGACGCGGGCCTCGCTTCGCGAACCGACCTGCTGAGCGACGCCCGTGCCGCGCTCGACGGGCTTCGTTCGCAGCCGGAGATCGATCCGGCTCGCTGCATCCTGATCGGACACAGCGAGGGCGCGTATCTCGCCCCGATCCTGGCGGTGGAGGACGCGACGGTCGCCGGGATCGTCCTCCTCTCCGGGGCCGCCCGATCGCTCGATATGATCACGCGTTGGCAGGTCGAGACGCTGCTTCGACAGCGAGGGGTCGACGGCGAGGCGCTGGGCGCGGCGCTGGCGCAGCAGGACCAGTACACCGCGTTCGTCGAGACATCGCAAGGGGACTGGGGCGATTACTCCGTCGAGCAGATGCAGGAGGCGATGCCGTGGCTGACGGAGGCGGCGGCGCTCCAGTTGAAAGCGACGCCGCTGTCGCTCACGTGGCTTCGCGAGCACTATCTCGACGAGCCGACCGAGACGATTGGCGCTGTCAGCGCGCCGGTGTTGATCATCAACGGCGAGAAGGACACGCAGGTTCCCGCGTCGGAAGGGGCGCTGCTCGCGGAGATCCTCGCCGAGGGCGGGAACGACGATGTGACGGCGATCGTCCTGCCCGACTTGAATCATCTTCTGAGGAACCATCCGGAGGAGCCGAACCTCGTCTATCGCCATCTCGACGAGCCGGTCGACCCGCGCGTCCTCGATGCGGTCGCCGGGTGGGCCGTCGAGCGGCTGCTGTGAGCGGATCGGTCACCGATCGCTCGGTCGTGCGGTCGCTCCTGGCCGAGGCGGGGGTCCGGCCGAGCAAGCGGCTCGGTCAGAACTTCCTCGTCGACGCCGCGGTGCTCGCTGACGTCGAGTCGATCGTCGGGGCTCGGTCGTCGGGTACGATCGTCGAGATCGGGCCGGGATTCGGGGCGGTCACCGAGGTGCTGCTTCGCTTGGGTAGGAAGGTCGTTGCGATCGAGGTCGACCGGCGGCTCGCGGATCTTCTCGAGCGGCGGCTCGGGAACCGGGATCGGCTCACCGTCGTTCGCCAGGACGTCCTGCGGGTCGATCTTGGCGAGAGACCGGAGGTTGCCCCATTCTACGTTGTCGGCAGCCTGCCGTACCGGATTACCGCGCCGATCCTCAAGTGGCTCGTCGGTCAGCGCGATGCCTTGTCCGGTGCGTTGATCATCACCCAACGGGAAGTGGCCGAGAAGATCGTCGCCAGTCCCGGCAAGGACGGATCGTCGCTTGGCATTCTGGTTCGAGCCTACGCCGAGGTCGACGTGGTTCGCCACGTTGCGCGGGGGAGCTTCTTTCCGGCCCCCGATGTCGACTCGACCGTGTGGGGTCTCACGTTTCTTGATCGTCCGCGGTTTGCGTGCGATCCGGAGTCGTTCTTCGCGGTCGTTCGCGCCTTGTACGGGACACGGCGGAAGATGATCCGCGGCGCGCTCCGGTCACTCGTGCCGACGGACGCGATCGAGAGCGTTCTCGAGGCGGCGGGAGTCGATGGAACTGCGCGGGGGGAAGAACTCGACTTCGAGCAGCTCGGCCGCCTGGCCGATGCTGCCTCGGGCCGAACCGCTTTCTCCTAGGCGCGTTCCGTCGACAGGCCGAGCGTGCCGGAGGTCCGGATTGTCGGCCTTGCATCCGGCGCGCTTGTCGAGTACGGTTCGTTGCACACGGCCCGTGGATTCCCTTGACAGGCTCTGGGGGCTGTGATACGATCGTTGTCTGTCGCGCAGCGAAGCTTGCTGCGCTGCTCCTTGACAAGTGAATAGAGTGTGTGCCGCATAAGCGCAGTAAGGGCAAACGGTGGACACCTTGGCAGTCGGAAGCGACGAAGGACGTGGCTAGCTGCGATAAGCCTCGGGGAGCCGCTAAGCAGGCTTTGAACCGGGGATGTCCGAATG
>Ga0272443_10001690_pt1 | contig 30964 bp, 24 predicted proteins | sample SSMAcet12_FD_193581 | JGI IMG/M metagenome (GOLD analysis project Ga0272443, IMG submission 193581) | Marine sediment archaeal communities from Little Sippewissett salt marsh, Falmouth, MA, United States - SSM-Acet-12 | ecosystem: Environmental > Aquatic > Marine > Wetlands > Sediment ... | reverse complement strand
GCGTCAGCCATGAGGCGCTGTCGCCCACCCCTGCCCCATTCATGCTACCGCAACGCAGAACCTCATTCAATGGACGTTAAGGCTCCTGAATAGCCGAACATCGCTCTCGGCGCGATGCTTTCTCAGATGTGGGAACCATCGCATCCTCTGGATGGGCCCACCGATCAACGGCCTGCCACGCGGCGCCGGAACAGATGACGACTCGCGCCAACTGGAGAGGGACCTTGTTCTCACTTGTGAGAATACTGAAAATTCTTCGCTTTCCCGTTCCTCTCACAGGATCTTAGGCCCGGCGTAGGTTCTCTTCCACATCGAAGTCGGGCATCTCGTCGAAGCGATGTTCCGGGTGGTTCCAGGCGGCCGCGACCACACTCGTTTGGGTCAGCAACTCCCTGATCTTCTCGGTGGCGCTGCTCCACTGAGCGTAGATGCTACAGTTCTCACTGGTCCCCCCACAGGCGCAGTGCCTCAGCGGGCAATCGCCAAACAAGCGACGCCCTTCGAGCGTCTCAAACAATTCGAGCAAGTTGACCTCCTCAGGACTGCGAGCGAACACGTAGCCGCGCTGGCGTCCGCGCACCGAACGGACGAAGCCGGCCCGCGCCAATTGCTGCATGACTTTGGCCAGATAACCGGCCGGCATGCCTTCGGCCCTGGCAATAGCTCCACTGGTTACGGGCAGTTGGGTTATGTGCCTGACCATGTACATCAGGGCATGTAAGGCATACGCCGAGGCTTGACTGACCTTCACGTTCGCATCCTCCACAGTTGTCTGTCAGGGGCGTTCGGACACCAGAACTCAGACCGAAGCAGCCCTTCCGGGTCTCATACTCTCCTGACGCTGCGCTTGCCGTTAGGAATCGCCAGCTCATCGATTTTTCGGTAAAGACTCGACAGGCCGATACCCAAGGCCTTGGCGGTCTCCGCCTTGTCCCAACTGTACTTGTTCAGAGCACGATAGATATGCTCCTTTTCATAGGCCCGCACGGCGCTTTGCAGGTCTTCAGTATCTTCAATCCCCAGGGTGGCATCCGCACCAACCAGGGCCACATCCGCCACTTCGATCGTCTCGCCCTCGGCGAAGATCACCGCTCGCTCGATCACGTTCTGTAGCTCCCGAACGTTTCCTTTCCACTCGTGAGCAACCAGGCGCTTCATGACCTCGCGGCTGACACGGCTGCAGTGCTTGCCCATTTCGGCGTTGTACCTCTTGACGAAATGCTCGACCAACAACGGGATATCCTCACGCCGCTCGCGCAAGGGAGGCAGATGCACACCGACGACGTTCATACGGTAATAGAGGTCCTGTCGGAAGCGTCCTTCCTTGATCTCCTTCACGAGGTCGCGATTCGTGGCGGCAATCAGGCGCAAATCGACGTTGACCGGAGCCGTCGAACCGACGGGCAGGATCTGCCGCTGTTCCACGGCCCGGAGCAATTTGACCTGGCACCCCGTGGGCATGTGCCCGATCTCATCGAGAAACAGCGTCCCACCCCGCGCGGTCTCGAACAGCCCCTGTTTGTCTTCGAAGGCCGAGGTGAAACTGCCCTTCTTATGACCGAACAGCTCGCTTTCGAGCAAGGTTTCAGGAATCGCGCTACAGTTGACCGCCACAAAGCGTCCGGTATGGCTCGGACTGAGCGAGTGGATCGCGTGCGCCACCAGTTCCTTGCCCGTGCCGCTCTCGCCCGTAATCAACACATTGCTACGGGTCGGCGCAACCTTACGCACCGTCTCGAAAACCTGCTGCATGACCAGCGTCTCACCGATGATCTGGCTGATGTCGAAACGCCCGTTGAGTTCCTCCCTCAGTTCCTGGTTCTCGGCTTCCAGCTCCAGATACCGCAACTGCTGCTGGATGCGGGTGAGCATTTCATCGAAGCGCACCGGCTTCATGACATAGTCACAAGCGCCCAGCTTGATGGCCTCGACGGCCATCTCGACCGATCCGTAAGCGGTGACCATGATGACCCGCGTCTGCGGTCGCATCGCCATGGCCTCGCGCAGGACGCTGATCCCATCGCATCCGGGCATCTGGATATCCAGGATGGCCAGCGCATACGGGTGCTTCATCAGGGCATCGATCGCATCCCGGCCGTTGCCGACCCCCGTGACCGAGAACCCTTCCTCCTCGAGCACCTTGGCGAAGGTCTCGCGGAACGTCGTCTCGTCATCGGCCAGCAGGATTTCGTGTTTACGTTCTGACATAAGCCTCTACCACACTGCCCTGGCAATCGCTGCCTTTGGCAACCACATCGCATTGAAAACTCCGCGGGGCCTCATCAACTCGCCCTCCTCTCCGAGGCGCTGACCAAATCCTTCTTGGGCCGCACCGGAATACGAACGATCGCGGTGGTGCCTTCGCCAGGACTCGATTCCAGTTCAATGGTCCCGTCGATCTCAGCCACCAGATTGTAGCTGACGAAGAGCCCGAGCCCTGTCCCTCGACTGATCTCTTTGGTCGTGAAGAACGACTCGAACGCCCGCCGGCACACTTCCGGACTCATGCCCACGCCGGTATCGGTCACGCGGATCTCCACCGTCTCATCCACGCAGTGCTTGGTGATTTCGAGCTGACGAGGACTCTCGGCTCCCTTGGCGTCCATCGCATCCAGCGCATTGATCACGATATTGAGAAGACACTGTTCGAGGTTCTGCGGGTCGAGCCAAACCATGGGCAGATCCGTATTGCGGGCATGGACGATCGACACCCCCCGGGTCCGCTTGTCGTACCGAATCAGCGACAGGGTGTTCTCGATCAGCTCGTTGACGTCTACCCATTTGTACTCGGCCGTCGCGGGGCGGGCGATCCCCAGCAGGTGCTTCAGGATCGCGGAAATACGCGCCACGTGATGATCCACCACCGCGCACAACTCCTTCTGCTCGGTATCGGAGCACTTGCGGCCCAGGTATTGCACGACCGACGACAAGCTCGTCAGCGGATTGCCGATCTCGTGCGCAATGCCGGCCGCCATTTGTCCCAGCGCCACCATCTTCTCCCGTTGCGCCATGCGCACCCGCGACATCTTCAGCATCTCGTTGATCGCCGTGAGCTGTTCGGTGCGCTCGACCAGGTCGGCTTCCAGCTTCTTGTGTTCGGTCAGATCCTGCCCCACGATGACGTGACCCAGCCTGGTGCCGTCCAGACCCACCACGGAATAATCCCGCGCCTCGATGAAACGATGCGCCGAACCGGCCGTATCGAATTCGATCTTGTGCCCCTGTCCGTTCCCATTGCCCGACACCGCCAAGCCCCTGACGTGATTGACCAGTGTCTCGGGAAAAGTCTCCAGAGAGTCACCATTGCCAACCCCCTGGCCTCGGCACCACTGCTGAGCGGCCGGGTTGCACAGCGAGACGTCCCCATCCTCGGTAACGAACATGAGCCCCTCAGCCATAGCGTTGATAATAGCCCGGAGCAAGTCGCTATTCCGCGCCGCCTCCAACTCCTTGGCGGTCATGCGGGCAATGATGATACGCGTCAGATGCTGGGCCAGAATCACGGTGCAAACGAAGGCCACGAACGCGGCCAGGCCGTAGACCGGATTGCGCCAGAGTCCCCCGCCTGCGGAGAACTGTAGCGGATAGTAGCCGAGCAGCGCCCCGCCGTGCAGTTCGTTGGCGGCCAGCAAGCCGAACAACAAGATCGAGGTCAAGCCGACGGCAAACGAGAGATTGCGAGGCAAGATGATCGTCGCGATGATCACATGGAAGACATAGAACAAGAAGAAGGGGTTGACCACCCCGCCGGAGAAGAACAGCACCGCCGTGAGAACCAGCAGATCCACTTCGATCTGCACCATGGCCAGGATGAGCCTTTGGCGCTGCGTGGCACGGTCGATGCGCCGGGCCGCAACGGCATAGAGAAGGTTGCACACCAGCAACACCCCGGCCACCACATACAGCGGCCTCGCACGTGTCAACACGGGAAACACCAGCGTCCCCGCCAGGGCGCCCCCCACCACGAACAGGACCGCCATCCAGCGCAGTGAGATCAGCCACAGAATCTGATCGACGAGCGACGTCCGCGGTCTGCCGGCACCATCCGGTTTGTCCCTGAATCCAGCGATTTGGAAAAGCATATCTGCCCTCCGTTCATTATCCCGGGCCCGGAGAACCTTCCTCGACCACCACCGGCTCCTGGTCCTCCAGACCGATCTCCCGGTCCGTCAGATAACAGGCCGGATCGGGAGCCCAGCAATCGTTCAGCGCGAGGTCGGCGCGCACACGGAGACTGCCTCCGCATCCGTTGAAGAACTTACAGAGGTGGCAACGTCCCTTCACGTGCGACCTGCGATCTCTCAGACCTTTCAACAGCGGTTCGTCGGGGTCGCTCCAGATCTCGCTGAACGGCCGCTCGCGAACATCGCCCAGATCGTAGTGCCACCAGAACTGGTCCGGGTGCACCTTGCCGTTGTAGTCGATGCAGCCGATGCCGACGCCACTGCTGTACAGACCACCGCCGTTCCAGGTGAGCAGCTTCCAGACCTCCGCCGCCCGGGGCGAGTTCTCCGCCAGCAGTTTCAGGTAGAGGTAGATTCCGTCGACGTGATTGTCTACCGTCAGGATGTCCGTCTTCCGTCCGGTCTCTTTGAGATATTTCACCTTTGCCATGATGCAATCCATCGCGTCACGACTCTCGGCGTGCATCAGGTCGTCGTCCGCCATTTCACCGCCCCGGCCGCTAGGCACAAGGTGATAGAAGCAGGCTCGCTCAATGCCCTCGGTCTCGAAGAAATCGAACAACTGCTCCAATTCCTGCACGTTGCGGCGGGTCAACGTCAGGCGAAGCCCGACGCGCACGCCCGCATCCTGGCAATTGCGAATCCCCCGAACCGCCCGATCGAACGCCCCGTCGACGCCGCGGAACGTGTCGTTGATCGGTCCGATGCCGTCGAGGCTGATACCCACATAGGAGACACCGAGCTGCTTGATGCGCCGCGCTGTGTCGGACTCGATGAGCGTGCCGTTCGTCGAGATGACCGCCCGCAGGCCGCGTCCGACCGTGTGCTCGATCAGCTCGAAGAGATCGGGACGCATGAGTGGCTCGCCGCCGGAGTATAGAACCGAGGGCACCCCGAAGCCGGCGAGATCATCAATCACGGTCTTCGCTTCGGCGGTTGAGACTTCGTTGCAGCTTCTGTTGGCCCCGCTATCGTTGTAGCAGTGAACGCAGCGCAGATTGCAGTTGCGCGTGATGTTCCAAACGACAATCGGCCTGCGTTCGGAGGCCTTGGCAGGAACTGCCTCTCCTTGCCGCTCGCCCGAGTTCTTGCGACCATAACGCAGCCAATCACCCGGAGTGATCTGATCACAGTACAGTTTGCTGATGTTTATCATCTGGCGGTCTTTCCTTTTCCAGCAAATGCGTTTTCTTGGTCAGAACGTCGCCGCATCTGAGGAGTCCCCCTCTCGTCATGCGTCGGCCTCGCCCTTTCGTTCCGACTTGCACGCCAGTTCCCTGGCCTGCTGCAAAATGGTGTCGACCAGTCGAGCCGCCTCGGTTGGGCCGGCTTCGCTGGCCACCACGTTGACGTTCTTGATCACACAGTGGAGCAGCTTGTTCACTACCCGATTGACCATTGACTCCATCACGTCACGGCAGGAGGCCTCGTGGCGCGGTCCGACGAAGAACCGCTCGAGTTCGTTGCGGCTCACCTGCCGGAACTCCGCCTTCATCCGGCCGATCAGCGGGCCGATGTCCTTGGCATGGAACCACTCCATGAAGTCGGCCGCACTGGCATAGACGATCTCCAGACCGCTGGCAATGTCCGCTTGCCGCGCCTTGAGGTTCTCGTCCGCGACCTCCTTCAGTTCGTCCATGCAGTAGAGATAGACCCCATCGATCTCGTTAATGGTCGGCTCGAAGTTGCGCGGCACACCGATGTCGATGATCAACAACATGCCCTTCTTGCGCCGAGGGACCACCGCTTCGAAGGAGGCTCGATCGTACAAATAGTCCTGGGTGGCCGCTGAAGAGATCACGATATTGGCCTGGCCGACTTGCTCGTGCAGCTCGTCCCAGCGCTTGACAGTCACTTGACAGCGTTTGCCCAGATCGAGGCCCCGTTCATGTGTTCGGTTCACCACCGTGATGTTGGTACAGCCAGCTTTGAGCAGGTGCTGTACCACCAGTTCCCCGGTCTCCCCGGCTCCGATCACTACCACGCGGGCCCGCGCCAGATCCGCGAAAAGCTGAATCGCCAATTCGACCGCCACACCGGCCACGCTGACCCGCCCATTCGAAATCGCCGTCGTCGTATGCACACTCTTGGCTGTGAAGAAGGCGCAATGAAACAGACGGTTGAGAATCTTGCCCGTGCTCTGGGCGGCACAGGCCTGCTTGTAGCTCTCTTTGACCTGCCCGAGAATCTGGGCTTCGCCAACCACCATGCTGTCCATGCCCGCCGCGACGAGCAGGAGATGCCTCACCGCTTCTTCATTCTCGCGCCGATACACGTATGACTCAAACGCCTCCTTCTCCATGCCGCGGAAATCCGACATGAAGTCAACTATCGCCTCCGTCATACACGGCGCGGATGCTTCACTGGCAGCGTAGATCTCCACCCGGTTGCAGGTGGAAAGGAGCACAAACTCGGCCTCTGGATGCGCCTCCTTGAGCCGGCCCAAAGCAATGGGAACGTCCGCCGCTTCGAACGCCAGTCCCTCCCGAATTGCCAAAGGAGCACTCTTGTGGTTCAGGCCGACAACCATCACACCCATTTTGAATCACACCCTCAGAAGCGGCATGGCCGACGGCGGCAGCAACGAGAACTCATGCTGCGTCACTCCGGTAACGGCAACGCCTAGGATCGCGAACAAGACAAGGACGAAGGCGACCAGCGTTACACAAGCTCGCCCCTTGTCCCTAAGCATCGAGAATCGATCCAGCACCAACACGGCGCCGAGCAGACTCCAAACCGCCAGCACGCAGATCACCTTGCCGTCGGCAGCCCACGCGGCGATTCCCATGCCCAGTGTCGAAATCAACCCCAGCCCACTGACCAGTCCCCCGGTAAGCAAGATGAAACCGGCCAGGAGACCGACGCGATTCATATCACCCAGCTTCTCCATGTTTGGAATCCGGCCCAGCACCTGCATCACCTTCTTGCGTTTGAGCCGGTAGCTACTCAACAGATAGAGCGTGGAATTGGCCGCGGCAAACATAACTGCGGCCGCCGCCAGAACCATGACGGCCGCGTGCGCGACCGCCCAGGGCGTCGCCGCAACCGCTTGGGCCGGCGCGGCAGGCCGGGCTACCGCCGCCGCCGTGATGACCAGACCAGCACCAATCCACACCATAACCGAACCGAACCAGACCCGGTCGATCATCGGGCCTATCAGCAGATACACCACCCCGAGTGCGACGGCCAGGAAGATGCATGCCTCACACGTGCTGGTCAAAGGCACGGCCCCAATGGCCATCGCCCTGAGGCCGAGCAGCGCCGCGTCACAAAGCACAGCCAGCAGTGCCATCGGCCACAACAGTGAACGACACCGAGGCGACCGACAGACAAGCTGCAACAGCCCCACCAGACCTGCGACGCCATGCACCGCCACGACCAACAACAAGAAGACAGACTCGGCAGTGGACACCTCGAACCTCCATTGCCCGATCTATTCGCCGACAACGAACGTATTCAGTGAACGAACGCCAATACGGGCCTCATGCATAAGACCCCGCAACCTGACCTCTATCTCCGTAGCCCCGCCGACTCCTCCGGCCAGGCCACAACCACCTGAAGTACCTACCCAATGCGAAGCGTATGACAGCCGCTCCGATCCGCTGTCGTGTGTCAGGGTGCTGCTGCGTCTGAGATGCCTGGAGCAGTTCTTCCGCATCCACCTCAAATCCCCAGGCCGACCTCCCGATACCAAGAACGTCGCCTGAGCGGTCCCTTCTGAAGAACAGCGTCAATCATACGTCCAAACCGACCCTCAGTTCATTGACAGTCACACGACCCGTCGGATGCATCGACTCCTATCGCAGAGCCAAACGTTCCCACCTGTGGTAAAAATTGGGTGTAGATGATTTTATCGCTTGGGGCTCATGAAAGCAAGACCTTTCATCGATCTTGGCACTGAAAAACCGACAAGACACCTTCCCAACCTCAAGAGCAGAGCTTGTTAAAACCCTATATAGAAGAGCTTTATATAGTCATTCATCGGAATACCCAATCCCTTCGACCACCTATTGGCCTGAATGAGAAACCGCGTCCAGACTGGACTTATGCTCAGTCCGACTCCCCAAATCCACCATATTACCAGCCCCCCTGCCTACCCTACCCCCCCACAACAGGGCCGTTGGTGGCTCGTGGCCCCCCGCCGACCAGCCTCAAAAAAACTGCAACAATCTCGATTTGTCCCGGTGACCGACTCAACGGCACACTTCCCAGCTATGGGATTCACCCTCTGCAAGAGTCTCAGTTCTGGGACAACGTGTGGGCGAGGCCTGCACCGCCCCCTGAAATCCAGGCATATCCCAAGCGCCCGCATGTTGTTTTCCGGAAATGACTTACGCCCTCCTTGCCCAAGACCGCAGCGCCGTACACACTCGTTGGCACGTCGATTGCTAGTTACGAAGGAGTTGATCGGTGTTCCTCGCCGTAGGAGCACATAGCGAGTCTTTGGAGATGGGTCCTCATACACGTTGGAAGGGGTCGAACGACGATGGTGAAGCTCGAAAGTATCCCCCAAGCAGTCTCATACAAGGGGCTGGGCCGGTCAACCTTGATCTGGCTGTTGGCAGGAACGATCGTACTGGCAGGTTGGGCCGGTGGTGCCCGGGCGGCTCTGACTATCCTGGCCGAGGGTGATGAATGTCATCCCGTGGAGATCCCGAACGAGGACGCCTGGGTCATGTCGGGCCATGCCGACGCTGAGGCGGAAGCGTTCATCCACTGGAATGAGGACGATCCGCCCGAGGTGCCGACGAGCTGCGCCAAATGCCACAGCACGCCCGGCCACCTGGATTTCCTCGGCGCTGACGGCAGCGCAGCGGGCGTCGTGGATGCTGCGGCTCCGACCGGTACGACGATCGAATGTATGGCCTGCCACAATGAGATTTCGGCCGTCAAGGACAGCGTCGTGATGCCTTCCGGTGTCGAGTTGACGGGTCTGGGCAGCGAAGCACGCTGCATGGAATGCCACCAGGGCCGCGAATCAAGCGTCTCCGTCGACGCGTATATCGCGAATGCCGAGGTCGTCGATGACGACACGGTCAGCGAGAACTTGGGCTTCCGAAACATCCACTACTACCCCGCAGCGGCCACGCTGTACGGCGGCGCCGCGCTCGGCGGGTACCAGTACGAGGGCAAGTCCTACGACGTCAAGTTCGCCCACGTCCAAGGCATCGACGCCTGCATCGACTGCCATGATCCGCACAGCCTCGACGTGAAGATCGATACCTGCGCCGTCTGCCATGAGGGCGTCACTGACCGCGAGAGCCTGCGTGAGATCCGAATGGCCGGCTCGGCTCACGACTACGATGGCGATGGCAGTACGGCCGAAGGGATCAGCGGTGAGCTCGTCGGTTTGCAGGAAGCCCTTTACGCCGCCATACGAGCCTATGCGAGCAACACGGCCGGCACCCCCATCGCCTACGATTCCCACGCCTATCCCTACTTCTTTGTGGACGATGACGGCGACGGAACGGTCGGCCCGGAGGAGAGTACCCGTTACAACGCCTGGACCGCGAGTCTGCTCAAGGCGGCGTACAACTATCAGGCATCGCTCAAGGATCCTGGCGCTTTCGCTCATAACGCCAAGTACATGATCCAACTGCTCCACGACTCCATCGAAGACCTGGATGCGGCCCAAGTCGCAGGATTGACCCGTGACGACGTCGGTCACTTCGCCGGCTCGGAAGAACCGTGGCGACATTGGGACGAGGATGGTGAAGTATCCGCCAGTTGCGCCAAATGCCACTCCGCCACGGGCTTGCCCTTCCTGCTGGAGGAAGGCGTCATCATTGCTCAACCGCTATCCAACGGCCTGATGTGCGAGACCTGTCACGATGCCATACCCGAATTTACCCGGCGTCAGGTAGCCCAGGTGCAGTTCCCCAGCGGCGCAACGCTCGATACGGGCAGTATGGACAGCAACGTCTGTATCAACTGCCACCAGGGCCGCGAGTCCAAGGCAAGCGTCGACGCGCTGACGGCCGGGCTGGAGCCGGACGTTGTCTCCGAAAGCCTGCGGTTCCTCAACCCACACTACTTCGCTGCGGGTGCGACATTCTTCGGTACCCAGGCCAAGGGCGCTTACGAATATGAGGGCAAGGTGTACCGTGGGCGCTTGGGACACGTCAGCAGCTTCGACACGTGTACCGAGTGCCATAACGCCCATACGCTCGAAGTGAACATCCAGGCTTGTGCCAATCCGTTCTGTCACGGCGGCGCCACCACGCCGCAGGATATCCGCAAGGACCCGCGGGACTTTGACGGCGACGGCTGGACGACTGAGGGGCTCGCCGGAGAAGTGGAGAGCCTCACTGATATCCTGTACGGGGCAGTGCTGGATTACGCCGCGAATGTGCTCGAGACGCCGATCGTTTACGACTCCCATGCCTATCCGTACTTCTTCAACGACAACAATGGCAATGGCGAGGTGGACGAAGGCGAAGCCAGCTACGGCAACCGCTACCAGAGTTGGACGCCGCGTCTGCTGCGAGCCGCCTACAACTACCAGTACGCCCAGAAGGATCCCGGCGCCTTCGCCCATAACGGTCACTACATGCTTCAAGTGCTGTACGACAGTCTGGAGGATATCGCTACCCAGGTCACTGTCGACATGAGCGGCATGACTCGGCCATAGCAACCTAGGAACATATCAGAACAACCACCAGGGGCAGACCCGTTCGTCGGGCCTGCCCCTTTTTCATGCGCGGTGGACACCGCAGCGCTCCTCATAGTGGCGTGTCTATCCCGCACAAAAGATAGGGGTATCCATCGTGGCCATCGCCAACGTGTGAACACATTTTTCTCCGCGGTCAACCATCGGCCGTCAACCGGTGGCCAGAGCCAATAGCCTGCCCCAACACCACTGACTCGCCGGCCAGCCGCTCAGAAAGAAAGCTCCCCTTTTTGACAAAACCAACGAACTAATAGGGGTAATCATCTCTATTCAGTAGTATTTGCAGCCGGACGAAGTGAAGCGCGGCAACGACGCAATCCGGCAGCGGAAAAGCCCTGGAGACCGTACGATGATAGAGTGTATCAGCAATGTAAGAGTTCGTCTGAGCGTGCTCATCGTTTGTGTCTTGGGGGTCTTGTCGGGGTGCAGCGAGAAATCGGGCTCCGGCGACGAGCAACAATCCGCTGGCAACGGCAAATCCGAGCGGCGCTTTCTGAGTATCGGAACCGCGCCGCCCGGCGGAGCGTTCTTCGTCGTCGGCAGCGCCATCGCGGAGGTCGTGGGCAGCCATTCCTCCGCCACTGGCTGGCAGATTACCGCCGAGGCGACGAAAGGAACTCAGGAGAACGTCCGGCGCCTGGACAAAGGAGAAATCGAGTTTGCACTAGCCAACGCTGCGATCACATTCTTCGCCGTGCGCGGGCAAGCCGAATGGGAGAAGCAATATCCGATTAGAAGCGTCATGACCCTGGCACCCAACATCGCTCTGTTCATCACGCCAGCCGATTCCGGCGTGAAGACCATCGCTGACTTGAAAGGCAAGCGCGTCGTCGTCGGACCGGCCGGCGCCGGCTTCGAACATTTTGTCGGACCGATCCTGGCAGCGCACGGCGTTACCTACGACGACTTCAGTCCGCTCTACGACACCCAGACGGGCGCTGTCGCCCTGCTGGCCGACGGCTCGGCCGATGCAGCGTTTCTGGGCGGCGCCGTGCCGACCGCATCGATCACCCAGGCGTGCGCCACGCGTGACATTCACTTCGTTCCGTTTGATGACGGCGTCATGGATCGCCTGACCGAGCAGTATCGGTTCTTCGATCGCAGAACGATTCCGGCGCGCACCTATAAAGGGCAAACGGATGAGTTTCACGGTTTGAACGTGGGCAGCATGATCCTGGTGACCTCGGCGCAGATCGACGACGAAACCGTTTACCGTTTCACAAAGATGCTTTTCGAACATGCCCAGGACGTGGTGGAGAAACATCCGGCGGGCAAAGCCATTAATCCCAACAACGTGGTGCGCGACACCGGCACACCCTTTCATCCCGGTGCGATTCGCTATTTCCGTGAGATAGGCATCTGGCCAGAAGACCACGCGACGCCGTAATCCTTAGGAAGTGACAACCACAAGTAAGCCAATGAATGTTGCAGTCCAAGAAGAGGGAATTGCCAATGACGGCCATCTGCAGAGCGGAGTCTCTATTGCGCTATGCGCCTTCGTGCTGGCCGAGGTGAACTACCCTCTGCTGCAACCGCAATCACGCCTGGCGCTGTTCGGGCTACTCGGTCTCCTCTTATTGTTTCTCCCTTCGCCCATTCCATCGACCCGCCTGGCGGTAAGCCTGCGTCAGCTTTCGGGCTGGGTGTTGGCCTCGGTGACACTACTGGGCTTGAGCTACGTCATTATCCAGACCGAGCCGGTCTTGGAGCGGCTCTGGATCGGCGGAACCGCTCTGGGCGATCGCGCCGGCCAAGAAGTGGCTATCGATTACGTGGTCGGTCTGCTGGGACTCGTCCTCATCTTAGAGGCGACCCGTCGCGCGATCGGCTGGACGCTTCCTTTGTTGGCGCTGGTCTTTCTGCTTTACGCTCGGTTCGGTGCCTCCATGCCCGACTGGCTGTTTCCCCATCGCGGCTATACCTGGACCCGCATCGTCAGCCAGACGTTTCTGCACAGTCAAGGCGTTTTCGGCATCGCGCTGAAAGTGATGTTCACCTATGTGTTTCCGTTCGTCCTGTTCGGCGCGTTTCTCGAAGCGACCGGTGCGACGGGGTTCATCGTGGATTTCTCTCAGCGTCTGTTCCGGCGCAGCGCCGGTGGGCCGGCCAAGGTGGCGGTCCTCAGCAGCGCGATGATGGGGTCGCTCTCAGGCAGCGCCGTGGCCAACACCGCCACCACCGGGACGTTCACCATTCCGATGATGCGTCGGGCCGGCTTCGCTCCGCATCTGGCCGCGGGAGTTGAAGCAGCCGCCAGTTCGGGGGGCGCGTTGATGCCCCCCATCATGGGGGCCGGCGCGTACATGATGCTCGAGATCGTGAATCCCCCCGTAACGTATCTGGAGATCCTCAAGGCCGCCCTGATCCCGGCGGTGCTGTTCTATCTGACCCTGCTGCTGGTGGTACATTTGCACTCGCGGAAAATCGGCGCCGCCGGCGTGCCAACCGACGAAACACAGCCCCCGGCGCTTTCCGTGGGCCAAGGGCTGTTGTTCCTGCTGGCCATGGCCGGCCTGATCGCGTTTCTGCTGGCGGGGTTCACGCCGTTTCGGGCCGTCACGTTGAGTCTCGGGGTCATCCTGTTGGCAGCCCCCTGGTCGAAAGCCACCCGGCTGCACGGGCGTGACATCGTGGCAGCACTGTCCCGGGCGGCCCAGGCCGGCGTTCCCCTGATTGCCGCTGCATCCTGCGTCGGCATCGTGCTGGGCGTGGTTACCCTGACGGGCGTGGGCTCGAAACTGCCGGCCGCGATTCTGCCCCTGGCGCGCGATAACCTGATCGCAGCGTTGTTTCTCCTGATGGTCTCGACGATCATTTTGGGGATGGGCTTACCGTCGGCGGTGTGCTACCTGCTGATGGCCACGTTGATCGGCCCCATGCTGGCCCAACTCGGTCTGGTTCCCCTGGCAGCGCATCTGTTCATCTTCTACTTCGGCATGATGTCCATGGTGACACCGCCGGTCGCGCTAGCCGGCTACACCGCCGCGGCCATTGCCAAAGCGAACATTATGCGTTCGAGTTTGGCAGCGTTCCGCTTTGCCCTCGTAGGGTTCGTACTGCCCTACGCGTTCGTGCTCAATCCGTCGCTCTTGCTGCTGTCGAGAGATGGCGGCGTGAACCTGCTGCACTTGTCGGTCAGCCTACCGACGGTCCTGGTGGGCGTACTCTTTCTGGCGGTTGGCACAACAGGTTACTTCTGCCGACGCGTGGGGCTGGGCCCTCGTACGATTCTGTTTCCGGCGGCGCTGTTGCTCATCCTTTTGCCGGGGTTGGATGTAGCGCAACTGGCGATCAAGGGGATAGCCCTCCTGCTCGGAGGAAGCGTTCTCTGGCGCAACGTCTACCGCATTTCAACACCAGTAATGCCGGCATCTACCACAGGTCTGCTCGGCATCACCGCCGCCAAGGGAGAATCGGGCGTATGAAAAAGAAAGACACGATGAACAATCGGTTCGTGATGCCTAGGCGTGTGGAGTTTGCTGACACGGACATGGCGGGGATCGTCCACTTCGCGGCGTTCTTTCGCTACATGGAAACGGCTGAACACGAACTGTTTCGCTCGTTGGGCCTGACCCTGGTCGATGTGGAGCGTGATCCCCATCTGGGTTGGCCGCGTGTCTCCTGCGGATTCGATTTCATCCGTCCGCTGCGTTTCGGCGACGACTTCGAGGTCCACATCCGCGTGGCCAACATCAGCGAGAAATCCGTGGCCTATGAAGTCGAGGTGGTGCTCGAGGGCAAGACGATCGCCCGGGGACACTCCACCAGCGCCTGCTGCGAGGTGGGCACGGCAGTCAAGCTGCACTCCGTTCCGATTCCCGCGGAGGTTCGCGACAAATTGCAGCAGTATTTGATTCGGAAATGACAGCAATTAACAGAAGAACCCGGCAGACATAAGGAGGGCCGGTGGACATGAAGAATAGGAACGATTGGACATCCAGAGTGATAAAAGGCCGGTTCGGATATGGACTCCTGGCGATCTCGATCCTCCTGACTGCTTCGGTTCAGGCAGCCGACTGGCCTGGCTTCCTGGGCCCGGAGGCCAACAGCATCTCCTCCGAAACCGGGATCAACAAGGACTGGACGGCCAAGCCACCGAAGCAATGCTGGCGCGTGCCGATGACGGACGAGGGCTTCTCCGGCCCGGCGATCAAAGATCAGGTCGTCTATTTGCACGACCATCTGGAGGAGGACGATGTGATTCGCGTCCTTGACGCCAGGACGGGCCAGGAGAAGTGGCGCTTCACCTACCCGGAGACCGGTCGCGAAAATCACGGCTTCACCCGGGCCACCCCCACGATCGAGGGCGACCGCGTGTACACCGTCAGTCGCACCGGCGTCGTTCATTGCCTCAACGCCGTGGACGGGAAACTGATCTGGCGGGCCGACGTCATGACCGATCGCGGGGGCGAACCGCCGGAATGGGGTGCGGCTAGTTCCGCGTTCATCGATGGTGACAAACTCATTGCCATCGCCGCGGCCGAGGACAAGCACGTTGTCGCGCTCGATAAGAACACCGGCAAGGAGATCTGGTCGGGCGGAGGGACGGACATCGCCGGCTACGGCACGCCGGCCCTGGCAACACTCGACGGCAAGAGGCAATACCTGATCTTCACGGGCAAGTCCATGATCGGCGTGGCGGCCGATGATGGGACGCTGCTGTGGCGCTATCCGTGGGAAACCCGGCTCGATTCCAACGCCAGCGCCCCGATCGTCGTGGATGAGAATTCCGTCTGGATCGCCAGTGGTTATCGTCGCGGCTGTGCCTTGCTGCGCATTGAAGGCGATCAGGTCAGCGAAGTCTGGAGCGACAAGCGCATCACGCCACACTGGAGCTCGGCGGTCTTCGTCGATGGACACATCTATACCACAACGCCCCCGGGATTCCTCGTGTGCGTCGAGGCCAAGACCGGGAAAGAGAAATGGCGCAGTAGAGGGACGGCTCGCGGCTTCGAGCACGGTGGATTGATCGCCGTGGACGGCACTCTGATCGTCATCGAAGGCAACACCGGCAACGTCGTCCAGGTGGTCCTGACCACCGAGGAATACCGGGAACTGGGACGCATCAATCCGCTCGAGAGCGCCCGTTGCTGGACGGCTCCCGTGATCGCAGACAAGAAACTCTACGTTCGCAGCCCGGAAGAACTCGTTTGCCTGGACCTCGGGCAATAGTTCAGAAGGAGGACACTATGACAAGCACAACTTCACATATTCGTCACCGTCACATGAAGCGGTGGTTTCCGATCCTGCTCGTACTGGCGCTTAGCGTGGGCGCGCCGGCAGGCGATTGGCTGCACTGGCGCGGCGCCGAACAACAGGGCACAGCGTCTGAAGAGGGACTGCCTGCGAGTTGGTCTCAAGACGGCGAGAACCTGCTCTGGAAGGCACCGGTCGGCTGCCGCTCCACCCCGCTGGTCTTGAACGATCGGGTCTATATGATCAGTCGCATCGGGGAGGGCCAGAGTCAGCAGGAGCGCGTCGTGGCGCTCGATCTGGACACGGGCCGCCTCGTCTGGGAACACCGCTTCAATGCCTTCCTGACCGACGTCGTCTACCATCGGTTGGGCTGGGCGAATCTGGCCGCCGACCCAGGCACGGGCAATATCTACGCCCACGGCGTCCAGGGCTTGATGTTTTGTTTCGATAAAGACGGCAAGATTCTGTGGCAGCGCTCACTGACTGAAGAGTTCGGCCGCATCTCCGGCTACGGCGGGCGCACCTATAGCCCTATCATCGAAGGCGATCAGGTCATCATTAGCTCCCTGACCAGCGGCTGGGGCGCCCAGGCACGCGGCGCGCATCGCTTCTTCGGCATGGACAAGCACACGGGCGAGATTCTCTGGATCAATGCTGCGGGGGAAACACCACTGGACACGGGCTATTCCGTGCCCGTCACGACCACACTCGACGGCGCCCGCATCATGTTCACCGGCTTGGCCGACGGCAGTATCGCCGCCTTGCGGACATACACGGGCGAAACGATCTGGCGCGTGCCCTTGAGCCGGCGCGGCATGATGAGTTCCGTGCTGTATGACAGCGAGCGCGTCTACGCCGTGCACGGCGACGCCAACCTGGACACGAACGTCATGGGACGCTTGGTCTGTCTGGACGCCCGCACGGGCCGCGAACTGTGGCGCGTCGACGGACTGACCGGCCAATACACCACCCCGGCCCTCCATGATGGTCTGCTCTATGTCGCCGACAGTGCCGCCAATCTCCACGCCGTTGACGCGAAGTCAGGCGAGGTCCTGTGGACCTTCAATTACGGCAACGAAGCCAAGGGATCACCCATCTATGCCGATGGCAAAATCTACGTAGGCGATGTCCCGGGCGGCTGGCGCATTCTGAAAGCGTCTCGGGAAGGTTGCGAGCTGCTCAACGCACAGCAATTCGTGGAAACCAGCGGCGCCCCGGACGAGGTCTACGCCACGGCGGCCGTGGCGCACGGTCGGGTGATTCTCTCAACGCTGAACGAGACCTACTGCATCTCGACCAAACCACGCGACTATCGTTCTGCGATTGTGAAGACCGTCTTCGGTCCCAGCGAAACATTGACGCCGGGCGCAACGGTTCGCCTACAGGTCGAGCCGGCGGAGGTCGTGGTCGCGCCCGGTCAACGCGTTCGATTCACCGCCCAGGGATTCGACGCCAAAGGCATTCCCACCGGCGCGGTCGAGGCGAGCTATAGCAGCGCCGAACTTGACGGCACGCTCGATGTGGACGGAACATTCGTCGCCGGAGGAACGCGTATCCAGGCCGGGCAGATCAAGGCCACGGCCAGCACGCTGAGTGCGACAGCCCGGGTACGCGTGGTCCCCCCCCTGCCCTATCACGAGGATTTCGAGGCGCTGGAGATCGGACAGGCCCCGCCCGGATGGATCACCTCCCCGGTGAAGAGCAAGATCGACCAGTACGAAGGACAGAAGGTCCTGCGCAAACTGGCGGAGCGGCCGTCGCCGCCTTTCGCGCGCCTGCGGTGCTATATCATGCCTCCGATCCCCACCGGCTACACCGTGCGTTCGGACATGCTGGGAGTCCCAAAACGAAATCGATTCCTCCCGGACATGGGACTCATCAACAGTCGGTACCTATTGATCCTGACCGGCACGTCGGAACGCAACCGACTGCTGCGCCTCGTATCGTGGTCCCCGGTCCCGCGCATCATCCGGGAAATCCCTTATCCGTGGGAAGGGGACAAGTGGTATGCAACTAAACTGAGTGTTGACCTGGAGGACGACCGCGGTCTCGTGCGTGCCAAGGTCTGGCCGCGCGACGAGCCGGAACCGGACGAGTGGACGTTGACGATGGAAGACCCGTGTCCGAACCCGGCCGGGAGTCCCGGGCTCTACGCTTATTCAGTCGCCATCACCTCGAAATCCAAGGGCACTGAGGTCCTCTTCGACAACGTGGCGATTACCCCGAACAACAATTGAAGATACGAACCAAAGTTCTGAAGGAGTATAACCGTGCGTACCTCAACCTTCATCTGCCTGATCGTAACACTCTGTGCCGGTCCGGCTCTGGCCGCCGACTGGCCCCATTGGGGCGGCGGCCTCGGACGTAATATGGTCAACCCCGACGAGAAGAACCTGCCGTCGAGCTGGGACGTCAAGAGCGGGCGAAACGTCAAGTGGGTCGCCCGCCTAGGTTCGCTGGCCTATGGCAATCCGGTCGTCGCCGACGGCCGCGTCTTCGTCGGCACCAACAACGGCGGCCGCTACGACAAGAACATCACGGGCGACCGCGGGAACATCCTGTGTTTCCGCGAGTCGGACGGTGCGTTCCTGTGGCAAGCCGTCCATGACAAACTCGCAGCCGGACGGGTCAACGACTGGCCGCGTCAGGGGATCTGCTCGGCCCTCGAGGTGCAAGGCGACCGCGCCTGGTACCTGAGCAATCGTTGCGAGGCCGTGTGTATCGACACGGCGGGCTTCCATGACGAGGAAAACGATGGCATCACTGACGAACAATACCAAGGGCCTAACAAAGCCGACATCGTCTGGAGCTTCGACATGATCGAGGAGTTGGGTGTCTTTCCCCACAACCTCGCCACCTCTTCCCCCTTGGTTCTCGGCGATCTGGTACTGCTGGTCACAGGCAACGGCGTGGACGAAGGCCATTTGAACATCCCCATGCCGATCGCCCCCAGCTTCGTGGCCTTCGACAAAAACAACGGTGATTTGATCTGGGAGTTCACGGTGCACGAGCGCGTGCTGCATGGCCAGTGGTCCTCCCCGTCGGCCGGCGTCGTCAATGGAAAGACCCTCGCCTTCTTCCCCGGCGGTGACGGCTGGGTTTACGCCCTGGACCCGAAGACCGGCGCAGAAGTCTGGCGCTTCAACTGCAATCCGCCCGAATCGATATGGGAGCTCGGCGGCTACGGCACGAAGAACAACCTGATCGCCACGCCCGTCTTCGCCGACGGCAAGGTCTACATCGGTGTCGGCCAGGACCCGGAGCACGGCACGGGTATTGGACACCTCTACTGCATTGACGCCAGTGGCCAAGGTGATGTCACCAGCACCCACCAGGTGTGGCACCGGGGCAACGACGACTTCGGACGTACTATGAGCACGGCGGCCGTCGCGGACGGTCTGCTCTACGTAGCCGACCTGGCCGGCGTGTTCTACTGTCTGGATATCAAGACAGGCGAGGCTGTCTGGACCCACGATCTCAAATCAGCCATGTGGGGCTCGCCCATGCTCGTCGACGGCAAGGTCTACATCGGCGATGAAAACGGGCGCATCAACATCTTCGCCCATAGCCGACAGAAAGAGATCGTCAATGTCGTCGATATGGACGAACCGGTTTACGCCACACCGATCGCGGCCAATGGCGTTCTCTATGTGGCGACCAAATCGAAACTCTATGCGCTGGCGACACGATGACGACGAAACAAGCAACACATACAGGACGAAGGGAACAGGTGCAGATGAGTCCGGAAGCGGCGCTACGTGAACACCTGCGTGAGATCATCGACTGGCACTTCAGCCCGGAAACCGGGTGCGACTTCTGGCTCGCCTGGGCGAAGCAACAGGATTGGAATGTACGTCGGGAAACCAAAACGTTTGACGACCTGAAACGCTTCCCGCACTTCGAGGACGACTGGTTGCGCTTCGAGGCGCCGGAGCGTTGGGTCCCGAAGCCCTACCAGGGCCGGCCTTACAACGTCTTCGAGACCGGTGGCACGACCGGTATGCCCAAGCAGCGCATCGGCTGGGACGATTACAAACGGGATTACGAGTCGTTTGGCGATACCCTCGACGATGCCGAATTCCCGCGCGGGCAGAATTGGCTGATGATGGGTCCGACCGGCCCGCGGCGCCTGCGTCTGGCCATCGAACATCTGGCCAACTACCGCGGCGGAAGTTGCTACTTCCTCGATCTTGATCCGCGCTGGGTCAAGAAACTGATCGCCAAAGGCGATTTTGCCCAGGCCCAGGCCTACATGGAGCACGTCATCGATCAGGCGACGATCATTCTCAGACATCGCCGCATCGCAGCGCTGTTCACGACACCCAAGCTCCTCGAAGCGCTGAGCGAGAAGATCTCCATCGCCGACGCCGGTATCAAAGGCGTCTTCTGCGGTGGCACCGAAATGAACCCGCAAACAGTGCGCTTCCTCGTCGAGGAGGTGCTGGAGGGCCGGGTCGCGTTCAAACCGGTCTATGGTAATACGCTGATGGGTCTGGCGCACAGCAAGCCGCTGACGCCGGAGGACAAGTTCTCGGTGAGCTATTACGCACCGCAGCCCTGGGCCGTGCTCAAAGTGGTCGATCCTGAAGATCCCGAGCGCGTGGTCGACTACGGCCAATGGGGCCGCGTCGAGCTGACCACACTGACCAAGGAGTTCTTCATGCCCAGATTCCTCGAACGAGATGAGGCGATTCGACGTAGACCCATCCCGGGGTATCCATGGGACGGCGTCGGTGAAGTGCGTCCCTTCGGGGCCTCCAAGCAGACAATCGTCGAAGGCGTTTACTAAATTTCGAAAAGAACATGGCACAGGTACCGACTATACCGGCATTTCGTTTCGGCACGCACTACGACAGCCTGACGGTGGCGCAGATCACGACCGCCGGCGGTGGTGACATCGTCGCGTGCGTGGGCCTGGTCAACCCGGGGTTGATTCGCCGTGACCTGCGCCGGATCGCCGATTGCTTCGAGCGTCTGCAACAGATTCCCGTGCAGCGCATGTTGGATATCTGCGCTGAAGCCGCCGAGCATTTCATGGAGGCGGAGCTGCCCGTATCGGCGGACCTGAAACAGGCGCCGGACGATTATGTCCGTGCCTTGTCGGCCACCTGCGGCCTGCCCCATGCGCTTATCCGTGCGAACATGCTCAAGATTGCGGACGTGCTTTCCAATATGCCCGTAATTCTCAAGGGCTTGACGCGCGGCCTCGACCCCGACGCCATCGAGACCGGTGTAGGCCAACAGGACGAGGTGCTCGTCAGCTACTATCCCAGTACGACTCATCTCGGCGCCGTGCTGCCCAGCAATTCGCCCGGGGTCAATTCCCTGTGGCTGCCGGCCCTGGCGTTGCGCGTGCCGGTAGTGCTGAAGCCAGGCCGCGAAGATCCCTGGACTCCCTGGCGTATCATCAACGCGTTGATCGCCGCCGGATGTCCCGCGGAGGCTTTTGGTTTCTATCCGGCCGACCACAACGGCGCCGGTGTCATTCTCTCGGAATGCACCCGTGTCATTATGTTTGGTGATGCGAGCACCGTCGCCCGCTACGCCCACGATCCCCGCGTCAGCGTGCACGGGCCGGGTTACAGCAAGGTGCTCATCGGCGCCGATCGCATCGACCATTGGCCCGACTACGTAAACGTGCTGGCCGACTCCGTGGCCCGCAACGGCGGACGCAGTTGCGTCAATGCCTCAACCATCATCGTCCCCCGCCACGGCGCCGAACTGGCCGAGGCCCTGGCCGAGAAGCTGGCAGAAATTACACCCAAGTCTCTCGACGCACCGGATGCGCAACTGGCCGGTTTTGCAAACGCTCGGGTCCCAAAGGCGATCGATCAGAAGATCGATGTGGCACTCGCTCAGCCGGGCGCTGTCGATGTCAGCGCCCGCCGGCGTGGCAGCGCGCGGATCGCGACACTGAACGGCCAGACCTATCTCCAGCCGACGATCGTCTTCTGTCGGGACCCCGAGCACCCGCTGGCCAGGACGGAGTTCCTCTTTCCCTACGCCGCGGTGGTCGAGAAGCCTCAAGAGGAAATGCTCGATTGGATCGGCCCCACCCTGGTCGTCACCGCGATCACCGACGACACCGCCTTCCGCCGGCAGTTGCTGCGCAGCCCGCATATCCAGCGTCTGAACCTCGGGCCCATTCCCACCGGCCAGGTGCGTTGGGACCAGCCGCACGAAGGCAATCTCTTCGACTTCCTTTACGCTCGCCGCGCGATCCAGGAGCTTCAACCATGCGGCTAGAGCGACGAGATGACATCCACGAACTGACGCAATCGCTTCTCTGGCCGCTCAATCTCTTCTGCGCTCATTATGGTCGGGAGGTGCCCGAGATCACGCCCTTGTTCGGACAGCATATGCCCGAGCCCTACAAACAGCTCCTGGTTCACGAGCGCAACATGACCCCCACCCTGGAATCGTACCATGGTGGCACGATCTACATCGAACCGCTCAACGTGTTCTCCGACGAGAAGGAAACCACGCGCGAGGTGATTCTCCGCCGAGACACCGACGACAAACCCCTCGAGTACGGCGCCAGTCGCGTGTTTCGCTCCACAGTGACACCGGAGGCATTGTTCCTGATCGACGACGGGAGGCTTCCGCTCGGGACCATCCTGCGCGTCTGCGACTGCGAACACACCGTACAGCCCTCGGGCTATTTCAAGATTCGCTCCACTCCGTTCTTCGCGGAGGCCTTCGCGGCGGGCGACGTGCCCTACTTCTACGGCCGCCGCAACACGCTGGTCGCTCTGGATGGCAACTCGATCGCCGAAGTCTGTGAGATTCTGCCCCCGGAAAAGAAACGCCAAAGAAAACGAGGTGCATCGTGACAGGCAAGACACAATCATATGACTGTTTGGTGGTTGGCGGTGGCCCAGGCGGGTGCGTCGCGGCCACGATCCTCGCCGATGCCGGCTATCAGGTGGCCTTGGTCGAGCGCGCGCAGTTCCCCCGCCTGCACGTGGGCGAATCCATGATCCCCTACAACTACTTTCCGCTGGACCGCGCGGGCATGATCGAGAAGATGCAGGTCTCCGATTTTCCCAAGAAGTACAGCGTGCAATTCGTCGGCCGCAGCGGCAAGCAATCCCAGCCCTTCTACTTCTCCGAACATGTGGATCACCCCTGCGCCCAGACCTGGCAGGTCACGCGCGACGTGTTCGACGCCATGATGCTGGACAACGCCCGCGAGCACGGCGTCACCGTGTTCGAGCAAATGAGTGCCCGCGAATTGATCGAAGAGGACGGCAAGACCGTGGGCATTTCCTGCGTCGACACGAGCGGAGTGTCCCATACCTTCAGAGCCAAGGCAACCCTCGACGCCAGCGGGGGCCAGGGTTTTGCGATGTCCAGGCTCTCCTGGCGCATCCTCGACAAGAAGCTGGTCAAGCACGCGATCTGGGGCTACTACCGCGGGGCCGCCCGTGATCCGGGACGTGACGAAGGCGCCACGACGATTACCTATCTGGAAGGCAAGAACTGGCTGTGGTACATCCCTCTGCGCGACGACATCGTCAGTGTAGGGGTGGTGGGCGATCAAGACTATCTCTTCGGCGAGACCAAAGACCTGGCCACGGTGTTCGATCGCGAGGTTGCGAAGAACGCCTGGGTCACGGAGCGCCTGGCGCCGGGCACACTGCAAGGCGAGCACTACGTGTGCGTGCACCGGTCCTATCGCTCGAAGTACTGCGCCAAAGACGGCCTCGTCCTGATCGGCGACGCACTGACCTTTCTGGACCCCGTCTTCTCCACGGGCATGTACCTGGCCCTCGTCAGCGGCGAGTTGGCAGCCGATGCCGTCATCGAGGCCCTGCGCGCCGGTGACGTTTCGGGCTCGCGATTTCAAACATACGGCGAAGAAGTCTGCCGTCGCATCGAGATCCTGCGCCGCCTGGTCTACGCCTTTTACGCGGAAGATTTCAGCTTCAAGCAGCTCATCATGAAGTACCCCGACCTCAAGGGCGCCGTCACCGACTGCCTGGTGGGCAATCTAGACCAGGACTTCACTGCTTTGCACAAGGCATTGTCGGAATTCCTGGACCTGCCGGAACCGATTCAGCACGGACGAGCCAAGATCTGACGGGAGCACGCGCATGCCGGATATCCATGAATCAAGTTCGCTAACGTGGCTAGTCTTTGCGTTGATGACCGTCATCGCCTGGGGACTCTACGGCGTCCTGCTGCACACCGGGCAGGTCGGCATGGCCGACCCGGTCCACGGGCGGTACAAGGCGTTTCTCTTCGTGGGTCTGGCGTATTTCCTCACCGCCGTGCTGGCGCCGGCCGGTATCCTCTTGTTGCGCGGCGCCGCATGGAAGTTCCCCATCGCCGGGTTGTCCTGGTCGCTCGCGGCGGGCCTGGTCGGAGCGGCCGGCGCGTTCTGCGTGCTGCTGGCGTTCGGCGCCAAAGGCAGTCCCGCCACCGTGATGACGATCGTCTTTGCCGGCGCGCCGATCATCAACGCCATCATCGCGCTGTCACTGCATCCACCCCAAGGTGGGTTCAAATCGATTCCCTGGCCGTTCTTCGCCGGCATCGTCCTGGCCATCACCGGAGCGGCGCTGGTCACCTTGTACAAGCCCAAGCCGGCTTCGGCTTCTCATGCTGCCCAACCAGCCGCAACAGAGACAGGAGCACCACTTGATGAATGACCTCACCTCCATCCGAGAGCAGCAGACACAGGCACTCCGCAGGTTGTGTCAGGAGCTGGTGCCGGGTAATGCATTCTACGCGCCGCGGCTCCAAGAGGCCGGGCTCGATCTCGACACGATGACGCTGGAGGATTTCTCCGCCCGGATGCCCGTCACGACGCGGGCCGAATGGACGCGCGATCAAGTCGAACACCCGCCCTTCGGCACCAATCTCACCTATCCGGCGGATCGGTACATCCGCTTCTGTCGCACGAGCGGCAGCACGGGCCGTCCCATGGTCTGGCTGGACACGCGCGAAACCTGGGATGCCATGCTCGACAATTGGATCCGCGTGTTCAACGCGGCCGGACTCATCGAGCCACAACGCTTCTTCTTCGCCTTCTCGTTCGGCCCGTTCCTCGGGTTCTGGACCGCCTACGAAGCGGCCGTCAAAGCAGGCCATCTGTGCATCCCCAGTGGCGGACTTTCCTCCGACGCCCGGCTCCGATTGATCCTGGAGACGCAGCCTCAAGTTCTGTGCTGCACCCCCACTTATGCGATCCGTCTGGCCCACGTGGCAGAGAAGGAAGGCATCGATCTCGGCCAAACCAATGTCAAAGTCATCGTCGTGGCCGGCGAGCCGGGCGGCAGCATCCCTGCCACGCGCGACCACATCTCGGAACACTGGCAAGGCGCCCGCGTCTTCGACCATCATGGGATGACGGAAGTGGGGCCCGTCAGCTACGAATGCCCGGCCGAACCGGGCGTGCTGCACGTGATGGAAGATGCCTTCTATCCGGAAGTCATCGATGATGAACTGATTCTCACCACGCTACGGCGTCCGGGGTCGCCGTTGCTGCGTTATCGAACCGGTGACATCGTCAGTGCCGAACACCGGTCGCCGTGCGCCTGCGGCACGGCGGAGCTGTGCCTGCTCGGTGGTGTCCTGGGTCGTAAGGACGACATGACCGTCGTCCGTGGTGTCAACGTGTTCCCCAGCGCGATCGAGGAAATCGTACGCTCGGCCAGCGGCATTGACGAGTACCGGGTGGAGTTGTTTTCGAGGAACGACCAGGCACAAATCCGAGTCGTCATCGAAGCACGGAACGGCGCGGCCACCCGTCGGGACCTCGAGAGGCGCTTCCAGCAAGCCCTGTTCTTACGCGTCCCGGTGGAACTGGCAATCCCGGGCAGCCTGCCCCGCTACGAAATGAAAGCGAAACGCTGGGTCAAACTGGATGACGAGGGAGGAACCTCATCATGACCGTCGCCGAGAACGCCTTGTCCTGTGGCAGCACCGCCGCCGGCCGGCTCGCACCGTACGAAGCGAAGATCTCCGAGAACTTCGAGATCCCGTTGCACATCGGCAAGCTCATCGCCGCTTGGGATCGACCTCAATTCGTCGCCGCGGCCGATGCGAACCATATGCGCGACGACGATTACGTGGTCGGGCTCCAATACCAGGGCCACTTCCGCGCCTATCCGCTGTGGATCACGGACAACTATCACATCATCAACGACCGCATCGTAGGCGACCCCATTCTCTTCAGCACATGCGAACGCTGCCAGTCGGGCTCGGCCTTCATCTCGAAAGTGAACGGCGACGTGGCGCGCTTCAGCGCCATGGGCATGTACAACGCCTCGCTGACCATGGTCAACCGCAAGCGCAACAAAACCGAGCATCACAGCCTCTGGCTCCACTACGAAGGCGTCGCCATCGACGGCCCCGCCCGGGGACAGTTCCTCGAGCAGTTGCCCACGTACCACATGACCTGGAAGGAGTGGGTCACCGCGCATCCACAGACCGACGTCATGCTGGCTCCCAACGATCCGCACCATCGCGACGCCCGGCACGGACACGGGCGGGAAGAGTACTTCTCGCGGCCCGGCATGGACCCGCCGCTGGCCAAAACCATCACCGGCCGGTTCGACCACCGCTATCCCGAAAACGAAATGGTCCTGGGCATCAACATCGACGCCGGTATTCGCGCCTATCCTCTCCTGGAGGTGAAGCGCACCGGTGGCGTGGTCAACGACACGCTGGGTGACGTCCCTGTCGCAGTGTTCTGTGGTCCGCGGCCGGAGGCGGTTACAATGTCGGCCTTCTCCCGCACCGTCGGCGCGCGCGTCCTTACGTTCGAGCGCGACGACGCGCAGTTCCGCGATCGGGAAACCGGTACGTGCTGGAACATCGAAGGCCAAGCCCTCTCCGGTGCGCTTCAGGGCGAGCGTCTCCAGCCCGTACGTTGGCAATACGTCCGCTGGCACGCCTGGGTCTACCCACATCCGGGCACCGACCTTTTCCTCTCCGAGCGTCCCCGCCCTCGTTATCCCGATTTCCCGTCCTATCCGCAAGTCGAAGCACTCCGCGGGACACTGGATGAACTGGCTGCCAGCGCCGCCGAGCTAACCTTCTCCCACGTCATCGTGGAACTGGCCCTGCCCCCTGAGGCGACGGGAGGTATCTGCATCTACTCGGGTGACGATCGACTGAATCTCTACGCATTCGCGTCGCCGGCAGCCGCGGCTGATTACGTTGCGTTACAGGGCGCGTGGTTTTGCATGCCCTTCGACGCCAAGATCGCCCGCAAACGCGCGGTGCGGATCGACTCGGTCGTCGTCGAGTCGGACCCGATCGGCCAGTACGCCGAGCCCACTCAGACCGTCCGCTATCCCGACAACGAAATCCACTGGTCCGGGCCTCTTCGACCAGACGAAGGCACGCCCGTACAGGGGCACTTCATGGCCCTGATCGATCACCTCAGAAGACGACGCTATGACGTGGTGGAGGCCGCGTTTCTGCCCCGGAGCCAGCAGCGGGTAGGCACCCTCAGTGCCATCGCCGCGACCATTGAGGCTGACCGTTTCGCCATCTACCGTTGCGCCGACGAAGCGGCTGCGGCGCAGGTGGCCGCCGAGGTCGGACATGCCATCCAGGCCGGGCCCTGGGTGCTGCGCTCGATTCCCGTACTCATGTACGCCGACCCCCACTACGAGATGGGCCAGCTTCCGGACGAGGCCATTGCCTGGTCTGCCCTGCTGGATCGCGAGGCCTTTAGGTCCGCCTTAAACGCTTTCCCTGAAGGCACTTAAGTTCCATGTCGTCTCGGGCGTGCCCCCAGACCAACGGCACCCCAACGCCCCGTTGCCGAAAAAAATACGCCGTCCAGCCGATTTCTCTCGACCCTCCCATCGAGCACCCCGTACATATATCACTATTTTGACCGGTTTACTAGGATTAGACATGGCCATCAAGGTTTCGAAGAAGTGCCACTACGCGTTACGCGCGGTTTTCGAGTTGGTCGCCCGCCGCACCGCGACCCCCGTCGCCGTGGGCCAGATCGCTGAGGCTCAGGGGATTCCCCCACGCTTTCTCGAGGGCATTCTCAACCAACTGCGTCAGGCGGGTCTGGTCGTCTCCCACCGGGGCAATTCCGGCGGATATACCCTGGCCGCTCCGCCCGAGGCCATCACGGTCGGGCACGTGATCGAGGCGGTGCAAGGGCCGATTTCCATGGCCGCGGCGGCAAACGGACAGTCGTGCGGATATGTCGCCGGGGACGCCGCCTTCGAACAGTTCTGGGAGACGCTGGACGAAGCGATGGCCGAGTGCTGCAACCGGACCAATTTCGCCGACCTGATGAAATCGGAGATGCACAGCGAACGGCGCCCGGTACTGGATTACGTGATCTAGAAGCACCGGACGAGAGGCTTCGTTACTTAACCATAGATAGACACGACAGACAGGATACGCTGAGATGGAATCACATTGGAGAAGCATCGCAAAAGCTATCACCTGGCGCTCCGGGGGGACCGTCGTGACAATCGTGATCGCCTGGGTAGTGACCGGAAAGCCCACGCTGTCGTTGAGCATTGGCATCCTCGACAGCGTAGTCAAAATCGGCGCGTTCTATGTCCATGAGCGTATCTGGAATCGCCTCAATTTCGGACAGCTCAAACCGCCGGAATACCAGATTTGACAACGACCGGCTGCGACCGGTTGATCGCAGCCCGAAACAGGAGAATTCGCTCATATGCCCCGACCCGCAACGAGAGCCGTGCACGGCAGCGACCGGAAGGACACAACCTTCAATTCGGTGATGACGCCGCTCTATCCCTCGTCGACCTTCTACTTCGACAAGCTCGGCGCGAACAAAGGCTTTGACTACACCCGCAGTGGCAATCCCACCCGGCGCGTATTGGAGGATACGCTCGCTTCGCTGGAAGGAGGCTCCGCCTGCATCTGCACCGCGACCGGCATGGCCGCGGTGGCCGGCGTCCTGCACCTGCTCAAACCGGGCGATCACGTGATCACGGGCAACGACATCTACGGTGGCTCCTATCGGCTCATGCACGAGGTGTTCAGCCAGTACGACATCACTTTCGATTTTCTCGACATGACGGACCCCAAGAACGTTCGACATGCGATTGCCGACAATACCGCCCTGATCTGGATCGAGACCCCGTCGAATCCGATGCTGCGTCTGGTGGACATTCAGGCTGTGACGAAACTCGCGCGTGAGCACGGCATCCTCACGGCCGTGGACAACACCTTCATGTCCCCCTGCTTCCAGCGCCCGTTCGAGCTGGGTGCCGACATCATCATCCACTCGACGACCAAGTACATCAACGGACACAGCGACGTGGTCGGCGGCGCCATCATCACGAATCAACCCGATCTGGACGAGAGAATTGCCTTTGTCACCAATGCGTGCGGGCTCACGGAGTCGCCCTGGGATGCCTGGCTGGTCCTGCGCGGCGTGCAATCCTTGGCGCAGCGTATGGAAGCCCATGCGGCGTCGGCGGCGAAGATTGCCGCCTATCTGAATCGACATCCCAAAGTCAAACAGACCTATTACCCCGGGCTGGACTCGCACCCGCAGATCGCACTGGCTCGCCGGCAGATGTCCGGCTTCGGCGGCATGGTCTCGTTCGACATCGAAGCCGACAAGGACCAACTGGATACGTTCTTCGGGGCCCTGCGCTATTTCAAACTGGCCGAATCGCTGGGCGGCGTCGAATCTCTGATCGAGGCGCCGTGGTACATGAGCCATACCTCGATGTCGGAGCAGGCCCGGCGCGAGGCCGGGATCAAGCCGGGAACCATCCGAGTCTCGGTGGGCCTCGAACACGCCGACGATCTGACCGAAGACCTGGAACATGGCTTGAGCAAGATCTGAATCACTCTGGATTGAACCGTTAGGAAAGACCTATGGTAGAAGCCATTCATACCAACGTATGTGAACTGATCGGCAACACGCCCCTGATCCGACTCAACCGCTTCGCTGCGGGCATCGACGCCGAACTGGTGGTCAAGATGGAGGCGTACAACCCCGGTTCGAGCGTGAAGGACCGCATCGCTTTGGCCATGATCGAAGCGGCAGAAGAAGCAGGTCTGCTCCAGCAGGGCTCCACGATCATCGAGCCGACCTCGGGCAATACCGGGATCGGCCTGGCCATGGTCGCCGCGGTCAAAGGCTACGCGATCATCCTGGTCATGCCCGAATCGATGAGCGTCGAGCGGCGCAAACTGCTCCAGGGCCTCGGCGCCGAACTGGTGCTCACGCCCGCCCAGGAGGGCATGGAAGGCGCGGTGAATCAGGCCGAGAAATTGGCCGCGAAGATCCCGCACAGCTTCGTGCCGCAGCAGTTTCAGAACGCGGCCAATCCGCAGATCCACTACCAGACCACGGCTGCGGAAATCTGGCGCGACACGGGAGGAAAGCTCGACGTCTTTGTCGCGGGCGTCGGGACCGGAGGCACCGTCTCGGGCAACGGGCAGTTCTTCAAGGAAAAGGACCCGGGTATCCAAGTGGTCGCGGTGGAGCCGATGGAATCGCCCGTGCTCTCGGGCGGCGAAGCGGGTCCGCACATGATTCAGGGCATCGGCGCCGGCTTTGTTCCCGATATCCTGAACCGGGATGTCATTGACGAGGTAGTCAAGGTAAGGAGCCAGGATGCGATTGCGGCCGCCAAGGACCTGATCCGACGGGAAGGGCTGCTGGTGGGCATCTCGGCGGGAGCGAACGCCTTTGCCGCCCGCGAAATCGCGCGGCGACCGGAGAACAAGGGCAAACGTGTTGTCACGATCATGTGCGACACGAGCGAACGCTATCTGTCAACACTGCTGTACTACGAGGATTAGGCATGCAACGCCAACTTACCTTCCAGCGCGTCAGTGAGGACGAAGAGATCAAGGCCGCCGGGCTGCACATCGACTTCGACGAGATCGCCAAGAAAGGCAGCATGTCGAAGGAGGAAGGCCTGATCGCCAAGTGGTA
>Ga0272443_10001689_pt1 | contig 30985 bp, 15 predicted proteins | sample SSMAcet12_FD_193581 | JGI IMG/M metagenome (GOLD analysis project Ga0272443, IMG submission 193581) | Marine sediment archaeal communities from Little Sippewissett salt marsh, Falmouth, MA, United States - SSM-Acet-12 | ecosystem: Environmental > Aquatic > Marine > Wetlands > Sediment ... | reverse complement strand
TCCTGATATAGTTTTTGTGGTGAAAACATTATATCTTTCGGAGGGCTGGTGGTCACCAACTTTTTTAACCACCTGTCAGGTGAATACCATCACTGTACATGTAGTGATATTTTTGATAAATCTTTTGCGTATGACATGAATCTTTTCCGTTCAAATTTTTCGAATGGGTTTTTTAATATACTATCTATTATTTTTCGATCATCTAAAAGATAGTCTTTTTCATTGTAGGGGCAGTTTGTTCTATCCGCGGCTTTTCCCGATTCCAATCTCTCAAGATAGTATTGGCGGTACTTTTCCATTATATTACGTATATCTGCATCACCAGTTTCGTTGACCGTTTTAAGAAATGAAAGTAGAAAAAAGATTTTATAACTGAAGGTATAGGTGCCCTGTTCAATGAAATTCCAAAAATCTTCAATTATGGTTTCATCGCTATGTTCCTTGAGACCTTTTTTTATTCTTATCTCTTTGATTCTATCTTTATGAAAAAATAAGATTTGATTTCGTCCCATAGGTATAACAGCATCAGCCTTTATATCTCCTTTTTTATACCAAGAGTTTACTGTTCCTGTTGAAACAAATAGTTCCCTTGCCAACTGTTCAGGAGAAAGATAGTTTTCATATGATTTCTGCATCGTGAATAGATCATAAGGTTCCAGTTTAACTACCTCCTCGTGTGTTGTATCAAGCAGGGTTAATTCTTTTTCATCATTTCGGCGGTTTGGGAAAAGATCTGCAAATGCTTTATAGTATTCAATATTAAACAAGCTATGGATAGACCATGGCCTGTTTGTGATTGAGCCGAATGATCCATAACAATCTACTACATCAATAACATATAATGCTTCCTTACCTGGTGAATTTCTGGTACCTCTCCCCAATTGCTGCAGATATAGAACTTTCGAGAGTGTAGGCCTGGCCATGACAATTACGGATGTATGCGGTGCATCCCATCCTTCAGATAATAAGCTGCAAGTACAGATAAATTGTAATTTATTATCCATATATTTTTGAACTTTTTTAAAACGGTGTACGTCAGAACCATCAACTGATTCTGCGCTAAGTCCCTTTTTTTTCAGGAGCTCTGCCATTTCTTTGGCATGGCTAACACTGACACAATATACAATACCAGACTTTCTGGGTAACTTTTGATAAAAATATTCAAAAAGGAAATTTGCAATTAGCTCATTTCTAGATATTACTCTGATACTCCTTTCTAAGTGTGCGTTAATGTACTCCTTTCCATTGAACCTTACCTCTGAAAGGTCAATATTTGTTTTCAATCTGTATGCACGAATCTGGCATAAGATTCCTTTATTTATTGCTTCTTTAAGATCTATTTTTTCTTCATAATGGCAAAAAATATCTTCAAGTTTTTGTGCATCAAGTCTTTTATCTGTTGCTGTTAACCCCAACATAAAATCGGGTTGATAATGGTTAATAACTTTTCGTAGGACTGGTGCTACTGAATGGTGGGCTTCATCGATAATAATATATTTATACTTTTGGGGTTCCTCATTGAAATATCTTTGTGAAGCAGCTGCATATGTCAAAACATCTGTTTTCCCAATTTGTTTGAAATACGGGTTGAGAACCTTTTCCCATTGTTTAACAAGGTCTCGTGTTGGAACAAGTACTAAATTACAACACTTTTCACGATTTGCACAGAAATGCTTGATATCTTCGAGGGCCAGTATTGTTTTACCAGTACCTGTTGGAAGAACTACCAGGGCGGTCTTTTTTCCATTGACACGATCCATATTTAGTTCTTTTAGAAAATCTGTTTGATGATCGTGAAGAGCAAAACTGCGCTTTTCTATTACTGTTGTCTGAATGAGATAATCATCAAGACAGCCAATAAAATCCTTTAACTCGTCTATTACATGTTGTCTTGCTTGTAAACTCTCTGTATCCCATCGAAAAACTTTGCCTTCTTGCTCAATTATTGTATTCTGCTTGACTAATATTTTAATGTAGGCATTCTTTTTTATGAGAGCAGGGTGGTGATATGAAATACCATTTTCTTCTATCGCTATCCAACTACCGTCTTTTCTGAATAAGGCATAATCAACATAAGCTGTTTTCCCTTCTATCGTTATAAAAGAATACTCTCGTTTTAGATATTCGAATGCCTTTGGTCCAAATGCTTCTTCAAAACAAGATTCAAAAAGATACTCTAAAGGCGAGGGATCTGGATTATATTTTTCTCTGTTATAAGAACGTCCGCCATAGTAATCGTGACTATCCATAGCTTCTGATTTAAGCACTTTTTGTATATTTGAGTCGCCGTCAATAAACCTATATACCTTCCTATAGTGATTCATTAGGTGATTTTGTTGTGAACAGTAAGATTTATATCTGAATTGGTTATTAAAAATTTCAGTATGATCAATTATAAGAGCAGTGGATCTGTTATCACCAAGATATATAGAGGAAAGTACAGTATCTTTGAATCTAAGCTCTTCATGTAGATAGAACCCATTTTCTGAAAATTGATCGCTTTTATAAATTTTTTGCATCTACTTACTGGACCTTTTATTAATTTTGGTACTCCAAATCATTTTTAGCTTAGATAGAGAATCCTTTTCTCGTTTCAATTAAATAACTGCTTATCTTAGTTCTAAGTGTAATTTTTTTCAACTATATACTTTGAGGCCTGAAATTCCTAACGCAAGCATTCTCACCCCCTTCGTCAATATAGATTACTCCTGATGTGAGAACTCAATTCATTTTTTTAATTAGTCTTAAACTCGGCAGCACTATACGGCATTCTTTATCTTCTGCTTTGTCCTTCCACACAAGGATAAATCGTGCTTGAGCGCTGTCAATGGAGTATCCTTTGTTTATCCATTTCTCTTCGATTTCGGAAGCAAACCGTTTCGAGAAGGAGAGGACTTCATGACCACCTGAATTATAGAGAGTATAGTCCTTTTCCCCTGTAAAAAGTCTGTCTCCTGCAGTTAGTTCCTTAACCACATGCTGCTTTGCGTCACACTCAAAACCTCCGAGATTTACATCTTTATGTCCGAGCTGAATACTTATCTCCCTAGGCGCTTCATATTCGGTAGTATCAATTTCGTACTGTAGATCAGGAATATCTTTAAAGATTGAAATTTCCTCTGTATTGGTATGAATTGATAGATTATTTTTCGCCCGTGTTATCGCTACATACAGAAGCCTTCTTTGTTCATCTGTTTTAAGGAAGTAATTGCGAAGCATGATATACACATTATCGAATTCTTTGCCCTTCGATTTATGCATGGTAGAGACGACTATGGTATCTTTTTTCGGGATATACGCATCCTCTACTTTTATTTCATCTAAAAATGTCGTCCATTCCGAGATCGTTTTCTGCGGATATGAATTCTCAAAGAGAGAAATTAATTCCTGGAATAGACTCAGATTAATTGATTTAGAAAAATCCCTGCGTATGCTTTGTACACATTGATACCAATATTGCTCCTCAATACGTCCGAAGGATTCATCTTTTTGTTTTTCCAGATAGAAGGTGAAAGTTCTCAATTCCAATAAATCAGATACCGCAAAGTGTATGTCCGAGATAATCAATCTTGCATTTATACCATTTTGCTCAAGCATACTGTGAACCAGCGCTGATTCTTCATTTGAAAATGTCAATACAGCTGTAGAGCCGGCCGGATGGTCTTTGCGCAGCTGATCAACAACAGGTTTGAATAGATTTTCAGTCTTATACAAGAATATCTTTATCTCTCCGGTCTCTTTACGATGCGGCTTCAATTGATTACTTTTCAAACGGTTCTGAATAGCGTTTACATACTGATTGGAAAACTGCACGATATTATGAACACTTCTGAAATTTGTGAGCAATTCAATTGATTTTGCATTATACCGCTTGGAAAATATTCTGAAATTTTCCACTGAGGCACCGCGGAATTCATACACATTCTGATCGTCATCACCTACAATTATCGATCGGACGGTTTCAGCTCTTTCAATGATTAAATTTACCAGTGCAAACTCTCTTGACCCAACATCCTGGAATTCATCTATGAGCAGGATACTTTTTGTAGTGATCTTATCATCCGCTAATTCACCTTTTTCAAGCTTTTCTATGGTATCTTCGATTATATGTTCGGATTTATGTATATTCCCCTGTATACCATTGAGTTCGAAACAGAACCCATGAAAAGTATAGATATCAAGGGCATAAGCCATTTTCCCGAGAAACTGGAATAGTCTGTTCTTCAGCTCCAATGCAGCAATACGGGAAAATGCGAGCATTAGGAACTGTTCCGGCTTCACATCTTCCATCAGAATGAGAGAGGCAATCTTATGAACCAGCACCCGGGTCTTTCCGCTTCCCGGTCCTGCAGCTACCATGATGTGCTGACTTACATTATCCTGTATTACCGCAAGCTGCTCCTGCGAGACATCGTTGATCAGCCGGTTGAACTTTTCAAGTGTAAGAGGGCGGTTTATTTCAGTCTTCCTTTTGGGAAAATACTTCCTTATAAAATCTGAGTATTCAAGGGTAAAATAATCATCTACAAATACTAGAGCGGAATCATAATTGTCAATCATCTTCTTCGCATATTCTCCGGCAATGTGTATTTGTTCTATGCGATGCTGGTAGTACTCTTCAAGTGCAGCATAGTCATCCTGTGTATATCTTTTCAGGTTGTTCCTTTCAATTCTCTCAATTGTGAGAGCCGGATAGTACACGAAGAATCCATCCACCAATTCAATCACTTTTGTCTTTCCAAGAAATAGTAATACCTCTTCTATTTCTTCTATTTCAAAAGCCTCACCGAACAAACCCTCCGACAATGTATCCTTCAAATCGCCGATTGAAAAATTTATTTGTTTTCTGTTTTTCGCATCAACAGCTTCTGCATATTCACTTGCCTGATTGAAATAATCAATCACTCCCGCCGATAAGACGTGTCGCCTATGCAGTCTATTTTCAATAATATCATTGGAAAATTGAAAATCGATTTGATAGTAGTTCCCATTGTTGCTTTTCGTATAATCGATCCATCCATTTGCCTTCCAGTAATGTAGCACCAACTTGATTTCAGGAACATGATTTTTGTTTGTGAATTCCACCAAGACCTCTTCATTGAGTTCTTTCACATTTAGTACAATTTTCTCCTGACAATATCTCTCTAGGATTCTCTTTTCTATTCCTGCTGTTCGTTGTAATCTTTGGCCTGCTCCATTACGGCTATTGGAAGTATCAATTGCAATAACCAGATCCTTCCGGTCCCCTAATATTCCAACCTCACGTAAAATATTGATATACCTGCAGGTTGTACGCAAATCCAGCTGTACCAGGTCGGCAAGATAATCGACCTGCTGTTCCTTTTTACTGCGTTTCACCATGATTTGAATAATTTCATCCAATTTCTTAAGGTCTTCTTCTTTTAAATTGGCATATGTTCGTATTCTTTTTTTGGCCTCGACAATATTCCTTATTTGAAAACTATTCGCATAGACATGCGGAACATTCATCCCTCTATTCACATACCCGCATTTTTCCAATGCTGCAACTGATGTTTTAACTTTTGTGTCAATATCATATGTGTCCTGATCCCAGCCTGCTTCACGAGCTATTTCCAGAGCGGACTTGCAAAGACGATCCTTGTTACCCGATAAATACTTTACGCTTCTCCAGACCTGATCAATATCTTTATGATTCAGTTTACTTAACTGCAGCAGCTGGAAATGCACATTCAGGTCGTTTTCATTGAACAGGATAATACAATCTGCTTCGATATCGGTTTTTCTTCCAGCTCTACCAGCCTCCTGAACATATCCTTCGAGGGAGTTTGAGATTTCATAATGAATTACCTTGGTTACATCATCCTTATCTACACCCATACCAAAGGCTGTTGTGGCAACGATAACATTGGTTTCCCCCTGCATGAATTTGTTTTGATTCTCAATCTTTTCATCACGCTCCATTTTTCCATGATAGGGAAGGGCATTGTATCCATCTGAGGACAATTTGTTTGCCAGTTTTGAGCAGGCTTTTACTCTGGTTACATAGATAATCACAGGACCTTCTGCTTCATCCAGCAATCGCAGCAATTCCTGATATTTCGTTTTATTATCCTTTATAGGTATGATTCGATAATGAAGATTAGGTCGAAAAACTTTTGTAGTATACTCCATTAAATTCAGACCGAGGGTATTATGGAAGTATGTCTTGATATCTTCGATTACCTGCCTCTTCGCGGTAGCGGTGAAACAGGAAACCTGAATCGGCTTCGTAAGACGTTTGTCTTCCTGAAGCTGATTTATAAACTTGCCAATATATTCGTAGTCGACGCGAAAATCCTGTCCCCAGATCGAAAAACAGTGTGCCTCGTCAATTATGAATCTGGAAATGGTCCGTTTTTGCAGCAGCACCCTGATAGTACGGGACCTCAATGATTCCGGAGAAAGATACAATATATGAGCGCGACCATCCTCAATTCTAAGAAGCGCATCGCTCCTTTCGATGGGGGTTTGTAAGCCGTTCAGAGTAACCGCTGAGACAATCCCGTGTCTGCTCTCGAGTACATCAACCTGGTCCTTCATCAAAGACTGAAGCGGTGAGATGACTACGGTAAGATGACTGCACCCCTCCCCCATCATCAATGCCGGCAACTGAAATGTAAGAGACTTTCCGCCGCCAGTTGGGAATACGGCAATAAATGAATCGCCTTTTAACGCTGCATCTACCACCCGTTTCTGAAGAGGAATCTCATCCGAAGGATTGAAATTCCTGAACTCATCATACCCGAAGTACCGTTTCAACGCTTTGGATGGATCAAAGAAATTCCGGCAGTAGGAACAATGAGGATCAGCACACATCTCTCCGCTGAGATGATCAATAATCAGACTGGACTCCGGAAATTGATGCAATACCCATTGGGGAAGACAACTGTCGGTGCTCTTAGTATTAAAGAGCGCAAGAATATATGAAAAGGGTACAGGATATTGTTCAATGTACTGTATCAGCGATTTTGTACTGCATATCCTGTCCTGGAAAAGATCTTGAATACTGTGTTCTAATTCATTCTTTGATTTTTGCCTGGAATTATACTCGATATACTCAAAGAAACCCTTAAGCCCTGTTTGCGCGTGCAATAAATTGAATAGGATGTCCTTAAATTCAGCATCTAATTCGCTGAAGGCTTCGATCTCATCCATCAGAATCTGCTTTGATATCCTTGAATCCTCCAGGGGATTATTCAACTCCTCTGATACAAGCTTGTAATCCTTGACCAGGCTGTGATACGGGCGCTTCGGGAAAAGCAAAGGTGATAACAATAAAGTATCGATGGGTTCAGGAGTTTTTGAAAACTTATTCGAATTTGCACTTTGCTTGAGCACGGGAATATCATGGTTCACAATATTATGACCGCATACAAAGCTCGCCTTTCTCATCATTACTGCGAGCGGCTTTAAAGAGGTGCTGTGGTATGATTCTCCATTGAATATTGCTCCAATATCAACGATTCGATGGTCATCAGTAGTCTCTAAGTCGAAGAAGAGAGTTTTTTTCATAGCTTTTTCTATATCGGCACTCACATTCATTACATATATCTCAACGATCCATCCTAAAAGAAATTATACTTCAATATCTCCATATCAGCATTAAATTTTTACTTGAAAAGTTGGGTGAGGTAAGAATCATTTAAGAATTCTTTTCCAGTCACAATTTGCTTTATAAATAATATTCAATCACGGGCTCAAATCAATCCGGTACTTTAACAGCTCATTTATATCAAAGTCTGTACTTTCGGATGTTTTTTGAAAATAATCCAAGAGATCTTCCTGACGCGACTGACCAAATACCATGCGGTAGGCTACGATGGAGTTCTTTAATCCTGCTAATTGCTGCACTTCTCTGCTGAGAGGGAGCAGCGGAACATGACGGCAAATTCGATACTTCGGTTCTTTTTCAATACATTCATTTACCCAAAAAGGAACAAGATCATTTATTCCAGGAGACCTCTGTTGGGTGCAATATTCGAATATTATTGCCCATGGATCAGTATGTAGATGCAGCCTTTCTTTTAACACTTCCAGTGGGACAGAATCAGCACAGTTCTTTCGTACCGCGTGGCCTTTATACCTGTGAATCCTTCCTTCACGCTGTTCCATGTCAACAGGATTTGACGGCAGGTTCCAGTGATACACATCGTGACAATAGGGGTGAAAATCGAGCCCTTCCTGGCCAATTGAGGTGGTTGAAAGAATAAACGGCTGAAAGGGAGAATTGAAGGCTTTTCGAACTTGATCGGGGCGGTTTTTTTCACCTTCGTCGTTTTCCGATTCACCAAAATTGAGGGCAAACCGGCATCTGAGAGTATGAGCTTCCATATGTATTTGCTTGGATTCTGTATTTACTTCGAAATGGTCAAATTTCAAGTTGCCGGTCCTAATCGAAAGAGCATTTGATATTTCTTCAGACAGTGCATCTATAATGACACCCTTTTCGGCGTCGATCAGGCCTAAGGATTCTTTGAGAATATGGGTATATTCATCCAGAACGGCTTGAATATTTCCGAAATTACAGTAATCAAGAACTGCATGCCAATATTCCTTTTTAGAATATTTCTGCACTACTGCAATGCTGTAAGGCCAATTAAAAAGGGTTCTGAAGCTCAATGCGGTCATTGCCGATCCTGAAAGAAGCTGAAATGAATATTCACTTAATTGCTCAATCCCGCAGTGACGTAAAAATGAACGTAAAATGGCAACGGCTGGAGATCCGATAGCAATTTCGGTTAACACATCATAAAGATCCTCAGGGGGTGGACCTATTTTTAAAAACGGGTCCTCTCCATCATATTTGAAATATCCAAACAGAACCTCTATATGGTCCGCAAAGGCAGATTCATTTTCAGTATTATTACGCCCTGTGATCATATCACGCCAATTATTATCATTGTTTTCCGGATCAAGCCAATGAAGGTATATATCCTTATAGAATTGCCTATCGAGCAATACGAGAGCAAGCCAATACCAACGTGCTCTGTATCTGGATTCTCCTTTTCCGTATTTTTTTAATATTGGCGAAAGTTTTCCTTCAATTTTCGCTATTATATGTTGGTGTATTGATTCATACACACCGGGTTCATTTTCTATACTTATATTCACTCCTTCAAATAAAGGATCGGTTAATATCGCAAGAGTAAGACATGGATATATAAGGGTGAAATTTGAAAGACCTGTATATTCATCGTTTGAAATTGAAAAATTGAGGAGAGGGCGTCTTCTTTGTACTTCTTCATCATATTTGTATTTATGATTGGCCCTATCAATGACACGTCGTTCAGCCTCATAACTACAGATCTGGGAAATCACTTTTGGAACAACCCGCCAGGCGGAAAACACAATCGATTTAGTTATATTTTTATTATCACACTCTCTGAATGGCCCTTGTTTTACTCTATAGTACGAAATAGACGGCGGTATCCATAATAAATCATAGAGTTCTTTATCAATGGTATGTTTGATTAATGTCCTCAATCTTCCGTTTCGCAGATCTATTTTTTTGTATTTTTGAATATCAGTCCAAGAAAGAAGATATTGTTCTCGTCCTAAGAATGTATCTACCAACTCCTCATGGGAATTATTTTCATTTATATAATCAGAAAGATTACTTTTGACCTTATATGAACTACGATCCATGAGATTTAAGATGTACGGGGATGATTTCCAATATTCGAGGATATTAGGAGTTCCTACAATTTGAGCCACTGCATCGTTGAGCGCAAATTCCTGAATATCCTGTGAAGATATTTGGCAAATATCAAAGGGAGATTCACAAATCATACCACTGCGGTTAGAATCGATGGCTAAACGCTCGGTCCTTACCATATACCGTTTGAGAGCTGATTCCACCCGATCTTTTTCAGTTGATAGTGCATTTTTATCTCCTGAAGTGTACCGAATGAGTTCATCCCGATACCGCTTTATGGCTGTTCTTACATTCTGCGTTTTATCCTCAGACTCATTCAGAAATCGTATGGTCCTGAAAAAATCCTCATAGTGATCATCTTGTTCCTCATGGTACATGGTGTACATTTTGTATGGAGTAGCGGATAGCAGAATTATTTTTGTATCAGCTTCATTGTTTTTATAGTTGAACAGCTTCTGGGCGAGCCTGGCGACTTCGTCTTCTCCATCAAGCAGATCTTTAAACCTTTGGAACTCATCCATGATGATAATATCAGGAGTAAGTTTGGTGATACATACTTCAGCCAGGATACGTCTTAATGAGCCAATAAAGCTCATCTGCTTTTTTCTATCCTCGGGAGGAATATATTTCTTTGCCCTTGAAAAACGTCTTAATAAATCGTCGAAATCAGCCAACAATGTCTTATCGTTTTTTATTCTTTTAATAAATAATTTCTGAATCCCTGAATCAATACTGTTATTTGAAAAAAACTGCTCTATTTTGCTTCTCCAGTGTTCAATTCCAGTCACATATCCCTGGAAGACATTCTGTGCAGCTTTCGCGTTTTGTAGTTGCAGCCCTTCGTTCAACATGTGATAAAGCAGTATTCGCTCATAGGAAACTCCACCCTTTGATCGTAAATCAAAGGATGTCCCGGGTGTAAAAGAAATGAAATTGATTTTCTTTCCATTAAAATTATGCATATGAATTGGCAGCATGGTCAGTCTGGATGCGATGGCGTAATCTCTATCACCAGTGATGTTAAGCCGATTTATATTCTGCCGCGCAATGTCTGCGTTACTGCAGATGTAAATAATATCCACACTCTCTACTGTATCCCACAACTCTTCAACAGCTTTTGCAATCACGCCCCGTGCCACGAGAGTTTTCCCGAGACCAACTTCATCCGAGATAAGGAACCTGTTTACCCGATCCTCGTCTTTATAAAGGCGATGAAATACGTAATCCACAGTATTCCGCTGAAAATCCTTCAGTCCTCTCATTATTTTTTGAACATCCAATTTATTTTCAACTTTTTTCATAGTGTATTCCTCTGATTGAATGCCTCTATAAGAACATCCCATGTCTGTTCAAAAAGCAGGGGCAATATTTCATCCGCCTTTTCCGTTTCCTTAATATTATTGACAAGCCTGCTTATCCGCTCTATTTTCTCAGGTTCACGACTGAATGCCTTTAACAGTTCTTCAAGCAAAGGGAAGCCATGTGAATAATAAGGATTCGAACATTCAGGAATATCATCAGATTTTATTGTTCCGGACAAGATTTCCTCGAGTATGTAAGCATTCGGATGATCCATGAGAATGAGAAGAAGATAGCGAAAAAATCTCCCTTTATCGTGAAGAATCGAAGTAAGAATGGAGTTGTTTCGCTCATCGACAGGTATACCCTCGATCGGAATATTCAGAACAAATGAAACGATACGCTCATGAGTTCCTTTTTTTATAGAAATTTCAATGGCGATAAAAGAAGTCAGAGCATTCAAAGATAGAGAGGGAAATAGTACAGAGGAATGATCAGACCACTTCACTTGTTTCGCACAATCGCGTGAAAGTGTGATCGGATAACAATAAACCAACATTTCACTATGAGTCACTTGTTCCTTCTGAGCAAAGTGGAGCTCCATTGTGTAGGTATTACCAGAATCCTTTTTGACTTGCCCAAACATAGATGACTCTGTAAATGCCAAGCGAGTCCTCTTCAGAAGTTGTTCCAACTCCATAGCCTCATCGTTCCGCTGAGGATCCTGTTCGTATCGAGTATATTCATGGAGGAGGTTCATGATGGATGACCTGTTCTTGTTACCCTCTCCTAAAAAGGCATCTATACCTACACGGCTTCTCTTACCTCGTAGCTGTACTGTGAACTCGACATTCTCTCCATGTAGTCCTGAGTTAGTTGCGTTGGCAGAACCTGTCATGAATGTTGAATACCACCCATTATCCATCACGAAAATCTTGGCATGAAGTCCTCGTGAATGAACAAGCCCGTTATCCACAAGTGCTTTATCCTCCTCAGTGCCTTCATCCGTATATTCAACTGCGTTATCCATATAGTAGAGATTAGCTTTTTCAATGAGCTGCTGATAAATATTGTCTGAGAGATTATCCAGACTCTCTTCGCGTGAGATAAGAACATTGTTCTCACCATTACGGAGAAGTACATCTATGCCATTATCGCTAAGAAACGGGGAGATCATGAGACAGCGCCTGATATCCTGTGGAAATCTCTGATTTCTATATCCATTAATTCCAGAGGGGCAAAAGGCCTGTATTTCTTCAAATCCTTCAGGTGCTTCAAATTCTACACGATATACTTCATACGCTATTGCAAGCAGCTGCTCTCGTCTTTCATTGGATAGGGGAGAAACAGCCATATCAGACAGCGATCTGACAAAATCCCTCAACGGCATATTTTTTGTGAACCCATTCTTACGTTCGTTGTAATACCCTTCCAGACAAAGTACTATATCCCAGGATTGATCAAAGGTTAGGTTCCGGGAGAGATTCAGCACCCGGTAAAAAGTTTCCTGCTCATTTCTAAAACGCAAAACCCACAACTTCGGATGAAATATTCCGTGTCCTAGTACAGGATTTACCGGAATAACCGAACCCTCGAGATAACTGTAAAGAAGACTGTCCTTTTTCGGTACGGATATATACCCCCTCTGGCAGAAGATAGTGAGATTATTTGCTGTTCTCCGGAGAGCTTCCAGCAACACTATTGGGTTTTTTAAAGCTTCATCAGTATTTTCAGATTCAAGCAGCGAAAGGGAGAGCGGCGCCATCAGGAGTGTCATCAGGTCCAAAGTAAAGGTAGTGGCTATAGCTGAATCGAAGTGAAAACCCTCCGGCGGTTTGAGCTCCTCAAGGTAGATGGATCGTTCGCCAGTTTCAAGCATGCTTTACCCCCTTCCCAAACCATTGATGATATCCTGAACGATTACCCGAACGGTGTACCATCGATAATCAAGTATTCCCGTCCCGGCTGCTCCACTCCACAGCTCCAGGGCTCTCGGATTGCTGATGCGTGACTTCGATCGCTTAAGCCATTTCTCTCTTCTGCTGATTAGATCCCGAACTCTCCTTACCTGGAGATTTTCAGAATCGCTGATGCTTTCATATCCTTTGTTCAAAATTACAAGACGTACCCACTCTTCTACAAAGGTTTTCGTTGGTTGCGGAATTCTGGCGTAGGCGCACATAGGAGCCTCCCAGAAACTATCGAGATACATGCCCCATTCCTTGATGATGCTCCATCGTGAACTGATTAGTTCTGACCACTCCGAAAGTTTATTAGAATATTCCCGGGTTCTATCATCATTCCTTCCAAGCTCCGCAAGTATCAGGTTATACAGGAGAGCTGCGCCATTCATTACTTCAGCAAAAGAGCGGGCCATTTCAATGTATTTCCGAAGATCATTTGGAAGACTTGATAGTATCGGATGATTCCACACATGTTCACTGGATACCGAATGATCATACAATAACAGATGCGCTAAAAGGGTGCCGCCGTGATTTGTCAGAACGCGATCCCGCAGATACTCTGCCTCATCACTCGCGAGGTCAAGGCTTTGCACAGAGGTGGGAAATCCATCCGGAGCTTCTGGTAATCCGGGATGCCAGTTTTGGCGATTCCTTTGGTACATAATCTCTTCATCTTCTCTTTTTTGGATATGTTTCAGGTTCAGATAGTAATCATCGACCGAGCGATGATACTGTAACTGGTTTCCCGGGAAGAGACGAATCCCCCATACGCCGAGACCGTTCCAATAGATATTGCTGGGCAGCCGCTTCAATGAGTCGCCAGCAAGAATGCCAATCAGGCCTTGCTCTTCTCCCCGATTTTTCAGTATCCGTATGAGACCTGTCTCTTCATTTCTCGCCCGCGTCGCGAGATCACCAGATTTTACTCTCTTCATTTCAAGCTTTCGGTATATCCACGGCACGAATAGAAAATAACGTGCCCGCGTTTGTATTGTCGATGTTCCTGGAAAAAAGAAATCTGCGATTGCATCCCGGATAGATCCAAGCCCGAGTTCATCCCGTGATTCCTTTTCTTCAAACAGATGTACCACATCGAGCATCTGAGTGCGGTCTTCTTCAGAAAAGTCTATCCATGATAAGTGAGAGGGCATTTTTTACATCCTTTTACTATTTGTTATTTATCATCAATTACCTTATCAAACATCTTCCCGATATACCCCAACTCGCTCGTCTTCTGGAACAGCACATGCCGCCGCTCAAACTCCCGGGGTGGGTGTGGAGCTTCGCTGTTGTTGTTCCAGGTAATATCCTCGTAGGGTGTTACCGAGACAATAAACGATTCGAGTCGAATATCGGCCTTCCCAAGCTTCTCCTCTATCGTCTTGATTTCCTGAAAAAACCGCAGCTTGGGATGTTCGAGACCGCCGAGGTTCTGGATGCCCTTTGGATCGATAAAGACAAGGTGTTGTCGGTCCTTGGTGATGAGCCACATGATGAAGTCGGGAAAGAAGCCTGCTTCGAGGAAAAATCCGAAGCCGCGGCCGCGGCTTTCATTGCGCAGAAGAAAGAGCTCTGCTCCATTGAAACGGCGCGGATTCTCACGATAGTAGCGTTCCAGATTACGGGCGAAAGTCCACTCCCCGTCGTTCAATCCAACCGGCCTGGAGGAGAGATGCTTGCTGTAAGGTAGATGAATGAGGGGGAAGTAGAGGTGCCGGTCGAAACACAGGGCGCTGAAGGCGTGTTGATCAAAGGTGGCATCGCTCTGCCCCCATCCCTGCTCGACGATCTTCTGCAGCTCTTCAAGCCTCGCCTTGACTGAGTCGGGGGTGGTGGCCCGGGGAAGGTATATCTCGTACTTTTCCCGGGCCAGGTTGGGATCGTCGGCAGTGATGGGCCGGTAGGTGAGATATGAGTTTTCGTACTCGCTCTGTCTGGTGTAGTATACCTGGTCCATGTACTTCTTGAGGGCCGACGCGGCAATCTCGTTCCATACTGGAATTTTTTCCACCGAGTCGAAGTGCAGTAGGTCCTTCTCGCTGTGAACGGCATACCACGATGTATCCTTAAGCAGGTCGATGATCGACTGCCGCGGGATGGTTAGGTGAAAAAAACCGCGCTCATTCTTGTAATCCACCAGTTCCCGGTGCAGTTCATCGATATTGAGGAAGGGCAGATAACGATCAGTGAAGTGATTGTCGGACAAGGCCGCCTTGGTTCCGTCCTGTTTCTTCTTTGAACTCATGACCTCGAGCGCGGTCGACCAATGCACCACTACTTTGGCAGGGTTCTTGTGGTCCATCTTTTCAAACAGGAAGGGCTTTCCATCCCGGCGGAAGTTGGCTTTGGCATCAACGTCAACTACCTGTAGTCGGGCATACTGATCGACATGCTGCTTACGGATGGGTATCTCTACAATATCAAAGTCGCTGTCCAGGACCCCCTCTTCTTCCAGTATCTCACGGAAACGGTCCATGTAGTGGGCTTCGATGCCGAAGATCGATAGGGTTTCCAGTATCCCGATATGTTTCGGGATGGGAATGTTTTGAATCCTCAGTTTTTCCAGACGCTCGGAGCGCTTGAGGCGAAAATCGTAGCCTTTCAGCCGCACACCTCGTCCGAAAAGCTGGATAATCTGCGTGCCCTGTTTTTTCCCGATATTCATAAGGCCCATGCTGGCAACCCGCCAGCTGGACCAGCCTTCGATAAACTTCTTGGCGCCGATGAGAAGATGGATGGGGGAATCCTTCTTGTCGACATCGGGGAAATAACTGCCGGAGAACTCACGATCCTCAGAGTTTGGGAGGTCCTCAGATTCGTCTATATGCTTGCACAATTCATTCGGCTCACCAACGGTAATTATGCCGAAAGGCGTATCGCTGGTACCCAGGCGCAGAAGAATCTCATCGCCGCTGCCTGTCACCCGCTCGATGTGCAGGCTGCCGCTCTCGGCATGGAAGATATCCTTCTTTATATCCCGAAAGAGTGCGTTCGCCCCATCCGCTCCGTAGAGGCTCGTGATATAGGGGAAGGAATCGGAAAAGACGCTCTTGCCGTTCCTGTCATGCAGACCCAGCTCATCCGCCAGGAGCTTCCGTAAAATGATGATCGTCTGGTTTTCTTTGTTGTGAATAAACTGATTGATGAAACGGATGATCCTGGCAACATCGGAGAGATCTGCTACACTCTTTTTAATTACACTGCTGCCGACAAAGATCCAGAGGGGCTTGGCGAATAGAAAGGGATCAAGCTCGAGTTCATGCTCGTTGTAATACCTGAGCTGCTGATAGAATGAGACCAAGCCTGCTACCATGTACTCCTGGAGTTGATGGGTATAGGTAGTTTTTTCCATATTGAGGATGCGAAAATCCTTGCCGTATCCGTCCTTGTAAAAGAAATGGTAGGAATAGTCGAAGAGGATGTTCCTGGCGTAGGCGGATTCCAGATCTTTGCGGTTGTTGGCGACCGCCTGACCGAAGGTGGCCGAGTATTCAAATGAGAAGCCGTTGCTGCAGAGGGTGTCCCTGCGTGACAGGAAGGCCCCTTCGCTTCCGGCGGAGAAGCCGCGGTGCCCCTCGTCGATGAAGACCAGGTTGCTCCCCTCGAAGCTCTCGACCGCGAAGGTCTTCACTCCCTCCTCCTCCTGCAGCTTGTGAATATCAAGGACTTCAACGGTCTCGGGAATGCCTGATCCTTTGAAGAGGGCGTAGGAATGGCCGGAAAAGCGGGCGGCCTGTATTCCCGACAGCTCCAGCTCCTTGAGATGCTGCTCGGTCATCCGTTCATCCGGGGTTATCAGGATAATATTGTCCACCCCGTCATCGCTGCCGGCATAATGCCGGTGATACCAGCGGAACTGCAGCAGATGCACGTGCATCAGAAGGGTCTTGCCGCTCCCGGTGGCGCTCCAGAAGGCAAGCTTGTTCAGATCATCCGGAATATAGTCGGGCAGCTCGTCTCCGCGGCTTACATTCCGGTTATATTCCCGGACCTCATCGTTCAACTCTTCAAGGAGGGTATCTCGATCAGTGAAGTAGTACTCCAGGTATATTTCTGTAAAAAGCAGGGACAGGTACTGAAAGTAGGTCGGAAGTATTTCATGGCCGAGCCGGTTTCGCTTGCGGGTGATATCCTTCCAGTGATGAACGATGTTGGCATCGTAGCGCAACAGACGATCGGCGGTGAGGAAGGCTGATCCTCCGAGCTCCTCGAACTCGAAGAGTTCCCGGTTGAGTTCATCGTAGTACCTGGTACGGTTCTCGGGGGTGAATCCTTCAAAGCGTTCATCCCGCAGGCGCTTGGCAAGGTCTTCGAGTGCGTTGGCGCCGAAATGTCTGAGCACCCATGAGTTGAGGACCAGCTTCTGTTCAAATCTAAGGCTTTGGTTACCGTTCATTGCGCTACTCCCGGCCGGTTTCGGAGGCGAACATGCGGGCGCGGAATTCGTGCTCGATGAGCCGGACTTTCCAGCGTTCTTCTTCGAAGCGGATGTTCTCGATGTTGTTATCGCCGTTTATATAGATCAGATCGTATTCCCGGTCCCGGGTTCGGATTTCTTGTTTTTTGAATATCTCACTCAGCTTATCATTGGGGACTTCTTCGACAGTACGCCATACGATAAGGACTTTGTTCTCCTCCGCGTCATATCCTTCAATGAAGAGACAGGAGCGGGCGGTCCAGCGCTGCTCTACGGTGAGGCCTATCAGATATTTGAAGGTTTCCACCAGGTCAACATTCACAGGCTTTGTTTCACCCACATTCCCGGTGGCTACCTGCAGTTCATAGTCGAAGGGATTACGAAAAACGGTGGTCGACAGATCGGCGCCGTCGGTATCATGATCGAGAAAATAATTCAGCATAAATCCTTCGCGAAAATCCCGACCGTCCATGCCAAGCTGCTTCAGTTTCGAATACTCTCCGGTCGGGTGCACTTCGAGATTGTTCAGGGTATCTTCATATGACTCAAGCTTCAGATACTTTAAAACATGAGAGGACCCGCCGGTACTACCATCGTCCCTACGCACCGGCTTGCCGTTCTTCCAGGTATCGGCATACACAACCTTCTGAATCCGCGGCTTGAGTACCGTGTCAAAATACTGCCCCATCTCGACCAGGATATACTTACGGCTGCCCCCATCCTCACGATTGATATTGATCACCGCGTGTGCGGTGGTCCCAGACCCAGCGAAGTAGTCAAGAATAAAATCATCAGTAACAATTGATTGTAAATGTTCGTACATAGATACAGGATGACAATAAGGAAATTCTAATTTCATTGAATCAATAAATTCTTTACCACTTCGCCCATCACTGTAAATTGTTGTTAATTGCTTTTGAGCATCATCTCGTAAATAAACTTTCTTTTGAGGTTGTGTAGTTTCATCTTTTCCAAAGATTATTAATTTTTTTTCTATTAGTTCAGAAATTGTTTCTGGTGTTCGTGACCAACCATTCGGAGGAACAGGACATTTTTTTCCAGTAACAGGATGTTTCAATGGTATATGAAATTTCGGATCTAATCTCTTTTCTGGGGCTCCCATAGCTACTAAACGAAATACATCACCATTATCATCTAAATATTTATAAGCCTTTTCTCCTCCAGTAAACTCTTGTTGTTTTGAAATCCATTTTCGAAATTTTTCTCTGATATAATCATCTACTTTTCCATTTCCATTAATTAATTCTTTACTAAACTTAATTATTTTCTTTATAGCTTCACTTCTACCCATAATGGGTCCGAGATTTTTACTTCTACAAATAATATATTCATGCTGTGTTGCAAGACCCTTTCTTCCAAGCATAGGATTCTTTTTATCCCATATCAAAGTTCCAGCATTCGGCAATTCAGAAACTTCAAAAATTTGGTAAAGATTTTCATATTCATTTTCATCTATATGACATAGGAAAGACCCTTCATCACCAAGAAGTTTTTCGGATGCAGCTATTCTATTAGACATCATTGAAAGCCAGCTTGAATGTTGGTAATTGTTTTTATAGAGAAACCCACTTGTAGCTGTATTATATGGCGGATCTATATGTATGCATCTGATCTTCTCTCTATACCTCTCCTTCAGGAGATTCAAGGCCTGGAAATTCTCGCTGTTAATTATTAAGCCGTCGGTGGCTTCGTCGATATTCTCGAAGCTCGACAGCAGGGTGTCTTTGAACTGCTTATCGTAAAACCTGGTATCGATCATGGCATAGGGATTATCGGTCAACCATTTCTTGCTCACCTCCTGCTTGGGGGTTTCAAGGAAACCGAGTTGCTTCCATTCCTCCGCCTGGTCGAAATTGGCGGCTACCTGTTCCCACAGCTCTTCGGGAACCCGGTCCATGGTCACGCAGTAGCCTGAGTCTATCACGAACTTCTTCTTCAGCCAGAGCCTTTTCTGAAACTCTTCGATATGCGCCAGAAAGACGATGATCTTGTCACCGACCAGCTTGATCGAGCGGATCACATCGAGGTACGACTCGATCCTTTTCACCGAATCCTCCCCCTCGATATCCTCGATCCGCATAACCTCGTTTTTAATATAATAATCAAGCTCCCTCCTTAGGAATCCTCCCAGGTCCTTGTGAATGAAATAGTCAAAGCTGTTCCTGGCGGTATATCCGTTCACATGCTTATCGATCATTCGGCGGTCCGAATTATCACTCACACGCTGTTCCAGGTATGGTTTGAAGTCCCCGGAGAGATCCAGAATATTCTCGGCAATCCGCTTGTTGATCTGATCCTGCTGGTTCTGTTTACCCTTGGGATACTCCTTGAAGATGAATCGAACCACCATCTCGGTGCCCTCGATACTCACCGGATCATCAGCCAGGTCGAAGCGCCGGTTCCCGTTGGAAGGTTTGGTGTTGTCCCGGCTCTCCTCCGCCTCTGTCAGCTTGAAATGAACCCTGCGGCTGCCGTCGGTACCGATTAAAAATGTGTAGTCTCGCAGGTACTCGCTGGTCTTGATATAATACTGGTCCATATTCGCCCAGACCAGCTTCACCTCCTCCCCCTCGTAGGGGATCATATAGGTGCCGTCCTTGTAGCGGCGCTTGGAGATGAAGTCCCCCTTATCGTAATAGCGGGAGAAAAAGGTAAAAAGGTGCGAGAAGACCGAACGCTCCAGGTCTTCGGTATCGATGGCCTTATTTATCTCCTGTTCCAACTTTTGTACTTTCGTGCTTTGTGCAGGATCAACCCCTAATTGCTTGGCAGCCTTCCGCGCCTCTTCCAGCTCAGCCAGCTTCTGCTGTTTCTCATGGCCCGAGTACTTCTGCAATACTTCGCCAACCTGGATGTACAGCTCATGCCCCAGGTAGTCATTGATCTCATCCCGCTTCGCATTCATGATCCGGTACATCCCAAAGTCAAGATCAGCCCGGTCCATCTGGAACAACTCGCGCATCTTGGCCTGAAATTTATCGAATACCTTTGTGGTGTCTGAATTATTGTTTGCCATGAAATACTCCTTATACTATTTCTATAATGTTCTTTACTCTTTGATATGTGTTTTCCCGTTTATTTCTTCTTCAAGCGCACCGAGACCATGCATAATAGTATCCCATTCAGGCGCCTCATCGAAGATCATAATACTCATTTCCCGGTAATCTCTTTCGATCTCTTTTAGCTGATTAGCTTCAGGTATCAAGCGAAAGGTACCCGCAGCAGCGAGATCATAGCGTGCCCACGCCGAGGGATAGAACCGCTGTTTAAACTCAACCACCTGCCGCAGGAGCTCAGGATCAGCAAGGGCGGATTTTTTTACCGGGGCTCTCGCCATCATATACAGATCATAATAATGTCTGGAATACCGAGGAAGGGGCGCTTTAATTCGATGTGCTTCCTGGTGCAAAATTGTCGCTTTTTCCCAGAAAGTCCGTTCCGCCGTGGTGCTGAGCACATTGATATCAATCCTACCGGTTGCCTGCGGAAAGACCTCAGCCACATAGGGTGTGATCCGCTGCCACTTCGATGGCACCCATGCCGCCAGCGGTCCGATTTCCAGCAGTACCCGGCTTGGAATGTAATCCGCGGAATAGATCGAAGGATACATGATCTCAACCGCGTTCGGATCACTATCGGATATTCGCACATCGATATCATCTCTATCAGACAAGAGCTGTTTCAGGTGGGGAACGAAGGTAGTTCTCAGATATTCCGCCGCTGCATGGTTTATCTCCTTGTTGAACCTGTCCTGGCGTGTCTTCGATCTTCGGGGAGAATACGGATCCCGCTCTCTCTCGCCATATCCGAACAATCGCCAATCAAGAATAAGATCTATATCTTCAGAAAATCTATGGATGAGCTTGTATACCTTGGACAGGCTCGTACCGCCTTTAAATACCAGGTGGTACTTCAAGAGCGGATCTGAGAAGAGCATCTGCAGCACTGAGCATACCCAGATATCCTTCTCGATAATCGCAGGTTGTACCCGCATTATACGGGCGGTCTCACTTATGAGCTCTCTATATTCAGAGTTTTTCAGATCCAGCACTTTTTTCATCGGTGCATCACCATTTTTTAATCTCATCGTGGATCCAGGATGCCACGGCAGCAGTATCCTTGATTATCCGGCTCCATTTTTTCTCATCATAACGGTTTCTTATTTTTCGAGCTGCCTCTATAGTAATGTTATTCTTTCCTAACGAACGAAGGGCCTGCACAATCAGAGCGCTTTCAGCGTGTTCGAATACCGTTTGCCTCGCCTCCTGATGCCGAAACACCAGTTCCGTCCCCAGGATCTGAAATGTACGATTCGGGCCGTTGGAAATATACACGTACTTCGAAGGCACCTGGGTGGATACTCCAAGGATGTTGAGGGCCGTCGGTCCGTTTGGAATCACCTCCCATTTGAATTTCCGTGCCACGGCCCGCGCCGCTTCGTCCATATCAGGTCCGATCATGGTGTCTAAAAAACTGCTGAACCGCGGATACTCGTAGAGACCGCGGGAAATTCTCCGAATCGTGCCCTTCTTTTCCAAACGGTGCAGCGCAATATCTATGCTGGCCCGCGATCCCAGGTCGGAAAAATCGATTTGAGAGAAGCACCAACCCATACCGTGCCCATATATTCTGCTAAGTATTTTATCTTCAATGCTTTGCATCATATTATTGTAATTCAATCTGTAAGAAAAATATAGTATTTTTTCTTACAAAATAATTGCATTTATCGCTCCCTCACTCTTAACTTGCTTCATCCCCGCAGCATTTTTCCTTCAGATCATTATGCCAGCTGTAGGGTATCAATCCGTCGTGCTGCAGCCGGCCGACCACGATCCCCGGATGAATGCCGATTCGACCCGCGAAGTCTCGTATATGGTCGGGGTAAAACTGACCCCTCCCAACAAATGCCATATATTCTTCTGTCGGTATCAGGAACGCACAGGCGTACGAATCAGCTTCATTCTCCTGTTCTCCTTCCGCCGATCCTCTCTCCGCATCCAGGAATATCGGCTTCTTCCCGTGCAATAGAATATGTGCCGCTTCGTGGAAAAAGGTGAACCAGAAGTGATCGTTGGTCTTGTACCGCAGGCTGGCCGCGATCATTGCTTTGTTTTGACTGATCCAGCAAGCCGCTCCGCTAATATGGGTATGCTTCAACTCCGGAACCGTTACGAAGGCAACCCCCGCCGAAGCGCAGAGTTCCCTGATCCGCGGAAGAAAGTGTTCAGCAGGAAGCACCGTAAGTGTTCGGATCTCATCCAGGACCGTTCGGAAGGCATCCTTCCGAAACACCACTGTCTCGATCTTCTCGGCCTCCTTAGTAGCAATATGGAGCCACACGGCCGTTGATTCATCCGATTCGGTGAAACGTGAACTCTTTCGGTACAGGACAACCCGCTTGAGATTATACTCCTCCCACGTGTGCGGATCGGATACTCCCAGAAACCTTAAGAGACTGTCAGCCAGCACCTCGACACGGCGTGTTGCAGGGAGTACTCCGAGACGCTTAAGATCGGCGGTCGGAAAGCGCCGAAGCCACTGGCGGGTATATTCGTTCTTCAGCCGTTCCTCATCCTTTCTTCTCGCCTGAAACAGTTGGTAGGATTCAGCCATATTCATCCAGAGCTCGGCGTTCACATCGAGGATCTTTTCAAATGTCAAAGCCACGTCCGGAGAATAGAGGGCCTTCCTATTGATAATCTGACTCACTGACTTCACCGACAGACCCGCCCGCTCGGCGAAGTCGCGCTTCTTTATCCCCCGGGCTTCCAGGATTTCTTCCAGATACTCACCAGGGTGGATAACATAATCGGGTGTATAGGTATTTCTCATCTCGGCCATTTAATGGTAATCCTCCACAGAAAGGATTCGAATCGAGAATATCTGCTCCAGATTTATTCCGCCGTCGGATTTCTCCGGTACGGGCTTGTCCGCCGGCTCGAAAATCAAACGAAAAGGATGGTTCAGATCAACAGCAAAACAGCCTCTGCGATCACCAGCCAGTTGATGACAACGATCCGGCGGTAGGACTGGAACAGCAGCAAGTGTCGGAGATGCTTTTAGCACCATCATCCGCATCTTGATTTTCCTGGCTTGTTGGCCATATTCCCTTTGCAGGCTTTTTTCTGTATTGAAGATTTTCTCAAGCTTTGCGCTTGCAAAAACAATATTCACATATGCACCGATTATAATATACTTTACGTCAAAGGTAAAGACTTTTTATAAAACTTCCCATTCGATAGTAAACAAGGTATCCACGTATACCTGATGATTCATGCGCTGTTCAAGGGCGTCGATCAGTTCGTCCCGTTTGGCTTCGATCTCGTCTTCCAGATCAAAGATCTGTGCTCGAATACGCTTTTTCTTCTTTTGCAGCCGCTGAATTTTTTCCTCCATCTCTTTCTGTCTATCAACCGTTTCAGCTTTCCGCGCGTCCCGCTGCAAAGCTCTGATCTGGGCCTTCACATGAGAGAGCTCCTGTTCCACAGCTTCGGTCTTGTCATCCGCCCATCGAATGAGCTTCTCCCGCTCTTCATCGAAGCGCTGACTGGTACGCTCGATGGAAGCGCTGACCGCCGCCTTTCTGTGCCGAACTGCCTCATGCAGAACCCTCTCTGATTCCACTGAGATATCGTTATTAGCCGGATAAACTTCAGCACGGATATTCCACAGTTTTTCAGCTACCTCCGGAGCGAGGGAAGCTTCATCCCCAAGTGTTCCTGACACCAGCACATGCTCTTCAATATCGGCCCCCTCGATACGGACCTTTTCTATGGTGAGAAAACCGTGCCGTCCCTTAAGCTCTTCAATTTGGGATATCTTGGTCGGATGATCGCTTATGTTGAAACGCAGCTTTACCCGGGGTGTGGGCGCATCCTTCGCTTTATCAAGCACATACTGACCCAGGGGATGGGAGAGTCGATACAGAAACTGCCTTCCGTGACCATCTTCGCTCTGCGAGATGAGAGTATAGAATCCCGATGGGGTCTCAAAGAGGGGTGCGTCCTTCAGATAGAAGCTGAAGTCATCGTGGAACTCCGCTTTCTCCCGGAGTTCATGTATGGTAAGTTTCCAAAAAAGTTCTTCAGTACGCCTGACCTGTACCTGGGCGTGTTCGAGGTTGAACTTTAATCTACGGTGAACATCCTCGTCGAATTGATCCATCAAGACCCTGCGCGTTTCCTCCAGCTTCATCCGGATACGGTCGTCCAGACGTTGACGCAGTTTGTTAAAGGCCTCTTCAATCTGCTCGGCGGTTCTGCACCGCTGGTAGATATTAAGGACCTGACGTTCAATATCCACTCCGGATTCCAGGGATCCGATCACGTCGTCGGAAGCGCCAAATACACCCGTGAACAGATGAAACTTTTCATCAAGCAGCTCGTACACCCTGATATCAGCCGCGTTCCGTTGATTAATAAAGTTGATCACCACGACATCGAACTTCTGCCCGTACCGATGACACCGGCCTATCCTCTGTTCGACCCTTTGGGGATTCCATGGTAGATCGTAATTCACCACCAGTGAACAAAACTGTAAGTTCACGCCTTCGGCGGCCGCTTCGGTGGCGATCATTATCTCCGCGTCAGCTCTGAATTTTTCAATCAACGCGGTACGAATATCCACAACTTTCGAACCAGTGAGGGTCCCATCTCCCTGATGGGCCGCCTTATACTGCTCATAGACAAACCTTGAGTCCGGCTCGGTATTCGACCCGTTGAAGGTAACAACCTTGCCGGCATATCCGTTCGCCTCAAGAAAATCTCTAAGATACCTCTGGGTCCGTCGCGATTCGGTAAAGAGGACCGCCTTTCTGGATGCTCCCATCTTTTCCAATTCTCCAAAACCAGTCGTAAGCGCAGTGATAAGAGCCCGTGATTTTTCATCCGTATGGATCGATCGGGCCCATGGGATGAACCTCTCTACCAGTCGGATCTCCTCATCAAGCTTTTCCAGGTCTATCTTTTCTTCTTCCTCTTCTTCTTCCTCTTCTTCTTCCTCTTCTTCCTCCTCCTCTTCTTCTTCGTACTCGTCAATATCCTCCAGGATTTCTTCTAACAAGTCCTCATCGACTTCCTCAGCCGCCAGGAAATTCGCGAATACATCCTCTTGGTCTTCAGCCGCTTCCGTTCTCATTTTCTTGAGCCGCTTTTCCAGCATCTCCAGCGTGCCCACCAGAGCAGCGGATGAACTGGCCAGGACTTTTCGGACAATCAGAATCGACAGATGTCGGTGACTGCTTGGAAACGCATAGGTATCTTCCCTCTGAAGATACTCGTTCAGCTCATCGTAAAGCCGCTGCTCCTCATCAGCCGGATAAAAGGTTCGTGTTATTGCACGCCGCTCGGTATAGCGAATATATTCGAGGACATTCTTCCTGAGCGTTCGCGTGTAGTACGGAGCGATCCTTTCCTTCAGATCAGATAACGCATGACTGTCAGGCCTACCGTACATAGAGCGAAAATGTACCGGATCACCGAAGGCATATTCATCGATGAAGGTGGTCAGTCCATAGAGCTCCATAACCGAATTCTGAAGGGGGGTCGCCGTCAGCAACATCTTGCGCCTGCCTCTCAGAATAACGCGTATAGCGCGTCCCATCTTGTTACTTCGCCGGTACGCGTTCCGCAACTTATGAGCTTCATCAATAACAACCGTATCCCATGGCATTGCTGTCATGGTTTCATCATGCTTCACCGCGAAGTGGAAGGAGATAATTATCACTCCAACAAAATCAAAAGGCTCCTCGATACCGTCTTTCTGAAATCTCTTATATGAACCAGATTCAAGAATTCTTGTCGGAAGATGAAACTTCTCCTCAAGCTCGCCCGCCCATTGTTTGCGCAGCGAAGCCGGGCAGATCACCATTAACTTCCGCCTTCCCTCCGCCCACAGCTGACACAGGACTAATCCAGCTTCGATTGTCTTTCCCAGACCGACCTCATCCGCCAGGAGAACCCCCTCTGAAACCGGATTTGCCAACGCGAACGCCGCCGCGTCGATCTGATGAGGATTGAGGTCCACCGAGGCATCGAAAAGAGACTGTGACAGGCGCTCCATACCCTGGCCGCCTCTTCGTGTTAACAGATGTGCAAAGTATTTCGCGTGATAATCGGTTATTGTACTTTTTACCATAGACCGCGCCTTCATGCTTTTTTCTATAGTAAAATCTAAGCGGTAAGATTACAAGGAATAAATTGTTAATATTCGAACATGTAAGAGAGCTGGTATCCCTCACGAGATATCGATGGGCTAAACGCTCGCAGTGTAGTTGTCCTCATTCTAAGCGATGATTGAAAGCACCCGCTTGATCACTTGTTCAAAACGACATACCCTCGGGCTTTCTCAAACCGCCAATCTTCGAACTGGCAGCACGAGTAGCAGGAATGATGGAATCTTTTCGAGAACTCTACCGCATATGAATAGGTTCATTCATCATCTGTGTCGTAAAAGAAGCCTTAGAATTAATAGTGGTAACCGTGCATACCTGCGGGGCCTTCAGAGTGATGCTAGCGATACTGATTTTAAGAAGCAGTTAAAGGGCATCAATAGAATTTCCGTTAACAACTAATACAAAATGGTATAATAATGATAGAGATTTTCATGGAGCCGCATCATTCCCTGACAGCCCTATAGACAGTCCCATAAACAGACCGGGTGAGAAAAATACGCATGAAAAAAGACAATAAACACGAAAATGAAGCGACAGAAGATCGTTTCACCCCGCCCTGATATCTGCCGCACATGCTCAGGGCTTTTAGTGATTCTGAAAAAATTCAATAATGAGGCCAGGATGAATTATGACGTAATTTACGATTTTCTCATTGAACTGGATAGATTGAAAGGCGTGTACAGAAGGTCTTTTCTTTCTGATCATTCCAGAAATGAGAACTCGGCGGAGCACAGCTGGCATCTGGCTGTCGCGGTAATGATGCTGCATCGCGGGATTCCGGATGAGATCGATCTTGTAAAGACGCTTCAAATGGCCCTGGTTCATGATATCTGCGAGATCGGCGCCGGTGATATCTCCGTGTATGATAAAGGCAGGAATCAGATACAGGCATCGGAAAAAGAGTATCTGGTGCAGCTCAATGAAAGATTCCCCGGACCCTTCACCCGGGAGCTCCTGTCTCTCTGGGAAGAATACGAAGCGCAGGAAAGTCCCGAAAGCCGATGGGTCAAGGTATTCGACCGCCTGCTGCCGTTCTGTCTGAATCTGGCAACCGAAGGCCGGTCCTGGAAGGAACAGAAGGTCCGGAAAGACCAGGTTCTAGCTGTACATGAGCCGATAAAAAGACAGGCCCCTGAAATGTATGCCTGGGTCCGGAAGAAAACGGCATATGCTGTCGCGAAAGGCTGGCTGGAAGAGTGATTCTTCCGGGCGATGATCGATAAGCTAAAAACCATGGATCCTCATAGAACTCTACCGCACAGGAGCCGGGCCGTCGAGCAGTTACAGCATAGCCCCAGCCGGGCTCCCAGGCACACTACCCGCTCGAAACCATGAGTGAGCTGCTGCCCCGGCCGGAAAAAGAGGGCAAAAGCTTCTTGTAATATGTAGGCGGGAACCGTATGCGAAATGGCCGACGGTACGGCAGTCCACCGCCGCGAGGCCCAGCTGCTGAGCGGAACGCCTGGGAATTCATATACAGTATCAGCACCACCTTTTCCTCGTCTTGACCTCTCGAATTATTCTAACTACCATGCATTGGACTCATCAGACTAAAGTGGAGATTTAAATGAAAGTTGTTGTGATAGGCGGGGATGCAGCCGGTATGAGCGCTGCCAGCCAGGTGAAACGTCAGAAGCCGGACAGTCATGTCATTGTTTTCGAGAAGGGGCGGTATATTTCCTACGCTGCCTGCGGGATCCCCTACTACGTCGGCGGGGCTGTTCCGGCCATGGAGGAGCTGATCGAGCTCACTCCAGATGAGGTGAGAGAGAAGCGCCGGATCGATCTGCGGCTCAGACACGAGGTGACGCAGATCCTCCCGGAAGATAAGAAGGTGATAGTTCAGAGCGGCGGCGAGCTGTGGGAAGAATCCTACGACAAGCTCATGATCGCTACCGGGGCCAGTCCCAACCGGATGGGAACGGAGAATCTCCAGCGGGTGTTTACCGCCCACGACCTGGAAGAGGCCGGGCGGATCATGAGCTTCCTGGATACGGAAAAACCGTCCCGAGTCGCCGTCCTGGGGGGCGGCTATATCGGCCTGGAAATGGCGGAGGCCTTCCGCGAACGGGGGACCGAGACGATCATGATACACCGGCGCGATCGGCTTCAGCGGTCTTTCGAGCCGGAGCTGTCGGATATGATCCGCGACAAGCTGGTTGAGAAGGGCGTTATCCTGAAATTCGGCAGTCCCATCCAGGATATCCTGGAGCAGAGGAAAAAGGTGCTCGTTCAGACCGAAGCGGAAATGATCGAGGCCGATATGCTGGTCCTGGCAGTGGGAGTATTCCCAAACAGCGAACTCGCGGCGAAGGCCGGCATCGCCCTGGGAACTAACGGCGCGATCCAGGTGAACGAATTCCTTGAGACCAGCTGCCGGGATATCTACGCAGCCGGGGACTGCGCCACCACCGGCATGATCGGTTTCGACCGGGAGACCTACACCGCCCTGGCGCTCAAGGCTAACAAGCAGGGAATGATCGGCGGGATAAATATGGCGGGAGGACGGGAGCGCGTCGCAGGAGTCCTGAACAGCGCGGTCACCAGGATATTCGACCTGGGGGCGGCCTGCACCGGCCTTACCTTCGCTGAGGCCGAGGAGATGGGGCTGGAACCCGAGAAGATCATCGTCAAATCTCGGGACCGGGCCCGCTACTTCCCCTCCTCTTCGCCTCTGACCACCCTGCTGACAGTGAGCCGCAGGGACCGGCGCATTCTGGGCGCCCAGCTCGCGGGGAAGGTCGAAGCGGTGAAGCGGATCGATACCTATTCGGTCGCCATCCACAACCGCATGACGGTGGACCAGCTCTTCGACCTGGACCTGGCGTACGCGCCTCCATTCTCTCCGGTCTACGATCCGGTGCTCCTCGCCGCCCGGGTAGCGCGAAAAAAGGTCGGGCACACCGAACCGGGACCCCATGACCAAACCGAGTCAATGCCGATTGAACACTGGTAGAGCCTTGATCCCGTAAATAGTGTCCCCGAGTGGTCACCTGAAGTATTCCTAAGATCTGCTCAACAATAGACATACAGGGTAGATTCCGGAAATTGACTCGCTTGATCAAAGGCTCTACTAAGCGCCTCAGGTAAAGACTTTTAACCAGGGGAAAAGCGCTGTTTCGGGGACACTACCGAATAAATACTCTATTGAGCCAGTGAAATCAACCCCGGGCTGTATCTTCAAAATACTAAAAAACCAGGGTCCGAATAAAATAGGCCCAGAATATCGATAGCGAACTCGACAACAGAGTACCGATCAGAACATACTCGGCGAAGTCTCTATTCTCCAGCTCCCGGAACCTGGTGAAAGCCTTCGCGGCGAGGATGAAGGCTATTGAGCCGTAATTTTTTGTCAGCACAAAGACTCAGCCATCCCGTCTACTCCTTCAATTTCCCAAGCTCCATCTTCACAGAATGAAAATACTCCACAAATTCCCGCAGCTTGTTCCTGGAGATCAGCTTGTATACTCCCCTTTGAGATAGATTGTAGTCAGGAAGAATATCCTTCACTTTTTTCCCCTGATAGAGATCGTAGAACATCCGATGGGTATCTTCCTTCCAGTCGGCCATGACTGAAAAGGTAAGACGCATGCCTGTATTGAGGATCTCCGACCTGTCTCCAGTGCACCCGGAGACCCGCACGATGGAATAACGGGTCGGCTTCAGCTCATTCATACCTTCACGGGCGGCATGAAAGACCGGTCCATCCATGCCGAAGGCTCGTTCTCTATTTATATCAGTGTATAAAGCATCGTAACTGATTGAAAAACGGACCTGAACGGGGAAAAATTTTACAAGGATATGCAGAATGTGATCAATAATCTCGTCTCCGGCGTCATACACTGCCTGAAACTCATCGCCGAGGGTTATGGTATACGGCGAAACGATGGTTTGTGAAGCCTTGTTAATTTCGTCCAGGCACGCAGCTAGTTTGTTCTGAAAATCTTTTCTGTCCGGGATGTCTTTTGAATCGATAATATCGGCTATAAGAGCGATGACTTTCATTGCATTATTGTACACTATAGGTACAAGCTTGTCTATTGTACTTATTTGGTACAATATTTGTAAATACGAACGCCTTGCCGCTTCAACCTTCGCAGAATCCGGCCTCTCACAACCTTTCCGACAACCCTACCCCATCACCAGGTCCGGGATGAACATGACGAGCTCGGGGATGAAGGTGACCAGCATCAGGACGATGATCATCATCACGTACATCGGCAGCATTCCCTTTGTCGCGTCTTCGATGGAGACCTTGCCGATGGCGCAGCCGACGAAGAGGGCGGAGCCGACGGGCGGGGTGGTCAGGCCGATGCCGAGGTTCAGGATGAGCATGACGCCGAACTGGATGGGGCTCATGCCCAGGGCGCCGACGACCACGGGGTAGAGTATCGGGGTGGTTATGAGGATCAGCGGGGCCATGTCCATGATGGTCC
>Ga0272443_10001688_pt1 | contig 31047 bp, 20 predicted proteins | sample SSMAcet12_FD_193581 | JGI IMG/M metagenome (GOLD analysis project Ga0272443, IMG submission 193581) | Marine sediment archaeal communities from Little Sippewissett salt marsh, Falmouth, MA, United States - SSM-Acet-12 | ecosystem: Environmental > Aquatic > Marine > Wetlands > Sediment ... | reverse complement strand
TATCATCGTCACCGCTGCCGTCAACGTCGTCTTTCCATGATCCACGTGACCGATGGTGCCTATATTGACGTGAGGCTTTGTCCTCTCAAATTTCTCCTTCGCCATTTGGAATCAATCCTCCCGTATATGCAAGAAACTTTTATCCTCAAAAATGGAGCCCACGACCAGGATTGAACTGGTGACCTCGTCCTTACCAAGGACGTGCTCTACCGACTGAGCTACGTGGGCCTTTGCCTCGAACATCGAGACATACACAAAAAAATGGACACACGTCCAAAGTAAGCTAGCAATAAAACACCAGCCGTCTCGATGTCAAGCAGTTTTTTCCACTTTTTTATGTCAGAAAACCCGAAGTCTCAACAACATATGAGAACTCTACGGGCACTATCGGCAGTTTCGGCAAACGATTCAGGCACGATTTTTGTAACCGGCACTAAAAAGCGGGAGACGGGGTTCGAACCCGCGACCAACAGCTTGGAAGGCTGTGACTCTGCCAACTGAGTTACTCCCGCGTGGTCAGAGAAGATAATCTCCCGCAAAAGCCGTGTCAAGCAAACAATGCGGCCAGTAGTGCGGCGCGACCCGGCGGCATTAGTTGTCCGCGAGGCCCACTTCGAGGTAGTATTTCGTGGAGTCCATGCGGAGCCCGGAGTAAGTGTGGTAGTACAGCTCCGGAACCGTGACATCAAGTATCGTGCTCTCGAACGGTCGTCTCGATGGAAATATCACGAGGCTCCTGTACGAGCTGTACACGGCGCCATCCATAACATCAACCCATCCGTCGGGGTTGGGATTGTAGGCCTCATCGTATCGGTCGACCCCAAGCAGCTCGACAAACGGCGTTCCGTCCTGACCGTCGGGATTTGCCGGGTTTGCCTCATCGCCCGCCGGGCCCCTGCAAACTCTTATCCTCACCTGTTCCGGCTCGGCATACAGATAGCCTAATGAATAGACATTCCTCCACTCGTATTGCACCGTGAAGTCGGTCGGCAAAGGACTGGAACCTTTGAGCAGCATGAGCTGGAGAGTATCAGAGTCGACATCGCCGATTTCGCGCACTTCTCCCCCCTGCTCGGATATTTTCATCCAGCACGCCAGCGCCCGTGATGGTGGAATGCCCCAGGTCAGCATATCGAGCAGGAAGATATCTTCATTCACGACGTAGTAGGACCTGTCGATTTCCACCCATGTAGTGCATTCCCGTTCGTCATAATACTGCATCGTGTCCCAGGGGATCACGTGAGCAGTCCCGGCCACTGTAGTCGTGTCACTCGGGATGGAACTGATATACAGACGGAAGTCTTCTATTGACTCCCCTTCCTCGAAATGTACTCCCTGCTTACCGACATCGAAGAACGTGTAGTCGAGGTATCTGTAGTCACGGATGTATTTCACTCGGGAGAACCCGTCGTCGGACGGCGGCGCGGATGTGGGCTCCGAGTCATCGGAACAGCCCGCCAACAGCAAAACGCACATGCCTATGAGAGCAAACATGAATACCAAAGAGCGTAATCTGACACCCATTCGACACTCCAGAATAGCATGTTACTGATTGAACCAGCATCAAGAAAGGAAGCATGTGCCAGCATGTCAAGGCTTAATCAATCCCCAAACAGCCTTCGTGTAAGCGAGCGGTCGGTGATGTCGGATTTGAATCGGGATATGCCGAAGTATCGGGAGACATCGCTAACGATCATGTAGAGCGCGGGGATGATGAAAAGCGTCATGCCTGTCGCAACCGTCAGCCCCCAAACAATCGTGTTGGACAATGGCGCCCAGACTTTCGATGAACCGCCGAGACCGATTGTCATGGGCAGCAGGCCGAAGATTGTCGTTATAGATGTGAGGATTATCGGTCTCAACCTGACCAGCCCCGATTTCATGATCGAGCGGAGCCTCGAACCGCCATGCTCACGGCGTCTGTTAATGAAACTTATCAGCACGAGTGAATCGTTGACAACAATTCCCGCAAGGGCGACAATTCCGTACATTGTCGCTATCGAAAATGGTGACCCGGTTACGAACAGGCCGAGCGCGGCGCCGATCACCGCGAAGGGAATCGTGAACATGATAATCAGCGGCTGCGCGAAAGACTTGAACTGGGCACCAAGTATAGAATAGATTAGAATCAACCCGATCGAGAACAACATAATGATGTTGTCAAATGCAGTCTCGAATTCTTTGAATTCGCCGCCGAAGTCGATTCGATAGCCAGGGTATCGAGAAGTGATGCTTTCGAATGACCGCGCAACTTTGGACATGGCTACGTCGATAGTGCTTTTTGATTTGTCGATATCGGCCGAGACAGTTATCGCGCGTTCCTGATTGTATCTCCTGATATCGGAGAGTCCCTGTTGCAGTGACACGGATGCGACATCTTTGAAAGTTACCAGCTGGCCCATCTTGTTCATGATCTTGAGGTTCTCGATATCGCTCATATCCTGTGTGCTCTGCTCGTCATACTTGACGACCACGTCGACTTCTTCATCACCATCCCTGAATATCGTTGAGACGACTCCATCGAATGCGGAGCCGACAGCATAGGCGACGGTCGCGGCATCGAGTCCCAGTATGGCGGCCTTCTCGATGTCGACATCGATATTGACTTGGCGTTTGCCCGGCTGGAAGTCATCGTTGATGCTGAAGACGCCGGGCACTGTCGCAAGGGAATCCTTGAGTTCCTCGGCGAGCATCTCGAGCTTATCGAAATACTTCCCCTTCACCATGAACTCGATAGGCGAACCGACGGGCGGACCGGTACTGACCTTTGTAATGGTGATGTCATCCACGCCGGCGATTCCGGGGCCGATAATCGAATCCATCATTTCACGAAGTTCAGGACCTTCGTACTCCCGCAGGTTCTTGTTCACCAGATGCACTGTAATTTGACCGACATCGGTCTTCATGATCCAGTCGCGATCCGTTTGCATAATACCCGCGTTGGTAACGACTGATTCGACCTCCCCATCTGGCAACTGCCACGCCAGCCCACCGATCTTCCTGATAACTTCGTCGGTAGTCTCGATGCGGGTGCCCGGTGGCATGCGCACGAATATCTGCATCACGTCCATTTCATCTTCGCGAAACAGTTCCACACCGGTCACGGCAGTGATGAATACACCGGCCACGAGAAACATGATGACAACCGACGGTACGGCGATGTATCTCTTCTTAAGGGTGAACTTGAGCAGCTTGATGTATTTCCTGCGCACCTTCCTTACCCTGGCGGAGTACTTCTTTTTCTCGGAGCGAATCTTGCCGCTCCATTCGGCGAAGTGAGACGGCAGGATAACGAAAGACTCGAAGAGCGATGCGATCAGGGCAAGTGTGACAACGATAGGAATGATGCGCATGAATTTCCCGATAATTCCCGGGACAAAGACAAGAGGAAGGAAAGCGGCTACGGTCGTCAAAGTTGCCGAGGTCACCGGGCCGAAGACTTCAGCCGTCCCCTGCTTCGCCGCGACATGGGAACTGTAGCCCGCCTGCATGTAACGATAACTGTTCTCGATGATGATAATTGCATCATCAACCATAACCCCGAGAATTAGAACCAGTCCGAAGAGGGAATTGCCGTTGAAGGAATCGTTGTTGAACCAGAGGAATATGAATGTCAGCAGGAATGAGATAGGTATGCCGATCGCCGCGAACATGGCGTTGCGCCATCCCATGACGATGGTCAGGATTACGATAACCAAGATAAGCCCGAAGAGCGCATTGTTGGATAGCGTGGAAAGAACTTCGTCGATGAGAACACCCGTATCACCAACTACGTTAACCTCAACACCGGGCGGAAGAGTTCTACTGAACGCTTCGCACTCCTCCCTGATTAGCTCTATCAGGTCGAGCGTATTGCCGCTGGCCTTCTTGGAGGTAGAAATAGTCATGGAGACTTCGTCGTTGAACCGCGCGGTAGTGATCCGCTTCTCGAATGTGTCATTGACCTCCGCAACATCTGACACGCGGACAAACCCGCCATCGGGAGTTGAAGCGACAATCACGTCCTCCATTTCGTCGGTGGATTCGAACTGCCCGATAGTCCTCAGGAGGAACTCCTCCCTGCCGATATCGAGTCGACCTCCGGGGATCGACACATTCTGCGCGGCGAGAGCAGAGATGACATGACCGAGCGACAAACCATAGGACTCGAGCTTCGAGGAGTTAACCTCAACCCAAATTTCCCTTTCGCGAATGCCATAAATATCGACTTTTGAGAGACCGTCTATGTCTTCGAGAATTTCGCCGAGATTTTCGGTCAGTTCTTTCAACTCTGGTTCAGGAACGTCGCCGGATATGACAATCGAGACCATCGGTACGAACTCCTCCGTGCCGAAGTCGATCATGATAGGATCTTCTGTCTCGTCCGGAAGATCGCGAATTGAGTTCACCTTGGATTCAAGATCGGCGTATCGCTTGTCGAACTCGTCATCCGACATCGACTCGAATTTGACAGAGACCTGTGATATTCCCTCCGAGGTCGTGGAGGTGATCGACTCGATGCCATCAACATCTTCTATCTCATCTTCGACTGGGATAGTGACATACAGCTCGATTTCTTCGGGCGAGACACCGGGATATGGGACTATAATAAATGCCCAATTCAGGGAGAGATTCGGCATTAGTTCCCTTGGGAGTCCGGGCAATGCCCAGAACAACCCGAGCACGATTATGCCGATCATTATCAGATTGACGAGTACGGGATTGTCAACCGCGAAGCTGGAAATCTTGCTCATATTCTATATTCGCTAATTTGTGACACGAATGTTCTCACCATCATTCAATCCCTTCTGCCCGACTATCACGACATTGTCTCCGGGATCGATACCGGATGAAATTATGGCATCGGCCCCCCTCTCAGAGTGTACCGTGACCGGTCTGAAGACTGCAATCCCGTCCTTTTCGACGAACACAGCAATTGTACCGTTCCGTTTCAATACTGCATCCATAGGTACAAGGAAAACGTCTTCCACCTTTCCCACGCTTAGAGTGATGTCCGCGAGCATACCCGGCTTCAGGCGGTGGCTCGGATTGGCCGAACGAATTTCAACGCGATAAGTGCGGGTCATCTCGTTGGCCTTGGGTGAGACGGTGTAGACGACACCTTTGAAGACTTCGTCGGGTAGCGATGTAATCAGAATCCATGCGTCCTGACCGCGGGTGATGTCCATCATATCGGCGGCAGAGAGTTCTATACCGATTTCCACGGTGTCTATCTGTACGATAGACAAGACGGGAGGGCCGGGCGCGACCATTTCGCCGATATCCGGGATTACCGAATTTACCATCCCGCGAAACGGTGCAGAGATACGAGTATCCTGCAGTGCTTTCTCAGCAAGACCGAAGGCTGCCTCAGCCAGTTCGAGTTCGCTTTTCGACCTGGTTTCGAGCAGTCTTGCCTGCTCGATCTCCGACTCCGATATATCGTTGCTGGCGAACAGCTCTTCCATGCGAGCCAGATCGAGACTTGCCTTCTCATACGATGCGGCCGCCAGGTCAAGTTGCGCACGGCTTCTCTTGAAGTCCAACTGCTGGGTCCGGTCGTCCAGCGCCAGGATCACGTCACCCTTCTCGACCTCGGTACCCGCATCTGCGAGAATTTCCGCAAGCTCTCCGGTAGTCTGCGCGCTCACATCGGCGTCGTACAATGCCCGCACCACACCGGCAGCCTCTATAGTCTCAGTGACGACCTGAGGATTCGCGACCATGACTTCCACAGGCGATGCCGACAAGTCATTATCCGAAGGAGTTGTTTCGCTGTCGTCTCCACCGCAGGAAACGGCCACGAGAGAGAGACACAGAATCAGGAATTTAAGTAGAGACTTCTTCATCTTGCTGATTCCTTCGCGATTCAATCACTACCTTAGTGATTCGCGACCGAGCAAGCGATCAAGCTCGGCCCGCGTGATTAGGAAATAGTATACTGCTGAAACGTATTCCGCTTCGGCAGCTGTATTCGACACCTGTGCGTCTATTAGATTCAGATTGTCCATCAAACCGAGTCGATACTTATTCTCCACGGCTTTAAGATTTTCCCGCGACAGTTCGCTGCTTATACGGGCGACCTCTATTCTCTGCAATGAGGCTTTCAGGTTAGAGGCGACGGCAGAGACCTGAAGCATCAACGCCTGCTCGAAGTCCTTTTCGGCGGCCTCGCTGCTCTTGAGGTCCTCGCGGGCCTCTTTCAGCGAAGTATAATCACCGAGACTCGAGAACAGAGGAAAACTTAGCACAACACTGGCCCGCCATGTTTCGAGACCGTCGAGGTTGATATCATCATCGGTTTCCCAGGAGTACGTGTAATTGAAATTCAGGCTGGGCTGGAAAAGAGAGTACTTTTGACGATACAGCGCCCTGTTGATAGCTGTCGTCGACCTTACCGCTTTCATCGATGGCGAGTTATCCAGTGCCATTGACTTCCAGTTGTGAAACGCAGTTTTGAAATCATCTCCCAGCGACCTCTGGGCAGACTCAACGGCAGACGCAATCTCCTCATCGGTGAGATGAACCAGATGGAACTCGTCTTCAACGCCGGCACCGATCGCTCTCAGCAATGATGTCCTGGACAGATCAAGCATGTTCTCGGCTTCCACAAGCCCCGCTTTGTTGTTGGCCAATTGAAGTTCCCATCTTAACGCATCTACATTAGAGATCATTCCCAGTGACAACTGCAGCCTGGCGCTTGATAGATATTCTTCGGCAAGTGCGACTGACCGGGTTTGAATATCGAGCATGTCTTCAGCCATGAGAACATCGAAGAATGCTCGCTTCGCCTCCAGAATCGTACCGAGTCGGGCATCCTGAAGGTCCTGTTCGCTTGCTTTCCTGCTATTCCGGGCAACCGAGAGATTCGCCCACAGCGAACCGCCGTTGTAGATGGGCTGAGATACGGACAGGTCCGACGAGTAGGACTCCCTCGGTATCAATGTCATGTCAGGGACGAATTGCCTGAAAAACTCGATTGGGGCATTCTGTATGGCGTTCGTGGTTTCATCCACCTTTGAGTAGACGGCATTGAATGTCACCCTCGGGAAGAACTGAGTCACTGCGTTCCTGAATCCCCACCGCCTGGCGTTGAGAGCATGTTGTTTCGAACGGAGATTGTAGTTCTGGTCCAGAGCCATGCCGACCGCGTCATCCAATGACAGATCGGCCACTTGCGAGAATCCCACAGCGGGCAGACACAGCAAGAGCACTACTAATAGTAACAGGCGCTTTCTCATAGTGGGTTTATGATATACTCGCGGTTCAGATTGTCAACGATTATAACGATCCTAACAAAATCCAAACACATCTGAACCCTAAACGGTTGTCAGTTTCTGATCTTGAATGCGCTGTACAGCAGGGCGAGAAGCATGGCGATTCCTGCTAACGAGAAACCCATCTGGAGACCGATCAGCGGAAGTACCACGACTGATACCAGCAGGCCTCCTATGCCTGCACCAATCAGATCGGATGCGTAGAATATGCCGGGAGAACTCGGCTCAGGTTTGTGCAGCCAACCGATTCGCAGCGATAAATTGAACACAAGCCCGGTAATCGAACCGATAACGAACATCAGGAGTGTGATTACCGCAACAGAGATATCGGAACCTGTCCTGCCAGCGAGCAGCGATGACACAAGGACACCGGACAACACGCTTGTGGCGAGGCCGACCACTATTGCAGCGCGAACAACCGCCGCAGTTCCACGTGCCGAAGACTTGACCCGCATCCCGACATAAGCGCCTGCCGCGCTCCCAGCCATGAATAAACCGGACAGAATCCCGAGCCTGGAATAGAGATTCCCTGCAATAGCCTGGTAAGCCACCATGAGCATTATCTGACCCGACAGCCCAAACCAACCACCGATGAATGCAATCGGGTAGGCGCGCGACGGCCTTGACGACGCGAAAGAGATCGCCAAAACCACAATGACAGGTAGAAGAACCATGAATGAAAGTACTGGCTTGCTGAGTTTTCGCAGACCTCTTAGAATGGAGGCGTCAAGCCCATGAAATTTGTCCATCTCGAGTATTGTGTTCACGAACTGAAGTCCCATACGACCGCTCGAAAGCACCTCGCCGCCATTAGCATCCAGCCTGCTGCTCAGTTTTTCGACTCTGAAAGGCGAAAGCTTATCATATAGATAGGCACTCCCCCAATATGTCAGCTTATGCTCGATGCCGCTCAGACGTGTGAGAATCAACTCGGGTTCGAGAGTGAGCAGACTCTTGTCCGTACCCGCAACGAAGATTGCCTGTTCTCCCGGAATGACAACAACACCTGAAAAGACTGCGGAGAGGGTTGCCAGGATGTTATTGATGTTCTCAAGCCGATCCTCCGGGATGAAATTCTCCCCGCACCGTGCAGTGACCGCAACAACACCACCCGTATCGAGCCGCGACCGGCAAAGATCCAGGAACTCTCTGGTTAGATAAAGACCCTGCCCCACACTAACCGGATCATTGTAGTTTACGAATATGAGATCGAAGCTGTCTTTCGTCTTCTGCAGATACTCGGTTGGGTCTTGATGGCTGAGTTCAAATCGGGCGGGCATTCGCTGCCCATCGAACTCACCACCGAAGATGTAACTGAAGTAGCATCTAAGTGCGGGATCAGGTTCAACCTGCACAACATGTCCCGATGTAGCTTCGAGCGCAAATGCGGCTTTTCCGTCACAGGCAGAACCAAGGATGCATATATTCTCTGCCTTCCTCGACATCGACAGTGGGATAGCCACTGACTGGGACACCTCTGGGTTGGGATAATCACAGGCTAATCGCGAATTGAAGAAAATGCTGGATGACCTGCCAGCATTTTCGAGACGTGCCATGCCGTAGGGACTCATCGCACTAAAAGAGATAATCGAATCGGAGACATCAATGTTGTAGACGTATGGGTTAGACTCAATAGCGTCGCAATCTGCGCCTGACAAATGCCCGCTGATCGGTTTGGCAATCGAGTAAAGCGATATCAGCCCGATGATCGCGGCAACGAGTGTCAGCACTCGTCTCAGGGATCCGCGCAGTCTTGTGTTCGCGAACACTACCAGCGCGGCCATACTTAGTGCCATGAGTACCGAGCGATCGTGCCCCATGCTCGCCGTGAGCATGGTTATGACACAACCACCGACGGCGAAGCCCGCTGAGTCCAGAAAATAGCCTTTTGCGGAATCGTACCCCCTGCCACTTGCATCCCGGCGACCGCAGATAAGCGCGAAAGCAGAACCCGCGTACATCGTCGGAACGACCAGCGCCGCTGCCGAGAACAGGGCGGCGTGCGAAATGGCAACAGGTTCATATATGCTAAAGAGCATGTTCTTGACGGCAGGTACGATGCTGTAGTAGATGAACAGCACACCCATCAATACGTATCCTGTCAGCAGCAGCCTATCCGGGTGTGATGACTTGTCAATGCAGCGATGAGCTATGAGACTCCAGATTCCGGTCTCCACCAGCCAGGCGGTCAAGATCAGGGCATAAAGCACCTCGGAGCCGCCGAACAGGCCGATAAGCTGCCTGACACATATCACCTGCACAGTAACTGAGGCAAACCCAAGAAACAGCAGTTCTATCTGGTAACGATATCCGGATAACATCTACGATGAGTATAGCAGTTTGAGAGTATAAAGTGAAGTCTAAAGCTCAGGCCCAGACGCCCGGAATAGCATACCCGCAGTGTTTGCATTTGCCGTCGGAAACTTGCACTTCCTGAATCCTGAAACCGAACCGCCGAATCACAATTTCGCCGCATGACGGGCAATATGTGTTCTCGCCGTCGTTACCGGGGACATTTCCCACATACGGATAATTCAATCCTTCGTCAATGGCAATACTTCGTGCCTTTTCGAGAGTTGAAACCGGTGTCGGCGGCAGATTCGTGAGAAGGTATGATGGATGGAATCTCGTGAAATGAACGGGGACATCCGGGGAAAGCTCATCCCTCACCCACCTTGACAACTGATGCAATTCCTCGTCAGAATCGTTCAATGTCGGGACCACAAGGTAGACGATTTCAAGCCACTTGCCTGACTCGTGAATGATCTTCAAGGCATCGAGTACAGGCTGCAACTCGCCGTTCACGATGTCCCTGTAGTAGTCCTCGGAGAACGACTTTAGGTCGACCTTGACAGCATCAACCACGTCAAGCAGCTCGACGAGCGGCTTCTCATTGATGTATCCCCCCGTGATTACAACATTGGCAATGCCGTCCTTCCTGCTCCGGACGGCAGTGTCATACATGTACTCGTAGAAAACAACCGGTTCGGAGTATGTGTATGCGATTGTAGGAACGTTCCGCTTGACGCATTCGGAAGCGACATCGTCCGGCGTAATTACCAGACTTTCCACCTGTTCCGGCCTGACCTGCGAGATGCTCCAGTTCTGGCAGAATTTGCAGTTCACGTTGCATCCGGCGGTCGCAAGCGAGAATGCGGCGGTACCGGGTTTGAAATGAAACAGCGGTTTCTTTTCTATCGGGTCGATGTTGAGCGAGCAGACCCTGCTGTGCACGAGCGTCTTGTACACACCCTTCTGATTCTCCCTGACGCCGCAGAATCCCCGCTCCACATCAGAAACGACACATTCCCTCGGGCACAGCTCGCACTGGACGACATCCTCCGGGAGTTTCTTATAGAACCTCGCCTCGACATCCGAGAGATTCGTCGAGTAGCTGAACGCGTACGCGTTTTCGAGAGATCCGGTTATCATTCGGCAGGCTTCTCCCCCGAGACAGCAGAGTCCTGCGGTTGCGCCGAGTTTCTTGATGAATGATCGCCGTTTCATATCGTTCAGTCTACATTCACTTCTATGAGGTCGATGCTGGATAGATCAGCCGTTCCGACACCGAGTTCCTGCGCGGTCACCAGCCACTTAGGGTGTCTTCCGGCATCGGCAAGGCTGCCCATCTCATGCAGGGACCTCTGTTCGTTTATGATCTTCTCCCCTACCGCATCGATGGCCACAGGATCAGTCGATATCAGGATGCTGCCGAGGTTGACGGCATATGCGCTGCGGTAGCCCGGGCCACCGTTATACTGCATACGGGTCATGTCCATAACCGTAAGAATGTTCTTATCCTTGATTACCGGGAGGGCGTTGACCTCAGCAACGTATGGATCGCAGTTGTTGTCATGATACTTATTCGGATTATGCACCGCCCCATAGTAGTTCTTCATCGCGCCGGAGACCCCGGCAAGCGAGTGATCCCTTAGTATCGGGACATTTATGAGGTGGTCACAGTCGTTCTCAATGATTCTTGTGACAAGACTACCTACTTTGCCGAGTTTGTGAAACTTCGAGCCGTATCCGACTCCGCGCGTATCGGTACCATAGCACCTGAAGCCGTCACCACTGACATCAGGCTTGAAACCGGCCCTCTTAAGCTCGGCATTCTGGCGTTCCCAAATAACGATATCTCCCGCCTTCTTACCAGCATTTCTAAGCAGATCAGCAAGCGCAAGTACCAGCTCGACCGATGAGGACATCTGGGGAGCTGCTACGCAATTCGGCTTGATGCCGATCCTGCCGCTGTTTTTCGCGAGCTTTGCCCAACACTCGATGTGCATCATGCAATCATTGAGTGCCGACATTCCGGCGCAAAGCATCGATTCGAACCTCTTGATGCTCGGATCAGCGCCCGATTCCAGCTCTTTGGATCTTACCAGAACAACCTTGCTTTTTGGCATAGCATCAGCAATATTTCATTTACGTGACAAGTCTCTATGTAATGTAAGTTATACGTCCCGGGCGGTGTGAACAAATGAAAATTCCGTTATTTTCGCTTATGTGCGTGCTGGTTTTATCGAGCACGTGCCTGTTTGGCCAGGCTCGTCAGCCTGTGGTTGCAGGCACTTTTTATCCCGGTAACGCAAAACAGCTCGAATCGCAGGTTGACTCACTTCTTGAACTCGTCCCTGACATCTTGAGCACGGGCCGGCCCGTTGCGCTCGTATCTCCACACGCCGGTTATATATACTCGGGCGAAACGGCCGCCTATGGATACAGCCTACTTCGAGGTCTCAGCTACAGCACCGTGATTCTCATTGGTCCGTCACACAGGATTGCATTCGACGGATGCGCCGTCTATGATAAAGGATCGTGGAGAACTCCATTAGGACAGGTGGAAATCGACAGCAAGGTCGCATCACGACTATGTACGGATAGCGACAAAATTTTCGCGGGCAGATCAGAACACAGACAGGAACACTCTCTTGAAGTGCAATTGCCTTTCCTGCAGAGGGTCCTTGCTGACTTCAAAATAGTGCCCGTCGAGATGGGTAACCAGTCCGAGGAAAACATCAAGGCTCTTGCCGACGCCCTTTCAGGAATCTTGAAGGACAGGGATGACGTGCTTCTGGTGGCATCGACCGACCTTTCTCACTACTACCCGAGATCTCAGGCAAAGAAACTGGATTCTTACTGCATATCCTTCATCAATGCAATAGACGGTTACGGGCTGGTGTCAGGCTTGAGATCTCAGAAGGCGCAGATGTGCGGAGGTGGACCAACGGCATCGCTACTCATGGCCTGCGAGAAGAATGGAGTAACAGGAGTCGAAGTGCTCAAGTACGATGACTCCGGAACGTCGTCCGGTGATGTCACGGCGGTAGTGGGCTATGTATCTGCGGTCCTGTACAAGGAGGAAGAAGTGGGAGACAAGAAAAGCGAACCTAGAAAGGATGAGTATCTGAATCGCAAACAACAGGAGACTCTGCTCAGCATCGCACGCGAGTCCATCCGGGCGGCAGTCGAGCACCTAGCGGTTCCGGAGCGGGACGTCCCGGAAGGAATTCTCACCGAGTCGGGTGCAGCTTTCGTCACTATTACGATTGGCGGAAATCTTCGAGGCTGTATTGGTTACACTGAAGCTATCATGCCACTATCGGAGTGCGTGTCGGAATGCGCCATCTCGGCCGCTATGCGCGATCCTCGCTTCAGGCCCCTTACGACCGATGAGTTTCGCCATATTGATATTGAGATATCGGTTCTCACACCCCTCGTTGACATTGAGAGTATCGATGAGATAGAGGTCGGGAGAGACGGCCTGATGATATCAAAGATGGGGCGCAGGGGACTCCTGCTTCCACAGGTCGCTACGGACTACAATTGGGACCGGGAGACATTTCTCATAAATACGTGCAGGAAAGCCGGGCTGCCCGATGATGCCTGGGAAACCGGGGCACGTATCCAGAAATTCACCGCTTTCGTATTTCACGAGTAATCAACAGAACCGATCAACATGCGGGATGTACCCGGAATAACTACCGGGTGATCTCTGCCTTTTCCCCCACACCGATTCGCGGGCAGAGCTTCCTCAGGAAACAGTCATCGCACTTCGGACTCCTCGCAGGGCATATCGTTCTCCCATGCGCAATGAGCAAATGTGAAATGATCGTCCAGTCTTCGTTGGGAACGACCTTCATAAGATCCCGCTCAATCTTCAAAGGATCATTTGACTTCGTCAGGCCAAGCCGGTTCGAAAGTCGCTTGACATGAGTGTCGACCGTGATCCCTACATTTATTCCAAAGGCGTTTCCGAGAATGACATTCGCAGTTTTTCGCCCCACTCCCGGTAAGCGAGTTAGTTCTTCCATGGTTTTTGGGACCTCACCGCCGAATTCATCGAGGAGAACTTTGCTCGCGTTCTTCAGGTTCTTCGCCTTGTTCTTGTAGAGACCTATTCGTTTGATTATTCGCTCAATCGTCTGAAGACGTGCCTTCGAAAGAGACTCCGGGTCGGGAAAGCGACCGAAAAGTTCCGGCGTGACCTCGTTGACCGATTTGTCCGTAGTCTGTGCCGAAAGAATCGTGGAGATGAGTAAAGTGAAAGGCGAACGATAGGTAAGAGTGCAGCAGGCTTCAGGATAGTGACGCTTCAAAAGTGCGATGATTTTCTGCATGCGATTATATAAACCGAAGACACCCCGACGGCAAGGGTTATAAACATTTTACACGAAACAAAGTGTCACCTGAACCGATCGTATAGCAGACAAAAAAAGCGGTCGGAGAAAAAACGTCTCGCCGACCGCCTGATAAGAGGGCTGTGTATGAAGGGCAACACATTGATACCTAAATTCGAGCAATATGTCAACTGTTTTTTTCGTCAGGAAGGAGGTCTTCGAAGAACTTTCCGATATTCTTCCAGTTCATGTCGAAGAGGATGAAGACGGTTTCGTCACCCTGTCTCCGGGCAAAGCGATTGTCGCCATCATTCTCAACAGCAGCCACTTCCAACATATGGCTTGAACCATCACTCAAAGTAATCGTGGCCATGTAATCAATATCAACAAAGTCGTATTTGGTTGAATCGTAGGCTGTTGCGAAGTCGTTTGCATCAAGCTGGCACAGCGACGCCATGAAGCTCTCGACTTTGTACCTGTCAGCCGTTTCTTGCTCAGAGAATGGAGCCAACGAAATGGCCCACGAGGTGTCGCTTTTCACTACACGATAGTGTTCATTGCCGATCATGACTTCGACAAATGAGACATCATCCACCCGCATATCGAATATCGTGTGTTCGCGCCAATCGGAGGGCTTACGATTGAAGAGGTGGGTCAGGGTCCCCGCCGTCAGGTAAACCTCATTCTGGTCACGAAGCCTGACGTATGTGTTCCGGTAGTCGGGTGACATCTTCCCTATCACGACTGCCGACAGCTTCTTCTCTCCGGCGAATAGCGAAACGGTCGAACCGGTAAGAGTATCGACCTGGAATTTTATCTGGTTGGCAGGGTTATCCGATATTGCATTACCGACCTTCATGCCTGCGAGTGCGCCAAGTGTCTGGTTCAACACGGTAGCATCAGCCTCGTACGATTCATCCTGAATCAGGTACCACTTGTCCGCAACCTTGTTCAGCGTAACCGCCCCACCGAGGTTGGATATGACTATCTTATTGACAATGGACGTGTCCACACCGATGAAGTTTTCCACCTCGGGGGCCTCAACCATAGCAGACTCTCGCTGTTCGATCACGAACCACACGATGATCAGCGCTATCAGGATTACAACTGCAACAATATGCTGCTTCTTCATACTTACAACCGCCTCTTCTTTGCTGACCGTCTCATTTGCCAGCGAACCACGCCAATGACGATTACAAGCAATGGCATCGCGAGTATATTGAGATACTTGACGAACTTCTTCGTACCGTCGGAAACCTCTTCGAGCGGTCGAGCCGCGACATTCTTCGACCGGATCGAAATCAATCCCTCATCCTGGGAGAGCCAATCCGCAACATTCATGAAGAACACGAGGTTGGCTTCACGACTCATGTTCCGATCCTCGACAAAGTCGCCATCACCGATTACCAGAATACGCGAGCCGACGGATTCCGAGAGCGGCGAGACTGACTCGGGGTTGAATGTAGAATCCGTTCCCTTATAGGCGGGGATAGACTTGTCGCTGAAGTAACTCGGCAGCGTGCCGGTAAGGATTGCGGCGAGCGGGATGTCCTTTCTCGAAAAGAATGCACGCGAGAACTTCCTGTACGGACTCAGATCGAATGATTCGGTCTCTACGGCCGCGATTTCCGAACTCCTCGCGAAAATCTCTCTTTCAACTCCCGCCGGTACCGCCACCGTCGTGTCAAGCGAACTTATGAATGTGAAGTTGATACCGTCGAGGCCCTTCACGATTACGTTTTCCTGCACGAGTTCTGTCACAAGCGGGAAGTAGTGAAATTCGACCATGTTCTGGATGCGGAAGAAACCGCTCTGCTGCTGGATACCAATTCTCGAACACGAGGCGTCAAGCACCAGATCGGAATTCACCCCGATGCCATAGCGCGAAAGAAGCTCGCCCAAGCCGGCGTCTATCGGATTGGAACTGTTGTTCTGAATGTCACACGCGAAATTGTCAATGAAGAAGCCCGCATGCCCGCCATTCATGAGATACTGGTCAAGCACGAACAACTCCCACTCGCTGAACGCCTGTTTCGGGGAGATTATCAGCAGAGCGTCGATATCCGATGGGACCTCGGTGACCTCCGAGAGGTTGATGCTCTGGATATTGTACTCGCGGGACAGGACACTATTGATACTTCGAAGCTGCTGTTGAAGGTCAGGTTCACCATGACCGCTCACGAACGCTATCCGCGGTATCCTGGCCGATGTGATTTTCTTAATCGCTCTGGAAATCTCGTATTCGAGTCCTGCCGTTGATTGCAGGACCGGCATGACCTCGGTCTTATCCCCGTACAGGAAGGCTATTCCCATATAGACCTTCTTGATTTCGAGGCGGTCACTCTCATAAGCATTGACCTGCACGGGCGGGATGCGATATGACATCGCCTCCTCTTCCTTGCCGTCCTTTGCCGGATCGACGAACTCGAACTGCAGCCTGCCGCCTGAATAGGCACGATAATCGGCAAGCTGATCCTTGAGATAACGTGCGTTCTGGTTGTAAGGAGCAGGCAGGTCATCGGTGAAATAGCACTTCACCAGAATCCTGTCGGGCAGATTGCGCATCAGGTCTTTCGATGCCTCAGAAAGCGAGTATATACCGCTGTCAGTGAGGTCTACCCGTGTGAATGCGTTCACCGAGATCAGGTTCAACACCAACAGGATCGCGAGAACGATCACTATAGATACCGTAGTTCCTTTTTTCTTCAAACGTTCAGTCATGCTACTTCCACTTCCTCGTTTCAAGAGACTTCACAGTCAGGAATAGGAAAAAGAACATGAGTGAGAAATAATATATGATATCGCGGCTGTCTATGACACCGCGCGCAATATTCTCATAATGATAGTCCGTTGATATGAATTCGAAAATCGTGGCCAGCGATCCGGGCAGGAAAAATACCACCTTATCCATTAAGAAGAGGACGAATATGATTACGAATGCCGTGATGAACGCCACTATCTGGTTCTTGGTAAGGCTCGAAGTGAACAGCCCGATGGAAAGATAGACGCCGGCCATGAGGAACAGGCCGACATACCCCCCGAATGACGCGCCGAAGTCAGGATCGCCGAGTAGCGACAACGTGATGTAATGAATGAGCGTCAGCACGAGTGTCACGGCTATCAGGATATACGACGGCAGGAACTTGCCGAGTACAAGATGCCAGTCTTTCAGCGGCATGGTCGAGAGAATCTCAATCGTTCCGGATCTCTTCTCTTCGGCAAGCATCCGCATTGATATCGCAGGAACGAAGAACAGAACCAGCATCCGCGCACCGGAGAAGAGGCTTCGCAGGTCAGCGGTATTGGACAGGAACAGACCTGCGGCGAAGAACCATCCGGCAAACAGCAGGAAAAGCGTAATGATGATGTATGCGATGGGCGAATTGAAATACGATCTGAGTTCGCGCCTTGTCAGCACCCATATATTGGACACTTAGACACCCTCTCCTTTCGTGAGATCGCGGAAAACATCTTCGAGAGATATTTCCTTGCGCGTCATTTCGAGCAGAACGAGATTGTTATCGACACAGAACTTGAAAAGCTCTTCCCTCGGATCGGAACCGGCAAAGACATCAAGCGTGAAGTCGACGACATCCTCATGCACGATTTTCGAATCGGTAACTTCCTCGACACCGGGGACAGATGTGAGTTTGTCTGCGAGTTCCAGACTGCCGTTTTTCACCTGCAGATATACACTTCCCTTCCCTTCCGACGATGCGCGGAGGTCTTTGGGGCTGCCATCGGCAGCAATCTTTCCCTTGTGGATAATGACCACCCTGCTGCATGTCGCTTCGACTTCTGGAAGTATGTGCGAACAAAGTATCACCGTCTTCTCTCTGCCGAGTTCTTTGATGAGGCCCCTTATCTCGACGATCTGGTTGGGATCAAGCCCGACAGTAGGCTCGTCGAGAATGAGAATGGGAGGATCGTGAACCATCGCCTGCGCGAGCCCGACCCTCTGCCGGAAACCTTTGGACAACTCGCTGATGTCCTTGTGTATGACATCTCCCAGCCCGCACTGCTCGACCACCTGCCTGATTCGCTGGGATTTGCTACCGCCTCCGTTCTGTCGCATGTCGACTATGAATTCAAGGTAGTCGATCACGTTCATCTCTGAATAGAGCGGCGTATTTTCGGGGAGATATCCAATGCGACTGCGGGTTTCGAGCGATGAGGTTACGACATCGTATCCATCGACTGTTACCCTGCCTGAAGTTGGCGGCAGATAACCGGTGACCATTCGCACAGTTGTGGTTTTTCCCGCACCATTAGGACCGAGGAACCCGAGAATCTGACCTTTGGGGATCTCGAAGCTGATTTCATCAACAGCGCAGAAGTCGCCGTAATATTTCGATAGTCTACTAATCTCAATCATGGATTCACGCAACTTCTATTTGGAATGTTAGCTTAAAGAACGTGTCTCCAAAAATCAAGCACTTTTTTTGCTCCGTACCTTCCACACCCAACTGTGAAAACCTTGAATAGACTGATACATGGCTTTTCGTGGTTGGTTCCAGAAATTCTTCACACATTCGATGTTGACACTTCAGACAAAGGATGTCTGTTGGAATAGAAGCATGTGATTCACTCAATAAGGTCAGTCATGTAGGACAGTTCTTCCCGAGCCCTGCCGCCCGGACTGGATTCCCGCTTGCGCGGGAATGACAATTGTGCGCTGTATTCATTGGGGTAGGTCAGTGATCCCTGCATGTACTGAGCGTGGAAGTGCCTGCCGATGCGAATCATCGAGCAGGTCCGAACGATAGTGAGGAGATCCTGACACCTTTTGAAATACGCGCATTTGTACGAACGAGACCTGCGGCCCGGACTGGATTCCGCTTGTGCGGGAATGACAATTGTGCCCCGTATTCCACTGGGGTAGGTCAGCACCCTTATCATGCTGGCATCTGACTTCTCCCCGTCTTCGACCAAACATCGTGGATACAATGTATACAGCGATCACAGATCGCGGCCTCGTCGGAATCCCCCTCGGTGGGCAGCATGGATCTGGGTGGTCCCTGATACATACTATATGCAACATCAGCTGCCCGCTAACGTCCAATAAGTATATACCAGCCATCAATGGCAAAAAACAGAATAGGAATCCGGAATGGAGGAAGACTATGCGTCGCCTAATGCAAGTTGCTCTATCCGTGACGCTGATTTTGACATTCGCGAGTCAGGTCAGCGCGACTCAAGTATGGGTCGGGCCGTCTGATATTGACGGAAGAATGTATCGCCCGCCACTGACTGATGACGAGATTCAAGAGATGGCTTCGATGCGCGCGAAGTATATCAAAATGAAAGAACAGACTCCTCTCACCAAAATGTTCCCCGACATAAAATTCTCTCCAGAGGCTGCATACCAGCCGACTGACAACATGTTTGACTATGATGTCCTGCACTACAAGCTCGATGTCATTGCGAATTTCTACCAGATGATCGAAGGATCGGTTGACATGACATTCACGAGCCTGATAGATGGGTTGACTTCAGTTGACGTTAACATGACACCCGACATGTGGGTAACGGGTGTTAGGCTCAACGGTATTCCGCTCAGTTGGTCTCATTCGGGGGATGTAATCTCCTCAACGCTTGACGCGCCAATGAACACGGGAGATGTGGCCACGCTTACTATCGAGTATGAGGGCTGGCCGAGTTATTTCTACCTCTTCTACGGTGGCGGGATGTTCTGCTACGATTATGACAACCATGATATCTGCTTCACATTTGCCGAACCGTGGGGAGCGCGCGGATGGTGGCCATGCAAGGACTTCCCTTTCGACAAGCCAGACAGCGTTGATATCCTGCTGACCTACCCAACCGTTTACAATGGGCATGAGCTTGTGTGCGCATCAAACGGCCTTCTGGTTTCCGAGACGGATAACGGTGATGGGACCACTACCAGTCACTGGTTTGAGAAACATCCGATAGCTACATATCTCGTTGCCACATCTATCTCGGGATTCGATAAGATAACTCAGCAGTGGGAGTATGCTCCGGGTGAATTCATGCCTGTCGAACACTACCACGTGCCGACGGTCGGGCCGGACGATCCATCCGGGTCAACATATTACATGGTCAATTTCACTATTCCCTCACTGGAAGCGCTGACATACTTCTGGGGCATCTATCCGTTTTGCGACGAGAAGTACGGTCATATGCATGACCTCGCAGGAGGGGCGATGGAGCACCAGACATGCACGTCGATCCATCCGCAGTTCTCGACCGAGTGGGTGATCCCTCACGAACTTGCACATCACTGGGCAGGCGATCAGGTCACGTGCAAGGACTTCCATCACATGTGGCTGAATGAAGGGTTCGCATCCTACTCGGAAGTTCTTTACGTTGAATACCATTATGGGCTCGCAAACGCGAAGTCCTACCTGAACTCGCAGAGGCACTTGAATGCCGGTTCTCCATATGTCGAGAATTTCCTTTATGACAACGTCTTCGATGGCAACACGGTCTACGACAAAGGATCATGGCTGGTTCATATGCTGAGGCACCAGATGGGTGACTCGCTATTCTTCCCTGCCATGCAGTACTACTTCCATGAATCGGAGTTTGCCGGGGGAAGCGCAACGAGCGAGGACTTGTGTGCAGTTATGTCCGACTTCTACGGATCGGACATGAGCTGGTTCTTCGATGCATGGGTGTATAATGATGGTCAGCCAAACTACGCTTACTCGTACATGTATGAGCCTGACACGATTTCCGGCGAGGGCTATCTTGTGGATTTCTTCCTCGAGCAGAACAACGACGACGGCGTATTCCCGATGTATGTCGAGGTCGTTGCGTACGCCGGGGCTTTCGATACTCTCTACAGGCTCTGGAACGGCAGCGAGGGGGATTTGTATTCGATGCATCTTCCCAATCCTCCTGACTCATTCAAGATCGACCCGTTTGACAAGATACTCAAGCGGGCCGAAGAGGTCCCGTTCACGATGCATATCGCGACAAGCTGCATTCCCGACGCGATCTACGGGAAACCCTACAGCTTCCAGCTTCAGGCGATAGGCGGGGTCCCGGACTACACCTGGGATAAGACTCTCGGCCAGCTTCCGTATGGTCTGACGCTCAATGAAAACACGGGTGAGATCTATGGCACGCCGGGGTGGATAGCCGACTATTACTTCAAGGTCAAGTGTACCGACTCCGACAGCCCGCCAACTGTGGACGAGCGAGGTTACGCTTTCCGTGTCGTTGAAACAACGATTCAAGCGGGTGATTGCAACGGCTCGGGCGAAGTCGATCTTGACGATATAATGTATCTCCTGAACTACATATTCCTACACGGCGATCCGCCGGTAACAATGGAGGCGGGAGACGCTGATTGTTCGGGCTGCATAGATATCGATGACGTGGTCTGCATCATCAATTACGTGTTCAGGGGCGGACCGCCACCGGGCAGTGTATGCGGACAGTAGAATTACGGAGGTTCGATTGCCTCAGAGTTTCTGTGGGATTAAACCGGGATTCAATGGAGGGGGGAGGATTCGAACCTCCGAAGGCTTCGCCGACAGATTTACAGTCTGTTCCCTTTGACCACTCGGGAACCCCTCCAATGGAGCCGTAAATATATACTGTATTTCGGTCGAGGCAAGAGTTTTTTGACCAACAAATTACTCAGCGCATGATTCAACCAAAATAGAAGACCGCAGGCGAAGAACCTGCGGTCTCAGCTTTGTTGAAGTCTCGATTCTGCTATTCGGACAGAATTACTTGCAATTGGCGCAAGGCTCGGGACCTCCGGAGAAAATGTAGGCTATCAGGTATACGACATCGTCAATGTCGACACTATCGCTGCAATCCGCGTCTCCTGCCTCCAAAGGATCGGGAGCGGGTCCGCCGGAGAAAATGTATGCGATGAGGTAGACGACGTCATCTATATCGACAGCGCCGCTTGCGTCGGCGTCGCCGCATATGTACTGCGGGCCTGTCGCCAGTGATCTGAAACCATAGATAACGCAGTCAGAGCCGAAAGTTATGCAAACGATATTCGGCAGGCCGTTAGAGTTGATGTCTCCCACAGCGAGGTCGATGACATCGTCGGCAGTGCTGAAGCTCCATATCAGGTCTCCAGTCTTACCATCAAGGACATAGACAAGCTGATCATCGGAACCCGCAACGACATCCATATCTCCGTCAAGGTTGACATCGTACACGAGCACGCAGTTAACCTCACCTCCGGTCGGGTAAGCCCAGATTTCGGCTCCAGTTGCACCATCAAGCATATGAACGGAGTCACCCGGCACGGCTATATCGTCCACGCCATCGGAGTTGACATCTCCCGCCGAAATACCGTGCGTGCTTGATGCAACCTCCATAGGCGTTGCCCACATCTCAAGGTGCGTCTCGCCATTGATCCTGATTGCCTGTCTCGACCATGGGGTCAGCGCCGCAATCGGATCGTAGTAAATATCCTTCGCAACCTGTCTGCGGGCCACAGTGACATGCTCGACACTCTCCGGGCAGACATAGGACCACATTTCTGTTCCGTCCCGTCCGTCAATCACAATGACCTTCTCACCGAGAGTACCTCCGCCTATTGCCGCAACGACGTCGATGGTGTCATCGCCATTCATGTCCTGCAGAAACAGGTCGTTGATGTCCGCGCCACAGTCGCACCGCCAGATTTCGCCGCCCCCCTCGCCGTTTATCGCATAAACATTGTTGTCCTCGGAACCCGCGATGACGTCAACATTGCCGTCCTTGTTGATATCAGCCGATTTGATACATTTGCGGTAGAAGTCGTCTGTGGCTGAAGTGAACTGCCACATGATCTCGCCTGACTCGCCGTCAAGGGCAGTGACGATAGCGTCATAGCCGCCCACAGCGGCATCACCGAAACCGTCACCATCGAAATCGCCGATAGTAACGGCGAACAGGTTATCCGTTGCGGTCCAGTTCCAAAGCTCGGTTCCCTTTTCTCCGTCAATGGCATATGCTTGATGATCGGAATTCACTCCCACCGCATCATCGCAACCATCGTTATTCAAATCGCCGACAGCGACCTCGTTGCCATAAGAACCGAAGCTGAATTCCCACATGAGTGGAGACAGAATAGTGCGGAGCGCCCAAACGGACTTTCCGGGATCGTCACCGACAAAATCCGCGCCACCGCAGGCAACTACATCATCGATACCGTCATCGTCGCAGTCAGCAATAGCCACGCTCGACATCGTCCCGCCGACAGAGTAGTACCAGAGCTTTGAACCACCGTTAGCTTTTAGTACCTCCACGCGATCAGATTCGGTAACGGCGATGTTGAGATTGCCGTCTCCGGTTACATCGCCGAATGCTATATCTTTCGGGTTGCCGTCAAGCATCTCCGACTCCCACATTGGAGTCGCGATATCTCCCTCGAACGCGTACAGGTAGTGATTCCCCAGATACGTTCCGCAAACGAGATCAAGATCGGTATCGTCATCAATGTCGTAAGCGTAAATGAGGACATCACCGTTATACTGATCCACGGAACCAATATCATATGTCCACTCGAGTGATCCGTCGAGCGCGTTGCGGACATCGATCACTCCGTGCGCGCCGGTCGTGATGTATCCGAAAATGGCTTCGAGTTGCATATCATTATCAATATCCACGAGTAAAGTAGACATAATCTGGCTGGGGACGGTATCCGCCCAGATCGGGGTTCCGCTATTGCCGTCAAGAACACCATAGAAATTGTCGAATCCGGACAGGTACTCATGCGCGAAAGCGACATCGTCGCTTCCATCGCCGTTGACATCACCCGTTTCGACATCGTTAACCCACATGGCTCCTATGAGTCGTTTCCAGAGCTGGTCCCCGCTCGTACCGTCAATGGCATATATGTAATCATCGAATGAAGCTGCGACGACATCAAGATTGCCGTCCCCATTGAGGTCCCCAACCGCGACATCCTCGATAGTCGCGCCTATGTAGAAGTCCCACAGCTGCGCCCCGTTCTTGCCGTCTACAGCATGCACTCGCCCATCTGCGGTGCCGGATGTGTTATATGAGGCCCCGGCTACAGCGTCTACGACACCGTCATCATTGAGGTCGCCGACAGTCATCGAGCGAATACCGTCCTGAACAAGGTAGCTCCATATCGTGTCTCCGAGGAGTCCATCAATTGCAAGGACCCTCGATGGTTCGTCATAAGAGTCACCGTCATGCTCTCCGGCGATGACATCGGGGGTATTGTCTCCGTTGAGGTCCGCCGTCTCGACGTGTTTGACATAAAGATCAGAATCGTAAATCCAGATCGGCTCAGCTGATGCGTCTCTCGAGCCGTCCGGATTCGCCAGGATTCCAGATGTCAGAATAGTCGCGATCAGAAAAGCGCTCGTTAGAACTGATAGCAAAATCCCAGGAGAAGAAAGCGTTCTGCGAGTCATGGTTACCTACCTCTCTTCCTCACACAATCGGGAGCAGGTCAACCGATTGCGAATTGAATACAGACCGATACCACACAAGACGCAGTTTACAGGACGTGAACCTGCATTGATCACTCGCGGTATCATATGTCTGTTTAGTCACCAGGCGATGTGTATATCAATTTAAATATACTGCATTTCAGGGATTAGTCAATGGATAGGAATGTCTTAGTGGGGCACGTGGATTGTGGGCTGTCAACTGTCCTCTTCAGGGATTCCCTCGAATTCTTCGGACAGATTCCTGAGAATTTCTGTCGAGATTTCTTCGATAGCCCTGCGCGTTACGTTGATAATCTCCCAGCCCTGCTGGACACAGAGTCGATTGAAGAACTCTATCTCATCCTGCACCGAAACGACGTTATGATAGCTCTCGATGATTTCCTTGCCTGCGTTCCCACCCAGCAACTCCGACCGTTCCTCGCGAATTTGCGAGAGAACTTCCGGCCGCATGGTAACGCCGAATACCCGGCAGGGATGGATTCCGTTGACCTTGCTGAGGATCTGCCGTTTCGAATCCTCATGCGGGAAGACGGGGATATTCGCCACTTTCAGCCCGTGGTTGCAGGCGATGTACATGCTGATGGGGGTCTTGCACGTACGTGATGGCCCTACAATCACGAGATCAGCTTCATTTACCTTGTGGCCCAGCCCATCGTCATGCTCAACCGTGAATCCTATCGCGTCAACCTTGGCGTAATAGCTATCGTCGACGATGTGAAGCAACCCGGGCCGGTACTTGGGATGAAATCCGAGGAATTTAGCCATCGTATTGAGCATCGGCTCAAGAACGTTCAGGTGGAGTATTCCTTCCTCGTGCAGCCTGTGGTGGAACTCCCTTCGCAGCCCCCGCGAGATGATGGAAAAGATGACAAGACACTCCCCTTCGAGGCTCGCTAAGATTTTGTTGAGTTCGGTAATCGTCCTGACACCGCTGTAGATGCTCTCTCGGTCGAAGGCGACTTCATGCCCGGCATACTGCGCGAGAATGGCATCAAGCAGTCGTTTGGCCGTTCGACCGGTACCATCCGAAATAATGATGATTTTCTTGGACTCGTCAGGGGTCATTCCAAACAGTCCGGGCATGGTTCTGGGCCACCAGTGAAGATGTAAGCGATGAGATAAACCACATCATCTATATCGACATCATCACTGCAGTTAACATCACCCAAATTTAGCGGATCGGGCGCCGGACCGCCAGAAAAAATATAAGTGATCAGGAATACGACGTCATCTATGTCAACGGAAAAGTCCTCTGTAACATCCCCGCACGCAGGTTGACCGGGCATTATAAGGATAGACAGTATGAGAGTGTCGTAGTTCGGGGGATCGTCGGAGTCGTGCAATTCGACACCCATTGCAGATTGGGAGGCATAGAGGGGCGTACCCGTGATCGTCCCTTCCTCTCCCCCGTTGAACACACAACCAAACGGCGGCTGCCCGATTGTCTTTTTCCACGAGTACGGCTCAACACCGCCGACGGCCCAGAGTTGGTAGAAGTACGGAACATCTAAGTAGCCATCAGGGATTTCATAACTCTGTATATGCATGTCCCCATCACAAGCGTCACCGACACCATCGCCGTTTTCATCATATTGCTGGGAGTTGTAAACATATATGCAATTGTCGCATGAATCCCCGACGTCGTCAGAGTCAACATCCTCTTGAAGCGGGTTCCAGGAGTAGATGCAGTTGTCTTCTTCGTTAATAATCGCGTCAGCATCAATGTCCGGATCGCATGCATCCCCCATGCCGTCGCTATCGGTATCCTGCTGAGTGAAATTGTAGACATCGGGGCAGTTGTCCTCAGGACAGGTATTGTCGGGGAAACCGGGATCACCGAAACCGTCACCGTCCGAGTCGACGCATATCACCGGTGGCGCGAATTCGCTGACGCCGTAGATACCCCATGGTTTCCCTACTCCGATGGAGCGCCAGGGCATCCAGTTGACATCATGATCCCATGTATTCAAGAATCCGTACTCATACTCCTCTTCATCGTACCCGATCCCGGTTATGAAGTGATCCGTAAAACCGTCCGCATCGGTATCCACCAACAAGACGACGGGGCGTCGGTTGTCGATTTCGCTCTTGTAGTCTTCCCATGAGTATTCCTCTATGAAGTAGGACGCTGTAACGGCTGTGCTTCCGGGGTAGACCATCTGGAAATATTCGGCAAAGGCGTAACTATCGTCGAAGAAGCCGCTCCAGCCATAGGGCATGCCGTAGAGACTCCACGAGCAATGCATGAAGTCGCCGATGCAATTGCTCTCGTGAGCGCCGCCCGTTTCTGAGCGATCCGGGAGGATATTGCCCCAAGAGTCTCTCGGGCAGGAGTAGTCCTGATAGTGATCCTGCCAGCTCTGCCCACACACCGCGAAGTTGCTGTCGGAGGCAATCATGTCATCGACTTCAATGCTCTGGGGATCGGCATCTCCAGTCACAAGATCGGGGAATCCGTTTCCATCCCAGAATCCGACAACCATTCCGACGGCGGTAGGTCCGCAACCATGATGCCAGATGTACTTGGGGACTCCCACGATTATCTTTTGGGATCGCGTTGGGGGTTTCTTCCCCATCTCAATACCGTCAGGCGGGATAGGGCCGGTGGTACTGACCTGACCAAAGACCGCAGTCAGTGGAAACGCCACGAACGTTACAAGACATAATGCTGCCAGAGCGTTCTGAAGACGCATCGGACTCCTCCTCGAAAGAAGGAAAATCTATACTAACATCCTTGTAGTCAGTCTCAGCCAGACTTCGGCGTCTGTCTCACATTAGAGACAATCGGCACAAGGTATGTCTCCACCGGCGAAGATATATGATACGAGATAGACCGCATCATCAATATCTACATCGCCACTGCAGTTCACATCCGCCGCCTCCATGGGCGAAGGGGCGGGACCTCCTGTGAATATGTATGCAACGAGGAACACGACGTCGTCAACGTCAACTGCCTCGCTTGAATTGGCATCACCGCATATCCACGGAGCTTCAATGACTTCGAGCAATATATCAATCGTGTCGTAGTCGGGCGGGTTAGCCGAGTCTTTGAGTTCAATCGACATGAAGTACGTCGATTCCCAGCCGGGCGTACCGGTGAGAGTTCCTACCTGTCCTCCTGTGAAGACACAGCCATAAGGAGCAGTGCCTGCAAGCTTCTTCCACTCATACGGTTCGACTCCGCCGACTGCCCAGAACTGATATGAGTACGGCACGTTGAGGTACGGGGTCGGCAACTCATAGCTCTGAATGTGAAGGTCACCGTCACAGGCATCCCCGATACCGTCGCCGTTCTCATCATACTGATATGGGTTCTTCGTATACAGACAATTGTCGCAGGCATCGCCGACACCGTCATCGTCGGAATCATCCTGTTCGGGATTTATCACGAGGTAGCAATTGTCGCTCTCGTTTAGGATGCCGTCATCGTCGGCATCAGGATCACAGGCATCACCGAATTCATCGCCGTCGACGTTCGACTGATCCATGTTGGGAGTGTCGAGACAGTTGTCACATGCATCCCCAACCCTGTCATCATCGCTGTCGGTCTGATCCGGATTGTACACTGTCGGGCAGTTATCGTCGGAATTGCTCAATCCATCCTCGTCAGTGTCGGCCTCGGGTTTTATGCCAACTATCGCATACTCGACCATCGGGTCGCAACCATCCCAGTTGCAGTAATTGTTGTCGATGGCATACCACGTCGTGTGACCGTCCGCCCACCCGTAGTTCAGGTGGTAGTACTTAGTGTCACCGAGAGTACGCCAGCCATCGCATACAATCGAGTGGCTGCTGATTCGATACTGAATCGGCCGGGTGGCATCGATTTCTTCCTGAATAACGGTAAACCATGACTCCGGCGTGTGTGATGCCCTGTTCTCGCGCGAGACGCCCGGATCATACCTGAAATATGTGGGAAAGACTATCATTGCATCGGCAGTGTATGCGCCTGACCCGCACTTGCCGTAGTCCATCTCGAATGCAACTCCGACCTCGTAGCACAATTCCGCAACGGCATCTTTCTGTGCCTGAGTCGCGCCGCTGTTATAGTAATCGAGTATATTGGACCAGTCATAGGAATCGGAGTAATCTGCGGATAAGACCGAACCGGAAGTGCTGCCTCCGCAGGAATTGTCACCGCTCCAGTAATAGCTGGATGAACCCAAGCCGGTTTCCGGCCATTTCCAGTACGCCATGATCTGGGAGGCCGCGGTCGCAACGCACCCGACGATGCACCTTCCTCCATCCCCCATCGGACACTCCAGATTGTACGGATAACCCTGATGCCAGCTTTGTGTCAGGAGGGGACCGTTTTCATCGAGAGGTTGCTTCGCGTTCTTCAGCAGATTGTTCTCGAATGCCTCGTTATCCTGTAGATACCTGTCCCACTCGACACGGTTTATGGGGTCGAACAGCATCACGGCCTTATCGGTAACTACTGCTTCGAGTCTTCCGTATGTCTTCGCGAAAATCCTTGATCTATGGACGAGAACCTCCTTGATCAGGGCGGTGAATCCGTCTTGCGCGTCCGAATCGAATGCGGAATACTCAGACGACACCTTCACCGGGGGAAGGTTCTTTAGCAACGGAACGATCACGTAGCCGGATGGCTCCAGATGGAACACCCTTGCGAGCAGGGTATCGCCAACATAGAGATCGTCAGCGTTGTTTATTGACGGGCTGGAGTTGCCCGCCCATCCTCCGCGCAGGGACTTCATTTCCGTGAGATAATTCTGGCAGACTGTCTCCATTTCCTCGATTGTGGCTATTTCAGCGACCGCCTTCTGCGCAATCGGCGGGAAAAGCAGCAATATCAATATTGAGACAATAGCGACGGCTAATTGGGTTGATCGTAATTTCAAAATCGACAGTTTGTTGAGGGGAATCAAATTGCAGTTGCTATGCGTGAGCCGCATCACATCTCCTTCCGACAAAGGTGTACTTTCAAACGCATGCAGATGGAGCCTTCAGTACCCAATTGGCAATTTAGCACAAAAGCGACCATTGTCAACGCATTAAGGCGAATTAGGACATAATTCGGCTTATTTTCCCGATTTGCCTGTTCTCAGTATGGCTGGGCAGAAAAAAGAGCCGGCGAAGGGACTCGAACCCCCGACTGGCTGATTACAAATCAGCTACTCTACCAACTGAGTTACGCCGGCCTAAAGATTTGCCCTGCTATTATATATACGAAGTCGGCAGTGTCAAGCTGAAATTGAGTCAGGCCGTCCGGATGGTACTTCTTCAACTATTTGTTGACTACGGCTGACTTCATCCGTAATTTTGTCGCGATATTACCGTTTCAAGTCAGAACATCGGACTGCAATTATGGGAAAACCTGCCGCAAGGATGGCGGATACCGCAAACACCTGTAACGACCCGGTGGACATGCCGGTCGGGAAGGTCATTTCGACAACTGCCACCGTGCTGATCAACAATCTCCCGGCGGCCAAGCAGAATGACCAGGTTGTCGGCGTGGATACTCATATAGTAATGGTCCCATCTCCAGGCGGGCCTGTTCCGACACCTCTCCCCCACCCATTCATCGGCAAGCTTGACGGTGGCCTCAGTCCATCGGTCAAGATTGAGGGGCAGCCAGCAGCAACTGTTGGAAGCGAGGCGAGCAACACGCCTTCCCATATTCCCACCCCGCCGGGGACGGCGTTTCAGAAGCCTCCCATGAACAAAGCAAAGATAATCATGGGAAGCCCGAACGTGCTCATCGGCAACGGCGGTGGAGGCGGCGGCGGTGGATCGGGTGGCGGCTCACCCAAGGCTGCGCAGACTTCGTCCGCAGAGGCTGCCGCCGGTGAGGGTCACAGGCTTGATGTCAAGTTTGTCGACAAGGGCGGCAAACCTGTCAGCGGCGTGAAATACGTGATCAAAGCTCCCGACGGTAGCACGATGGACGGATTCCTCGGGGGACGAATAGAGAGGGCTGTCGATCAGGAAGGCGATCACGAAATCGCATTGATGGCGATTACGGGAGCTAAATGGTCGCAAGCTTCAGCTATGGTGGGTGACAAGGTCAAACTCATCGTCGAGACCATCGGCGTCGAGGACGGAGAGGAGGCCACCCTACACATTATTATCAAAGACGCCAATTTCGCCGACCGTGAACTTGATGTTCTGTCCTCAAAAGTGCAGTCCGACAAGATCGAGGAGGAATGGGAACTGCGTGTCGCGGAACCTCTCGACAATATTCAAAAGGGTAAAGAAACGAAGGGAAGATATTCGAGCCCGAAGTATTACTTCAGAGTGGAAGTTGCCGGGATTGCGGCAAGGTCTGGAATTCTGGATTACAAGGACTGGCTGGATCTCGAATTCAAGGATGATGAGGGCAATCCACTCGCAAACAAGACTTATAAATTGCTGCTGCCATCAGGGCAAGTTCGCACCGGGAAGCTCGACGGCAGTGGTTGCGCGAGAGTCGAGAACCTTCCTCCGGGAAGGATCAAGGTCTCGGTTGACCCCAGAAAGTAACCCGACAAAGAAGCCAATTGCAAAGTGTGTGACACGATTGAAAAACAGGTTCCTATCGCCGGAATGCAGAAACAGGATGGTGTGCTCACGCACCACAAGCTGAAAGCAGAACTCAAACCCGCCAAATACAAGATCCTAGAATTCGAAGACGTCCTTTTTCACCTGAACAGCGCCGTCATGATGCCCGCTTCACCTGAGGGAAAATCCTCGAAGGACGGCGGAGGCGCGGGCAAGGATCAAGAGAAGATTTCGGGTGTGCAGGCG
>Ga0272443_10001687_pt1 | contig 31050 bp, 30 predicted proteins | sample SSMAcet12_FD_193581 | JGI IMG/M metagenome (GOLD analysis project Ga0272443, IMG submission 193581) | Marine sediment archaeal communities from Little Sippewissett salt marsh, Falmouth, MA, United States - SSM-Acet-12 | ecosystem: Environmental > Aquatic > Marine > Wetlands > Sediment ... | reverse complement strand
TATTCGTAAATGATTTTCTAAACTTCGACATGGAGATATTGCGGATGCCGAAGATAAGGGTTCTATTGATAGAAGATAATCGCCTTCTCCGGGAAGGTATAACGGCCATGCTGAACGAACAACCCGATATCCGGGCTGTATCGGCTACCGGTAATGGTGACGCGCTGGAAAAAGCAAAAAAAATAAAACCGCAGGTCGTTCTCCTTGATCTGGGTCTGAGAAACCAGAGTAGTCTGCGTGTCGCGGAGGTTATCAAGAAAACATATCCGAAGGCGGAGATTGTAGTGATGGATCTCATTCCGATCCAGACCGAAGTTGTCGAATTCGTCAAGGCCGGCGTGTCCGGTTTTATTCTTAAAGATGCTACGATTGATGATTTTCTGCATACAATCCGTTCGGTCGCCAAAGGGAAGAAAGTCCTGCCGCCATCCCTGACCGGTTCGCTGTTTTCACAGATAGTGGAATACGCTGTAAACAGCGGCAAGGCTGATCGGCTGATGAAAGCGGTCAAACTGACCAAACGCGAACATGAGGTTGTCGATCTTATTGCGCGCGGAATGAGTAATAAGGAAATCGCAAGGGAGCTTAACGTCGCTGTACACACTGTTAAGAGCCATGTTCATAATACTCTGGATAAACTGGCTCTTCATACCCGATTGGAACTGGCCAGTTTTGCACTCACCGAGGGTATGGTACGGACATCGACAAAGAAATCTGCCCGCAAGCGACAGAAATAACTCAACCTTAGGGACTAGTCCCCTTTTCAATCCTTTGGCCGATTGACTGGACATTAATACTTGGTATATTATTTTAGGAAAAGGAGGTAAATTATGTTTACCATTACGAAAAGATCCGGTCTGGAAGAGGAGTATCAAGCTGACAAGCTTAAGAACTCTATGGGAAATGCCGGGGTCAGCCCGGAAACCACAGATGAAATCGCGCGCGGAATCACCTATCACGACGGCATAACGACATCGGAAGTTCGCAATCGAATTATCGGTGGAATCAAGAATCGTGAACCACAGGCCGCTAAACGGTACGAATCACATCCGAAAAAAAACCATAATACTTAAGAAAACGCGCTCTATAACCATTATAGAACGAGTTATAGTGATGATGTCATCGATTTATCGAATAATATTCATTGATAGTTATAAAATTACTTTATCATCAGGTCCGATAAGTCTGGATTTTTTGAAACCCTTAAGACTGAAAGCCTATGCGCAGACTTAAAATCGGTATTATTGATCTGGTAGCCAAGGCGCCGACACGGGCATTATGGATGCGTGTTATGGGCGCAAACTTCGTTAGTATCATGCCACAGGTTATCGCTACCTGGTGTGAGGAGCAGGGCCATGAGGTCACGCTTGTGACTTATACCGGACGGGAGAATCTTATCAAAGATTTACCCTCGGGAATTGATATCGTTTTTATAAGCTCCTTCACCGAGGCGGCCCTTTTATCCTATGCACTTGGTAACTTATTGCGATCTCGAGGAGCGGTTACCGTCATCGGCGGGCCACATGCACGTTGTTATCCACAAGACGCACAGAAATATTTCGACTATGTTCTGGGGTTCACCGACAAGGAACTTATCCACGAGGTACTTGGCGACTGCGACCGGCATCGCCCCACAGGATTGAATCTTTCGGCCAAACAGCATCCGGCTGAATTGCCCGGTGTAAGCAGGCGGTGGAAATTCATCGAGCAAACGCTCCGAAAAGCACCATTTATAAAAATAGTCCCACTTTTAAGCAGCCTGGGTTGTCCCTATACCTGTGACTTTTGTATCGACTCCACGGTACCTTATCAGTTATTAGACACCGACACCGTGAAAGAAGATCTGCGGTTTCTGCTCGGCAAAATAGAGCGTCCCCGAGTGGCATGGCATGACCCTAATTTCGGGGTCCGCTTCGATTCCTGCATGGATGCTATAGAAGAGGCGGTCCCGCCGGGTAGTATCGATTTTATTGCCGAATCGACTTTGTCTCTGCTGTCGGAATCCCGAGTAATGAGACTCAAACGGAACGGTTTCAAGGCTCTTCTGCCGGGTATCGAATCCTGGTTTGAGATGGGTAAAAAATCGAAAACCGGGAATAAGAATGGGATGGATAAAGTCAGGATGGTTGCCGAGCATGTCAACATGATTTTGCGACATGTCCCCTATGTACAGACCAATCATATTTTCGGGCTTGATCGTGATGAAGGACCCGAACCATTCGAACTTACCAAGCGGTTTCTGGACCTTAGTCCCGGAGCCTTTCCAGCCTATTCAATGCTTTCGGCATTCGGGCGAGCGGCCCCGCTAAACCTGCAATTCCAGCAGGATAAAAGAATTTTGCCGTTCCCATTTCACTTTCTCAGCAACATCCAAATGAATATCAAACCGAAAAATTACTCATGGTTGGAATTTTATGATTATCTCATTGATGTTACGAAATACTCCTATTCTCCCCGGCTGATATTTCAACGGTTTCTGGCCAACGGCGAAACGATTCCCAGATGGCTAAACGTCGTCCGCGGATTTTCATCGGAACGCTACGGTCGCGTCAAATATTTCAGTGAGATACGGCGATTGTTAAAATCCGATCGACAATTCCGATCTTTCTTCGAACAGGAGACAACCGAGATTCCCCGGTATTTTGTGGAAAAAATACGCAAGGACCTCGGTGATTTTTGGGACTGGCTGCCAAACGGCGCCATAAGCCATGATCCCAATGCTTATCTCGTATCACAACAAAAGCAATGTGTTATCTGCGGAATTCCGGGAATCAATGCTACCTGAAAATACACAGACAATTTATAATTTGATGCGCCAATACAATTCATAATTCTGAAAACGACTAAATTATAATTTAAGAGCGCATTATCATGTTGCTAAGGCCTTGTACTCATTCTCCAGCATCGAATAGCATAGCAGGTCACTGAATTGCCCATCGATATACATCGCATCGCGAAGCGTCCCCTCATGAATGAACCCGGATTTTTCAAATAATTTGATAGATCGCTTATTACCGCCATCAATAACCGCCAATGCACGATGCAACTTCAAATCCTCGAAACAATATTTTAACATCTCTTTAATAACCGTAATCCCGACACCTTTCCCCCATAAATCTTTTGCACCGATAATAATCACGAATTCGCATTTACGGCGTATCATATCGACATCCTCGACAAGCGCATAACCAACCGGCTTGTTATCGTACAATATTATTTTAATCCAGTTTTTCCGGTTACTTTTACTCCGTTTGAACCAAAAATCGGCTTCATCTTTGGTTCTGACTCTCAAGGTCAGATAACGATTGATATCCGGATCATTGCGCCATTTTGTAACATTTTCTAAATCTTTCTCGGTCATATCTTTTAGTGTTGTCATAACGTCCTTATTTGTTTAAACGTAATTATAATGATTTTATACTATTCTCGAAAAGGTCAAAATTATAACCAAAGAGGTAACATTCATCACCCTTCAATAATCTATCTGCAAAAGAGATATATTTATTAAATAGTCTTCCCCGTTGTTTCTTGTTGACAAACAGGTAGTTATACGATTTTCATTGTTCTCATACCGATTTTTTCGAATAGACGAATATGAAAGTTAGTATATAGATTGAATTACAGGGAGGACAGAAAGGCTTTTCAGAGAAAGGAGAATAACTATGCCGACAATATTCTGGCTCTGGCTGGCGGCGGCGCTGGTTTTTCTGATAATTGAAATAACGACGCCGACCCTGGTATTCGCCTGTTTTGTGGCCGGCTCGGTTGGAGCCGCGATAACCTCGACCATGACTGATTCATACCTGATTCAGACAGCGGTTTTCGCGATTATCTCGGTGATTCTGATCCCGTTGACACGCAGCCTGGCGAAAAAAATCACCAAAGAACCACCGCAAAAAACCAATGTCGATGCAATGGTTGGGCGGCCCGGTCTGGTGATTAAAAAGATCGACCCGGCCCTCGATGTCGGTCAGGTCCGCGTTGACGGGCAGGTCTGGCAGGCGGTTGCCGATGAGACGATTGACATTGATGTCAGAATAAAGGTTAATGACATCAAAGGTGCCCGGTTGTATGTGTCTAAAGTCGAGAAATAGAATTATAACTCGAAGAAAGGAGAGATAAAAATGGAAGCTTATGTATTAGTACTTGTGCTGGTGGTCTTTGCTTTTATTATCGCAGGACTGTCAATACGGATAGTCCGACCCTATGAGAAAGGATTGGTGGAAAGGCTTGGTAAATACCAGCGGACACTCGATTCCGGTTTGAACCTGATTATGCCGTTTTTCGATACGGTAATGAAAGTCGATATGCGCGAGGTTGTCCTCGATGTACCACCGCAGAACATTATCACCAAGGATAATGTCGGTGTCGAAGTTGACTGCGTTATTTATTGTCAGGTGACCGATCCGGTACGGGCGCGGTATGAAATTGCCAACTACATCATGGCCGCAACAAAATTAGCGCAGACTAACATCCGTAATGTGATGGGTGAGATGGAACTCGATAAATCGCTGGTCTCGCGGGATACTATTAACTCGCAGCTTCGCGACGTTCTGGATACGGCGACCGATAAGTGGGGTGTGAAAGTCAATCGTGTAGAAATTCAGAAAATCGATCCGCCGACTGATATTGTCGAAGCGATGAGCCGTCAGATGAAGGCTGAGCGTGAAAAGAGAGCGGCGATTCTTGACGCGGAAGGTGTCAAGCAGGCTGATATTACCAAAGCCGAAGGATTCAAGCGAGCGGCGATTCTTGAGGCAGAGGGTCAGGCTGAGGCGGTTCAGAAAAGGGCCGATGCCGAGAAGTATCGTCAGATAGCGGTGGCCGAGGGTGAAGGCAAAGCGATTTTGAATGTTTTCTCGGCGATACATGAAGGCAAACCGGATGAAGAGCTGATTACGCTTAAGTATCTGGAGATGCTTCCGCGGCTGGCCGATAAACCGGCCAACAAGATATTCTTACCGATCGAAACCACCGGGATTATCAGCGCCCTCTCGGCAATGGTGGAAGGTATCAAGACCGACAAGCCGCAGTCGGCCCCGGCGGCTTAGACAGAAGTTGCTTTGGATTAATGCGAAGGTTGATAAAACCTTCGCATTTTTTATTGACCGGCTGTTTACAAATGAAATTTTATTGTCTAAATTAAAACCATGAAAGGTAATTTGGAAGTAAGACATCCGGCGGTGGCGGGTGCGTTTTATCCGGCCGACCCGATTCAGCTCACTAAAGATATCGCCGGGTATTTTGCCGAGGCGGAAAAGGTTGCGACTAAAGGGCGTCCGATTGCGGTGATTGCCCCACATGCCGGCTATATGTATTCAGGCCAGACGGCGGCGCAGGCTTATAAGCAGCTGGAGGGGCAGCATTATGATGTCGTGGTGGTGATTGCTCCATCGCATACAGTGTTTTTCCAGGGCGCCTCGGTGTATGGCGGCGGTGCTTATCAAACACCAATTGGTGTGGTTGAAATCGACCGAGAACTGTCGGAAGCGATTGCCGATATTAATCCGTCGGTTTATCGCTCCAACAAAGGTCACACCGGCGGTTCGGTTCGCGGTGAACATTCGCTCGAGGTGCAACTTCCGTTTCTACAGCAGGTTCTTGGTAAATTTAAACTGGTCGCAATTGTGATGGGTGACCAGGAGGAAGCGACCTGCAGTGCACTGGGCGAGGTTCTGGCCTCGGCGCTGGCCAATAAAAACAGCCTGATTGTCGCCTCGACCGACCTGTCTCATTTCCATTCCGATAAGGAAGCCCGCAATCTCGATGGTAACATTCGCAAGGCGGTTGAGCGGTTTAATCCGGAGATGTTGTTATCGGTTATATCCTCGGGGCGCGGTGAAGCCTGCGGTGGCGGGCCGGTCGCGGCCGCAATGACGGCGGCGCGGCGTCTGGGTGGCGAGGATATGGTGGTAACCGGTTATACAACATCGGGTGAATCGACTGGCGATTTTTCGGAGGTGGTCGGCTATCTTTCGGCGGTGATTGTATCGAGTAAGGAAGTGAAAATTCGCGATGTCGCGCTCGGCTCACCGGCCAGAATGAAAGACGCCAATCTAACCAAAGATGATAAAAGATATCTTCTTGATTTGGCCCGGAGCTCTATCGAAGCGCAGTTGAACAAAAAGCCGCTTCAACCCAAGGAACCACCGTCACGAATATTAAAAGAGAAACGGGGCGCTTTTGTTACGATAAAAATCAGGGGGATGCTGCGCGGTTGTATCGGATTGATTCGGGCGGCCAAACCTTTGTACGAAACGATTATCGAGATGGCGCTGGCAGCCGCTTTTGATGATCCCCGTTTTGCACCGCTTACTCCCGATGAATTCGATAATATCGAAATCGAAATTTCGGCCCTCTCCCCCCTTACACGAGTCGAAAATCTCGAGGAGATCAAGGTTGGGCGTGATGGTTTGATGATTGTCCTCGGTTCACATTCGGGCCTGCTTCTGCCGCAGGTAGCGACCGAGTATGGTTGGAAGCGAACGGAATTTTTAGAACAAACCTGTCTTAAAGCCGGTCTGCCTAAGAACAGTTATAAAGATAAAGAAGCGAAAGTATATCGCTTTTCGGCCGACGTTTTTTAATTTTCGGTGGATGAATAATCCGCTTCGCTCTAATGAGTATCCGTAATATTTTCGAAAATTATTTCCTCAGTTGGTTTAAAAAACCGGAATTCGATTACGACCGACTTCTCGTCGAGCAGGATAAAATTGCACCTTTACCGCTGACGGGCAAGTTCGATTGGGGTGTGGCATTGGATTATTATAAAGAGGAAAACAGCAATACACATACTCTACTCAGTGAATATTTATACCGATTTAAATATAATCAGGATGAAAAGTGCGGGCAAATCTTATCGACAGTTTTAAAAATTTTTCTGGATAATAATCCTATGGAATATAATATCGACCTGACTACATTTGTACCGGTGACTGTGACCGGTCGGATTTTTCGGATTATGGAATATATTTTAACCCGGCCGGATATACGGCTTCCCGGCAGTTTTATCCCAAGATTGCTGATGCGAAGGAAAGTTGTCGGGCAAGCGAAAGATATTCAGGGCGCCTGGCGAAAAAGAGAAGTAATCAGGGATATATATAAAATTAACGAGAATTTCGAGTTTCGTGATAAGAATATTCTTATATTCGATGACATCTACGACAGCGGGGCGACTTTAGACGAATGTACCCGGATCTTAAAAAATGCCGGAGCCAACAATATCCTTGCGATAACACTGGTCCTTACCCGTCGCGGACAGGATTAGAGCCATAACTAAATTATCTTGAGTTGGGATATTATATCTGTTAAATTTCCGCCATGACCAAAACTATTCCCGAAACGGTGCTGGTCACTGGCGCCAATGGATTTGTCGGCAGTCGGCTGTGTGCGCGACTGCTTGACGATAAATACCATGTAATCGCCGGGGTTCGCGAGGGATGCGATGCCGGTTTAATTGAGGGTCTCGATGTTGAATATCGATTTGGTGATATTACTCAGCCCGAGACATTGCCGGCGATGGTGCAGGATGTTGATTATATCATACACAACGCCGGCGCGGTTAAAGTTAAAAATCCGAAATCGTTTTATAATATTAATCAAATCGGCACGAGAAATATTATCGAGGCGGCAATCGGGAATAAAAAATTAAAGAAGCTTATTTACATCTCATCGATGGCCGCCGCCGGGCCATCTATATTAAATCAGCCGATAACCGAAGATGATACACCGAATCCGATTACCGAATACGGACGCTCGAAACTGGCTGGTGAAAAAGAAGTGCTAAATAAAATAGATTCTATTAATGCCGTGATTATTCGTCCGCCGGGAGTGTACGGTCCGGGTGATAAGGAGATGTTCACCTTTTTTGAGATACTTAATAATCGTATAAAACCGTATCTCGGTTCGCTCAAACGACGTATTCAATTAGTGCATGTTGAAGATCTTACACGCGGAATATCGGCGGCACTCCGGGCCGATACTAAACCGGGCGCAATATATTATATCGCCGAATCGCAAAGCTACAGCTACTATCAACTGGTTCATCACCTGCGTCGGGCAGTCGGACGAGTTAGCCTCCCGATATATATACCTTCATGGGCGGTGCGGATTATTGCATGGATATCCGAAAAAAGCCTTCGCGCTTTCGGCCAGACACCGATGTTTACGGTCGAGAAGGCCAACGAGATTCTGGAAAACTGGGAAGTCTCAACCGAGAAAGCTGAACGCGAACTTGGTTATAAATCGGAAATCACTTTTCCTGAAGGGGCCCGGCAGACAATTTATTGGTATCGTGAGGAAGGTTTATTGTGATAGTTAATTTTGAATTACTGATGTGGTGTATCGTAATCGGCGGTGTGTATCTATTATTGACAGATTTTATCTGGAACATATTCGAGAGAATTGTCCCGACATTACAAAATTTTCCGAAAGAATTAATTGACTCCAAAGGGGTAACATGGTTCGTATGCAACTATATCGTTGAATTTATCTTTTTTGTTTTATTACCGGCGGTGATTTACGGTTGGTTTTATGCGATTATCCCCTTCTCCGGTATTCGCGGCGGACTGGCACTGGCATTATTGATACTTGTCTTTGGGATGGTGCCACTGTCGATACTGATTTCATTCCGTATCAGACTGCCGGTGGTGTTTATTCTCTTTCAACTGACCGGGATGTTAATCAAAATCTGCGGAGCGCTGGGCATTATCGGGTATCTGTACTCACTATAGAAAGAATTGTACCATGCTCTCAAAAGAAATACAAAATAAATTTAAGGCTGTACGAAAACAGTTTCCGGTTACACGAAAGAAAAAGGGGATTACGTATTTTAATTGCGCCTCAACGGGACCGTTAAGTTTATCAACCAGAAAGGCACTTGATGAATATTACGATTACTCGTTTTATGTTGACCGGGGTATTGACCACGATGCTTTCGCAGCGCTGGATGGTATCAGAAAAATAGGTGCCAAATTTATCGGGGCGCGTATCGATGAAGTCGGCTTTGGTTTTCATACCGGTTATGGGCTGAATATAGCCGCCTTCGGTCTGCCATTGAAACCGGGTGATGAAGTCCTGCTGTCCGATAACGAGTTTCCATCAAATGTTTACCCCTGGGTGGCATTGAAACAGCGGGGTATCAAAGTTAAATTCATAAAATCAAAAAACGGCTTTTTTGATATTGATAATTTTGTCAAAGCAATCAGCCGCAAAACTAAGGTACTATCGCTGTCATTCGTGCAGTTTTTTAACGGATATAAAAACGATTTGAGTAAAATCGGCGCGATATGCAAAGACAGGGGAATTTATTTTGTAGTCGATGGTATCCAGGGATGCGGCGTCGAGACAATCAACATGCATAAAATCCAGATAGATATATTTTCATCCGGGGCGCAGAAATGGATGCTGTCGCCGCTCGGAACGGGTTTCTTCTATGTTCGGAAGGAATTACAGAACAATATCAGGATGCCGTTTGCGAGTTGGTTGTCGGTTGACTGGGGTCTGAATTTCACCGATCTGTTTCATTACGATCTTCCCTTTTTCGATTCGGCGCGTCGGTTCGAATTCGGTACGTATCCGTATGCACATGTTTTTGCATTGTATCAATCGATGTTATTAATCGACTCGCTTGGCGTAAGTAACATCCAGAAGCATAATCATGAATTGCTTGATAAATTGATAGATTATTTAAAATCCAATAGTCGTTTTGAAATCAAATCGAGTTTAATAAACAAACACCGCTCGTCAATTTTGTCATTCACTTGCCCGGAAGTCAAAAAAGTATATCGGCAATTATCGAATGCAAAAATAATCTGTTCGTTACGCGAAGGCGCCATCCGTATTGCCGTTCATTTATACAATAACGAATCAGATATCAAAAAGTTGATCACGGTATTGGATAAATCATAATAATATAAATAAACTTGGAGAGATGGATTTTAAATCCACCAACGGCAAGGGTGCACGAGCATGAATCGATAAGCCTATCTATATCTCCTCCGTCAACTCCACAAACCGTTTATACGGAATCGCGGTCCAGCTCTGGGCCTCAAAAGCCCCATTGGCCAGGCTTATCATCGAAACTTTCGCCGCCGTCTCTTCATCGGGCGCCTCGTAAATATCCAAAAAATCAAAACCGCCCAATAACGCATAATGCGCGATAAATTTGACATCCGGGCATTTTTCTTTGACCTGTTCCAGCCAGGCGCGGCCGATTTGAGCCCGATCCTTCATCTTTTTTGATACTTCAGCCGATAATTTGGTCATCAAAATAAAGGTCTGCATCTTACACCTCCGTTTATTGATATGAATTCACTGCTTTTTCTAACGAACCCACAGCAAGCTGTGGGGCACCCCAATCACGGTGCTTTAATTATACCCGCTAAATAATATTTCCGAATCCCAATAGTTATAATATAACTACAATCTTGTCTGTCCACAATATTATAAAAATATGTTGCCCCGAATATCCGGCAAATTTAAATTGAACAAAATGATATATAAAATATGAAACAGGGAAATAGTCATGAATAAAACAATCGTCAATATTTTGTTTGTTATTATGATAGTCTTAGGTGCGGCCGCGGACGGGCAAACAACCGCCAGACGTAATACGACAACACATTACAAAGATTTTGGATTGGGCGTTATTATCGGAGAGCCGACCGGTCCCTGTTTTAAACATTGGCTGGGGAATAAATCGGCAATCGATGGCGCTGTGGCATGGTCGTTTGAACGACACGGCTCGATGCATCTTCATGCCGATTACCTGCTTCATGTTTTTTCGGTTGTTGATGTCGACGAGGGAAGTTTTCCTTTTTATTACGGGATCGGCGGGCGGCTTAAATTCGGACACGACAACGATGACGACCGATTGGGAATACGGATTCCGCTCGGTTTCGAGTACCTATTCGACGATGCCCCGCCCGGTATATTTTTCGAACTGGTGCCGATTCTGGATCTTGCACCTAAAACCGAAATCGAATACAATGCTGCCATCGGTATCAGATATTATTTTTAGCAGAAACATGAGATAAAATATGTCTGTCGAATCGGCCCGGGCGCAAAAAACCATACTTCTGTTTATCTATGTTTTTGTAAATACATTATTTGTTTGGAAATACGGCTCTCCGTATTTTTCCAATCAAATAATTGCGCCGGTACTGTACGTTATCGCATCGGCGATAATCTTATGGGTCATACTATCCCCCGGAATAAATATCGTACTCTCCCCGGCCGGATACAGAATTTTATATATAACATTCACGTTTGTTGCGACAATACTTCTGGTAATTTTGATGTTTCAGTACGATCCGGGTAAAATCGGGGTCGGGCGTTATCCGGCGATGTACGATTGGATAACGAAACTATTTAATGGTGAATTTCCTTATGATTCCGCCACCCGACCCTCCGGTCTGCCGTTTTTATTCGTAATGGCGATACCGTTTTATCTTCTCGGTGATGTCGGTTTATTTCAAATATTCTCATTCTTGGTATTCGCCGGAATATTATATTATAATTTCCGAGGCAGTTACAAAACGTCATTACGATTACTGATATTGCTTCTAATATCCCCAATTTTTATTTTCGAGGTTGTTGTCCGCAGCGAATTGTTCAGCAATATGGTGATGGTGCTTTTATATTTGACAATCTGCGAGAAATATTTATCGAAAGATAAATTGTATTTACAAATAATACTCGGTTTACTTGGCGGCTTATTATTGTCAACCCGTAGTATCGTTCTTGTTATTTTATTCTTTTACTTCATTTGGAAATTCAGAAACAGTAATATTAATCCTTTCATTACTGTCCTATCGTTATTATTCGGATTTATTATCACCTTAATTCCATTTGTTATCTGGAATTACGATTATTTTATAAATCATGGGCCGATGGCGGTACAGGCGCTTTATGCACCCCAATGGTTTATTGTACTATCCATAATATTATCTTTTATCTGGGCTATTAGAATAAAGAGGCTCCATCAAATATATTTTGCTTCGGCCGGTATACTGTTTCTTATTGTACTGGGCGCTACGATTCTTTATATAGTACGTTTCGGTCTGACAGAATCGATATTATATGACAAATTCGATATATCTTATTATTGTTTCCCACTGCCGTTTGTACTTATGTCACTTGGCGCGGCGACCGAACGAAGTAATACGAGTAAACCTCTCCCCTGATATCCCCCTTATCAACCATACAACAAAAAAGATAAAAATAATACTCCCGGTCACCCACAGCGAGAATATCCCGACAATCGGACCGTGACGCGTGAAAAACGTTTGACTCTCGAGCGGTTTTATATCGGCAATTAATACCTCGCGTACGTACAATCCGGCGCGGACGATTTCCCGTCCGTAAGGATCAATCACCGCCGAGATACCGCTGTTGGCGCATCGAGCCAGCCATGTACGGTTTTCGACCGCCCGGAAAACCGCGATTCGCATATGCTGAAACGGCCCCGGTGAACGTCCAAACCAGGTATCATTGGTGATATTGACCATAAAATCGGCGCCCTTTAAAACGCACTGCCGGACAAAATCCGGAAAGGCAACTTCAAAACATATCAGCACCGAGTAGCTACTGTCACCGATATTAAAAACGACAATAGAGTCACCCGTATAAAAATTCGACCACCATTGTACTTTATGGGTCTTGACCGCATCGAGATATTTTTCGATAAAATCGCGGGTTAAAAACGGAAGATAATCGCGGTACGGTGACTGCTCCGAGAAAGGCACCAGTTTTATTTTATGATGAATGGCATCGATTGTACCATGTGGATTCACCTGAAATGCGGAATTGTACGACTTTTCTGTTTTCCCATCAAATTCAACATCAAGAGAGCCGATTAAATTGTATGTCCCGCTTTTTTTAGCCGTCTCTTTGGCGGCCCGGCTGTACCATGTGGCATTACGCAAATAAGTCGGTGCGGCGGTCTCGGGCCAGATAATCAGGTCAACATTTTCCTGAACAGCTATCTGCGCCAGCGAATCGTATAAAACAAAATTTCGAGGTCGCGTTTCCGGTTTCCATTTGGTCTCAAGATCAACGTTCCCCTGCAGAAGCGCCACCTTGAAATTCCCCGGTTCGGGGTACGGTGCAAAAACGACATACCCGTATAGATAAACCGAAACCAACAGTACAATAGTAGCGATAGTACAACTCACCCTCGTTTCGAGCCGGTTCGATTTTGAAAATAATTGCCAGACAAACATATTCACCAACACCAGAATGAACGACAAACCGTAACATCCGATAACCGACACAATCTGAATAAAAGTCAGATAATAACCCTGGCTGTACGCAAGGTCGGTCCATGGGAAAGCAATTTCAAGCAAACTGCGAAAATATTCCATCCCAATCCAGAGAAACGGTAGTACCGCAAGCCCAAGCCATTTTTTTGTATGATATAATCGTGCAAAAGCGTAAATAATAATAGCCGGATATAGAGACATAATAAATATCGCCGCCACCATCCCCGGCGGCGTTACCGCCGCGATCCAGTACAATTGAAACAGGTTGCTGAAAAAAGCATAGAAGTACGCCGCTTTAAAAAGTTCTTTTCCGTGAAGTTTGGATAAAATTGCCAGCGGACGTGCAAGCGCGAACCATGCCAGAAAACCGAACGGTAACGGAAGATAGGCGACAGCTAAGACAAAAGCCCAGAAGGTCAACTCGGCACGGCGCAGGCGGATGACCTTATCGACCGGCCAGAGAAAATTTCTAATTCCTGGTAGCAGGGACTTCACCTGAAACAAACATCGATAAACCGGTCATTTCGGCCGGTTGTTTTATACCGAGACAGGCCAGAATTGTCGGCGCCACATCGGCCAGTTTCCCGCCCTCTCGCAAATCAACTTTCGCACCCGGATCGGCACTGTCATAAAATATAAACGGTACCGGATTGATCGTATGCGCGGTGTGGGGCCCGCTGGTTTCCGGATCGAACATCATCTCGGCGTTACCATGATCGGCGGTGAATATCGCACGACCGCCTACCTCATCGATTGCTTTCACAACTTTCCCGACTCCGGCATCAACCGCCTCAACCGCCTTCACCGCTGCCTCAAAAATACCGGAGTGGCCAACCATATCGCAGTTGGCAAAATTCAATACGATAACATCATACTTTTTGGATAAAATACATCTGACAGTCTCGTCGGCTACCTCAACCGACGACATCTCCGGTTGTAAATCGTACGTTGCAACTTTCGGCGAGGGAATCATTTTCCGGTCTTCATTCTCAAAAGGTTTCTCGACACCACCGTTAAAAAAGTATGTTACATGCGCATACTTTTCGGTCTCGGCAATTCGTAATTGTTTTTTACCGGCATCAGACAGCACTTCACCAAATATATTTTTCAAAAAGACCGGAGGATAAGCAATATGCGCCTTGGTCAGAGTGGCATCATAACTGGTCATAGTTATCAGGTCGATATCCGGCATATCGGGATGCGGAAAATTTTCCGGTTGATAATCGGTGAACAGATGACATAGCTGGCGCACCCGATCGGCGCGGAAATTAAAAAAGAGCGCTACATCACCATCTTTTAATCGTGCACTATCGTCATCGTCCTGATTAATTACAACCGGCAGAATAAACTCATCGGTAACGTCGTTTTTATACGAAGCCTCGATAGCCGCGATCGGGTCGTCATTTCGATCCGCTTTCCGATTTACAATCGCCTGATACGCCTTTTCGTTTCGCTCCCATCGTTTATCCCGATCCATCCCGTAATAGCGCCCCATTACAGTAGCGACTTTTCCAAGACCGATCTGATTCATATAATCAACAACATCTTTCATATACCCGGCGCCGGAGTGCGGCGGTGTATCGCGCCCATCCATAAAGGCATGAAGATAAAGATCGGTGATACCATTATCTTTGGCCATCTTAACCAGCGCCTTCAGATGCACCAATGATGAGTGCACGCATCCGTCCGACACCAACCCAAAAAGATGCAACGCCGAATTATTAGTCGCCGCCTTTTTCATCCCCTCGAGAAAAACTTCATTGGAGAAAAAGTCACCATCTGAAATCGATTTATCTATTCGCGTGACATCCTGATAAACGATCCGACCGGCGCCAAAATTAAGATGCCCCACCTCGGAGTTGCCCATCTGCCCTTCGGGCAAACCCACCGCCAGACCGGACCCCTCGATTTTGGTGAATGGACAGATCTTAAACAATTTATCGATATTCGGTTTTTTAGCCGCCGCGACCGCATTATAGCTTTTTTCTTCTCGAAGTCCGAAGCCGTCAAGAATACATAGCAAAAACATTATATTAATCCTTCAGGATAATTTCCTTATTACCACGTTCAATTTTACCAATAAGATACGGATCGGCTCCGGAATATTTTAGTTCGTTATAGACATTCTCGGTCAAATTTTTGGGCAGAACCAGCATATATCCGATACCCATATTAAAGGCCTCATACATGGCATTTTCTTCGACCGAACCGGCCGTCTGCAGATATTCAAAAATCGGCGGTATCGTCCAGCTTCCCTTATTAATGACTGCACGAAGATTGTCCGGAATTACCCGGATAAGATTACCTTTAATCCCACCCCCTGTTATATGGGCCATACCGTTGATCTGGAACTGACCCAGTAATGGCATAATATCGTGAAGGTATAATTTATGAGTCGTCAGTAAAACATCACCGATAGTTTTATCCAGTGAATCGATCATGTCATCGAACTTCCGTCCATCGATTTCAAAAGCGATTTTACGCGCCAGGGTATAGCCGTTCGTGTGTAAACCATTTGAGCCCAGCCCGATAATATTATCACCCTCTTTTATAGTACTGCCATTGATAACATTGTCCTGATCAACCATCCCGACAATACATCCGGCGACATCATATTCGCCCGGATTATAAAAATCGGGAAGTTCGGCCATCTCGCCGCCGATTAGCGCCACCCCGGCATTTTTGCAGGCAGACGCGAGACCATCGACAATTGAAACCATCGTTTCCGGTTTGAGTTTACCGACACCGATATAATCCAAAAAGAAAAGCGGTTTGGCACCATGCACCAGAATATCATTGATACAATGATTAACCAAATCCTGACCGATGGTATCATGGCGGTCGGACATAAAAGCCAGTTTTAACTTAGTGCCGACTCCATCGGTTGAGGAGATAAATACCGGGTTTTTGTAACCGGTGAAATTCGGTTTAAAAAAGCCGCCGAACGAACCAATCTCGGACAGCACCGATTCATTGAAAGTGCTTTTGGCGAGAAGTTTGATTTTTTCGAGGGCTTTATCAGCCGCGGCGATATCGACGCCGGCGGAAGCATAATCGAGTTTTTTATTATCCATATCGAATATTAACATCGGCAAAATTTTTTGTCAACAAGTTTGGTGTTAGCGGCCTTCGGTTCTTAAATACTCAACCAATGACGCAAAATCTTCCGGTAAATCGGAGTCGATTGAAATAACCTTATCTGTAATAGGATGGACAAACTGTAGCGATTTGGCATGTAGCGCCTGGCGGGGCATCATCTCCAGCGCCGCCTGCGCTGTTTTTTTATCGACCGAAAAGACGCCGCGATGCCATTTCAATCGTCCGCCATATTCCGGATCACCGAATACCGGATGTCCCAAAAATGAAAAATGAACACGAATCTGATGCGTCCGACCGGTTTTGATATTTACTTTCAAAAGGTCATACAATTTGAAACGTTCCAGCAGTTCATATTCGGTAATAGCAACCCGACCCTTGACATTGGTAACCGCCATTTTTTTGCGATCCTTTATCGAACGCCTGACCGGCTTTTCGATAACACCCTTCTCGTTTCTGACATGACCGCAGATAAGCGCGTAATAGATTTTTTGAACCTGGCGATCTTTGAGCAAATTCTGCAGCGCAAGATGCACCGAGTCGTTTTTGGCGATAATTATCAAACCGGAGGTGTTTTTATCAAGTCGATGCACAATACCGGGTCGGTCCCAACCCTGTATCGAAGACAACTCTTTGGAATAGTACATCAGGGCATTAACCAGCGTCCTGGTACGATTACCCGCCCCCGGATGCGTCACCATCCCGGCCGGTTTGTTAACGACAAGCAGAGAATCATCCTCGTAACGAATATCAAGCGGGATATTCTGCGGTTGAACATCCAATGGCGGCAGTGGCGGGATTTTGATAATTACTTTTTCGCCGCCGGTTACAGTGTAATTCCGTTTGACCGCTTTATCGTTAATCGTTACCAGTCCCGATTCGGCCAGTTTTTGAAAACGACTGCGGGTGATATTGAGTTTTTCCAGCCGACCGACATATCGATCGAGCCGCTCTTTAGTCACATCGGACGGAATTTCAAGCTCAACGATTTCGTAATTATCTGGAGATTTATCCGTCATATCGGATTAATGAATCAGCTCGGCCATCTCCCGAACCGCATACTCGTAACCGGACAGAACGGCGCGGGAAGTAATCGCGTAACCGATGGTGAACTCCTCGATACAATCAAGATCAACCAGCGGCGGAATATTTCGATAGTCCAGACCTCCACCGCAATTAACAGCCATCCCCAGTTTCGAGGCGATTTGGGCCGACTGTTCGAGCACTTCCAGTTCGGAGGCACAATCTTCGGCCGTTTTGCAAACCGAGTAAGCGTGGGCATTCAATTCGACCGCATTTACTTTGGCGCGCGCGGCCGCTTTGACATCGTCATGTTCGGGATTAATAAAAAAGCAGACATATATTCCGGCATTTTGAAGAGACTCGGCTGCGCTTGCATATCGGTCGTAATCCTTCTCAAACTCAATACCATGTTCTGAATCGTTTTTATCAAACGGCATCAATGTCACCCGCCACGGTTTGACTTCAAGCGCCAGCTCCATAAGGTCATCGGTCGGCGCCATCTGAAGAGTAAACTGCGTTTTGACTAGCTCTTTTAATATATATATATCGCGATCGCGAATATACAATCTATCCTCGCGAAGAAACGCGGTGATACCATCGGCTCCGGCCAACTCGGCAATCACCGCCGCCTGAATCGGGTCCGGCTCTTTAAGCTTTTTAATAGCCCGCAACGCGGCCACATGATCAACTTTGACAGATAGTGCAGACATATTGTTCCTCTTGAGGGAAGCTAAAATTTTTTTGGATAATAAACAAGGAATATTTTTTAAAGGCGAGCAGATGCGATTTCTTCGGTGAGACGGATATAATCGTCGATACTCAACTGCTCGGCGCGGATTTTACCATTCAGGCCGATATTTGTCAGGATTGTCTCAAGCCTGACCTTATCGAGTTCGGGAATTTCAGATAAATTATTGATAAGCAACTTACGCCGATGTTTAAACGCCTGCCTTACGATTTTTTCAAAAAGCGGCCGGTTTTCTATTTTGTATTTATCATGCGGTGTAAATGACAGGACAGTCGAGTATATTTTCGGCGGCGGATAAAATGCTTTCGGGGGAATTACAAATAGCTTTTTTATATCAAAATAACACTGTGTAAAAATCGAGATCGGCGCCCAGTTTTTATTTCCATAATCGGAACATATCCGGTCAGCCATCTCTCTCTGAACAGTAATAACAGCCATCGAAAACTGAAAACGATATTGAGTCATCCAATCTAGAAGCGGCGACGTGATATCGTACGGGATATTGCCTATCAGTTTAAAATAACCTTCATGATATCGGGAAGGTTCGGTATTCAGGAAATCGTCATGGACAATTTCAATATTTGGGTCATCTTTAAATTTTTTCAGCAACGGTTCAATCAGATGATTATCGATTTCGAACGAGAAAACTTTCGCACCCGATTCTTCGATAATCTGCGTTAATGTCCCGCGCCCGCTTCCGATTTCGAATACAGTATCGGATTCATTAAGTTCGAGATAACTAACAATCTTGGCGGCGATATTTTTATCGGCGAGAAAATTCTGAGAAAAGCGTTTTTTGGGTCTTGAGCCGGACATAATCAGCCCTCGAACATATCGACCAGCCGAAATAATTTCTGACTGTTGCGGTCGGTGATTTTTTCGACTTCTTCTACCGAAACATTTTTCAAATCGGCTAGTTTGTCACGCACATACCTGACATAGGCCGGTTGATTGGAAGATTTCCCTCGCAACGGAATCGGTGTTAAATACGGGCTGTCGGTTTCGAGTAAAATATATTCAAGCGGGATTCCGGCCGCCATCGCGGCCATCTCATCATTTTTATAGGTAATCTTCCCCCCCACCGAAACCGAAAAACCGAGATCGATAACTTTTTGAGCCTTTTGGGCATCACCCTGAAAACAGTGAAAAACACCACCGGCAAGATTTTGCGAATACTCCCGAACTATTTGGACCGTCTCTTTATAGGCGTCACGCGCATGGATCACCACCGGAAGTTTCAATGATATCGCCAGTTCCAACTGCCGACGGAAAACCCCTTTTTGAATATTACGAGGCGAAAGATCACGATAAAAATCGAGTCCGATTTCACCGATTGCTTTAACCTTTTTATTTTCGGCTAATCGCAGGAGTTCCTGTTCGACATTCTCGTCATATGTGGTGGCATCGTGAGGATGCACCCCAACCGCGGCATAAATAAAATCGTACTGGTCGGCCAGTTTAACGGAATTTATCGAAGTTGTCAGGTCGGCGCCGATGTTTATCATCGTAAACACGCTGGCCGCACGCGCATTTTGAATAACTTCGTCGCGGTTTTTATTAAAGTCTTTAAAATCAAGATGACAATGCGAGTCAATCATCAGCTAATTTTCGCACCAACCGGCAAATCTTTATCGAGTGTAAGCAGCGTTAACTCTTTCTTTTTCGAGGCGGCCAGCAGCATTCCCTGAGATTTCACACCTCGAATTTCAGCCGGTTTAAGATTTTTAATGACGATTATCTTTTTACCGACGATTTCTTCGCGTGTGTAGTGCATCGCTACCCCGGCAATAATCTGCCGTTTTTCACTACCGATATCGATTTGTAATTTCAAAAGTTTATCGGCGCCATCGACTTTTTCGGCTTCAAGCACCTGAGCAACCACCAGTTCTGCTTTGGCAAAATCGTTGATATCAATCAGATTGCCGGTCACTTCTTTTTTGGTTTCGGTTTGTTTTTTCTCTTTCAGCCGCGGGAAAACAGAATCTTTAATCTGGACTTTCATTCCCGGCTTCAGATGAAAGAAGGTTCGGGCATTATCGATAGTAAGGACGTTTCTATCTAATCCGAAAATTGCCAGAATCTCCAGCGATTTGTTGGGCATCAATGGATGTAACAATATCGAGACAATTCGAATCACCTCGGCGCAGACATAAAGCACACCGCCCGCTTTTTCTTTGTCACCCTCTTTAATAAGTTTCCACGGTGCATTACTGTCGAAAAACCGATTTGTTTTGCCAACCAAAGCCATAATTTCGTCAATGGCGGTTTTAATGGTAAAATTCGACATCAATTCGGTTACCTTTTCAGGTAACTCCTCGGCCGCGGCCATTAATTCATCGAGCCCCTCAAGTTTATCAACCGCAGTCGGCAGGACTCCATCAAAACTGCTGACCACCATTTTGGCTACACGCGAAACCAGATTACCGAAGTCGTTGGCCAGATCACTGTTATATTTGGTGAAAAAGCGTGACTTTTGAATATCACCATCACCACCAAATGGATACTGGGTCTGCAAAAGATAACGCGCCGCATCAGGACCGAATTGCTCGACCATTTCATTAGGATCGATGACATTACCCAGAGTTTTCGACATCCGAACACCGTCAACCGTGAAGAAACCATGCAGGAAAATCTTGTTGGGCAGAGGTAGATCGGCGGCCATCAGCATAGCTGGCCAGAAAATACAATGGAATTTTAAAATTTCTTTAGCCATCAGGTGCACTCGCTCGGAACCGTGCCAGCGTTTTTGGAATTTCGATTCATCGGCACCATATCCGATAGCTGTAATATAGTTGGTCAAGGCATCAACCCATACATAAGCATTCTGGGATTCATCAAAAGGTAATGGAATCCCCCATTTTACTTTTTCACGAGAGATTGAAAAATCGGGTAAGCCCTGTTTAAACAAACCAAACACTTCACGGCGACGTTCATCGGGTAAAATCAGCAGTTCGTTGGTTTCTATCAGATGTTGAATTTTGTCGACATAGGCATTCAGGCGGAAAAAATAATTCTTTTCCTTGAGAATCTCCGGTTTTTTCTTATGGTCGGGACAGATACCATCGACCAAATCTCTTTCGGTCAAGAATTTCTCACAGCCGTTACAGTACAGACCTTCATATTCACCCGAATAGACTACATCTTCCCCCGAATCGGTTTTTTTATCTTTCAGAAGCGCCATCAGTTTTCTGAACGAATCAATATGTCGTGGTTCGGTCGTACGAATAAAATCGTCATATTCAATTGACAGGTTTTCCCATGCCTTCTTATAACAAGCAACGATTTCATCGCAGTACACCTGCGGTTCCTTGCCGGCGGCGGCGGCCGCCTCGGCAACATGAGTACCATGTTCGTCGGTACCGGTCAGGAAGAACGCCTCGCGACCGTTCATTCGATTAAAACGGGTCAACAGGTCGGCGGCGATAGTGGTATAGGAGTGGCCGATATGGGGACGGTCGTTGACATAGTATATCGGAGTCGTGATGTACAATGGCCTGCTCAAGATTTATCCTCCTGATGAGAATTGTTTTTCCTGTTATTCTCTTTTGATGATTGTCGGTCATTGTGACCCGATTTTGAATTACTATTATTATCGTTTTTCAATTCATCACCGCTTATTTTTTCTTCCTCGCCGAATTCATGCCTGACAACCATATAATCCTCGAAAACATCAATCCGGTCAACATAACCTTCACCCTTTTCGGTTCTAAATTTTTCTCCGACTTCGGGATATTTGCTTCGCACCGACGCATAATAATCGACTTCGTATTTCAGACAGCATAAAAGTCGGCCACAGTTACCGGAGATTTTCGAGGGATTCAGCGATAATCCCTGAATACGTGCATCCTGGGTTGAGATCGGTTCGAAATTCTGTAGAAACGACGCGCAACAGAGACGCAAACCGCAGACACCAAGACCGCCCAATCGTTTAGCTTCATCGCGAACACCTATCTGCCTTAGTTCAATTCTGGTTTTGTATTCGGCGGCCAGATCACGAACCAGCGCTCGGAAATCGACCCGGTGATCGGCGGTAAAAAAGAAAGTAAGTTTGTTGCGATCAAACTGGTATTCGATATCAACCAGTTTCATTTCGAGTTTATGTTTTTCAATCAGGCGGCGGGCATTATCCCACAGACTGTCCTCGGCGGCCTTATTATCTTCTATACTTTTTTTATCTTCATCACTGGCCGGTCGCAAAATCGAGCGCGGTTTATCCTCGACTTCGGCGAAGTCCATCTCCTTTTGGACTTTGCTTTTTAATATCCCGGCATCTTCGCCCCGCTCGGCCTGGACAATAACATAGTCATCCAGTTTCAGGGAATGATAAAAAGTATTATAAAACAGCTCACGCCGATTTCCTTTAAACTCAACCAAATATAAATCGGGCATTTTTTCTCCTTAAAGCTATATATATTACGAAATCAGCGTAAAGAGTCAAGTAGATTGACGTATCTGCTTTTTCAAATCGAGGATGAAATCGGCCATAGCCGGGCGGATATGAACATTCCGCCTGATTGACACAGTCAACCGTTTGATATTTTCAAGCGCTTCGGAAAAGTTTTTATGGTTTGATACTTTATTCGAAAGTCGTTCCAGGTCGGATTTAAAATCAATATTGACCAAACCGGCTGTATCTTTGCCGAATTTTATAATTATTATATCGGCCAGGAATGACTGCCAGTAGGCCAAAATCTGTTCGACCTCCCCCCTGTTATTCGGATTTATAGATTCATCAACAAATGCAACCGCTGACGGATTATCCCTTTTGAATATTTCCTTGAAACTAAGAAACGATGGTTCGCGAAGCGAAGATTTATCTTCATCGTCGATAAAATTCAAAGCCTGCCCGATTGAACCGCCTGACAGAGAGGCATAAAAGTTCGCTTTTTCATCCGAAGTATCATATTTATTCTTTAGGTAGTCAGTAATTTGAACGGAGTCGATTGGCTTAAAATGTATCTTTTGCGCACGGGATTGGATAGTCGGTAATAAATCTTCCGGGTCGCGAGCAGTTAGAATAATAATTGTCTCGGGCGGCGGCTCTTCGATTAATTTTAAAAGGGCATCGGCGGAGGCGGGCAACATCCGTTCCATCTGATAAAATAAAATAACGCGGGTGATATTCTCCGGTGGTTTGATAGCGGTTTTTCGCTTGATTCCGCGGGCGACATCGATGGGAATAGTCAATTGACGATTCGATGTAATAATCCGGTACGGTTCCTTTTTTTTCTGCTCGATATATTCCAAGGTCAGAACATTCGCTTCGGATTCTTTTTTATGCGGTGGAATCGGTACCGCCATAAAAAATTCGGAAAAATTAAAATTATAAATTTGTCGGCAGTTGCGGCACTCGCCGCAGGCATCAACGACCTGTCCGGTATCATCAGTTACCGGTTGTTCGCAATTAACCAAAGCGGCTAATGCCTGGGCGGTAAACCATTTACCGATACCATCGTTCCCGTAGAACAGATAGGTCGAGGCGAGCATCTTTTTATTATAAGAGTTGCGGATAATACGTTTGGCGATTTCCTGGCCGCGAATATTATTTAATGGAGTCAATTTTCACCCACATAATCGGATCGAGAGCGGTTCGCCCCTGACGTAGTTCGAATTTTACGATTCCGGTCGGTGTCTGACCGAGGATGCGACCGCGACCAACCAGTTGATTCATTACTACTTTAAGATCATCGAGACCGGCATAGGTGGAATAGAAACCATCCTCATGCTCAACAATAACAAAATTCCCATAACCGCGCAGATTACCAATATAACTAACGACCCCGTCGGCGACGGCAATAACCGAGGCGAATTTGTTACCCTTGATTTCGATTCCCGGAGAGTAAGATTTTAAATATGTAATCGGATCTGTCTTCCATCCGAAACTTCGTGTGATTTTACCTTTCACCGGGGCGGGCAAACCGCCCTTATATGAAGCGAAATTCCCGGTATTAAAATTAAAATCGGCCCGACCATCGCCGCTCTCACGAGCCAGGCGGGCATTTTCTAAGCGCGTAATCAGGTCCTCCATCTGCTGGGCGGCCGCGGAAAGAGTAAGCAGTTTGTCAACTTCGCTTTCTTTTTTTCGCCGTAGTTTGGAAAGATCTTTTTCCCGTGTTTCTTTCTGGGCGGTTACGATTGTGTATTCGGTTTTCTTTTTATCGCGAACCGAACTGACCGATTTTTCCCGGTCAACGAGTCCGGCGTATTCGTCATCGGCAGCGGCGAGATATTCGCGCGACTTGAGAACATCGCTTTTATCGTAATGGGCAAGCGACTTAAGATAAACAAGCCGTTCAAAAGCATCTTTTTCCCGTTTGATGGCACCGTTGATATCATCATCGTTGGACCGGGTACCGTAGTAGTAAAATTTCAAATTGTTCAGGAAACGATTATGGCGGTTGTTGTACTCATCAGTCGATTTATCAAGCTCTGATTTGGACTCATTAATATCTTTTCGCAGAGAGGATAGTTGTTTGTTCAAACGATTAATAACCGTTTTATCCATCGAGGCTTTCTGTTCGTAGTTGGAAACATCTTTGAGAATTTTCTGCTCGACACTTTTAAGAGAATCAAGACGCTTCTCCGAGCCTTCAATTTCATTTTTAATTCTTTCAAGTTCACCTTTTTGTTCGACTATATCGCCGGCTTTTACAGAAATAAACAGGAATATAAATATCGAAAAAAAGGCTATAAGGAGGTATCCCGATATAGAAACACGACGAATATTCATAGCGACCGCCTGACCCCTATGTAACCGCCGATCATACCAACCACCAGCGCGACTATACAGGCGCGAATTATGTCTATTTGCGGCGGCAGGACTATTTCGAAATTGCTGATAGTGTAGTGAGCAGTGCCATAATAAATAATCAACCATCCCCCGGCGAAGGCAAACAAAGAATAGAATATTCCCTCGAATATAAACGGCATCGATAAAAACATCTTTCCGGCACCAAGAAGCCTGTACTGCTGCAGCTCCTCATCGTACGTTTTGACCGACAGCCGGACCGAATACAGCAGATTAAGAATCGCCGCCAGAAAGATAACGGCGCCGATTACAAGAACGCTGTGGGAGACAAGCAAACGGTTGGCTTCGGCTTTTTCAAGCCAGAATCGGGGGTAAAATATTTCGGTGACTCCGTTAAATTTACGAAGTTTTACTTCGGTATCGTTAAGATATGTGCTGGTTATAAAGTGCATATCAAATGTTATCAAAATCGATTTAGGCAGAGGGTTGTTTTCCAGCCCCTCAAGAAGATCCATCCCCATCAATGCATGCAGTTTGGCGCGGGCGTCATCTTTTGAGATAAATTCGAACGCCTCGATACCCTCCAAATCTTTTAAGGCATCTGTTATAGTATTCATCGTCGAGTCAGGCAGGTTGTCATCAAAAAATATCTCCATATCAACTTCGGCCAGGACCTGCTCATAATATCTATCCACCGACAACGAGGCAATCCAGACCAGATCAAACATAAGAAATAAAAGAAGCATCGACAGCAACGACGCGATCGCCGGTAACGGTCGTTTGCACAGATGCTTCAAAAATTTGAATTTCAAGTAGAAAAACTTTCTCATTTTAACGCACCATTATCAAAGAAGTATTCGCGGGCGTCGGGGAGGTTGAGTCTTGAACCATCAGTCGTAAGTATCAACATACTGTGACCGGCAACCGATAAGTCTTTGAGTATACCGATTATTTTGGAACTCATTTCGGAATCAAGACCGGCCAGCGGTTCATCGATAAGAAGCAGCGGTTGATCGGCAATAGTAGCCCGGGCCAACTGGGCGAGAATTTTCTCCCCGCGCGTAAGATTACCGGCTTTCTCCCGCCTTTTCCCAAGTAGATTATAGTCGGTCAATTTTTGCAAAACCTTCTTTTTTCGTGATGAACCGCTTTCCGATTTTAATATCAACGGGTAGGCGATATTTTCGTACACTGTCTGATAAGAAACAAGGTCAAAGATTCCTCCGACTCCGCCGATTTTGCACCGCACCCGTGCGGTCGCGCGCCCCTTTTTGGCTTCCAGCTTTTTTTCAAAAAGCAGAATAACGCCTTTGATGGGAGGATAAGCTCCTATGATTAATTCAATCAAAGCGGTTTTTTTGATATTCGGTGGCCCGCATATAAGTGCGGTACCGCCTGATGGGAGAGAAAAAGTCAAACCGTCAAATATTTTACCGCTCGATTTGATGCTTAGCGAAATATCAATGAGATCAATAATCTGTTTCATAGTCTTCCGATTGACATCAACCAAAAATCTTTATATTTTTATACAAGCTATTACAATATTTGTCTATTTTCAACAACTAATAGACAATTTCAAAATGTTTTGGAGGTGAAGTGAAACTACGATTGTTTTTTCTGCTGTGCATATTGTATTTGGGCGGACAGTTATCGGCTGCCGACTGGCATATAATTCCGGTTGATATATCAGATGATTTAAGCGGGATGCACTTTACCGACGAAAACAATGGATTTATAACCTCAACCAGCGGCTCGATATATCATCTGCAAAAGAGTGATTCCGGCTGGGTGTTTGAGGAGCAACAGTTAAACAGGCCGGTAAAGGGGGTTCGCTTCGATAAGAATGGGAAAGATGGTATCGCTTACGGAATCAAAGGTGTGCTTTTCAAAACCAACGATTCGGGCAAGACATGGAAACTCGATACTCTTAATGAATCATACGCATTTGGAGGATTGACATATCTCGATGACGGTTCGGTCATATTAATCGGGATTGACTATGCAAAGGGGGCCGGAACGGTTGGTATTGCCCTTAAATCAACCGATAAGTGCCAAACATGGCAACCATTAAATGTTAAAGGGAAGCGCTTTTTCTCATTGGCAGAATCGCCGGACGGTAAACTTATTTTAACCAGTCTGGAGAATATTTATTTGAGTAAAAACAATGGCGCCAGTTGGCAGGCGGTTAAAGTTCCGGCACGCGGGTATGTTCAGGCGACAGCGATTTATGGGGATAATGGAATCATGATCGGGAAGGGTGGCTACCTGGCGCTGTCGGACGATGGCGGAGAAAACTGGGAGGCGCTTCCGATTCTGGATAATAAGCGTAATTTCAATGACCTATTGATGCTCGACTCCCGGCGCGCATATATTGTCGGTACCAAAGGTGAAATTCTATACACTGATGATGCCGGACATAACTGGATACCGGAACCATGCGGCGCTCCCGATGACTTGGCGGATATTGAACGAGTGGGGAATAAATTATTTGTCTGCGGTAAAAAAGGGGGATTGGTTTATACCGAAATCGACGATTGAACCGATTCTTTCTTTTTTTCGTTTGGTATCAATGGCCTTGTGTTTTCAAGACTAAATTCACTCAGGTCGTTGCGGATACGGCTGGTACATATTTTTAACTGACATATTAATGCCTTGGTATGCGAATCGGTCTGTTGCCTGGTTCTTATAGATGATGACAACTCTTCCTCAATGGCGGACAAATGCGACGTGTGAGTGAGGATTATTTTCATTTTGTTATTAAGCATCAAACCGGCTTCATTAAGCGAGGCGGCGATATCGTAATACATTTTTTCCTTGGTTAAATCGAAAGGAGTGTCAAAACGACCCCGGCCGATATTTTTTATACCTTTTTTTAAATTTTCGCGAGGTCGGGAATGGCGGGAAACCATTATTGTTATCGGAATCAGTACCAGCAATAAACCGACTGCCTCGGATAAGATAATTTTCGAAATAAGCGATAGCGAACTTTTATTCAGCCACAAAAAAACCACCCCTGATGTAATGGAGGCGGTTAATAATGCAATACAAGAAATTAAAATAAAAATGAGTTGTCGTTTTTCCGGATACGGGTATAAATCTCGAAGCTGCTTCATACTTTTCCCCGCCCCCCCTTTTACTATGAATATTTATCGGCAAACAGCTTTCAACTCTAAAGCAAATTAAGACTTGACTTGAAAGTATGGATTTCTGAAATTGGGAAATGTGAAAATCAATTTTAATTACAGCTATAAAGATATTCTGGTTGTCCCTTCCAGCGCGCTGAAAGCGAAAAAGATATTCGTTATGGCGCTTGGATTATTCGGGGCATATTTATTTCACACCATTTTTATTTATCTGGCCAATTCGATTAACGGCGAACATGTTGAGACAGTTTATACCTTTTTCGGGATGATACCGACAACCATCTACCAATTCGATTTCTTTTATCCGATTGTAGTTTATTCAATCGGTTTATTACTGGCCCTGATTTCGATAGCGATCGGATTTATGGCGGTGGCGATTATCGATTTTGAGGCGATGCGCGGTAATCAGTTTTTGTCATGGTGGCAGGCACTGAAATTCAGCCTGAAAAAATTAAGCCAGTTGATTCTGTCGTGGGTGGCGATAATTCTGTTTATCGGTTTTATAGTTCTGCTGGCATTTTTAGTCGGTTTAATCGCCCGGATTCCGTATGTGGGCGAGTTTATTTACAGTCTGTTTTTCTTTTTCCCCAATTTTATTGTATCGCTTTTTACGGTGTTGGCGGTTTTGGTTTTAATATTAAGTATGTTGGTGATGCCGGCGGCAACGGCGGCGGATCGCAACAATGAGACATTTAATTCTATCCTGGAAACATTCTCGACAATAATCCGCCGACCGGTACGGTGGATTTTATACACGATATATTCTCTGATAACGGCAAAAGTCTGCGGGTTTGTTTTTGCCTATTTTGCCTTTCGGGCAATACAGTTTTTACAGATTTCGGCACAGCTTGGCGGTGGGGAAAAAGTAAATGCGATATTGTCTGCCGGGGCGGCGCACCTGCCATATCGAAGTGAGTTGGTCGAATTCACGACCAATTTATTTCCCGGAATAAATTTCGGATTCGATATCGACAAGTTGTTTACCGTCACCACCGAGGGCGGGGTCGCATCGTGCATTATGGCGATATCCCTGGTGTTGATATTTCTGACCGTTTGGGGATATATCTTATCGATTATCGCAACCGCGCAGTCTTACGCGTTTGCTGTTATCAGGAAAAACCGGGATGGTTTTGTGATTGGCGATGAACGACCGCTCTTTTATAAAGAAGAATGGGTCAATCCACCGATTGAAGATGAAGAATCGGAACCAGAGGATAATAATACAACATCTTAGGATAAATCGAATAAAATGAGTTTTTGGACATATTTCTGGATTTTTGTACCGCCGATATTATTGGTCATTATCGGAGTGGTGTACTTTGTGATAACCGGTCAGGAGGAGAAATCATGAGTGCAGTCCTGATCGGTTTTATCTGTTACCTGATAATTCTGCTTGTTGTCGGATTTATAACATTCCGATTCAACAAAACGCTGGCCGATTATGTTCTGGCGGGACGTAAGCTCGGTGTCTGGGTGGTTACATTTTCGGAGCGCGCTTCAGGCGAGTCGGCCTGGCTTCTTCTCGGATTACCGGGGGTGGTTTTTGCATCGGGACTGTCCGAACTGTGGGTGGCGATCGGGTGTACTTCGGGAATACTCTTTTCATGGATATTCATCTCGCGCAAACTACGAATCGAATCGGAAGCCAATTATTCGTTGACAATTCCGGAATATTTCGAAAATAAGTACAATGACACCTCGAAAATTATAAGGACATTCGGGACGATAATAATCGTCTTCTTTTTCACCTTTTATGTCTGCGCGCAGTTTATCGGGGCGGGGAAAGTTTTGAACGTTACCTTTGGTATCCCGCAGATATGGGGGATGATAATCGGGGCGTTGATAATTTTGTTTTATACTATCATGGGCGGATTCATGGCGGTGGCGTGGACCGATTTTGTGCAATCAATGCTAATGGTCTTCACGCTGGTTCTTCTGCCGATTATTGCACTTGTCGAATTCGGCGGCTGGGATAAAATCGTTTTATATATCGCCGAAAATAAAGCCAATCATTTATCGATTCTTGGCGGGCATACCGGAATTGTCGCAGCTCTGTCGATAATATCAGGTCTGGCCTGGGGATTCGGGTATATGGGACAACCGCATCTTCTGGCACGATTTATGGCTATCAAAAATCCGCAGGATCTCCGCAAGGGAGCGGTTATCGGAATCAGTTGGGCGGTGCTGGCCTTTTGGGGGGCGATGTTTATCGGCCTGTTTGGAATCGCGATTTTTGCTTCGGGAGCGGTGAGCGATCCCGAAAAAGTGATGCCGCTAATGGCAACCGAGCTTCTCCCCGGCTGGCTGGCGGGAATATTGATTTCCGGCGCGATTGCGGCGATGATGTCAACCGCCGATAGTCAATTGCTGGTAACCACATCGGCGGTAGCGGAAGACATTTATCATAATTATATCAATAAAAAGGCATCCGAGAAGACACTGGTTTCGGTTTCACGGTTGATTACATTCTGTGTTGGTGTCGCGGCTTTTATTCTTGCCATATTCTCAAGCGAGTTGGTCTTCACTATGGTCGGATTCGCCTGGTCGGGACTTGGTTCGGCTTTCGGACCAGCCTTGTTTCTGACTTTATGGTGGCGCAAGACCACCCGTGAAGGTGTCCTGGCCGGGATGATAGTCGGGACAATAACGGTTCTAATCTGGCATTTCACACCGCAATTAAGCGGTCTGGTGTACGAACTCGCACCCGGATTCGTAATGGCCTTCCTCGCGGTATGGCTGGTCAGCCTGGCGACACAGAAAAAGAAATAGAGAAATTTCCATAAGGATTAATTCGGTTGCGCAGACATTCCTGTCTGCGCCGCTTATATTACATGCGACGCCTTCGGCGACGCGCTCAGACAAGAATGTCTAAGCTACCATTCTTTATATCAAACAATAAAACTTCCGAGAAATACTATGGTCAAATGTAGGGCATGATCCCTGCCTGAGACATCGAGCTTTAGCGAGATGTCGAAAGACCCGAGCGGAGCGAAGGGCAATCCTGCCAAAAATACCCCACATTAAAAAGTT
>Ga0272443_10001686_pt1 | contig 31063 bp, 24 predicted proteins | sample SSMAcet12_FD_193581 | JGI IMG/M metagenome (GOLD analysis project Ga0272443, IMG submission 193581) | Marine sediment archaeal communities from Little Sippewissett salt marsh, Falmouth, MA, United States - SSM-Acet-12 | ecosystem: Environmental > Aquatic > Marine > Wetlands > Sediment ... | reverse complement strand
TGCAAACGCGCTTGCAACGGCTTTTGATTTTGAATTTTGACTGCAAAGCAGTCGCTCCTTAAAGCAAAATCAACAAGCATTGGATGGGAGACGGTTCTAAATCTTCCAGTTGAAAAATTAGAAGAACCGCGTGGGCACAGCCCACCCTACCTGACTATATAAAATACGAATATCGAAATCCGAAACAAATTCAAATTACCGAAATTCAAATATGCGAAACAAAAACCAGAAAACCCATGGGGCAGAGATGATTTTATGATTTACACAGATGAATGACTTTGGGAAAATATGTTTCACGCAAAGGGACGGAGAAACGTTGACCGTGGACAGTAGGCCGTAGACCGTGGTGAGAAATAAGAAGATGCGGGTTTTGAGTTTGAAATTTGAGGGCGGGGAAGTTAGGATTTAAAGTACAATAAGGCATTGAAGTTGGACAATTTGTAAAAGAATAAAGGACAATTCTTAATGATTAAAATATGTGACGTTTCGATAGAAAACTATCGTTCAATTATTGGGAATCCTTTGGAGTATGACCTTGGAGATTACAATGTAATAATTGGACCAAACAATAGTGGAAAATCCAATATGCTTCGTGCGTTACAGTTGTTTTTTAACGGAGAAGTTGATTCTAATCCATATAATCCAGAAATAGATTTTCCTAAAACAAGAGGTTTGCCAAGCCGCGCTCAAACTAGAATAACAGTAACGCTTAAATATCAACCACAAAAGGATACTCGCATAGAACATGCCATTGCTTCTCTAGAAAAAGAGTCCGGCCAAAAACGTCTTTCCGGCCAATTGCTAAGACTAAGGTTGGAATATACACGTCAAGGAGATCCTATATGGAAATTTGTTAGCAAGGCTGGTCTTCGAAGTATTCGAGCAGACCTTATCCACGCTGTTGTAGATGCAGTCCGTAATTCTGTTAGGTTTAAATATCTTCCAGTAGGCCGAGATATTCAGGAGACAATAAGGAAAGAATTAAGTGAAGAATTAATAAGAACCGTATTTAGTGGTTGGAGCGGAGCAGTTAAAGCACGTCAAGAAATAAACGAAGCAATAAAAACTCTACTAGAAAGATTACAGCCACGATTGTCTAATTCTGGCGAAGAAATCTCTGATGCAATAAATTCCGTTTTTAACGAGATCAAGAAACTTGAGCTACGTCTTCCTTTTGATGATCTAGAGAGCATGCTTCCAAGCTTAGTACCTTCTCTACACGATAATTATAATACAGGTCTAAAAACAAAGGGAGCAGGGATTCAGACAAGTACTTTGTTATTTTTACTTAAGTATCTTGCAGATCACCACCCCCAAAGACATTATCTTCGAATTACATATATCTGGGCCCTAGAAGAACCGGAATCATATCTTCATCCTTCTCGCCAGAGGTCAATGTCAGCAGTTCTGCAGAGATTCGCAAAGGATGTTCAAACCATTATAACTACTCACTCAGCGCAATTTGTCCCACGGGGTCAAGAAACGGTTGTAATCATTGTTGACAAGGATGAATCTTCCCCTTATAGCACTACTGTCATCGGAAGTGAATATGAAATTGCACGACAACTTCTTGGCGTTTCATTACTTGATTCTATGTATCTATATCCATTTAATATCGTTGTTGAAGGTCCCGCCGATGAAATACTTTTAAGAGGTGTGTGGAAAAAACTATTTTCCGAAGGTAGGATAAAAACCAACCCAAATGATATTCGGTTCTTCCCCGGTGGAAATGCGTCAGGTGCATGTACGTTATATGAATCACTAATTACGTTTGGAAACAAAGAAGAAGTAACAACTGTACTAATGATAGATGGTGACGATGTTGGTAAAAAGGCTTTGCGTGGCCTGCAAAAGCGCATGCAAAACAGAGTACAGTTAAAAGCGAATGAAGATTATCACGTACTTGAAAAAACAACTGAGTGGCTAACTTCTGCTCGAGTAATGGTAAAATTGAGGGAGGAAAGGCCAAGTCAAGTCACTGTCACGCTAAATGTTAAAAAGGAAATAATCGACTTCGTAGTCCATGACAAACATAAGAAAAAAGTTGCAGAGCGAATAATAAAGCTTTCTGAAATAAGCGACTTAAAAGATTTTGAGGATGTGATTCTTCAAATGGAGAGTAACTGGTTAAGTTGAAACACAATTAAATTTATGTGTAAATGAACAGATATCACATAATAACTGAAGGGAAAGAGGAAATCCCACTAGTTGCGGTGCTCGTTGTGGAGGGGTGCATAATAAATATCAGATTTTAGAATTTGAGATTTGAGAAAACATAAAAGAAGCGCTGCATGGGTTGAGAACCCATCCTACGGTTAAAGCACGGGCCTTCGTCGCGGGGAATAGCCGCGGGGAGGCGAGATGAATGGGCCGGACGAAAATAAAATACTGAGAGGACGAACACAGACGAACAAGGACAGACACGGAGAAAACAAGAGCCACCCAGGGCGTGGTCGGTTCGACAAGCTCACCGCAAACTGGGGGCAACAAATATATAAGACCCCCCAGAACGTGGTCAGGAAAATACGAAATACATAATACGTAATACGTAATACGGAATGGGGAAAGAGAGGAGGTAAGGAGATAAGGAGATAAGGAGATAAGGAGGAAGAAATCCTAAGCACGAAATCCGAAATCCTAAACAATATCAAAATCCCAAAATTCAAATATACAAAACAGAAGAAATAATAGCCACAAAAGGCACAAAATTCACAAAAATAATTTAACAGAAGGAAACGAAGGGAACAAAGATACCAAGTTGTGAGTGGTCAGTGGCGAGAAAATATGTTTCACGCAAAGGCGCGAAGACGGCAGTAAACGAGTAGACAAGTAAACGAGTAAACAGGTAAGAGAGAGGTAGCAAACGCGTGGATCATATAGCCCCACCCTACATGAATGGGTAAAAGAGTAAACAAGTAAATGGGTAAACGAGTAAAAGCACCGCGTGGGCATGGTTCGACAAATACAGAAGACTCCCCAGAACGTGGTCGGTTCGATAAACTCACCACAGGCTGGGGGCTAAATAAAAAGAATAAATGGCGGGCATGGTTCGCCCTACAAATAAGAGAAGATACTGGATTACCGCAGCCTATTCCTCAATCGAGTTGAAAAAAAGCAAGAAGAATTATGTTCCTTGATTATATATAAAATAATTATTATCCTGGAAATTCTATCAGATAAATGGAAGTTCAAAAAGAGGTATTAAACAGAATGGAAAAAGCTGAGGAAAAGCGACGGGTGAAGGGTATATTGTCGGCGGCTATTTGTTTTTTATTATTTCAGGCAGGTGCGGCGTATTGCGGGCAGGCAGGGCAGCATAGTTTTAATGCCCGGATTGTTGACATTAACTTGAAAGATAAAACTATCACGGTCGAAAATGAACCCTACGCTTATACGCTGACGCTGAGATACGATAAGCTTACAGGGTACGATTGCAGAAGAGAGGTGAAATTCGACGAATTACCGACCGACAAGGTTCTGGATTTCTGGGGAAGCCTGCGTGAGAATAATTCGGTCATGCAAGTGGTCGGCATTATTGAGCGAAAGGCAGAACCCATACCCGGTATCATGGCCTCCAACCACGTATGCGGAAAGCTTTTCAAAGAAGGTGAGAGCATTTTTATCGACACCGGGAAAAAACGCATCAAGATGATGACGATCGATCCCTACAACTTCTGCGCGTCCGTGGAAGGAACCGGATCACTGAGTGACCTGCATAAGGAAATGGAATGCAGGGTGACTTTCACAACAGAGGGGAAGAAGACGATGTTAGCGAGGCTGTTCTACGTCGTCGAACTGCTGAACAAACCCAAGAAGCCGGCTGATCCGCCCCAAGGTATATCGGCGGGGGAAATCCGACAGACGTTTATCCGGATCCATGATATTTATGAGAAAAACAGGGAGCGTCTCGAGCAATTGATGCCGGTAACCATGGAGGTGGAATATAGACTTGCCAAAGTGGGCGAGTCGGTAAGGCTGAAAATGACGGTACAGGCAGAACACGAACCGAATCCCGTGCTGGAACTATATCCGAGGTTCTTTGCCGCGGCGATGAAACAAAAAAAAGAAATCAAATTGAAGTGGAAAGAAGATTCGTTGCGACGAAGCGGACTACGGGTTTTTCACGCGTTGACTGAACTTCCCTCGGACAAGGCAGGTAGCTATCTGCTGCACTGGAAATGCGATATCGGCGGAGATATTCCTGAGTTTTGGCGCTACTACAGTGTGATAGACGAGGAAACGGCCGTCTGTATGTTTGTGGTTACCAATCCGTCTGCATCGGCTCACCCGGCACCCGATTTCAACCGCCTCCATATACCATACGACGAGTGGATGAAAGGAGCAATTATGTTGAAAGATGTGCTGAAAAGTGACATGGCGCAATGGGCGGCATGGAGCCGGGGTCACCGAGAGTACGGCACGGACTACAATCCGCACCTTTGGGGTTCTGGCTGGGTGTTGCAGAGCCCGAAGAGTGTTCAGGCGAATATGCAAGTCGAACCTTGCGATGTTCAGCGGGCAATTCTGGAGGGCTATCGAAACATGTTTCCGCTTATGGGCTTCGGTGCGGTCGATGAGATTACCTGCTACACGATGGGTTCCACATTCGTTCGTCTTGCGCGTGAGGTTGGCTACAAAACAATTTCCGCAATCTGTTCCGAGCAGAATTTCCAGGATGGTCCGATGCAGATCAATCACCTGGGCGCATTGGACCGACCTTACTTTATCAGTAAGGAAGATATGCGAAAAGCGGGTGACGGAGGGCCTGAAGGGTTAGTAGGCATTGGGCAGGTACAAAGACATCCGTTTTTGTGCAGGGACTATTGGTGCGGGTTTTGCATTGAACCAGCATGGGTGGAAGCAGGCGAATGTCGGGGGGGAGGCAGAATCGAAGTGGATAAAGTGTACGAGTCGAGAATATTTGATTTTTTCAACGCCATGCTACAAAACCGTATGTCACAAAACGGGCCCTATTTTTTCAGCGTAGGTATTGAATTCGACGGTAAGATTCCAGGTGCGCATGAGGGGAATCAATTGCTGATAGAATATGCGGCCCAGAAAGCCGCCACGGAACCGCTGGTCTTCTCGACCGGCCCGGCAGTAACCGATTATTACCGTCGACATTTCAAGAAGACCCCAGAATCGTCAACATATCTACAGGACTACTATTGCGGCCTGCGTGGTCATGGCGATAAACCCGTAAACTATCCCGATACACTGATGCTTGAGGGGGCAGAATTTAAATCCATGATGCGCTTTTCCGAAGTGCTTCCAGTCTATCACTATGACTTTGGGCAGAAGTGGGATTATCCTGACTGGGGGAACGAACAATTCCCACGTTATAAAGGTTATCTATGTCCGGGGACCTACGATCCGTATAAAGTAGTGCCGAAGATCACGGATACCCGCGGCCTAAAAGTGAACAGATCGGACCGGGAAACTTCCAGTGGTGTGGAAGTGAATGTTAGTGTTGAGAGTAATATGAGTCAGAAAAATATGTGCCTGGCATTATGGAATATCCCGTGTGAATGGAAAGAAGGTGAAGACTGGTGGAAAATACAAGGCGAGGCCCGGTTTGTTCCGGTGCGGGCGCCATACACTGGAAACCTCAATGGTGTTTTAGTGGTTGATCTGGAACCGGGGATGAACCAGTTCAAAGTTACATTCAAATGTGCATACCACGAACCGGAAACAATTGATTTTAAGATGGGTGAACACGTAGAAGGAAAAGTTTTTACCCGAGATGGACGGACAATGGCATATTTGTGGCCAACACTACCATGGGGAGCAACGGTGGAACTAAACCTGCCCAAGGGGAAATCAGCCAAGGTTTACGTTGCACCCAAGGGAAAAGAAAAGGAATGTAACACCGGGAAAAACATTTTTGTTATGGGAGAGGACGGCTGGATGCGTGTGGTAGGTTTGAGTCGCGATGAATTGATCAAATGGGGATGTAGCCCGTAAGGAAGAGTATATGGGTATGTGAGTTTTAGGTTTTAGGAGGCAGGAGGAGAGAAAAGTGGACTGTAAACAGTTGACCGTAGGATGTATAATAGAATATGCTTACGCTGCCCCGACAAGTCGGGATGCAAGCACGCGTAGGCATGCCACGCATTTTATTAGAGGGCAAGGATGAAGGATAGAAGGCAGATGAAATGGTTTTCGGGGGTGATTGTTTTGCAGGTGCTGGTTGGTTTGTGGGTTGGGTGGTTTATGGTCTGCGAGGATGCGGGGGGGCAGGTGGGGCAATATAGTGACGGAAGGCCGGGGGCGGTGTTGAGGATGGAGGCCAAGGACTATGGTATAGTACTTAAGTATGGAGATGGGCCAAAGAATTGTGATATTTACGGGGCGCGGGATGTGTGGGTGTATGAAGCAGGGGGGAGATACTATATGCATTATGATGCGGCAGGGGAGAAAGGGTGGCTGTGCTCCCTGGCGGTGAGTAAAGACCTGGTTAACTGGCAGAAGAAAGGGACAATTTTGGATTTAGGTGAGCCGGGTGAAGAAGACAGTAAGGGGGCCTGCTATGGGGTGACGTATTATGATGGGAAGGGGTGGCATATGTTCTATCTGGGGACGCCCAATACTAGTAAGCCGCCGGACCGGGTGCCGGCGTTTCCGTATCTGACGATGAAGGCTAAGAGTAATAGTCCGGGTGGGCCGTGGGTGAAACAAAAGGAAGTAGTGCCTTTTAGAACGAAACCGAATACCTACTATTCGATCATAGCCAGTCCTGGTGAGGTGGTTAAGAACGGTGATGAGTATATGCAGTTCTTCAGCTCCACAACGAAAAAAGAGGGGAACTGTTATGTACAGCGGACGTTGGGGATTGCCCGGACGAAAAATCTCGACGGGGCCTGGAGGGTTGATCCGCAGCCTTTGGTGCCCATCGAAGAGCAGATCGAAAATGCCTCGCTCTACTATGAAAAAAATATCAAGACCTGGTTCCTGTTCACTAACCATGTGGGAATCGGGTATACACTCAGAGAGTACACCGATGCCATCTGGGTATATTGGAGTGAAGACCTTAATAAGTGGGATCCGAAGAATAAGGCGATTGTGCTAGATGGGCAGAATTGCAGTTGGTCAAAAAGATGTGTGGGGCTGCCTTCGGTGGTGGAGGTGGGGAAGCGGCTGGCAATTTTTTATGACGGGCCGGGGGGGGATAGTATCAGCCATATGAAAAGAAATGTGGGGCTGGCCTGGCTGGAGTTGCCTTTGTCGGTGCCAAGAGATTGAAAGAATAGAAGGGTGTATGAGTATATGGGTGGATGGGTAGATGAGTAAAGAGAGGAGATAAGGAGTCAGGAGATAAGAAGGTAAGGAGAAGGTAAAAACGAAATACAAAATACGCAATACGCAATGGACATAAGATGAAAGGCCTGAGGCCTAAGACCTAAGACTTAAGAAAATAAGAAGAAACTGGACTTGGCGTGTGCGTGGGAATGAAACGGTGGGTGTGGGTAGTTAGAAGCGGATGTCGAAGTTGGTGAATTCGCCGGCGAAGGGTTCGTCCGTTACCTGAGTGTCGGTGATATAGCTGTGCATCTCGAGGGACAGGTCGTCCAGAAAGCTTTCAACCGCAGCAGGGGTTCCTTCCACGACTACTTCCACGCGGCCGTCGGATAGATTGCGAACATAGCCGGTGACGTCGTAAGGTCTGGCTGTGTGAGAGGTGGTGTAGCGAAAGCCCACCCCCTGGACACGGCCGCTATAGTAAATGTGTTTGCGAATCATAAGTACAAAATAAAAGTACGAAAGTTAAAGAACAGTTTTTTCATGGTTGTTCATCCGTTGGGGGCGGGGCGTGTTTTCCGCCGCGGGATTCGGTGCCGGCTAAAAGGCGGCGGATGTTGGAGCGGTGGCGAAGGATGACTAAAAGGGCCATCAAGGAGCTAAAGATAAACAAAGAAATTAATTGATTGAACCGCCAAGCGGGGATCCGCCAGATTAAAATTAAAAAGGCGATCGGGAAGGAAAGGGCGGCGATTATAGAGGCGAGCGAAACGTAGCGTAAGGAGCCCCAGACGGCGAGCCAAATAAAAAAAGCGACCAGGCCGGCGAGGGTGAAGTAGGGCCAAACGCCTAATAAAGCGCCCAGGGAAGTGGCAACGCCTTTGCCGCCTTGAAAGCGAAGATAGAGCGAGAACATGTGGCCGAGGATGCAGGCGGCGGCTACGAGCAGCCAAAGAAGTTGAGAGGCAACAGACAGGCCGGAGGAGTCGGATGTGTTCAAAGCCAGATAATGACCGGTCCACCAGGTTGGAAGGAAGCCCTTGGCGACATCGAGAAAGAAACAAATGATACCCCATTTACGGCCGAGGATGCGACCGACGTTGGTGGAGCCGATGTTACCGCTGCCCTGGGTGCGGATGTCAACGCCATGGGCACGGCCGATGAGATAGCCAAATGGTATGGCGCCCAGAAGATATCCAAGCAAGGGCAGGATAAGAAATATAGCATTATTTGTGGTCAAGGTTGAGAGCATAATGTCTAAAGTTCCTCAACTTGTTTGTCGGGGGCTTGTTCGAGTTCGTCGGATTCGACATGCTCACCGCAGGCGGATTCGACATGCTCACCGCAGGCGGATTCGATAAGCTCACCGCAGGTTGGTTTGGGCAGGTGGCCGCCGAAGATCGGAACGAGGGCGCCGGGAAGAGAACAAACGCAAATCATAAGACGATTAAACAAAGCCAGAGCCGAGACGCGGGCCGTGACTGAAAGAGGGTCCATAGTGCCATCGGGGTCGAGGGCACCGGAGAAAAATGGGATAAAAAGATTTTCCATGACACCCAGGCCGCCGGGAACGGGGACGGCGGAACTGATGAGCCAAACGATGGGCATGATGAGCAGACAGTGTACGAGGGTGATATTGTCCAGATGGAGGGCCTGGGTGAGAATCCAGACGGCGACAATGGAAAGGCCCTGGATGACGGCGGTGATCAGGAAAGCAATTATTATGGTGGGGGTATGATGGCGGTAGAGCTGGATGGCCTGGTCGATTTTGCGCAGAAAAGAGGCGAAGGGTAGTTTTTCCAGCAGGTGGGAAATCATGAGCAGGCGTCGCAGGCGGTGGCTGAGGAAAACGAGGGCGGCCAAGAGCATGGCGACAAAGATAGCCCAGATGAGCCAGCGGACCTGAATGGTATAGCCAGCCAGGGGTATCTGCAGGCGGGTGCCCACGATCAGGCCGGCCAGGGCGCCAACGAAAATGATACCAGTCAGGCCGATGAGGCGATCGACGAATACGGTGACGGCGGCCTCCACGCGGAGATCTTTGTGGCTGTGATAAGTGATGAACCAGCCCTTGAGGATGTCACCACCAACGGCGCCGGGCATGATATTGTTGTAAAACAAACCCAGATAGGTGAGCTTGACGGCCTGATAAAGGGAAATATATACCTTGTGGACTCTGAGGAGCACGATCCAGCGGGTGGCCAAGAGGGTCTGGGAAATGAAAAAGGCCAACTCAGCGCCGATGGCCCAGGACCAATTTATACTGGAGAGAGAACGACGGAATTCACCGTAGTCAATTTGATAGACAAAATAAGCAATGCCCAGCAGCATTACGACTGTCCAGATTATGCTTTTAATGTGTTTTTTCACTCGGATTAACCTATTGGGGAAGTTGCTCCGGTCAAAAACCGGTGTTTTGTCCGGGACCAAGCCATGATTCAGACGATAAGTATTATAAATTCTGTAAAAACAAAGAGCAATAGTACATTTAGTCGCATTAAAAGTGGATTTATTTGACATAACTCGAACAGTGAGATATGGTTATATGTAAAGGCCTGTAGTGCTTGAGGCGTGTGTTGGAGGGCGGAGAGAACAAGTTGGACGGAGGCGAAAAAAATATTTCGGCCAGCCAATTTGCAGGTGGGAGATGTTTTTGCGGCGTTTTTCGTACTTGTACAGACTGGATCAGATGACGGCTAGTTATTGGGTGAGGCACAGGCAATGCCTTGTAAAAGAACAATAAAAGGCAGATATATAGGGCTGATATTGCTCGGGGCGGTGATTATTGCCCGGCCGATGCCAAGCCTGGGTCAGGATAAGCAGGCGGCGGCGGAAAAACCCTCCAATATCGATCTGATGGTGCAAGTGCTCCTCTCGGAAAAGAGTGAACCGGCCCTGCGTAGAGCGACGGCACAGTCACTGCTGGAAGATCCGCAGGCACATCCGGCGCTGATAAAAATTCTGCAGGAGAAAGAGGATCCCGGTAATCTGCAGGCCAAAATCATCATCTGTCAGGCGATAGCCAGTCTGGACAACGGGACATATGATCTGGGGAAGTCTATTGAAGTGGTACCTCATAGCTTTGTTGAAACCCTTTTTCAGGGGCTGTTGTCCGATAATGCGGAACTTTCGGCATCTGCGGCTCAGGCACTGGTCAAGTGCCAAAATGGTGTGGCCAAGCGATTGGCACAATTGGTAACCGACAACACCAAAAGTACGGCCCACAGGTTGGCAGGCATAAGCGCTTTGGAGCTGATTTGCGGGAGGGAACCAGTGATAACCCTGGCGGGCCTATTAAAGGATGCGGATCCGCAAGTGCGCGAGCGAGCGGGTAAGGCGCTGGCGGAGATGTTATATCTACCCGAGCCATTGGTGGAAGAGGACTTTCTTAAAAAATTACTGCCCCAACTGGACAAGATGGACAAACAGTCGTTTTTGCTTTGGCTTAATGAGAGGAAACGACAGCGGATCCACGATATATTACAGAACCTGCAACACGAACAAAAACTCTCGGCCAATTGGCAGGAGCGCTATCTCAAGTCTCAAACGGCTATATTCAACCTATTGACCAAGCCGGAAGAGAAGCTGACCTTTCTGAAAGAACATCTGGAGGATCAGCAGGAAGTAATGCTGAGGATCTGGGCTCTGGATAGGATCCAGGAATGGAGCAAGACCACGACGGCCACGGCCCGGCCGGAATCCATTACCCAACAGTTGGTGGATTTGTTATCGGGCTTAGTTGCTGATCCCAATGCCCAGGTACGACAGCTAACGGCGCTATCCCTGGGGCAACTTGACTTCAACCAGGCCCGATCAACTGCCGGTGTTCTGTTGGCACAGCTAAAAAAGGAAACGGATCCTTGCGCCCAGGCGGCACAATTAGGGGCGCTGGGGCGATTTGAGTATGTGCCGTCGGTGGATGAAGCCATAAAGTATTTGGATACTTCACAAGAGCCGGTAGTGATTGATCAGGCGGTGTGGGCCTTGGGGGCGATATGTGCAGGAGGTCCGGAAACCATTACCGCCGAGCAGATAGGTAAAATAACCAGCCAGCTAGCCCAGAACTATGCTAGATTTAAGACGGACATCAAGCTGAGAACCGAGTTTATCCGCTCAATGAGGCGGATATCCGAGCAGGAAAAATATCAAAAACCGGCACTACAGCGTTTTCAGAAGATACTGGTCGAGGCCCTGCAGGACAGCGATGCAACGGTACGGGGACAGGGAGTGTATGCCTTGACGAAACTGCTCAAGGCCCAGGTATTACCGTTACTGCTGAAAGAGCCGCTGAATCTGCTTAATGATCCTGACAATACGGTACGGTTTCATGTAATCACGGCGATCGAAAACTACGGCGGTAAAGAGCAACTGCCTTTGCTGCGTCAGTATTTAGGCAAAGAAACAGATTCCGATGTGAGCCAGCGAATAGTGGGAGCATTTGTCAAGATATTGAGCGCTCAGAGTCTGGATGATATTTATAGCTGGGCCGGACAGTTCGACGGCACGGAAGAAAAAGAACAGACCCTGCAAAGTGAGATTTTGCGGGTACTTCTAGAGAAGATCGCCAAGGCCCGTACGAACGGTAATAGTCCGGACCTTTTGAAATATGAGACATTGGCTTTTGGTCAGCAGGCAGAGTTGGCCAGGCAGAGAAAACAGCCGGATCAGGCTTTAGTGTGGTATCAGAAATTGTTGGATATGGCACTGCCGGCAAAGACGAAAGATATCTACCGAGAAGACATTGTGGAACTGGCTTTAGAGTATCCCACTGCGGAAATACTCAAAGCGGGACAAATACAACTGGCGCAACTGTTACCGGAACGGGCAGATTTGTTTAATCAAATTGCCCTGGCCTGTGACAAGTTGACCGATAAAGATGATGACCAGATATTACAACGGGGGAAGATCATCGCAAGTCTGGTTATGCCGCTGGCGCAGGAGAAGTATCCAAGTGCGCAGGTGGCGCAGGAGTGGCACAAACGAGCGGACGAGACAGCACTGGTGCTGATCGATAAACAAGAGCAACTTTTAGCTGATACCGGCAAGGCAAACGCTGAAGTGATAGAGCTGCTGTCCCGGTTGAATCCCAAACTTAAGGGTTATCCGAAACCGGAGGCACCACTGCAACAGCGGCAAGGGGCCTTACAAATGTTTCGAAAACTGCTGCAAGTTTCACCGGCCGCACCGGTGAGTCCAACCGCACCGGCAGCTTCCAAGCCCAAACCGAAATCAGGGGAGAAACCGGCGGCCAAGGCTGCAGGAGCCGCGGTGCAAAAGGCGGCCCCGGCGGCAAACGGGAAATAATTTAGGCCGACACTTCTATTTGCCAAAATTCACTTTCTGCTTTTACATCGGGGGCTGATTTTACATGGTTTTGTTAGTGGTTATGCAAAAAGCAGCGAGGTGATTTTGCTGTGAAAATGTGTATGATATCTGCTATAACGATGTCTATTAAGATAAGCAGGTGGGATTAAAGGGTGAAGGAAACGGGGATAAGAGTTAGTGGTTGGCGATCATAAGTAATTGAAATATAAGAATTTATTTATGGAAGGACGAGTGGGATGGCAATTGATGTGAAACAGATTGAAGGGCGCGTGGCAGAGAAAAGTGCGTTTGTACGGTCCTTAACGGGGCAACTCGAGAAGGTGATCGTAGGCCAGAAGTATATGTTAGAGAGGCTGCTGGTGGGGCTATTGAGCAACGGACACATTCTGATCGAAGGTGTGCCGGGTCTGGCCAAGACGCTGACGGTAACGACGCTGGCGCAAGCGGTCAAGGCGAGTTTTCGAAGGCTACAGTTTACGCCGGATTTGCTGCCGGCGGACTTGATCGGAACGCAAATCTATCAACCGCAAAACGGTTCGTTCGTACCGAAAAAAGGACCGATCTTCGCCAACATTATATTGGCAGACGAGATCAACCGGGCGCCGGCCAAGGTACAAAGCGCGCTGCTCGAGGCGATGCAGGAACATCAGGTGACGATCGGCGATGAGACCTTTCGTCTGCCGGAGCCGTTTCTGGTGTTGGCGACGCAGAATCCGATCGAACAGGAAGGAACATATCCGCTGCCGGAGGCGCAGGTGGACAGGTTCATGTTGAAATTGAAGATTACCTATCCGAATAAAGAAGACGAGCGGAAGATTCTGGATAGGATGGCGGAGACGAATAAACAATTTGATGTCGAACCGGTAATCTCGCCAGAGGAAATTCTGGAAGTGCGGGAGGTGGTAAACGACATATATATAGACGACAAGATCAAGGATTACATTGTGGATATTGTCGATGCTACGCGGCGACCGGGGGAGTATGGGCTGGAGCTGGGGAATCTGATTTCCTACGGGGCAAGTCCGCGGGCGACGATTTATCTGACGGTGGCGGCCAAGGCGTATGCGTTCGTTCAGGGAAGGGGATATGTAACGCCGCAGGATGTCAAGAGTATCGGGATGGATGTGTTGCGACATAGGGTAATAGTAAGTTATGAGGCCGAGGCGGAAGAGAAGGCGTCCGAAGATATAATTCAGGAACTTTTCGACAATATTCAAGTTCCGTAATAAAGGTATAGATAGTTAAAGCGAAATGATACCGCAGGAAATATTAAAGCAGATACGTCGGATACAGATTTTCACGAACCGGGCGGTGAATGAAGTTTTTGCCGGCGAGTATGAAAGCACGTTCAAGGGACGGGGGATGCAGTTCGATGAGGTGCGGGAGTATATGCCCGGCGACGACGTGCGGACCATCGACTGGAACGTGACGGCGCGGATGAATAAGCCGTACATCAAGCGGTTTGTGGAAGAGCGGGAACTGACGGTGATGCTGCTGGTGGATTTGAGTGCGTCGGGGGCATTTGGGACGATCGGGAAATTAAAAAATGAACTGGCGGCGGAGCTGTGCGCGGTGCTGGCGTTTTCGGCGACAAAGAACAACGATAAAATTGGTCTGATTACATTTACAGATCAAATAGAAAGGTTTATTCCGCCTAAAAAAGGCACGCAGCATGTGCTGCGGGTGATACGAGAGTTACTTTATCAGGGTAATGGAAAGGCCGTGTCGCGGCAACAGACGGATATACCTATGGCCCTGGAATATCTGAGCAAGGTGGTAAAGAAAAAGGCGACGGTATTTTTGGTGTCGGACTTTATGGCGGGGGATATTTCGCATCCGCTGCGGCTGATCAACAAACGTCATGATTTGATAGCGGTGGCGGTGCGGGACAGGCGTGAGGTGGCGCTACCGGCGGTGGGGCTGATTGAACTGGAAGATGCCGAGACGGGAGAGTTGGTGCTGATCGATACTTCCAGCCTGTCGGTGCGAAGTGAATATGAAGGCAAAACGGGCGCCCGGGATGAAAAGCTACACAAAATGCTGCGGTCGGTGGGGGTGGATTGCATAAACATCTCCAGTGATACGGCGTACATACAAGAGCTGGTAAGATTTTTCCGTATGCGGGAGAAGCGGCGTTAGGCGGGTTACCATACGGGTTTCCAACAGAAGCATCTAACGAAATCAAGGAGCATAAATATGGCGGATGAATTGGATTTTTCGGTGCCTCAGGCGAAGAAACGAAAGGGGCCGGGGAACTCTATAATTATCATTTTGCTTTTGGCGGTGCTGGCGGTGGGAGTGGCAGGTTTATGGCAGAGTAAAAAAAGTGGTAATAAGTCAACTGCACAGGTGAGCCTGACGGCGGGGCAGTTGAAAGAGTTAGCGAGTAAACTGGCAAGTCGGAATTTTTATGCAGAAGCGGTGGAGGCGTGGAAGCAATATCTGGAAACAGCCAGGTTGAGCAGCGAGGAGGAAGCGAGAACTTTATTTACGATGGGGGATCTGCTCTTAAAGGCGGACAAGCCGGAAGAAGCACTGGGTTATTTTTATCGCAGTGAGATGGTCAAGCAGGTGCCGGAGCTGAAGGGACAGATCAATGAGAAGATCAAGGAGTGTTTTGAAAAGGCGGGACAGTTTGCGGCGCTACGGTATGAGATTATGGAACGGACCAGCTATAAGCCTACCGAGGAAGATTCCGGCAGTGAGGTAGTGGCGCAGGTCGGAGCAGAGAAAATAACCGCGGCCCAGTTAGGGGCGATGCTGGAAGATCAGTTGGATGTGCAGTTAAGGCAATATAAAGAGCTGCTGCCACCAGAGCAGTTCAACGCTCAAAAAGAAGCGGTGCGGAGTCAATTTGATAATCCGCAGGTGCGGTTGCAATTTCTGGGCCAGATGATGGCGGAAGAGGCGCTGCAGCGAGAGGCGCTGGCGGAGAAACTGGATGAGGATACTACGATCAAACAGCAGTTGCAACGGATGAGGCGGCAGTTTTTGGCAGAGCAATATTTGAATGAGCAGCTAGCCGGTAAGACGCATGTGGATGAGGTAGATGTGCAGACATATTATCAGGCGCATAAGGACAACTATAAGTTGCCGGGCCAGGCCCAGATAAGTCACATACTTTTAGATACAAAAGAAAAGGCAGACAAGGCGCTGGAACGACTTAATAAGGGCGAGGATTTTGAGAAGGTGGCCCAAGAGATGTCGCAGGATGAGGTGACAAAGGAGGCAGGGGGGAAAATTGTCGGGGTTGTCTTAAATGAAAAGGTAATACCGGGGCTGGGCAAAGTGGAAGGGGTGGCAGAGAAGATCTTCGCGAGCAAGGCGAATACGGTATTGCCCGAACCGGTCAAGTCGGGAAGGGGCTGGCATGTGATTTTGGTACGTAGCGTGACACCGGCCGAGGAAAAAAAATTAGAAGATGTAAAAGATGAGATATATCAGAGGCTGTCAAGCCGAAAGAGGCAGGAATTGCAGCAGGAACTGATAAAACAGCTATTAGACAAGTACAATATAGTGATACATCAAGATGTCATTATGAAAACTAAGCCCGCACCCGCAGAGCAAAAAGAGAAGAAATAACCAGAACAATAGAATGAATATAATTGGTAATAACAAAAATAAAAGCCATATAGGTTACAGAACCCCAGTTTTAATATTAGCGGTGAGTCTGCTGTTGGGGATGATGGGGTGTGAGAAGAAGGACCGGGCCGGCGCTGAAGATACGAAATATGCTGTCGATAAGGAATTTGCGCGGGGGCCTTTGACGGTACATGTGATGGTGGACAAAGATAAGATCAGTATTGCCGATACGCTGCGGGTAAGACTGGAAGCGGCGATAGATCAGGGGTATGAGGTAACGATGCCGGCGGTGCGGGAATTTTTGCAAAAAGAACAGCGGTTTGGGATACTGGACTATGAGGAACTGCCGAACAAACTGGGCAAGGATAATCAAACGCTGGTGCAGAGGGAATATCGGCTGGAGCCGCTGCTATCCGGAGAATATGCGATACCGGGGCTGAAGTTTGTATTCCGTAAGAAAGAGAACGTAGAGGAAGCAGACGAGAAGGCACAACCAACGGCGGCAAAGGATACAGCAGCAAAGAGTAAGGAGCAAGAAGAAGAGGGGAAACAGTATGAGTTGATGACTGATGAAATTCCGGTGGAAGTGACAAGTCTGCTGGATGAAGACAGAGCGGGTCTGACTATAAAGGATATTAAGCCGGTGGTGGATCCGCAGCGGCAGAAAACCTGGTGGTGGGTCTGGGTGCTGTCAGGTTTGGTGTTAGCAGCGGGTGGGGCGGCGGCCGGGATTATACTGTGGCGGCGGCGGAAGGTGAAACCGCTGCGGATACTCAAGGCGGCGCATGAGCTGGCGTATGAGAGATTGCGGAAACTGGCGGAGAAAGATCTGATAGGACAGGGGAAGATAAAAGAATTTTACGAAGGGATCAGTAATATCCTGCGGTGGTATATCGAACATCGTTTCGATCTGAAAGCGCCGGAACGTACCACAGAGGAGTTTTTAAACGAAGTAAAGGCAACCGAAGTTCTCATCAGTGAGCAGAAAGAGATGCTGCGGGAATTTTTGACGCACTGTGATCTGGTTAAGTTTGCCCGGTATGGACCGACGAAGGCGGAGATTCAGCAAACTTTCGATCTGACCAGAAAATTTATCGAAGCAACCCGAATCACAGAAAAACAAGTGGACGTTACCGAGCAGGTGCGGCAGGAAGAAAATGAGATAGCGAGGAGCGCGTAAGTGGACTTTTATTCAAAATGGCTGTTGGTGCTGCTGGTCTTGGCGCCGGTGATGTGGGTGTTGTTGCGTCGGGGGCGGGCGCAGGCGCCGCTGCGTTTTTCCACGTTGCGTGAAGCGAAAGCGGTACACCGGTCATGGCGGGTGCACCTGCGGTGGCTGTTAAAGGCGGCGCGGATTGCGTGTATCGTGCTGTTGGTAGTGGCATTGGCGCGGCCGAGGGAAGGGAGTAAGTTTGAGAAACGCTCAACGAAGGGGGTGGCATTGGAAATTGTGGTGGACCGCTCGGGCAGTATGGGGCGGGAAATGAAATACGGCCGGGACGAGATGACGCGGCTGGATGTGGTTAAAAAGGTATTAAGTGATTTTATCCGAGGCAAGGATGAGCTGGGAGGAAGGCCAAATGATCTGTTGGGGCTGATAACCTTTGCCCGGTATGCCGATACGGTGTGTCCGCTGGTGCAGGCCCATGATGCCCTGCTGGGATATCTAAAGCAGACCGAAGTGGTGCCGGAGCAGAGCGAAGAAAATGCGACGGCCATCGGTGATGCGATTGCGCTGGCGGCGGCACGGTTGAAAAAGGCGGAAGAACAAATTGCCCGACGTAATGCCAAATTGCAGGCGTCTTTGGGTGAAGAGCAGGATGAAAAAGAAGTGAAGCCTGATTTTGAGATTCAAAGCAAGGCGATAATTCTGCTGACCGATGGGCAGCAAAACGCAGGGAAAGATAGTCCGATGGAGGCGGCACAACTGGCGAAAGAGTGGGGGATTACCATATATACAATCGGAATCGGAGGGCAGTCCTATACGCGCGGGAGAGGGCTGTTTGGTGATTTTCTGATACCGATGGGAAATGAGCTGGATGAAAGACTGCTCAAAGCGATAGCCCAGCAGACGGGAGGGTTCTACGGACGGGCCGGTGATGCCGAGGCGCTGCGCGAGATTGTGCACAAGATCGACGAGAAGGAAAAAACCGAAATAGAATCAATCGAATATAGCCGTTACGAAGAACGATTCGGGCCCTGGGCGCTGGCGGCACTGATAGCATTGGGACTGGAAATGCTGATGAGCTGCACTATTTTCAGAAAGATACCTTAATATAGAAGCTAGAAGAAAGAATTAGATAGTAGAAATGAGATTAGGTAATTACGAAGCATTATGGTTGTTGTGGCTGCTGCCGATTATGGCGGGAGTGTATGGATGGAGTTTCTATCGGAAGCGCCAGGGGCTGAAAGCCTTTGCAGATAGTGAATTGCTGAAGCGAATCAATGTCAATGTAAGTGTGAAGCGTCAGATAGCCAAGGCGGCGTTGATGCTGGGGGCGGCGGCGGCGATAATCGTGGCTTTGACGCAGCCGGGCTGGAACCCGCGGCCGGAAAAAATACAGCGCAAGGGTAGAGATATTGTGATCCTGCTGGACGTGTCGAAGAGTATGTTGGCGGAAGACATTTATCCCAACCGACTGGAAAGGGCCAAGCTGGAGATCAATGAACTCATCAGTGTGCTGGATGGAGATCGTATTGGTATTGTGGCGTTTGCGGGTAAGCCGGTGGTTAAATGTCCGCTGACGCAGGATTATGGTTTTGTGCGGTTGGCGGTGGCGGATATTGGGCCTGAAAGTGTGAGCCGGGGCGGGACGCTGATCGGGGATGCGATTCGAGTAGCGCTAAATGAGATGTTTGATAAACAAGTCCGTGATTATAAGGATATTATCCTGATAACCGACGGCGATGACCATGAAAGCTTTCCGGAAAAGGCCGCAGAAAAGGCGGCTCAGGAGGGGGTAAGGATTTTTGCGATAGGGCTGGGTGATGAAACCGAAGGTAAGCGAATTCCCATAACAGGGCCTGACGGTAAGAAAACATTTCTTAAATATAAGGGAGAGGAAGTGTGGTCCAAGTTGGACGCGGATACGCTGAGGAAGGTTGCCTTTGCCACCAACGGGGGGAAGTATTTGCCGGCAGGAACGGGCAATTTCAGCCTGATGGAATTTTATAAGGATGTAATCGAACCGTCCCAAAAACGGGAGGTGGAATCGGCAACGGTTATCCGATATGATGAACGCTTTCAGATATTTGTGGCATTGGCGTTGTTACTGTTAGTTATTGAGGCATTGGTAAGTGAACGCAAGAAAGTATAAATTTGTAATCCTGATTCTACTGGGTATGGCGGCGGCCTTGAGCGGGGCTGAAACGACGGATGATTTGATCCGCGGCGGTAATCAGTTGTATCAACAGGAAGACTATAACAAAGCTCTGGCTCAATACGATCAGGCCCAAGCCGAAGCGGCTGCAAACGAGGTTCTGCAGTATGACCGGGCGAATTGTTTTTATAAACTGGAAGATTATACGCAGGCGATCAATCTGTATAAGCAGGTATCGGCCGAGGCGAAGGAAATGAAACTGGTGGCGCGGGCGAAATATAACCTGGGCAACTGTTATTATCAGGAGGGAATGAAACAACGAGACAGCGATTTGCAAAAGGCGCTGGAGGCATTTACCAACAGTGTGAGATATTACCGCGAAGCGCTGGATATGAATCCGGAGGATGACCAGGCTAAACATAATATCGCGGTGGTGCGGCTGGTTATAAAGGATATCCTGGACCAACTGCAAAAGCAGAAGGAAGAAAAGGAAAAGAATAAATCTCTGCCGGAAAAGATCAAGGATTTGCTAAACAGGCAGAAAGAATTACAAAACAAGACATCTCAGTTGCAGAAGTCTTTGGAAGATAAAAAAGCAGATAAGGGGGACGCTGATAAAAATTTCCAGGATCAAGCCAAAGAGCAGAGTAAGTTAAAAGAGGATACCAGTTCCGTGTGTGATGAAGCGCAGCAGAGGCAACAACAAATGCAACAGCAGCAGCAGCAACAGCAACAACAGCAACAGCAACAGCAGCAGAGCGGAACGGCTTCTCAGACTCCGCAGCAATCGACACCTCAACAATCGACACAGCAACAATCGGCACAACAGCAGGGAGCACAGCAACCCAGCCCCGAACAAATAGAAAAGATGAAGCAGGCGATGGAAACAGCCGCCAAAGAGTTGAGCGGGGCTATGGATAAGCAGGAGTCGGCTGCAAACAATCTGCAAAAGCAGCAGGTAGATAATGCAATAAAAGATGAAACACAAGCAGCGCAGAGTCTGGAAAAGGCTTTGAAGGCATTTGGTGGGCAGGATCAACAACAGCAGCAGCAGAAACAGCAGCAGCAACAGGGAGAAAACCAGCAGCAGCAGAACCAGGAAAAGAATCAACAACAACAAAATCAGGATAAGCAAGAGCAACAGCAGAATGATGAACAACAGCAACAGAATCAACAGGAGATTAAGCAGCAGCAGGCACCGGATGCGACGGCCCAGGCAATTCTGGATAGAGAGAAGGAATTAAAAGAAAACCGCAGAAGACAAATGCAGCGGGGGGGATATCGAGCGGTAGAAAAAGACTGGTAGTGTAAAAAAATCAAATATTAAATATAAAATATCAAAAAGAAAATAAAAAACCAAACAGTAGTGATGTAACTTGCTAGGCAATGATGATATAGAGAAAGTTAAATGGTGTTGAAAAGGTCTCAGATATTACTACTTACGCTAATTGTTACCTGGGCATGGTCAGTGAAATACGTGCAAGGGCAGGCTATCCGGGTGGGGGCGGGTGTGCAGAAGGAAATCTATGTTAATGAGCCGTTTCAATATTACATTGTTCTGGAGGGGTGTGATAAAGCCGGTGAGGTAAATGTAGAGCCTCTGCAAAAGTGGGCACCCCGGTATGCGGGCGGTCAGGATCGGTCGAGTCGGAGCGTAACGATCATAAATAATAAAAGGACGGAGAAGGTCGAAAAACGTTACGTAATGGTGTATCAGCTTACGAGCAGCCAAACGGGAGCGGCGACCATACCACCGGTTACCGTAAAAATTGAGGGGCAAACATATACAACGAATCCGGTAACCATTAATGCGCTTAAGCCGACGACAAGCGAAGGGCTGCGTCTGGAAATGAGCCTATCCCAGACGGATTGCTACGTGGGTCAGCCGATTATAATGACGATAAGATGGTATATCGCGGTGGAGGTAGGAGATTTTTCGTTTTCTATTCCTTATTTACGGGACAAGAGTAACTTCATTGTCGAAGACACGACCGAACCGCCGGGCAGCGGGGGTAAGTTGGTACGTTTTGAACTGGGAGATGATTCGGTGATTGCCCGGCAGCAGCAGGGAAACAAACATTTGCTGGTAACGTTCAGCAAGATATTAATTCCCCAGCGGGCGGGGACAATAGATCTGGCGGCACCGAGTGTGGTATGTCAGGTGGCGATGCGCAGTTCGCGGAACCAGCGTGATCCGTTTAATTTTTTCGATGACAGTTTTTTCGGACGGAAGGAATATAAGCGTTATTCAGCCCACGCTCAGGGGGCGGTGCTGCATGTCAAAGAACTGCCGCAGGAAGGACGCCCGAGTGATTTCGACGGACTGGTGGGAAGCTATAGCATAACCACATCGGCAGTGCCCACACAGGTTAACGTGGGCGATCCGATTACGCTTACGATTGCGGTTAAAGGTGAACTGCTCAAAGCGGTGCAGATGCCGAACCTGAAGGCGATATCCGGTTTTACGGATAACTTCAAGATTGCCACAGAACAATCCTCACCCAGGGTAGTTGCAGGTCAAAAAGAATTTACGCAGACGGTGCGGGCCAAAAATAATCAGGTAAAAGAAATTCCGGCGATACCGTTGAGTTATTTCGATGTTGCTACAGGTAAATACGCCACGACGTTGAGCAAGCCGATTTCTCTGGAAGTGGCGGCCACCAAAAAAGTGACGGCCCAGCAGGCGGAAGGTTGGGAGCGGATAAAACCTACCAGCGAGATTGAAGCGTTGCGGCAGGGAATTGGTGCGAATATAACCGATCAACAGATTCTCTTGAAAAACACCGAGTTTTCTTTGGGGACGGCGCTGTGGCATCCTGGGTATATGGTGCTCTGGGCGGTGCCGCTGCTGGTGTTTGCCGGCTCGGCGGTATTCCGTTTAGTAAATAGGGACGATCCTAAGCGCAGGCAAGCCCGACGGCGCAGCCAGGCGAGGCGCAAAGCGGTACGCGGCCTGGGACAAATTGATGCGCAAAAGGAAACAGCTCCGGACGAAATGGCCGAAATATTGAGGGAGTATGTGGGGGATCGTTTCGATCGAACGGCCCAATCTTTGACGGCACGTGATTGCAGAGAAATACTCGGTCCGGTTTGTAAGGATTCAGGTCTGGTAGAACAGTTCTGCCGGGTGTTGGAACAGTGTGAGCAAAGTAGATTCGCCGGGGCGGGGGCCGGTAATGCTGCGATTGATCCAAATGATACGGCAAAAATCATAAACCAGTTGGATAAAAATTTAAAATGAATGGTTCGCGTATCCTTATAGTAATTGCCTTTCTGAGCCTGCTGATACCCAGTCAGTCGATGGGGAAATTATCAAGTCAGGAGACGGCTGATTTGGCCGATGAGGCCGGTAGTCTGTTTCGCCGGGCGAATGAACTGGCTCAGACTGATGCCGGTAAGGCGCAGGAGCTATATGAGCAGACGATTTTGAGGTATAAAAAGATTATCGAGGAAGGTCGAATAGCCAACGCCGGTTTATATTACAATATCGGCAACGCCTATTTGCTCAAGGGTGATGTGGGCCGGGCTATATTAAATTACCGCCGAGCGCAGCAGTTTCCGATCAGTGATGCGACGCTGGCGGGCAACTTGAAAAAAAATCTACAGAGTGCTCTGGAAAAACGACGGGATCAGGTTACGGTGCGTACCCGAAGGCGGGTTTTACATACGCTGTTTTTCTGGCATTATGATTTCGGGGTGAAGACCAGGTTTATTCTGGCCTGCTGCGGTTGGGCGCTGGCACTGGGGGCGGGAAGCTATCGGCTGTGGCGGCGGCGGGGAGTGATGTGGTTATGGCTGGTGGTATTAGGATTGGTTCTGTTATTAGGTATGGGGGGGTCGGTGGCGGTTGATTTGCATCGGGCAAAAACGCAGAGGCAGGGGGTTATAGTAGTAAATGAGGTGGTCGCTCGACAGGGGGATGGTGATAATTATCCGGTGAGCTTTAAGGAACCGCTGCATAGCGGAACGGAATTCGAGCTTAAGGAACAACGTACGCGGTGGCTGCGGATTGAACTGGCCAGCGGTGATGAAGCCTGGATACCCGCCTCGGCGGCGGAGATGATCTAACCAGCCGATACCAAAATTCGGAGCATTAATGCAAAAAGAAAACGCTTCTAAGGAACAGAACTGCACCAAACATAATTCCATTAAAAATTATTCCCATGGGCAGGAGGCAATCGATAATCTTCCCTATCTGTTGATGATGACTCTGGGGGCGGCGGTTTTTATTATGGGTATGCAGGGGGCGGCATGGGGCTGGGTAAGTGCGGCGGGATATTTTGTATATGGTATATTGGGCGCCTTTTGGATCATTGTTTTTGTTTGTCCCTACTGCAATTTTTACGGGACGCGGCTGTGTCCCTGCGGTTACGGTCAAATCTCCGCGAAAATAGTGCCACGTGGTAACGAAGAGTGCTTCAGCGAGAAATTCAAAAAACATATTCCTGTTATTGTGCCCTTGTGGTTTATACCGTTACTTGGAGGTGGTTATTTAATTTGGCGTGATTTTTCGTGGGTACTTTTGATATTACTTTTGGCGTTTTGTCTGAACTCATTTGTAATTTTACCGTTGGTCTCTCGCACCTATGGCTGCGCACACTGCTGCCAGAAAGAGACCTGCCCCTGGATGAAGAAAAATAGTACAGAGAGTATAAGTTAACGGTTTAGTAGATTATGGACGCAGTATTGTATAAGTGCGCCCAATAGGGGCAAAAGAGAAAATTCATTTTCTAGGCATTGCCTTTAAGAACTGTGACGCCGGCGACGATTTTGCAGAGGTGGACGGCGAATTTATCAGTGTATTGGGGGTGGCTGCGGGGATAGGCGTTGCGGACGGCTTGTTGGAGCTCATCGGCACCGTCGGCCCAGAGAAGGGCGCCGGCGGCGCCTTTGTCGCCGCCGCCGAGCATACGTTCGCCGAGTACGGCGGGGACTGTACGGGCGATGTCGCACATGGTCTCCAGTTCGGGGCCGGAGATTTGATAGTCGTCGCGCAGGCCGATGCCGTCCTGGCGGAAGATGCGGCCGACGGTTTCCATATCACCGATCTTCCAGGATTGGAGCATCTGGTAAAATCGTTCCTGGGCATTAAAGATGTAATGCATGCGGGCGCACAAATGGGGTTTGGTATCCTGAAACTCAGCCATGATACGCTGATAGGTGTTTTTATCTTTGACGTCGGCCAGGCAGGAAATATCGTAGCCGGAGTTTTTCAGTAAGGCGGCGAATTCGTCGCACTCGTTACGGCGGATTTTATAGGTTGATTTTTCCAGACCGGGCCGGTCGGTACCGGTGTCCATGACAACAATGCGAAACTGGGCGGCGCTGGGGCCCAGGGGGATATAATCTATGGTGCGATTTTGGGGATTGTAATGAGTGCCCATGTTTTCGCGGGCGAAGAGGATCATCGTCTGGTCAAGGATGCCGCAGGGAGAACCGATGTAAGTGTTCTCGACGGCCTGGGCCATATCGACGATTTTAAATTTGTCTTCTATTTCAATTTTATTGGCATCTAATAAAGAAAGGATCAGGTTCAAGGTCAGCGAGGCGGAACGTGACATACCGCCGCCGGGAATATTGCCATACAAAACAGCGTCGATGCCCTGACTAATTTTGTAGCCGTTTTGGCGGAGTATGTAATCAACTCCGTAAGGGAAGCGGGCCCAGGTTTGGGTGATCTGGTTTGATTGAGGGGCAGGGATAGAGCCGATCTGAAAGTCAATTATGCCGTCGTCGGGGAAATTTACGCTGTAAAGACGAATGCGGTTGGTACCGTTGGGACGATAGGTGTGCCAAATAAAACGATCCGTGCCAACACCAAACAGCTCGGTACCGTTATAATCACCATGTTCAACGCCTAAACAAAACCGCGATGATGTTCTGCGGGTTTTAGCGCCGGTGAGATCTAAACCTTTTTCCTGGGCGTTAGTGTGGATAATTTCCAGGGCCGCCTTATCTTGCTGAGTTAGGGTCATGAGTTTTTATCCTGATATTGAATTTTCAAAATTAGATGACTTACAGTTTTTCAGATTTTTGTTCGGAGAGAGTATTTCTTTCCCAAAAGACGCCGTTGTGATAGCCCTGGATGGAAGAATCGGTGCGGGCAATTTCCAGGCGTTTCTCGGCGAGGCAGCAGTAAGCTTCGTCGCGTTCGATGCCGATATAATGCCGACCGAGTTTGCGGGCCACTACGGAAGTTGTGCCGGAGCCCAGAAACGGATCGAGAATGACAGAGCCGGGATTGGAACTTGCCAGAATTATCCGGGCGAGGAGCTTTTCAGGTTTTTGGGTGGGGTGGTCGGTATTTTCGGGCATGGACCAGAAAGGTACGGTCAGGTCAGTCCAGAGGTTGGGAGGATGGGTCAGGCGGAAACGGCCGTTGTTACTTTGGTGCCAATCTTTGGGGGTTTTAGTTGTATCGGTGTAAGGGGCGAGGACTTTTCGTTTTAATTTGATAGCGTCCAGGTTGAAGATGTAATCATTGCTGACGGTACAAAACCAGATGTCTTCGGAAGCGTTTTTCCAATTTTTCTTGGCGCCGCGGCCCTTTTCCCTTTCCCAGGTTATGCGGTTTCTGATGGTAAAAAGCCTGGCGGCTATATTCTGCAGGGCGGAGGAAGAGCGCCAGTCGCCGCAGATATAAACAGAGGCGGTGGGTTTCAAGGTGCGGGTGAGGGAGGGCAGCCAGGTTTCCAGCCATTGTTCGTACTGAGAAAGTGAACGCTGAGAAAATTTCAACTCGTTAAAGTTTTTGGTGAGATTATAAGGCGGGTCGAGAAAGAGCAGATCAACAGATTTTTCGGGCAGTAACGGGAGGATTTCAAAAAGATCCCGGCAAATGGTACGGTCGAGCAGACTGGCCAGGGTAGCTTTTTGGTCCAGAGGCAGGAGGCGTTTTTTATATTTATTATATTCACGCTCGCTTAGAGTGAGGGTACGGTTGCGCGGGGCCCTGCTTTTAGAAATTTGTTTGGTTGTCTGGGTCATGGGTATTAGATCTCTGCAATGAAGTAATACTATGATATTTTTGCTGATTTTTCAATGTAAATCGTACCCTCACGGAAAGGAAAAATATCTGTAAAGGAACAGGGGAAATAGTTATATATAAAAGTATGGCAATGGAGTTGACATTTTTAGGGACAGGTACTAGTCAGGGGATACCACTAATTGGGTGTGACTGCGAGGTTTGTCAGAGCCAGGACCAGCGGGACAAGCGGATGCGGACCAGCGCCCTGGTAAGCCTGGATGGTCATAACCTGCTTATTGACGCTACGCCGGAGCTGCGTCTGCAATGCCTGGCGAACGACATCCGGCGAGTAGATGCGTGTCTGATTACCCATGCCCACGCGGATCACATTTTCGGGCTGGACGATTTGCGGAGATTCAATCAACTGCAAGGGAAGCCGATTCCGGTCTATGTCTCAAAAGAACACCGCCCCAGACTGGAAATAATGTTCGCTTATGCGCTGGCAGAAAGGGCCAGGGGGAATCCGGATCTGCCGCAACTGATGTTTCGTACGTTTGAGCCAAACGAGTCTTTTAGAGTTTTTGATAACGAAGTTGAGCCTTTATGGCTGCCGCACGGTGATGAGATGGTGGCAGGGTATCGCATAGGTGGGATGGCATATTGTACGGATGTGAGCGGTATGCCGGAGGAAATGATGGGTCGATTGGAGGGATTGGATGTGCTGGTGCTGGGGGCGCTGCGACCAAAACCACATCCCAAACATCTCTCGCTTGATCAAGCGGTAGAGTTGGCGGAGCGGATCGGGGCCCGGCAAACCTATTTTGTGCATATGGGTCATCAGATAGGCCATCAAGAGCAGGAAACGTTGCTGCCGAAAGGGATAAAATTGGCCTACGACGGGCTGAAGGTCACCATATCTGGGCCGAATTAACAGGTAAATTTGGCTTGATTTTAGGGAGGTTTTTGATTAGTATATAAATTCCAAAGGCAGGAGGGCAGTGATTAAATTTTAAACCGGATTTGATTAAACTGCTTGAGGAGAGAGAGAACATTGAGAGGGATATTCCTGTCCGGAATAATCGCAGTGTACTTGTTGGGAGGGAGCGGTGCATCTTCACTACCGGCAGAAGAGGTGATATTTAGCGGGGAATTTCAACAACGTATTCCAGCTGTGGGAGACGGCCAGGCCTGGATGGAACCGGTGCAACTGTTGGTTGATCGTCATCTTATTATTAAGGATATCGACGTATATTTTGATATAACTCATACCCAGGTTGGTGATCTGCGTATTTTTCTCGATGGTCCTGAGGGAGAGAGTTTGATGTTGAAGGAATTGTGGCTGCCCTGGCAGGAAGAACAATCTAATATGTACGGTACTGTTTTTGACGACGAGGCCAGCTTACATATTTATGAAGGCAGTCCACCTTATACCGGTCGTTTCCTGCCAGATGAGGGTTCGTTAGCTATTTTTGACGGCTCAGATGCTTATGGTCTATGGACCTTAAGCATATGGGATGGCTATCCTGATGATTATGGTACGCTGGACAAGTGGGAATTGCACATCACTACGGCACCGGAACCTGTTAGCTTTGTATATTTGCTGATCCCTATGTGCTGGCGAATAAGAAAAGGCAGAAGGGCTTGTTCCCACCTCAACTAATCTTCAAGCAATTCATTTTGAACAAATATTTTGCAACGGGGCAATCTCACTGCTAATCTACAGGCTATGAGAATCAGAGTTCTGCATTTGATAACTGATCTTGAGATTGGTGGGGCTCCCTTGTTTGTCAGGAATCTGGTCTGCGGAATGGATCGCTCGGATTTCGAGGTACAGGTTGCCTGCCTGGGTACTAAAGGGCCTCTCGTACAAGATCTGCGCGATAAATTAATAACTACCCATGCTTTGGGCGCCAAGGGGCCATGGGATATGAGGGTTATGTGTCGCTTGGCGAGAGTTATTGGCGATTTTCGTCCTCATATACTCCACTGCACATTGGTGCACGCCAACGTAGCGGGCAGGATTGTCGGCAATTTATGTAATGTGCCTCATATCGTGGGCACTATTCAAACCGCTGAGCAGGGGAAAAAGTGGCATTTGACGGCCGAGAATTTTACCTGCCGCTGGGGTGATATGACCATTTGTGTTTCCCAGTCGGTTTATCGACACACACGCCGCTTAAGTCATGTCCCCCCTTCTCGACTATGCGTAATCCCCAATGCCATTGATTGTGACCGATTTGCCCAGGCTAAACCCGTAGAGTCCAACGAAAGTGACATATTACCCGGTAAAACCAACATTATATTTGTCGGCCGGCTGGACCCGGTAAAAAACATCGATATTCTTATTCGAGCAATAGCGCCCCTAACCCAATCTTATGAAGTTCAGCTTCTAATATTAGGGGATGGCCCGGAAAAAGGGTACCTGGAAAAACTCACCGCTGATTTGAATCTGGCCAATCAGGTCAAATTTATGGGACCCAGGCGAGATGTTGAGAGATGGCTTAAGAGTGCGGATATATTTGTACTGCCCAGTAAATGGGAGGGGTTGAGCATTTCGACTCTGGAGGCCATGGCTGCTGGTTTGCCCATAATCGCCAGTCGAACTACCGGTCTGGTGGATATGATAAAAGACGGGAAAACGGGGCTTCTGGTCGGCCCAGGCGAAGTAAAGGATATAACCACATCTCTGGAAAAATATCTGCTTAATCCCGAGTACGCAGCTCAACTAGCCAAAGCGGCTCAGATCCATGTATGCCGTCATTATTCCCTGACAGCTATCGTGGAGGCCCATGAGCGCCTTTACAAGGAAGTTATGGCTGTTTAAGTGGATCAAGTCTTAATGGTAAAATATTTTTACATTTTACCATAATCTTACCAAACCCTTATCAATTCTGTTTGTTTTATAACCACCTGTTATTAAGGCAGATATGTTAATTTGCCAGCGGGGCTTATTTAAATATAGATGTGAATATAGATAAAATGGGATAAATAGTAAAGATTTTTTGGTTGCAAAGACGATGGAGGTATCGTTACCTATTTTAACATTCAATGATATCAAAAAGTTAAAATGGAAAGAAATGGAAAGGATGTTAATTTTTGTTAACTTGTCTTGGCAAACGCGATAAGGGATGCTCGCTCGGAAAACAGCTTGTACTATTGGGCAGGGAAGTCCGTGTATAAGCAAAAAATGTAGGATAAATATATGAACCTTGAACATTTTTTACCAAAATATCTGGAAAAGTTACTTGATGGAGATCGTATGGGGTGTCGGGAAATATTAGGTGAAGCTCTGCAAACCGGAACCCCTGTGAATATAATATTTACAGATCTGTTCTGGCCGGTGATGTCGGAAGTCGAAAGACTATATAAGGCCAACCAAATTGATATGATAACCGAGCATATGGCCACCCGTATCAACCGGACTCTGATCGATCAACTCCAAAGCAAGCTGCCCCGTCGCGATGCCCGTAATCAGAAGATGATTATAACCTGTGCCGGAGATGAGCCGGAAGAGCTGGGTGCGCAAATGTGTGCGGATCTGTTCGAATCGGACGGCTGGGAGGTAAAATTCATTGGCGGTGGTGTGCCCAATGATGAAATAATGGCATTGGTAGGGATTTTTCAACCTGATATCCTGTTTATTTATGGCACAAAGGCCTCGGGGGCCCCGGATGTGCGGCATTTAATTGACAATATTCGCGAGGTGGATGCCTGTCCGCATATGCGTTTTATGCTCTCCGGGGGCGTATTCAACCGAGCAGAGGGGCTTTGGGAGGAAATAGGGGCGGATTTATTTGCCTTTACAGCCAAAGAGGCCCTAAAAGTGGCTCTAACGGACCAAAAAGCGGATTTGAGTAAACGTAGTAATCGTCGTAATACGACATCTAATACTAATAAAGTAAACATTTCACTGGTCAGTAATCCGATAAATTCCCTTTGAGTGCGATTTCGCACTTTTGCCTGTTAAATATTCTGACATAATTGCCAGAAAGGGCCTTTGGAAGGCAATAACTGATTTTTAGTAAATTTCGGGGATTTGCCCACAATCCGTAAAAAATATAAACGGCCGTTATAAGACCCAGTAGCGCCGATAAACGTAATGTAAATCTGCGAAAGTTAAGTTTGACAAGGTAATTGTAAATATGGTATATTTCCGGCCGACGGTATTGCAGTCACAGTGATTGTTGTATGTTTTTAACCATGTTACGTTAAGGAGTTGGCCATGAGATTTTTGATGTGTTTTATGCTGGTGCTCGGTTGTATGTTGATGGTGGGTTGCGAAAACAAAGAGATGAAAAAATGCCTGGATGATAATGAGAAGTTGACGACGGAAAATACAAACCTCAATGAAACAATTACAGGCATGCTGGATAAGTTGAGTGAGGAAGCAAAACAACGGCATGCACAGGAACAGCTACTTAACAAGGCAACCCAGGAAAAAACTAAACTCCAAGCTGATAATACAGGGTTGAAAAAGAATTTGGCGGATACTAAAAATAAGGCTGCGAGTTCTGAGGCGAAGGTAAAATCCTTGCAGGCCCAGGTCCAAAAGTTAACCAAGGATATAGAAGCTCTAAGCAAGAAAGCTAAGGCTGCCGAGACGGCCCAAGCAAAGATAGCGAAAATATTG
>Ga0272443_10001685_pt1 | contig 31066 bp, 28 predicted proteins | sample SSMAcet12_FD_193581 | JGI IMG/M metagenome (GOLD analysis project Ga0272443, IMG submission 193581) | Marine sediment archaeal communities from Little Sippewissett salt marsh, Falmouth, MA, United States - SSM-Acet-12 | ecosystem: Environmental > Aquatic > Marine > Wetlands > Sediment ... | reverse complement strand
TGTCAATCAAATCATGTACTACATAAATCGATACAATGAGGACCGCGCTAAACCGTTTGCATGGACATACACCGGTAAACCTCTGGTAGCATAATAATCAATGAACTTATGGAACGTAACACTAGATGGACATTCGACATGACTGATTTCCAAGAGGTCCAGTTTGAGATGAATGTTCTCTGTGATTCCACCGTCTTCAGGTATAAGAGGCCAAGTATAGCATCTTCCGAAACCGAAAGAGTGATTCTTGCTGGAAACGACAGCTCGATTTACGTACTTAATGAAGACGCGGCAGTGCGCGCTCCCAAGATGTATGATCTAACGACTATAGCCGTCGCTCCTGACTCTGAAATCGTATTTGGGATACAGGATATGACGGTATCGGAAGGCGACTCAGTTGCGCATTCCATTACCTCTGAATCCGGACTCAAGATTGATAACTACGGTAATGCGACACATTACAACCTCCGTGTCTACCTTGTCGGTAGCGAGAGCGATACTCTATTTCACCATCAACAGATAGAAATCGCCAGTGACTGCTCTCATAAGCTGATTCCTGATTGGCGCGTATACGAGGACTCGCTTCTTCTAATGGTTGATCAAGGGATGACCGGAGTATTCACCGATAGCATTATGTTGTCAAACGAACCAATGCCCTTTATTTGCGGGAATACGGATGCACGTGAAGGTGTTGATATCGACGACGTAGTATACCTTATAGCTTATGTATTCCAAGGAGCCTCAGAACCATTTCCGGTTGAAGCGGGTGACGTCAATTGTTCAGGTGGCATTGATATTGACGACATTGTCTATCTGATAAATTTTATATTTCAGAGCGGATATCTTCCATGCGATCCGAATGGTGATGGGGAACGGGATTGTTAGCAGCCTAGCTAACATAGCTAAATGGGCTACCTAAGCCACCCCAGCGGGATCAGAACCTTAGTATCAGGATAAATGCCTCTGAGTTTTCGCGCCGAAAAAAACCCTTTCCTTTTGGCAGACTATCGTTTGCTGTTGGGAAAGGGTCCCCGACTGCGTATGTAAAAGGTGTACGGCTGGCGTGGCCCGGCCCGGGTCTGCGACCCGGGTATCATACAATATCGAATATGAAAATATGATGTCAGTTATGAAAATTCATGCTGTGTTGAAAGGTGGAATTCGTTTTTTGTCTGCATAAGAATGAAACCCGGGTCAGACCCGGGCCACGCAACCAACATAGCTTCACAAAGCTGGTGCACGGGACGTACACCAGCCACAGGAACATGGTTTATAAAGCTGGTGCACAGGACGTACACCAGCCACAGGAGATCCACTTTCAAAATCCCACTCTCTTCACAAATTTCCCGGGAATAATATCCACCTCCATTTGTAGTACCCCTGAAAGCAGCGGAACCTCCTGCGTTTCAACGTTTCTATAATAAGCGCGTCGTCTGATGTTTTGTCGCCACCAAAACCCACAGAGTGGGACGCGCGAAACGGCCGGAGTCGATATCCCACTCCGGCCAATTAATATCCCAACAATAACCGTTTTTCTCTTGACAGAATTCCTTTAAAGAATAAATTCACGCCGGCTTTGAATCCTCACTCTTATTCTTCGGGAGGTATCATGACAAAAGATTTCCTGCAAATCACGGACTTCACACGGGACGAGGTCATCCAGACAATGGAACTCGCCCGGGACATGAAATCCGGCAAGTACACCGAGAAGCCGATGGATGGAATGACCGTCGGCTGTATTTTTCACAAGGCTTCGCTGAGGACACGGATATCGTTCGAAACCGGCATATTCGAACTCGGCGGCAACTCGCTGTATATAACCGAGAAAGAGATCGAACTCGGCAAGCGTGAGTCGATATCGGACGCCGCACGGGTGCTCTCGCGGTATCTCGGTCTGATCCAGATTCGTACGTTCAGCCATGCCGATGTCGAGGAACTTGGCAAATGGGCAACCGTTCCGGTTGTGAACGGTCTCACCGATTTGACACACCCCTGCCAGATTCTGGGTGACATACTGACCGTCTGGGAGCATCTGGGCAAGTTCGAAGATATAAAAATCGCCTACCTTGGGGATGGGAACAACATCACGAATTCATGGCTCAATCTCTCAACTCTGTTCAAACTCCACATTACAATCGGGACTTCACCCGAAACTCTGCCAAACAAAGACATCCTCAAGAAAGCCCAAGATGCGGGAATTTCGAAAATCGAGATAGTGCACGATCCTAAAGAAGCGGTCAAGGATGCCGATGTAGTCTATACAGATGTATGGGCAAGTATGGGTCAGAAGGATCTGGCTGACAAGAAGCAGGATTTGCTGAAACAGTTCCAGGTAAACGATGATCTTCTGAAACATGCCGCCAGCGAGGTAAAGGTCATGCATTGTCTTCCGGCAGAGAGGGGCAGAGAAATTACTGATGAGGTTATGGATGGACCGCATTCAATCGTATTCGATGAAGCGGAGAACCGACTGCATATTCAGAAGGCAATCATGGCGCAGCTTTTGAAAAACAAACCTTAATTTTTTACTGAAGGAGTAGTTGTTATGTTGCGCCCTGTGTACCTGCGGTATTTTGCCGTGCTTGCGATCTTCACACTGCTTGTGGGCTGCTCTTCCGATAGTGGTACGACAACCACCGTGAAGCAGGGAGATCCGAATGATGCCGCTTTCCAGTCGATTTCATCTGCGGCTAATGAGATGATGGACAGCCTTGTCGCGCGGAGTTTCAATCCGCTCGATAATCCATGGGAATTCCCGATTGATACCATGACCAACTGGGAAGATCGTCTACCGTTACTCCCGGAGGATACGATTGACTATACCTATGAAGATGGCTGGTATTCTATCTATCTTGGCAGTTTTGCCACATCCGAGAATAAAGTGGTTGTGGACAGTATGATGTTCATGCTGGATGGCAGCCCGTATTCACACTATGATATCCATGCCACCGGGATCGAATATGCCGGACATATTACAAAGAGCTACGATGGCACTTCATCAGATTATGAAGAGGAAGAATCCTATGTTCGTAACAGCTACAGCGGTACAGAGTACACCTCTGAAGCTGTGAATGTAGATGGTGCCTCGAGGATTGAAACTGATGAATACACAACATCCGGATCGACCGAGACTCATAACAACTACGTCTATACGATAACGGTCGAAGACATGCAGTTCGATAAGAGCGAATCCAGAGAGCTCGATGACAGTACACCGTCTGATGGCAGTATCAGCTTTACTGTAGTCCACACCCAGGAGGTAACCGAGAGTGGATCAACCACGACAAATTCCACCAACTGGAGTTTCTCGGTAACGATCTCGTCAAACGGTGCGGCCAGTGTCGAAGTATCGTCCAATAACACTGTCTGGAGTTACTCAACTACTCTATAGTAACCAAGACACGGATAAGTCGATAATTACAGCGGGAGGCCTTAATGCCTCCCGTTTTCTTTTGCCTTTCTTCTTGCCCGAATCCTCACTAATTCCTATTCTCAATCCTGCAGAGCAAATATGAAATATGTCTCGGGAGTATCAGTATGCGCGAGGTTGCAAAATACAGAAACTGTTTCGTGTGCGGGGATGACAATGCATGCGGACTCAGGGCAAAATTCTATGTTACAAATGATGGTTCGGTTGTCTCTGAGATTACCGCAGGAGAGATGCATCAGGGATATAAGGATGTCCTTCACGGAGGGATTGTATCCGCCATGCTCGATGAGGTGATGATTAAGGCGGTTCTCGCAAAAGATATTTTTGCTGTGACCGCCGAGATGACCGTGAAATTCAAGAAGCCGGTGTATACAGGGCAGAAAATCAAATTCGTCGGTAGAATTATAGAAGAAAAACGCCGTATAACCCGCACTGAGGGAACCGCAACCAATGAGGACGGTGTGGAGATCGCTTCGGCAACAGCAACATACATCGAAGCCAAAGGCGATCTCAAAGAGATACTGACAGATTCGATTGAGTGATGCATCTATAGTGCAAGTGGATGCACAGCAACATGATTCTCGTCCGAACGAATCTTCTCCTTTTCTCTCGGATGGTATCTTAAGCTAATGAATAACAGGTGATTACTGCCACCTGTTTTTTTCTTCAAGCCTTGCTCATTGTGGCATGATCCTTGCCTTATGTATCTTCCATAGGAGACATGCGATGAAGTGTTATTTTTACGGACATAATTTCTCAGAAAAAAGCGATCAGCGAAATCGAGGAATAATCTCTTTTGTGATCCCGGATATCGGTGTGGTGTATCGTACACGATTCACAGGGGATCGGTTTGAATGTGAGTATCGTGCACTCATTTCACTCCTCGAATTTGTAGCCTCAAACTCCGAGATGATGGAGCACCAGCAGCTTGAGCTTCTCGGCGATTCCGCTGTTGTGGTATATCAGGTTAACGGCAAAATGCCGGTCTATTCCCGTTTGCAGCCATTCTATAGAACAGTAGAGCAGTTCAAGACCAAATTCAACTTTAAGGTATCCTGGATGCCCGCATCCCTGAACCGCGCAGCAAAAGCTCTTCCCGATCTCCCGCCCCTAAAGGTCGAATTCAACTACGAATTCCATGATACCCAGTCGAAATCCGACGGGAATGACGCAAGCGAATCCGACTCCTCCTCCCACCTTTGGTAATCCCGCCTGACTTAATTTGACTTAATGAGATTAAAGGCGTAAATTATTCATATAGTCCCGGGGAAACATCTTCGGGACATAGTGCGTTTTTGGATGTATAAATCGGTAGAGATCGTCGATATAATTGATGTTATCGGCTTATGTTTACAACAATGACAATTAGCCACTGAGTGAGACGCCATGAATTCTCTCAAATACTTTATACTTATTTCGATCATAGCTCCCCTTGCAATTACATTTCAATCTGCATCCGCTCTGGAGTTAGAGGAAAAATCACGCCTTTCGGTTAATGAGACATCTCCCGCAATTCCGACCCGAAATGCTCTAATGAGTCCTGCACCGACTTTGATAAAGATATATGATCCACAACAGAGAGCTGTTTTCAGCGAACGGATCCGTCAAAACCAGAGACTTGTCTACTCGAATCGAGGAGAGCACTTCGCGATATTGAAATACAACGACCACTCTCCGACGACATTCTCTCTCCTCGAAATCAAGGTCTGTAATCTGGATGGTAAGGTTGAGTGGACGCTGAAAAAGCCAAACGGCTCCTCGGTGATTCTTGCTGATGGAGTACCCGCTGCCGCAGTTTTGGACGGTGCTGAGGGATTATCGCTTTCACATATCAGGCTTCATGGAGTAGATGGCAGCGAGAATGCGGTTATTCCGGTCACACACCTTTTCGGGATCGATTTTTCGGGAGATGGGCGAGTGCTGTTTATAAACAGCGCCGATTCCGGTTTGACTGCATACGATTCGGACGGACAAGAACTCTACGATTATGGACCCTGCCGCAGATTCGGTGTCTCCGGAAGCGGTTCTATCGTTGTAACCGAATCCAATCAGACACTCTCGTTATTCAGTAATGGTGTGAGGATCAAGTCGGACCGCTATGATTTTGACAATTACGGCGCTCTGAAGGAGATTGTTGTCTCTGACAGTCTTGGGCGTGTGTTTGTCCTCTATAGAAGAGCCGTTGTCGCCTATACATTACCTACGTTCGAGAGGGAGTGGACATTCCACGAGATCCCGGATGGCTCGACTCTGACAAGTATTGATGTATCGGATGACGGTTTCATAGCCTATGGTTTTGATATCCCCGAAATGAAAGAGGGCTATAAAGTACACGAAAAAGGTGGATTCGGTATTCTGAATATATCCGGTGTATCGCTGGCAGCTAAAGAGATGACTTATTCGAGTTGGGCGAGAAGTTTCCCGATGGTGAGGTTCACATTATCCGGAGACGGACTTCAGGTGGCTGCTCGATCAGAGGTGTGTTACTACAGCATTATCCGCTGATTTCTGCTAAAACGCCTGTCTTCTGCGCACTCATTTGCACCTATTTGATACCGTTTTGCTCCATTCATAAACAGATTCCCCTGAACATCATCATTTTAACTGAATGACGTATCATCTTACAAAATACACTACCTAACTGATTACTAAATAAATACTTAGTTTTCTCTCACAATTGGAATGTATTCACAGGCTGCAGCCTATCCGGGCACGCTCTTTGCATTAGGGTATGCAGAAGCACAATAACGATAGGATCAACTATGAAGACATCATGGCACTCACTGAAAATTGTCCCGACTGAGAGTCTGGAACCACTCTGCCTCGAATGTGAGAATTCGATCCGGCAGGCAGTTGATTATTTGAAACGGGATGGCCATCAGAAAAGCCCGCTTGCTATCACAGGCACGGATAACGGCAAGTCCGTAATTCTTGATGGAATTTCGAGGTGGGCGGCATTCCGTAAACTTGGCGTGAAAGACATACTCGTTCAGGTTGTGCCTCAGAAAGATTCGAATCTGATCCTTTCGAGCTGGCGTCATATCGTCAACCACCTGACTTCAAAAGAACTCGGGCAGATTGCAGCCAAACTGAAACTCGATATGAGTCCAATCAATCCTGAAGAGCTCAATATCGGCACACTCTCACACAATGACCGTGTGATTGCACTAACCGGTGACAACAGCGCCTATCAGATAAATATTGACAGATCAGATATTGTTGATTTTACCCAAAAACTGAGATCACTTGTTCAGGCATATTCGTCCAATTCGCAGGTTATCAAGATAGCTTCCGAACCGGGATCAAACGCCCATTTGTATTACGGTCGTGGCGCTGCGTTTATGATACTCCCCACCTACAGGAAATCCGAAGTTGATAATCTGTATCAAGCCGGTGAAAAACTTCCCGCGAACCTTCTCTGCTTCTCATTCCCACGCAGGTTTCTCGGAATCAAGATTTCGCTCTCGATACTCAGTGAGGATGTCTCCGCAGAGGAGAAGAACGGCTTTCTCGATGAGCTTCTCAAGATGCGGATGTCATACTCGCGTGCGACATACTATCCGCAGTCGGTCTATCTGATGAACGACTGATTACTATCCGCCGGTTCGCTTTTTACCTTGAATTGAACCGCCCGCCACCTTACAATATCGCATCATGGATGAACTCCGTCTTCTAATAGAGGATGTAAAATGCGGTCGATGCGGAGGCTGTGTTGCCGTGTGCGGCCCCAATGCTCTCTATCTCGATGCAGAGAGATTGCACGAGAGAGCCGGAGCCTGCACTGCCTGCAAACTCTGCCTGATTACCTGTCCCTCAAAAGCGCTGGTTCTTAAAGATGACGAATGAATATGATCTCGTAATAGTCGGTGGCGGACCCGCCGGTTTATCGGCTGCGATTGCCTCGGCAGAGGGGGGCATAAATGTACTTCTTCTGGAGAGGAATGACAAAATCGGTGTGCCGCTGACCTGCGCGGAGGGAATCACTCATCTCGGATTGACCACTGCTGTGCCACTCGACCGGAGTTTTGTATCTACTGACATACATGGAATTAAGCTGTACTCCCCCGGTGGCAGGGAAGCCATGATTGACCATCCCAATGCCGGGTATGTGCTTAACCGGGATGTTTTCGAACCGCATCTTGCAGATAAAGCGCGGGAAGCCGGAGTGAAGATTCGTACGGGTTGCAGGGCGGAGAGACTTCATCGCAATGGTGATCGGTTTAATAGCATCACCGTAGAGAACCGCAATGGTTCTTATGATCTGCATTTCAAAGTCATAATCGCAGCCGACGGCGTTGAATCGTCCATCGCCCGGGAGGCGGGATTGACCGAGAGCCTTCTGCCGTCACAGGTTGAAAGTTGCGCGCAGTATCGTCTGACCGATATCGAAGTCAATCCGCACATACCGGAAGTCTGGTTCAGCAGGGAATTCGCTCCCGGTGGATATGCGTGGGTATTCCCCAAGAGTGGAAATTCCGCAAATGTCGGTCTCGGGGTTGTACCGACCATGTCCGATGGCAAGTGCCCGTTTGATTTCCTCGATGATTTTGTCCAAAGGCGATTCCCGAATGGGAGAATCGAGTCAAAATCGATGGGACTTGTGCCGTCATTCGAGGGTCGCAAGCGCATATTGAAGAACAATCTGATGGCTGTTGGGGATGCCGCCCGGCTTATCGACTCGCTCACCGGTGCGGGAATCTCGACCGCGCTGCACTCGGGATGTATGGCGGGAAAAGCCGCTGCACGTGCGATTAAAAGCGGAAATTTGTCGAATCTAAGCGAGTATCCTCAGGAGTTCATGAAGACCTTTGGCCGAAAACTCAGATTCTATCGTCTGGGGAGAGAGATATTCACACGGATGTCGCCGGATGAGTTCGATTTCGTGGTCGAACTGGTGGATGAAACTTTCGGGGGAAAAACCTTGACCGCGCTGAATCCTGTGGAGATTCTGAGGAAAATACTTATACGGAAACCGTCTCTTGTGAGACACGCTCCTCGTTTGCTGTGGAGATAAAACGGAAAACGCCGGTCAGTATATGACCGGCCCGGAGATTGGAACTCGTGAATCGAATCCGATTAGGAAGATGTCTTTACGAACTCGTTGTAAGCTCTGGCAAGCTGAGATTTCTTGCGGGCAGCCGTTTTCCAATGAATGACATTTTTCTTGGCCGCTCTGTCGATCAGAGTCTGTGCTGTTTTCAGAGCAGCACCCTTGTCTTCCTTGTTCTCAGATTCGAGGAAGCTCTTGATGGCCGATCTCATTTTGGACTTGTCGGTACGATTCCGACGATTGTGTCGTTCGTTCTGACGAATAGCTTTCTTTGTATGAAGATGATGCGCCAATCGAATCTCCTTTTGTTTGCGCTGAAAAACTCGTCCGCTGAATATAGAAAAAGAACCGGATTTGTCAATGGAAAATAAAGGGCGAAAACAGAGCCTTGCACGCTCAACCGCACGGGTTTCCGCAGGGACACTGACCTCCCGCATTCTGGGAGTGGTGCGTATGAGTGTCATGTCGGGTTTGTTTGGTGCATCGGATGCCAATGATGCGTTCGTTGCGGCGTACAAAATCCCGAACCTTCTGCGTGATATGTTTGCGGAGGGAGCGCTTTCAGCGGCATTTATACCGGTTTTTACCACAAAACTGAAAGAGGCGGGGAAATCGGATGCGTTCCGACTCGCCAATCTCGTGCTCTCCTTCCTGCTTGTCGTAGTGGGGGGGCTGGTGGTAGTGGGAATCCTCCTCGCGCCCATCATTGTCTCAGCGCTTGCTCCAGGATTTCAGGATATCCCCGGAAAATACGAACTAACTGTACTGCTCGGCAGGGCAATGATGCCGTTTTTGCTGATTGTCTCCATTGCCGCTCTCTTTATGGGAATGCTGAACTCATTCCGTGTATTCGGAACGCCCGCATTCGCTCCGGCCATGCTGAATATCGGGATGATCCTCTCGGGGTTTTTGATTTGCCCGTTCGTCGATCCGCCGATTCTCGGTATGGCTATCGGAGTTCTTCTGGGCGGAATCGGGCAGACGGTTATTCAGATACCCCAGGCGATTCGACAGGGATTTCGTTTTAATCTGAATTTCAATTTCAATGATCCGACACTGAAACTCATTCTCAAGCTGGCGGCTCCGATGGTAATCGGTCTCGCAGCTACGCAGATAAATGTATTCATTGTGACAAATCTTGCCTCCACTCTCTCAGATGGTGCGGTCTCCTACATTGACTATGCATACCGGTTACTTCATCTGCCACTGGGACTCTTTGCTGTGGCAATTGCAACGGTGACTCTGCCGGATGCCTCCCGGATTGCCGCAACGGGGGATTACAAGTCACTGGGAGAGTTGTACGCACGGTCACTTAGATTCGCGCTATTTCTCGTTTTACCCGCGCAGGCGATTCTTCTGTTTGCCGGTGAACCGATCATCGCGCTGCTCTATCAACATCATGAATTCGGTGCGGAGGATACGATCGCAACAGCCGCCGCACTGCGTTATTACTCCGTTGGTGTGACTGCATTTGCGATGGTGCGGATAACGGTTCCAATTTACTATGCGATGAAAGAAACACGCATTCCGGTTATAGTATCCGTGCTCTCGGTGATCGTCAATATATCGCTCTGCTTCGCCCTCAAAGATCATCTCGACTACGTTGGACTGACCCTTGCAGCATCATTGGCCGGCTGGGTGAATTTCGGGATACTTCTGTCAATTCTGGGTAGACGGATCGGGTTTGAATCTATCCGGCGGCACGCCTCAGGGTTAATTACGATTGTATTTCAGTCGGTGATTGTGGCAGCGCTTCTTATACTTGTGCAAAAAGTAATTCCTCTCGATATTGAAAACGGGAACAAGATATACTGGTTAATTTATACGGCGGCTCTTCTCGGGGGAGTTGTTATTGTCTACATTGCGGTATCACTCTTCGCAGGATTGCCCGAATTGAATGCCGTCGTGAGATTTTTCAAACGACGTAAATGACACGATATCCGGCGTTCTACGCCTTGTTGGTCTTTACAGGGGGAGTGCTTCTCGGTTCAGAGTTTCATCTGGCCGATTTTGTATCTTTCTGCGCGGTAGGGCTGCTTCTTACTCTGGCGATAATATTCCTGCTTGTAAAACAGAAGAGGATCGCACTTGTTCTGATCGCCTGCGTCCTGTTTGTTCTTGGCTTTTTCAGGATCAATCTCGTTTCTCACAACCTGCCATCGAATCACATTTCGCATTTCAATGATATCGGGCACGAGTGTCTCGTCTACGGCAATCTGGACCGGGAGCCGGATATCAGACCCGATAAGACCTATCTGACGGTTGCATGTGACAGTATTACTCTATCGGGACAGACAATCAGGGCTTCGGGTTCGATGCTTGTCAGAATCGACAGACTCGATGACCGATTCAACTATGCCGACCGGGTGGTGGTCCTCGGGCTAATCCGGGCGCCGATGGAGAAACGCAATTTTCATGGTTTCAATTACCGTGAATTCCTGAGCTTGAGACGGATTCATTCATACATGACGGTTAAGGGTGGTGGCTCGGTGCGGATTATCGGACAGGGAACGGGTAATCCGTTTGTTTCGAAGGTCGTGATCCCTCTACGAGAATATATTCTCTCTGTGTTCGATAGATATCTGTCCGGTGATGAGCGGCATCTGATTGCCGGATACCTTATCGGTGAAACTCGATTTATATCACCTGAAGTCTACCAGCATTTCCGTGACACCGGGACACTCCACCTGCTTGCAGTATCCGGATCGAATGTCGCACTTGTTATCGCTACGGTTACGATTCTGTTCAAGCTGCTCGGTGCGCCGAGACGGTTTATCTATTTGATCGCACTCATAACGATTGTTGTCTTCTGTCAGCTCTCGTTTAATCAACCCTCGGTAGTGCGGGCATCGGTGATGATCGGACTTGTGATTATCGGGCGGATGATTTTCAGAAAGGCGAACTTGCTGAATATTATCGCGGTAGCTGCGCTCGCTATTCTCCTGTTTGATCCACTTATGATATACGATGTCGGTTTCCAGCTTTCGTTTGCCGCAGCATTCGCACTGATCTATTTCCTGAAAGGGCTGGTTCCGAGGAAAAGAAGGGGCAGGTCTCCGATTGGGGTGATGATGTATTACTTCCTGATGATATTACTGTCGTCGGTTGTAGTGCAGTTTGTCGTCGGACCGATTCTCGCCTGGAATTTTGGTACCATTCCGCTGATAACGTTTGCGTCGAATCTCGTTGTAATCCCGTTATCATCATTTGCGGTAATTTCATCTCTTCTGCTCGTAATCTTCGCGCCCATCCCATACCTCTCATCTCTCATAGCGACCATAGCTAACATATTCCTTCGTCTATCAATACTCTCTGTTGACTGGTTCGCCTCGATGCCACTCGTGAAACTTGATCTGGCATCACCGGGACTGTTGCATGTTGTTTTCTACTATGTGGTTTTGTTTCTATTGTTTTCAACTCTGAAAGATAAGCGGCGATTTAGTTTGTTGGTGGCTGCGGTACTTGTATGGGTAAATTTCGCTGTCTGGCAAATGGTTGTACGAAATGCGGAAGATGAATCCTCGGTGACATTTCTCGATGTCGGGTCAAACAGCTGTATTCATATTCAGGATCCATCCGGTTTCGATGCGGTGATTACCGATCTCAATGCCGGCAATGGTTTTGACTATATCGAACATACTATTAAGCCACATCTCTCTGGTGAGGGTGTGGGCAAACTCAGTTTTCTCGCAACTCGCTGTGACTCCGCATATTCAGATATCGAAACGGATATCGCTATATCCTGCGGGCATGATGATTCCCATCCACTCGATAATCAATCGGACTCCGTGTATTCTCTGATTGATAACAGGCTGAAGCTCTATATAGATGATGGGACTACCAAAGCGTTTGTTTATGAGCAGGATAGGTTCCGAATTCTCTGGATTAAGGATTGGATCAGCTTGACTATGCCGGAGTTAAGTCTCGGTCATCCAGTCGATATTGTCGCAGTCCCATTTCCAGACAAATTGACGGCAGATTATCTGCCTCTTATCTATCAATTGAGTCCACGGACTGTTGTAGTCCACAATTACTCCTCCCGATGGAAAAAGACAGATATTGGGATTTTCAAGAATGAGCTTCGGAGCAACGGGATTAATGTGTTCGATACTCAGACATACGGGGCAGTGAGATGCTGTTTCAATAAGAAAGATATCGAGATAGAAACGGCTGTGCACGAATAACACCACTGTTCTGAAATGCAACAGTTGCCATCCTCCAACTCTTTCCGGGTAAACTCTCTGAATACAAACCACTTTTACCACAACTCACATAAAGATTAACACTTCCACGCCCGATAATGGAAAGAGAAACGATATACTAATAACCCGGCTTCCGGACGGATAACAAATTATGAGCTTTACGGGCAACCTGAAAACGGTCGCGTTTCCGGATATCCTGCAGTTGCTTTCAACCGGTAAAAAAACCGGTATACTTGCAATAACACGCGGGCAGACGCAGAAGGAAATCTGCTTCAAATCCGGGAATATTATCTATGCCAACTCCAAAAATGATGAGGGGGATTTTCTCGGCAATCTGCTGATGCGTCGAGGACGGATCACCAAGGTCGATCTTGAAAAAGCCCTGCATCTGCACCGGAGTACCGGGAAAAAACTCGGTATTGTACTTGTCGATATGGAGCTTTTCAGTCGCGAGGAGATCGCGGACTGCCTGAAACTTCAGGTCGAGGAGATAATCTATAATCTGTTCAGTTGGCCGGAGGGAGAGTTCGTCTTCCAGGAGGGCAAACTCCCACAGGTCAAGGACGTTCTCGTCGAACTCCAGACGATGAATGTGATTATGGAGGGGACGAGACGAATCGACGAATGGATCGAGATACAGAAGAATCTGCCCAAAGAGAACGAAATTCTCCGGGTTGTTGTGGCTCCACGCACAAAGAAGGATGAACTTGTTCTATCACTCGAAGAATTTCAAATACTATCGCTCATTGATGGTGAGCGTACCGTACCGGAGATAGCATCCCGTTCACCGATCGGCGAGTTCCCGACATATCGTGGAATATACAAGCTTGTTCATGGCGGACTGGTCGAGATTGTAGGTGCTAAAGCCGCACAGCCAAAGGTGAATCCGAAGGAAGAGGAACAACTCTGGCTTCTGATACTCCGACTCTATACCGCATGTTTCGATTCCATCCGGAGGAAGCTTGAACGAAAACTCGGATCACAGAATTCGAGAGTCAACGAGATGCTGGCTACATACCGCAAGGGAGTCTGGGCGTACTTCACCGGCATCGAGTCGAGTGATATTCAGGCTAACTACGAAGGTCTTAACCGGACCCTTCAGAAGATACCGAAAGAAGCGCGTGTTCACCGCATTCTAAGCGGGCTGAATCACATTCTCTATGAACAGTTGTTCTTTGTTCGCTCTTTTCTCGGCGTCAATATCCTGAGGTCCGTTGAATCGGAGATTAAGAAATCCATCTCATTACCGCTTGCTGAAAAGCGGAGTATAAACACCAAGTACGATCTTGAGAATGATATTTTCCAGGTCATTTCGGACAGCAAAAAGCTAAATGTTTAGCGGGGTTAAAATGTCAAAAGCATTCTTGTGTATGATACCAACATTCTGCGTACTGCTGCTTCCGTCAGCGGCATTCGCTGGTAGTACGGGTGGAGCATCATCGATCACCGGGCTTCTCGTGGGCGCGTTGATTGCGGTGGTGATTCTTGTCTGTTTCCTCGGAGCGCTCTCGGTATTTTCGCTCCTGAAGGGTGGCGAACTCGCTTCCGGATGGCAGACACTCGCCATTTCATTCATGATCCTTCTGATCGGCGAGGCTCTGAATATAGTCGACATGATGAAGATAGCCGCGATTGGAGATACCGTCATCCTGCTTGTCAGGCTTGTAGGTATCGGTGCGATTATGGTTGGAATCTCAAAGATTAAGAGAGTGCTGAGCTGACCAGAATGTCTGCTCGATTAGCCTGAGGATTCGAATGATTGACACTATTGAAATAGACGAGCGGATCGAGAAATGTGAGAAGATTCTCAAGGAGAATCCGGACTCGCAGATATTTGCCGCACTCGCTGATTCTCTGCGCAAGAAGGGCGAACTCGATCACGCGTTCAGAGTCTGCCGGCAGGGACTGAGGATACATCCCGATTACGGTCCCGGACATCTTGTTATGGCGAAAGTTAATTTCGACCGCAAGATGTATGACTGGGCGGAAAAAGAACTCGAAGAGGCTATCAGACTCGATGGCAGAACCCGATCGACTGATATCCTTGAAATAGCAATCCTGATAAAACGGGGGTTTTACTCCAAAGCGAAAGTTATTCTCGACAAGCTGAAAACGGCTGATCCTACGAATGACTACTACCATCAACTCGAGAAACAGATCGAGGAGGGGAAGGTCGAGAAGAAGGCGAAGCTTGCGGAGACCGAGGTGTTCTACCGTACGCAGGTCCAGGAAGAGATGGCATCGCAAACCACCACAAAAGATATTCCTGAACCGGATAGACTTTCCAGCCTTGAAGATGCGCTGCCGGCTGTGTCGAATTTCCCCGGTGTAGATGCGGTATTCATAGCGGATTTCGACGGAAATATAGGCAAATCTCAGAGTCGTCTCGATTTCGCACTCGAGCCGTTCGGCACCGAGTCGGCGGAACTGTTGAAGACTCTCAACCGTGAACTCGGCGGAATTGAGTTCGGAAAGCTGATAACTCTCCACGTTGACACGTCAATGAGAACACTCTTTCTGGTCGCACTCGAAGGAGAGATAATCGTAGCTGTCTGCCGGAGCGACATGAACCTCGGATCATTCAGACTCAGAGTACAGAAAATAATAGACGGCCTTAAGGAAGGAATAGACGGGTAATAAAATGCAGGTTCAGCCTCAGGAAATACGGCACACCGCATTACTGTTTCTGATAATTGCGATAGTGCCCCTAATATTTTATCCGAACGATCTGGGACTGGAGCTTGACTCTTCGATGGTGCTCTATATCCTCGTGGAGTTGATCTACTTCGGTCTCATAGTATATCTCTTCATGGACAGCCCTCCGGCCAGAATTGCTATAACAGCATCATTCATGTGCCTGGGATTCAGAATATGTGCGGGACTGTGTTTCGCAATTCTGCTGTTCCTGATTACCGGAGTTAATGTTGGAGAGGCGTTCAGCGGAGGAATGTGGTTGTATAAGCCGGCAATCATGCTTCATACGCTGACGACTCCGTTCATCCTGCTCTCGCTCTTTAGAACCTATTTTAACGTTAAAGAGAAGGAAGAGGGAGCGAAGTTCGCCTATTCTCCGGCATCTCCAGCACAGACGGAGGAAGAGCGAATTCCGACTCGTCCGGAGATTGCGACGCATCGACAGCATACTCAACCGGTGATAATAGGTGCCGCGAAGGATGTGGAACCGGTGGAAAAGAGTCTCAAAGATTTCGATTCCGCTGTCAGGCATGTATTCGAGTTGTCCGCGGTGAAATTCTGTGTGCTCTTCGATAACGATGGTCTTCCGGTGGCATTTGCAGGCGATGATATCGCACTGCGCGATATCTGGGCGCCGATCGGCAGGCTTATCGGAGAACAGATACAGCAAAACCTTGCTCGTGTCGGCGATCTGGTTCTCGAGGGATTTCATCTTGAGCTGGATGCCTACAGATTGCATCTCGCTTCGGTGTGTGAGATGTGGCTGCTCGTTGGAGCTGACAGACAGTCTGAGGAGCTTGAGAAAGTACGAATGGGGCAGGCTGTCGAAATGATAAAACGAATATATCATCAGAAATATATGGAAGCTGAACCCAGGCAGGTTCGGGAGGAAACCCATGTATAATGTTCTATCTGAACTTAACAAAACAAGCGGGATAACCGGCAGTATGGTCGTCGGTCATGACGGTATAGTAATCGCCGCCGATCTTGACGCTCGCTATCAGGATGAGATCGTCGGTGCTCTCGCTGCTTCAATAACGACCAATGTCAATAAAACACTCGAACGTTTAGAGGAAAAGAATCTGGATCAACTCACGATCGAAGCTGAAAACGGTAAAGTGTTCATGGCATCCAATGATATCGGCATACTGGTCGTTACAGCCGAACCGAGTGTGAACATCGGTTTGATTCGGCTTGAGATGAAAAATGCCATTTCGAGAATCAGAACATCATAAACTCGGGAAAACAGTCGTATGGTTGTCATAAACTACAACAGTCGGGAAGTAAGCTGCAAGATTGTCTATTATGGTCCCGGTTTGTCGGGTAAGACCACGAACCTGGTCTATGTGCACGGCAAGGTTCCGGGGACCACGCGTGGTGATCTTATCAGTCTTGCCACCGATGCCGACAGGACATTGTATTTTGATTTCCTCCCGATTAACATCGGTGACATAAACGGTTTCACCACGAAGTTCCAGCTGTATACCGTGCCCGGGCAGGTGTTTTACAATGCCACACGGAAACTTGTTCTGCGCGGTGTGGATGGCTTGATCTTTGTGGCGGACAGTCAGCGTGACAAGGCGGATGAGAATGTCGAGAGCCTCAACAATCTGAAGGAGAATCTCGAAGAGTACGGCATTGACATAAACAAAATTCCGCTTGCACTGCAATACAACAAGCGCGATCTGCCCGAGGTCATGACTGTCGAGGAGTTGGACAAACTCCTGAATACGGGAAACTGGAAAACATTCGAGGCTTGTGCCAATAAAGGTTCGGGAGTGTTTGACACTCTCAAGTATGTTATCAAGCTCGTGCTTGATAAAGCCAAAAAATCTCCACAGGGTATGCAGGCATCCGAGATGGCACGCGTTGAAGATGCTCAACTCAGTTCTCATTCTGATGCAATCGAACAGGAGAATGTGGTCGAGGATGCGCCCTCTATGAGCGAACAGGAAGCGCAACCTGCACAAAAACCCGTGCAGCCTTCACCACAGCCGACACCGACACCTCCACCGATGCCGACAGAGAGTGTGCCATCACCTGCTGAAGAACCGCAGAAAGTCGATCTTGCGGCAAGCTCCGAGACTCCATCTCCAAAAACTCAACCGGAGATGAGTACACCGGATGCGGATCAGTCTCAGGATTTCGGTCATGCGGAGACAGAGGCTCCTGCTCAGACTCAAAATTCGACATCGGAACAGGAACAGGTATCCAGTCAGTCTGAGACCGGAGTTGCGGTTGCCGAGGATGAGGATCCAATTGCCAGAGCCGCTCGGGAGCTGGAAGAGGCCGGATCGCAACAGAAGCCTGAACCACAACCGGAGCCGGAATCACAACCGGAGTCGTCAGTGGAGTCGGAACAGCCGGAACCTGCCGTTGATGAAGAGCCAACCGAGATCATACACAATGATCAGAGTATGGGCATGTTCGACAAGAACCTCGTTGAGAGTGCTGATGAAAGGCCTGCTCCGCCTGAGAAGATGAATGAACCGGATCATTCACCGGAGGATATGGCAGATGTACAACCTCCTGAAATTGAGAAACCGAAAGAAGAGAAGGAGCTGTATGAGCGCCTTCCTGAAATAGCAGAGGCTGAAGAGAAAATGTGCAGTCCGGAGATCGAACAAAAGACCGAGGACAAGCCGAGTGAAGTATCCGATTCGGATGATGATTCGGTGTTCAAGGTTCCGACGATGCAGAAATCTCTTAAAGCCAGGAGCAAGAAAAAGAAAGGGTTCTTCCTCTTCCGCTGGCTTTTCGGCAAGAGGTGAGACCGGGAGGATAAAAGTGTCAAACGATAGTTTCATCATCTATCAGGCCGATTCTGAAAAGATCGATGCCGCACTCAAGCGCCTTTTGAAAGGCTCTGAGGCCAAGTGTGCGCTTTTGGTCGACAAGGACGGGCACCTGGTTACGAGGCAGGGATTCACTCAGTCTCTCGATACGACTTCGCTCGCCGCGCTTCTGGCGGGAAGTTTCGCGTCGACAAAGGAAATCGCGCGTCTTGTTGGCGAGCCGGAATTCTCAGTCCTGTTTCATCAGGGCAAGAGAGATCACATTCATATGTCACTCGTTGGTGACCGGAGTATACTTGTGGTGGTTTTTGACGACCGCACTACGATTGGCATGGTCAGACTGTATGCCAAGGAGGCTGCAGACGATCTTGAGAAAATCTTCAAGGCAAGTCTGGAGAAAGGTACCTCTGATGAGAGCGGTCTGAGTGAAGAGTTCACCACTTCCGCCGGTGACAAACTCGATGACATATTTCACGATTAACGTTGAGGGTATTTAACATCTTCGAAATGGCAGGTTGGAGGAATCGGGTCGGATGACAAGTGAACTCGGTACAATGCTCTTGAAAGCGGGCAAGATCGACGAGAGTCAACTCGACAAGGCATTGGAGATGCACAAGGCGGGGCAGGGAAAGCTCGATGAGATTCTTGTGCGTCTCGGGATAGTGAAGGATGAGGACGAGCTTTCCGCATTCATCGGAAAGCAGCTCAATATTGGTGCTATCCGTCTGTCTGATGTCGAACTCAACCCTGAGGTTGTTAAAGTAATTCCTCTCGATATTGCTCGGAAGTTCAATGTCATTGCGGTCTCTCGGATCGGTAGAACGATCGTCGTAGCGATCTCTGATCCGAACAATATCTATGTACTCGATGCCATTAAATTCATTACCGGATGCAACGTTCAACCGGTTATCTCTCCGGAAGCCGCCATTACACAGGCTATCGACCACTATTACGGTGATACGGATGGTTTCTCGGAGATTATCAAGGACATCGAGGATTCCGATCTCGAAGTTGTTGAATCGAGTGAGGATCATCTAGATGAGCAGGACCTTCAGTCACAGGTTCAGGACAAGCCACTCGTCAAGCTGGTCGACTCAATTATCACGGATGCGATCCGAAAGGGAGTATCCGATATACACATTGAATGCTATGAAAAGAGAATCAGAGTCCGTTTTAGAAAAGACGGCAAGCTTATGGAAATGGCTCCGCTGCCGTTCAAATACAGGGCTGCAATTATTTCGCGTGTCAAGATCATGGCGGACCTCGACATATCAGAGCGAAGGCTGCCTCAGGATGGTCGTATCAAGGTAAAAATCGGTGAGCGAACGGTTGATCTCCGTGTTTCGGTTCTTCCGACGATTTTCGGCGAGAAGGTGGTTATGCGTATTCTCGATCCGAAATCACTCATGGTCGATCTTACAAAACTCGGTTTCGAGGAACATTCCCTCGTGGCGTTCGATAAGACTATTCATCTACCATTTGGAATGATCCTTGTAACCGGGCCTACCGGATCGGGAAAAACCACGACGCTGTATTCAGCGCTGAAGCAGCTTAACACAGTGGATGTCAACATAATGACGGCGGAAGACCCGGTGGAGTTCAACTTCGACGGTATAAATCAGGTACTCGTGAAATCGAGCATCGGGCTTACATTTGCTGCGGCTCTGCGTTCATTTCTGCGTCAGGACCCGGATATTGTGATGGTTGGTGAGATTCGAGATAGTGAGACTGCCGAGATTGGTATCCGTGCCGCTCTCACGGGGCATCTTGTATTCTCGACTCTTCACACGAACGATGCGCCATCCACCATAAGTCGTTTGACGGATATGGGCATCCCGCCATTTCTGGTTGCCTCGGCAACGAAACTTATAATGGCACAGCGAATGATCCGAACAATATGCCAAAAATGTAAAGAGCCGGTAAAGGTTCCTCCTGAGACATTGATTGATCTCGGTATCCCCGAAGACAGAGTGGACAAAGTTGAAATCTTCGATGGTCGGGGATGCAACGAATGCAACGATACGGGCATGAAGGGAAGAACCGGTATTTTTGAAGTAATGCCGATTTCAAATACTATAGAGCGGATGATACTCGATGGAACACCGGTTCCAAACATCCGCGAACAGGCTTGTAAAGAGGGAATGCTGACTTTAAGGCAGGCTGCGATTAAGAAACTCGAAAGAGGTTTGACAAATATCAAGGAAGTGATGGCAAGTTCTGCCGGGGGGCAGTGAGTGGGGAAACTTATATAATCGATAGAATGGAGTCATCGTAATGATATCACTTCGTGAACTTCTTGAATTTATGATTCAGAAGGGCGCCTCGGATCTTCATCTTACAGTCGGGGTGCCGCCGGTAATCCGTGTGGACGGCAAGCTTGTCAAAATGGACATGGATATTCTGACGCCGGAGGTTACCAAGAAGCTCGCATATTCGATGATGAATGAGAAGCAGAGGCTTAAATTCGAGGAGAACAGCGAACTCGATCTCTCGTTCGGGATCGAGAATTTGTCGAGATTCCGCTGCAACGTATTCGTTCAGCGTGGTAATGTTGCTGTTGCACTGAGGCAGATACCGTTTAAGGTTAAGACTTTCGAGGAGCTTGGTGTACCGAAAACAATTGCCGACCTTTCCAATCTGCCTAAAGGTCTCGTTCTGATATGCGGACCAACCGGATCCGGTAAATCGACTACGCTCGCGGCGATCATAGATCGAATCAACAGAGAACGTCAGGAGCATATTTTGACGGTCGAAGATCCGATAGAGTACCTTCACCGGCATCTGAATTGTATTGTGAATCAGCGTGAGGTGTTTGCGGATACAAAAACATTTGCATCCGCACTCAAGTATGCACTCCGTGAAGACCCGGATGTCGTGCTGATCGGTGAGATGAGAGACCTCGAGACAATTGAGTCGGCTATACGAATATCCGAGACGGGTCATCTGGCATTCGCGACTCTTCACACGAACTCTGCTGCGGAGACAATAAACAGAATTATCGACGTGTTCCCGACCAACCAGCAGGATCAGGTTCGTGTCACACTGTCATTCGTCATACAGGCGGTGGCTGTTCAGCAGCTTATTCCAAAGATTGGCGGAGGTCGTGTGCTTGCAACAGAGGTTTTGACAGCCACTCCTGCGGTTCGAGCGGTGATTCGTGACGATAAAACTCATCAGATATACAGTCTTATACAGACCGGTCAGAAATATGGTATGAGAACGATGAACGATTCACTGGCCGAGCTGTATTTGAGCCGTAAGATAACTGTGGGTGACGCCCTTGCAAGAAGCGCTAATCCCACTGAACTGAACGAAATGATATCGCGAAAAACCACTGGAGTAACAGCTTAGAATATAGTGGGATTATGCAAGGAGGTTAACCTTGCCCGTTTATGAATACAAGGGAAAATCCGTATCCGGCTCACCGGTTACCGGTCAGGTGAAAGCCAAAAACAAGCAGGAACTGGAACGGATACTAAGGAACAATCGGATTCTGGTTAATTCCATATCACGGAAACCATCCGATCTGAATATCAAGATCGGAACCGGTATCAAGAAGATACACATCTCGCGTTTCACACGTCAGTTCGCGACGATGATATCTGCCGGTCTTCCGATGGTTCAGTGTCTCGATATTCTGTCTCAACAGATGGAAGCTGCGGAACTCCGAAAGATTACCGCGCAGGTTAAGGAGTCGGTACAGAGTGGCACAACCCTGTCCGAGGCGCTTCGAAAACACAAGAAGATATTCGATGAGCTCTATGTGAACATGGTCGAAGCCGGTGAGGTCGGCGGTGCACTCGATGTCATCCTTGTCCGTCTTGCGAATTATCGTGAGAAGGCGGATGCACTTGCCCGAAAGGTTAAGGGTGCCCTGGTCTATCCGGTTGTCGTATCGATTGTTGCGATTGGTGTCACGATTGCCATGCTCAAATTCATCGTACCGACCTTTGCCAAGATGTTCCACGACCTCGGTGCGGAGCTTCCGGCTCCGACTATGGTCATCCTGCAGATATCCACATTCCTGAATAATTACTTCACCTATATTATTTTGGGTATCGTTGCTATAGTTGTCGGTATCCATCTCTGGGGCAGGACAGAATCGGGACGATTACAAATCGACAAGTTCAAGCTGGCTATGCCGGCAGTCGGAAATCTCATTCGCAAGTCATCCGTATCGAGATTCTCGCGAACGCTGGGTACACTGATTTCATCGGGTGTGTCGATTCTCGATGCTCTCAATGTTACGGCCAAGACAGCGGGAAATAAAGTCGTTCAGAATGCTATCAAAAAAGCATCCGTCTCAATTGCGGAGGGTGATACGATTACCGGACCTCTCAAGGAGTGCGGTGTCTTTCCGCCAATGGTGATCCAGATGATATCCGTTGGTGAGAAAACAGGCGGACTGGATGAGATGCTCAACAAGATAGCTGACTTCTATGATGAGGAGGTTGACGCTGCGGTCAGCGCATTAACCTCCATGATTGAGCCAATGGTTATTGTTATTATGGGTATTGTCATCGGTGGTATCCTCATAGCGATGTATCTCCCGATGTTCGATATCATCGGTAAGATCAGTTAAAGATGAGATAATTTTAATTCCGACATCTCCGGTCCAGGGCCGGAGATGTCTCTTTTTGGTATGAAATATACAGATCACAATGAATTAAGAAACACCTGGTTCATGCCGCTTAGGCTGGTGGTGTTTCTGGTGGTTTTTGGAAGTATTGTAGTCTCCTTCCGGAATCATTTCGATCTGTATATCCCGTTCGTTGCCTATTCTCTGATTACACTGCTGTTTCTTGCGTCGATGTCTTTCGGGCGAAAATTGTCTCTGTCCGGTTTGACAAGTCCGTTGATTGCCCTTCAACTGGTCAGTGAGTTGATTCTCGAATCATTCATAGTATATAATTCGGGGAATCTATCGAGTCCATTTTCGGGTCTGTTCATTCTCACAATCGTATCTGCGGCGTTGGCATATCGTCTTGTTGGGACACTACTCATAGCGACAGTGGCAGCGATGTCTTTTGCCGCCGCTGTCTGGTTTGGAGCAGGAGCAGAACTTACAAAAACGTTCAGTCTCGAATCAGTGAGAAGTTTGTATGTTTCCAACGATGATGTCTTCTACACGATATTCATTCATCTCTGTATATTCTATCTCTCGGCATTCATTTCCGGATATCTTGCTGAACGGATCAGGGTAAAGGACCGCGAGCTTCTAAATGCCTCAGAGAGCCTTAAGAGGGTACGTCTCGAAACAGATGAGATATTAAAGCATCTCAATTCCGGACTTATAACACTCGATAATTACGGTCGGATTGTCTATTTCAACCGGTCTGCCGAGAAAATCACAGGATTCCGTGAGTCGGATATCAAGGGTCGTGGTTGTCTGGAGGTGTTCCAGAAACGCATGCCCCAGTTTGCGGAGAAGATACTATCGGTTCTCAAATCTTCCGAGCATGATATCCGAAGTGAAATTACAATGACGACAGATAGCGGAAACAGTGTGCCGATCGGTATGTCCACCTCAATTCTCGGAGATGTTGATACGGGAATTCGAGGAGTCGTAACCGTATTTCAGGACCTGACTCTTGCGAAAGAAGTAGAGCAGAAGATCCGTCGCGCAGACCGTCTTGCAGCAGTTGGGGAACTTGCCTCTGCAATTGCTCACGAGATACGTAATCCACTTGCCGCAATCTCCGGATCGGTTGAGATACTCAAGGAGAATATCTCAATGGAGGGTGAGAACGAGCGCTTGATGACCCTGATGCTGAAAGAATCTGCACGGTTGAACAATATTCTTGGTGAATTTCTCGAATATGCCCGGGTCAAACGACCGACGTTCGCCAAAGTGGAGATCAATCATCTGGTTCTGGAAGTGTTCGATATAGCCCGGCATCACAATTCCTATCACAAGAATATCTCCCTCGAACACAACTCTGAGAACACGACCGAGTATATCTCGGGAGACGAAGAGATGTTCAAGCAGTTCCTCTTGAATCTTGTGGTAAACTCGGTTCAGGCGATAGGGGAAAACCGGGGAAGAGTGGTTGTGGAAGTTGGCTCTCATACAGATATAACACCCACTCGAACACAGGACACATACTCCGACTTCGAATGGGTAAAAATGACAATCACCGATGATGGTCCCGGTTTTCCGATTGATCAGCGAGACCGTGTTTTTGAACCATTCTTCTCCACCAAAAAAGATGGCACCGGACTCGGGCTTTCAATCGTGCGCCGGATAGTTGAAAGTCTGGGCGGTTTGATCGAGGTGGAATCGACAGCGCATTCAGGCACTATCTTCACGATATACCTTCGAAGGTTCATCGAGGGATTACCACAACCCGGTACCGATCCTGATATCCGTAACAAGGCTATGGCAGCGGTAATCCCGGTCCATGACCTGACACCAACCGAACACTGATGTAACAGGAACTAGCGGAAAGCAGAACCACATAACCATTTTGCTTGGTAGTTCCATTATTACAAGTCAGGCCCCCAATTCCATTGAAACCTACATTTCATCGCAGGCGATAATTTCTTTGGCTGGAGTCCGGAGATGTATACCGACATTCCCATCACGTTTGGCGATTATGAATGCGGAAATGCGGATGGTGTTGGTGTGGTTGACATTGACGACGTCGTATACCTGATAGATTACGTTTTCCAGGGTGGTCCTGAACCGATACCGCTTGCTTCGGGTAATGCTGATTGTGAGGGAGTGATTGACATTGATGATATCTTGTATATTATCAACTACGTATTCTAGGGAGGTCCTTCACCCTGCGATCCGGATGGGGACGGAAATCCCGATTGTTGATTTGACCTTAATTGGAGAGTGGTAGAGTGATATACGCGGGGCTTGGACGAAGATTCATAGCGCTGGGGATCGATCTTGCGCTGTTTTGCGTCGTGTTCTTTCCGATCACGCGGCTTGTAAAGGGCGTGTGGATCATGAATCCGAGCGATCATCGATGGAATAACGGATTATTGATAACAGATCCGTTGTGCCTCGCATTCCTTCTCTTCATGTTTCTGTACTTCGTCATTCTGGAGGGTACTCCAGGCGTGACACTCGGCAAGTGGATCGTCGGTATAAGGGTTATATCTGTCGAGGGAGATTCCACGGGGCTTCTCAAGAGCCTTATTCGAAATGCTCTCAGGGTAGTCGACTCACTACCGGCGTTCAACATTCTCGGTGTCGTACTTATACTGATGAGTGATGAAAACGCGCGATTTGGAGACAGGATAGCGAAAACAAGAGTTGTCTTGCGAAAGTGATAATCAAGTAGTCCGAGGAATAGCGACATTATGCACGATACCGGGGTGCCCGATGAGGCACCCCGGTTTTGGTTCTACCTACCCGCAGGGCAAGAGACATTGTGCTTGCACATTATTAGTAGAGTGCTATATTACTTATGACCAAGCAATTGGTCGTTACTTCAGATTTGTGAATACCCTCGCTCACGGGTAGGAGTACGATAGTATTGATACTATATTTGTTACGTGTTACGGTTTTATTAGATCTTGTTTCAGGTATAGAGGTATTTGTGTTTTCTATCCCCAACCTCGGATTTCATCAATGCTGTTTTGTTCTTGTTTTCATGTGGATTCCTGTTGATCGGAGACGCCCTGCTAGAAAGCGGCATGTTCTCTCAATTGCATCTACACTGACTGTGATCACGGATTTGATTCACAAAGAGCTGATCAGCAAGGATGCTGTCGCTTTACAGGATGAATCTGTTCAGGGAATCTGATCTTACATCTCAAGTAGCATAATTGAACGTAAAGGATAGAATCAGAAAAGAGAGAAAGATGAAGAATTGTAATAGAAACCAAACATTTGTAAAGGATACAGCGACTATTCTGCTGACCTTTATGCTGCTGATAGTCGTGCCACATACTGCATCGGCAGAACAACTTACTGTCGACTATTTCTTTGAATATCCCCTGGTTGAAACAGCTGGAGAATATGACAGGGTGATAATGAAAGAGACTCCCAATTATGGGAATCCGGGAGAACCTTTATTGCCGGCAAGAGGAGCGAGCATTCTATTACCATATGGCACGGATGTCGAAGATATCTTGATCATTCCAGGCGAGAGGATTGAGCTGGAAGGCAGCTACAACATTCTCCCGGCCTCTGTCCCGGTCAGGCTCTCAGCAGAACCCGGCTCTGCCTTTCCACCTACTCCCGATCCCGAAATCTATGCATCGGATAGCCCATTTCCTGAATCGCTCGTTGAAAAGGTCAATACGAACAGCTTCCGGGGTTATCGAATATTGACTCTGAAGCTTCAGCCAATTCAGTACATACCGTCATCTGGAAAGCTTTCATACTATCCAGATCTCAGAGTTGTAGTAGAAACAGTCAGTTCAGATCAATCGGAATCACTGCTTAGAGGCTTTGCGGAAGACAACGATGAAATCCAGGCCAGAGTGGACAATCCGGATATCGCAATGACATATACCGCCGCTAGAATCAACGGATCGAAAGGCTATGATCTCTTGATAATCACAACCACTTCTCTGGTGAGTTCTTTCGAACCTCTGAAGGACTACCATGATTCAACTGGGATACTGACAGAGATCCGTACAATAGATGAAATCGGCAGCAGCGACCCTGATGACATCAGGGATTATATCAAGAGCTGTTATCTCAATGATGGAATAACCTATGTTCTGATCGGCGCGGACGATGACATCATTCCGGCAAAGGATCTCTATGTTGTTGCCTACTCAGGAGGAGATATTGAATACAACATGCCTGGCGATCTCTACTATGGATGTCTTGATGGTACCTATAATTACGACGATGACATCTATTGGGGCGAGCCAAACGATGGAGATTTCGGTGGAGATGTTGACCTCATAGCTGAGGTCTACGTTGGACGAGCGGCGGTCGGAAATGTGATTGAAGCTGATCGTTTCGTGAACAAAACCCTTCAGTATCTCACTTGCGGAGATCCATACCTCCAGAAAGTGCTGCTTGTCGGCGAACATCTTGGCTTTGGTGGAATCTCCGAATATGCCGCCGGTACTTTGGATGACCTGGTTGACGGTTGCAGCTCGTATGGGTACACAACCGTGGGAATCCCTTCGGATGTATACGCCATTGACAAACTATATGATCGGGATTGGTCTGGCAACGATTGGCCAAGGTCAGAACTCACCACTCGTATCAATAGTGATTTGCATGTCGTTAATCACTTGGGACACGGTAGCCCGGATTATGCCATGAAACTCGACAACAGTCAAGTTATGGCATATGTTGCGAATACAGATCACTGCCTGGTATATTCACAGACATGTCTTGCCGGTCATTTTGATGATTTCGATTGTTGGGCAGAATATATGAATATCAAGAGTGACTACGGTGCATTTGCCGTGATCATGAATGCGCGGTATGGATGGGGAGACTACAATTCAACGAATGGTCCCTCGCAGAAATTTAACCGCGAATTCTGGGATGCCATATTCAATCCTTATGAGGATATGCGCGAACTCGGTCGAGCCAACATGGATTCCAAGGAAGATAACCTATATCGTATCAATGAGGGTTGTATGAGATGGTGTTATTACGAGATCAATCTCTTTGGTGATCCAACCGTTCGATTTGCACGACTCAGCGGGATTGCTTTCGACTATCCAAATGGCATACCGGAGACTGTCACGCCTAATCAACCGACAACACTCGAAGTTGATATATCTGAAACCTTTGATGCCACGATTATCCCGGGAAGTGCCAAGATGCATTACAGCATTGATGGTGCGGATTTTGTCGCAACCGATATGGTAGAGGTGTCACCAAATCACTTTGAAACAGAACTTCCAGAAATAGCGTGCGGTTCCGAGATTGAGTTCTACTTCTCGGCAGATGAAGCTTCGAGTGGGACATTCACTGACCCAAGGTACGCTCCTGATGAAATATACAGTGCATATCCGGTCACCGATGTTGCCGTTCTCTTTGAGGACAATTCAGAAACAGATTTGGGTTGGACAGTTTCCGGCGACGCTGGAGATGGTCAATGGGATCGTGGAGTTCCAGTGGGGGGCGGCGATAGGGGAGACCCGCCTGCTGATTTTGATGGATCTGGCATGTGCTATCTCACTGACAATGTTGACGGTAATTCTGATGTTGATGATGGAACTACAATCCTGATTTCTCCGACAATAGATATGTCGACTGGCGATGCTACTATACATTATGCGCGCTGGTACTCTAATAGTGCAGGAGATGATCCCAACAACGATGAATTCCTGGTCTATATCTCAAACAACGACGGTGCTGACTGGGTTATTGTGGAAACAGTAGGTCCTGTCGCTCAATCTTCCGGTGGATGGTACGAGTACGAATTTCAGGTTAGCGATTATGTGTCTCCAACGTCGCAGATAAAACTTAGATTTGACGCATCTGATCTCAACTATGGTTCTGTCGTAGAGGCGGCGATAGATGATGTGTATGTAAAACGGTTCGAATGTCAAACTTACATTCCCGGTGATGCTGATGACAGTAAGTCCGTTGACATCGATGATGTCGTGTACCTGATAGATTACGTTTTCCAGAGTGGTCCTGAACCAATCCCACTTGCTTCGGGAAGTGTTGATTGTGAGGGAGTTATTGACATCGACGATATTGTTTACCTGATCAACTATTTGTTTATGGGAGGGAAAGCACCCTGTGATCCGAACGGGGATGGTATTCCGGATTGTTGATGTGATCTAATCAACCACTAAGATAGTCGTAATGGCATATTTCCTCTTTTCCTGTCTGCACAAATGATGTATAATGTACATATACATCCACAATTTGATCCAGCAGGAGAATCTTTAGTTCTTGGGAGGAGAAATGTCTTCACGACTATCTGTTCATTGGATCTGTCGTGTGTTTATCATCTGCACGATAGTAGCTACTGGTGTGGCTGGTGGAGCGGGATATCAGCCACAACCGAAAGAGGGGGACGAGGTAGCGGGCTCTCTCGATCATCCCGACGACATCTATTGGTCGGCACTCGGAACGGGGATATCCGGCGGCAGTGTGTCGTGGGTCTTTGCCCTGACAGAGTACGATGGTAAGTTGATTGTAGGGGGGGAATTCAACTCCGCAGGCGGGGCAGCCGCGAGCAACATTGCGGCTTGGGACGGAGAGAACTGGTCTACACTCGGAGCAGGAATGAACGACCGTGTCTGTGCACTCACGGTTTATAATGGCCAGTTGATAGCCGGGGGTTCGTTTACGATAGCGGACGGTGACAGTGCGAAGTGCATCGCCGCATGGAATGGCTCTGCGTGGTCCCCGCTTGGATCGGGGATTGATGGTCCTACGCCTTATGTGGGAGCGCTCGAGGTCTATGCCGGCCGATTGATAGCAGGGGGTAATTTTCTGACTGCCGATGGGTTCCTGAGAAGAAACATTGCCGCTTGGGATGGATCTTCCTGGCTGCCATTGGGGTCGGGAACGGCTGGCGATTATCCGGACGTGATGGCTCTCAAGGTCTGGGAGTGGCAACAACCAGCTGATCTCATAGTTGGAGGATCCTTCACTTCTGCCACTGGAGTGGCCGTGAATCGGATTGCTATATGGAGGGAGTTTTTTACCTCCGATTGGCTCCAGATGGGGACCGGCATGAATAATAATGTACGCGCACTGGCAGTCTATGACGGGATGTTGTTTGCCGGGGGAGATTTTACGTCGGCAGGCGGAACCGCCGTTAATTACATCTCAGCATGGAATGGGTCTACCTGGTCACCGGTCGGTTCAGGAATGGATGGCTATGTTTTTGCTCTGACGGTCCATGAAGATCAATTGTTTGCGGGCGGATATTTCATGACTGCAGGAGGTGTCAGTGCAAACTACATCGCATCCTGGGATGGCAACGGGTGGTCAAGCCTTGGATCGGGAGCGAATGACTATGTACTCGCGCTTTCGGAATATAACAACTTGTTGATCGCAGGAGGAGCATTCGTGGAAGCGGGCGGGAACGAAGCCCTGCGCGTAGCTGCATGGTTGAAGCATAATTACATTTGCGGGAATGCGGACGGTGTTGGCCTGGTTGATATCGATGATGTTGTGTATCTGATAGATTACGTTTTCCAGGGTGGTCCTGAGCCTATACCGCTTGCTTCGGGTAATGCTGATTGTGCCGGAGTGATCGACATTGATGATATCGTATACATCATCAGTTACGTATTCCAGGGTGGTCCTCCCCCCTGCGATCCGAATGGGGATGGTATTCCCGACTGCTGATAGTGCAATCATAATTGACTTCAGACCGGGGCACTCGAGAGAGTGCCCCGTAAGATTTTGTAACCATTTAGAACTAAGGCGATATGATACACTACCGGATCGATGAATCCGTTGACAGTTGTATAAACAGATCCTATATTCAGTTGTAGTCTGAAAACTGGTTCCACTATTGATTGAATGAATGAAACGCCGAATAACCACACTGGCAATTGGTTGTATCACAGCTGTTGTAATCCTGATAGTAATAGTAACATATCCAATTGAGAAGCATCAAGGTAGAGAATTTAAAGTAAGTGTTCCATCCGACACAGCTATGCTTCCCCTGGTTTTGGAAGATCGTGTTGGAACTGTCTGTAATCAGTGCAGGAATCCCATTGCTCAAACAATAGGTGTCGTTAAACCCTCTCTTCTGTCAAATGAAACCTCGATGGTTGTAACTGCCCATAATGGCTATACATATAGGCATGATAAGGCTACATTTACACTAAGAAGAATGCCGGAGTACAAGAATAAGGTCGACAAGTCGGTATGTATTGGTTCAGCCGGAATTGGAATATTGTTGAGCATAAGTTAGTTGGTTAGGGACGTTAAGTCCAGTGGTTTTTTTCTTGTTTTGCCGGGTTTCGATCCGGCGTTTTTGTCTTC
>Ga0272443_10001684_pt1 | contig 31085 bp, 25 predicted proteins | sample SSMAcet12_FD_193581 | JGI IMG/M metagenome (GOLD analysis project Ga0272443, IMG submission 193581) | Marine sediment archaeal communities from Little Sippewissett salt marsh, Falmouth, MA, United States - SSM-Acet-12 | ecosystem: Environmental > Aquatic > Marine > Wetlands > Sediment ... | reverse complement strand
CCCTAGGAAAATATCCGGACCTCATTTCGCCCGCAACCGGCCGCGCGATAGGCCCGGGCCCCGATCAGTGCGTAGACACCCGCGGCTCGCACAGCTTGAGGGCTGCGTCGCTGAACCCCACTGGCGCCAGACAGAGGTCGGAACCTGGGATGTTGATGTTGCTCGGTGCTGCTGCTTCACTTGCTGCGCTCCGGCCTCTCTTGGCGCGCACGACCCGTACGCATCCCGGCCGGATCAGTTTACAGAAAAGAGAAAATCTTCTCACCCTTCTCTGAGTGCGCGCAGACCGGCCGCGGCATGTGTTGGACGCGGCAGTCAGCAAGACGGCTTATCAGTGTTTGAAATGGCGTTTCCCGGTGAAGACCATGGCAATGCCATGTTTATCAGCGGCAGCGATGACGTCGGGATCTTTCTTGGAACCGCCCGGTTGAACGATGGCGGCGATACCGGCCTTGGCCGCATTGTCCACGTTGTCGGGGAACGGGAAGAAGGCATCGGAGGCAATCACGGCGCCTTGTGCCTCGTCGCCAGCCTGTTTCATCGCCAGCAAGCCGGATTCAACGCGATTCATCTGTCCGGCGCCCACGCCGAGGATTCTCTTGTTCTTGGCGATGATGATGGTATTGCTCTTGGTATGCTTGGCGACGAGCCATGCCATGCGCAGGTCGTCAAGCTGCTCCGGCGTAGGCTGAACCTTGGTCGGGAAGGTCAGGACGTCAGGCTCCCAACCCACCAGGTCGCGTTTCTGAAGCAACAGACCACCGACAATACACCGAACGTCGTACTCCGACGTAGCGATCTTGTTGCGGTCTATCGTGCCCGTCTCGATCAGACGAACACGGCTGCCCCAGGTCTTGAGCGTGCGAATGATCTCGACCGCGTCGGCATCGAACTTCGGCGCGATGATGACCTCGGCAAAAAAGCCGCTGGCGCCGAGCGCCTTGCCGAAGCGGCTGTAAGATTCCATGATGGTGCGCGCCAGTTCGACGTCCACGTTTCGGTTCAGGGCAATGATCCCACCGAACGCACTGACCACATCTCCTTCATACGCCTTCCGATAGGCCACACAGATATCTTCATCGACAGCACAACCGCACGGGTTGAGGTGTTTGACGACCACGGCGGCAGGCTCCTCGAACTCCTTGACCAGCTCGAAGGCCGCGTTCGCGTCCAGCAAATTGTTGAAGCTGATTTCCGTACCGCCTTCCAGGAGTTTCCCGTTGCAGACCGACGGCTCGGCACTGGGCGGAAGCTTGTAGAGGGCGGCGGTTTGATGGGGGTTCTCGCCGTAGCGGAGCCCCTTCTCCTGCGTCAACGCGATGGAAACCCGAGTCGGATACTCGACGCCCGCTTTGGCGCTGAAATACCGGGAGATTGCCGCGTCGTAGGCGGCCGTCCGAGCAAACGCGGCCAGCGCCAGGTCGCTCCGCAGGCTCCCCGTGACCGCTCCCTCATTGTTCCGCATCTGCTCAACGACCTGGGCATACTGAGACGGACTGGTAACCACGGTGACGAACTTATGGTTCTTGGCGGCCGAGCGGATCATGCTGGGTCCGCCGATGTCGATGTTCTCGACGGCTTCTTCGAACGAACAATCCGGCCTGGCTACCGTCGCCTCAAAGGGATAGAGATTGACACACACCAGATCGATCGGCTCAATGCCATGCTCGGCCATCGCATCGGTGTGTTCTTTCTTGTCGCGCAGCCCCAGCAGCGCCCCGTGAATCCTGGGGTGGAGCGTCTTGACGCGGCCGTCCATCATCTCCGGGAAACCGGTGACGGAATCGATGGCCACGACCTCTACGCCCCCCTCGGCCAGTTGGCGTGCGGTGCCCCCGGTGCTGATGATCTTGACTCCCAGTTGTGACAGCGCTCTGGCGAAATCCACCACACCGGTCTTGTCGGATACGCTGATCAAAGCGGTCTTGATTGTGACATCCATTTCAACTCCTTCTCCCTTGCCCTTTGGTTGGCAGGCCTGATACATCATTGATCTATAGGTTCTGTCTCACTACCGAACCGGCTCCAGCGACGCGATCCGTCCCTGGTTGTCCGCGAGGTAGATCATGCCGTCAACGGTGTTGGCCGCATGCGCGATCACGTTCGCGAGATTCATCGAATAAAGCGGCTTGCCCGCGCGATTGTCCATCACCGCCAGTGTCTTGGATTTGGTAATGACATACGCCTTGCCGCGCGTCTCGGCCAGTAAATCGATACCCTCCGGCAAAAACCAGAGGGCCTCTCCCGATTGCTTGTCGATCGCGGTCAGACCACGGCCCAGGGCATACTGATAGACCACCTCGGCGGTGACACGCGGCGGACGATCCAGGATGGCCTCGGTCTGATGCTTCCAGACCAGCGTCGCGGCACGGGGTCCCGTCGCATCGACCCGGTAGACGTTGGTATCCTTATTCGCGAAATAGAATGAGCGGCCATCTCGAACAACCGGGCCGGCCATCGCCTCCGTCGCATCGAACTGCCACAGCTTCGTCCGGGCATCGGCCTGCATGGCGATCAGATTACCGGCGTCGGTGGCAAACACCACTTCGTCCTCCTCCGCCAGGATGGAACTGATCATCGACTCATTCCAGGCGGAGACCTCGAAGATCTGAACCATGTCCTGGGCCCGGAGTACGTGCAAACGTCGATCGGCTGCGCCAATGTAGAAGAACCGGCTGTTGCGCACGGGTGGCGCGACAACGCTCAACTCCAAATCACTGACGCGCTCCCGCAGGCCAGTATCCTGATTGAGTTCAACGAGCTGGTTGTCGATGACCGTGATCAACTGATCGCCATAGGCACTCCACCCCAGCAACGGGAACCCCGGCCGAGCGATAGGCTGACTGAACACGGCGCGGCCGCTGTCTCGATCAAGCGACCACGTGTAGTTCCGGCTGGAGCGCACGTACAGTCGCCCTCCCAGCACAACCATGGCATCAAGGGTCTCGTCCTGCTTCACGGGCAGGGTCGCCTGCCAGACTCGGGTCAGTTGAGCGAACTCGAGCAACTGATCGCTGACGACACACGGAGCAATCTTGCCGCCAACCGCCGCGGCAGGTGCCAGCAAGAACAACCCGCCAACCAGAAGCCCCCACGCCTTCGGTTGTAACGTTATTCGCATCTTCGGTATCCTCAGGAAAAGCGCTGTCTTCAGCAGTCCCTGCTTGCGCTGCTGACAGCGGCCCTATTGTCCTCGACTCCTATCGGGGGAACGTGTCGACTTGCACACCTCACGGCAAATCAACACAGTCGGCCAAGTCGATATCATGCTCGGCCTCGAACTTCTGCATCTGCTCGATGCGCTCGATATCGTCCTGGATGCGACTGGCCAGTTTGAAAATGTACGGCTTGCCCGCGAGACGATTTCGCAGGTCGTCGAGCATGGGCTCCCAGGAGCCCCCATACAAGTGCGCCTTCAAAGCCACCAGCATCTTGTGCTCGTCACCGAGACGATCGATGTACTCGGTCACCACCTGGTCCATCTTCTCGTTTGTGCTTTCCTTGCCACCTCGGGCTGGTTTAGCCATGGACTGCAACCTCGCCATCTCAGCCGATATCAAGCCAGAGCACGTCACGCGAATCCTACCGCTCGGCGCCGGAGAATTCAATAGATTTTCCCAAATTGACCGAGATAATCCCACCCAACCTTGTCCATCTTGAGTTCACCCCTCTCTACGGAACCGCCCAGAGTGGTGCAATCGTTTGCCGAGGCACCTGGTCCGCAGGAATTGCCTGCGCATGGGTTTGACAAAGGCCTGGTCGACCGCTTCAATGGCCCCCGTATACCATGACTAGGCAACGAATCTCGTGGACGGAGACCGGCGTATGAACAGAAGAACAATCGCTGTCCTAACGATCTCGATGCTCGCGGCCCTCTCTCTCTCTGGCTGCGGCGCAATCTCAAACACTCGAACCGAACGTCGCCGGCCAGACTATCCTGAGGCCCGGAAAGACGCTGTCGTCGATGTGTACCACGGCGTCGAGGTCGCGGATCCCTACCGCTGGCTGGAAGATGCCGATTCGGCCGCGACCCAGGCCTGGGTAGGCCAGCAGAATGCTGCAACCGAAGAATTCCTGGGCGGTATCCCGGCCCGGGCGCCGCTCGCCGCACGGCTGAAGGAATTGATGGACTACCCGCGCTACTCGTCCCCCTCCAGGCACGGCGACCGCTACTTCTTCTGGAAGAACGACGGCCTCCAGGATCAATCCGTTCTCTACACCCAGGAGGCTCTGGACGGCGCACCACGCGTCGTCATCAACCCCAACACACTGAGCGAGGATGGCACCGTGGCGGTGTCGACAGCCGCGGTCAGTTGGGACGGGACGCTGCTGGCTTACGGGCTCTCGCGCAGCGGCAGTGACGAACAGGAGGTGAGAATCCGAAACATCGATACGGAGAAGGAGTACGACGAGACTCTGAAGTGGTGCCGTTTCACCACGATCGCCTGGGCCCACGATGGCTCGGGATTCTTCTACAGCCGCTTCCCGGACCCCAACACCGTGGGCGCTGAGGATCGGATGAACTACAACCGGCTTTACTGGCATGCGCTGGGAACTCCTCAGGCCGATGACGAACTGGTCTATGAACGCCCGGACAACAAGGAACTCGGCTTCGCTCCGACCGTCACCGAGGACGGCCAATACCTCGTCGTCTACGTCTACCACGGAACCGATCCGAAGAACCGCGTCTATTACCGGCCGCTGGACAGTGACGGCCCCTTCGTGAAACTGCTGGACGAGGCGGACGCCAAGTATGAGTTCCTGGGCAACCAGGAAAACACCTTCTACTTCCTGACGGACCTGGAAGTACCGCGCGGCCGCATTGTCGCGATCGACCTCGACCAACCACAACGCAGCGATTGGAAAACGCTGATTGCCGAGGGCGACGCCGTGATCGACTATGCCGGCTTGATCGATCGCCACCTGGTCGTGGCCTACATGCACGACGTGCATCACCTGCTCAAGGTACATCGCCTTGATGGTGGTTATATTCGCGATATTCCTCTGCCCAGTCTGGGGACGGTCGGCGCCCTCTCCGGCAGGCAGGACGACAGCGAGATGTTTTTCACCTTCACCTCGTTCCTCTACCCCAGCACCAGCTTTCGGTACGATCTGCGTTCGAACAACCTCCGCGTCTTGCACGAACCGGAAATCGACTTCGACACCTCCGACTACGAGACCGAGCAGGTCTTCTGTACGTCCAAGGACGGGACGCGCGTCCCCATGTTCATCACGCACAAGAAGAATCTGGCACGGAACGGGGATCACCCCACCTTGCTCTATGGTTACGGCGGGTTCAACATCAACATCAAGCCCCGCTTCTCAACCGCAATCCTTGCGTGGCTGGAGGCCGGTGGCATCTATGCCCAGGCCAACATGAGAGGGGGCAGCGAATACGGCGAAACCTGGCACCAGGCGGGCATGCTGGAGAAGAAACAGAACGTCTTCGACGACTTCATCGCGGCTGCCGAGTGGCTCATTGCGAACGACTATACCCGGCCGGAGAAGTTGGCCATTCGCGGAGGAAGCAATGGTGGTCTGCTGGTGGCGGCCTGCATGCTCCAGCGGCCGGATTTGTACGGGGCGGTGATTTGTCAGGTGCCGGTGATCGACATGTTGCGCTATCACAAATTCACGGTGGGCCGCTATTGGGTTCCTGAATACGGCAACGCCGAAGCGAGCAAGGAAGAGTTCGATTTCCTGTATGCCTACTCCCCTTTGCACAACGTCAAGTCCGGTGTCGACTATCCGCCCATTCTGATCACCTCGGCCGACACGGATGATCGTGTGGTTCCGTCGCACTCCAAGAAGTTCGCAGCCACGCTCCAGGAAAAGGCAACCGGCACCCATCCCATCCTGCTGCGGGTCGAGACCAAGGCCGGACATGGCGGCGGAAAACCCATCTCCAAGAGCATCGAAGAACAGGCGGACGTCTACGCGTTTCTGTTCGAGATCCTGGAAATGGAGGGCCACCAGAGCGCTCGATGACTACGCGTTTACAGGCGCCTCGCGACAACGATCGAAGAAAGGCGTCGTCTCCGTCTTGACGCAGTGAGCGGCGTAAAGATACATGGCCGCCGACCAGGTCTGCCAATCCTGGCCTTGCGGTGTGCCGTCCTGCGCCCGATGCCATTCGTTGAAGCCGAATTCGACGTCGGCGACCCGCCGCGCACGAATCAGATTCGTCAGGGCCGCCAGCTTTCTTTCGGCCAAGCGATACCGTTGAGCGGCCACCAGCGCGGCGACGTAGAAGCCACAGATGAACGGCCAGATCCCGCCGTTGTGGTATTCCCCCGGCTGATTGTACTTTTCATAGCGTGGCATCCAGTCCGGGTCCCCGGGGCGAACGTACGGGAAGAAATTGGGAGGCAAGTCCACGGCGAGGTCTTCGTTCTTGCGCAGTGCCTGACATTCGGTTTCGATCCATGTCACCAGGTTGCCGGCCCGCGTGGGCGCAGCCAACCCCGAGAGCATGGCCAGGCTGTTGCCCAACAGGTCGAACCGCTCGCTGCGATAGACCTTATATGACCACATGGCATAGTACGGCTTGCGAGGCAGAACCAGCCCCTCGTGCACGTGCCGCTGTTGCCGTTCGCCTTTGACGGTGAAGTGCGTCATCATCTCGCGCAGGACATCGGCACGCCCGTGCTGCCCGAGCAGGCGCAGGGCCGCATAAAGAACCGTATTGACGTAGAGGCCATATCCCAGAACCCATTGTTCGTCGCGCCAGTCGCTAGTCGGAAGTTGCGCGACCAGCACGCGGTCACAGGGCCCCTGGTATTGCATCCAGGTCAAGGCACGCTGCGTCGCTTCCCCCAGCAATTCCGGGTCCCCCGTCACCTGGCGAAAAAGCCCCACGGCCAAAAGGAACAGCGGCGTGGTGTCGCTGGCTCCCCGGTCGTTGGGATCGTGCACCAACGAAGGGATATGCCCCAGCGAAGTTTGATTCTTGGCCTGGACCTCCAACACCCGCCGCCAAACCTTGATGAGCTTCTCCCGGCCGGACACCAGGACCCCCAGCGACGCGATCATCAAATCGCGCGTGTAGGGTTCGGGATATCCCCAGCCGGCCGTGCGGGGCAGTCCCTGATAGGGACCATGCAGATTGTGCGAAAGCACTTCGATCGCCGCGGCTTCGGCCCGCTCAATGAGCTTCCAATCGGGCGCCGTCATGTCAGGAGATCCCCAGTTTCTGCTGGATGATCTCGACAAAGCGCCGTGCGACGACGCGATAGTCGAAGTTCTCAACGGCGCGCTGGCGCCCGGCCTGGCCCATCTCGTTTCTCAGCTTCGCGTCCTGCATCAATTCCAGAAGGTAGTCGGCAATATCGTACACACTGGCCCGATAATCGACCGTGCGCGGATTCTTGAAGACGACACGATGGCCGGCTTCGTAGCCCGATTCGTCCCCGACGATCGTTTCCCGCAGCTTGATTTCCTGGGCGATCCCGGCCAGGCACGCCGTCTTGCCGTGCACCATGGTATCGAGCATCCCCATGGCCTTGATGCCGATGACCGGCTTGCCACAGGCGTTGGCCTCCACCTGAATCATGCCAAACCCCTCGAGGCGCGAGGGGGCGGCGTAGATATCGCAGGCCGCGATCAGATACGGCATGAAGTTGCGCGAGATGACGTTGGTGGTGTAGGCCACATTCTTCTCGATGCCAAGCTGCGTAGCGAGTTGCAGATCGATGAGATTCTGCTGTTCCGTGCGCGGCTGCGGCCACACCTTGCAGACGTACTTCCAATCGGGGGCTTTGGTGTCGATCATCGCCAGCGCCTGCATGACCTCCTGGGCCCCTTTGCTCGTGGCGTCGCCGCCGATGGTGAGAATCATGATCTGGTCTGGAGCAATCCCAAGCGTTTCGCGAACCGTGGTCACTTTGGGATCGCTCGGGTCCCGTGGTATGAAGGCATCCGTATCGCAGCCGACGGGGAGCACTTCAATATTCTTGCCGCTAAGCCCATCCCGAACGTAGACCTGTTTGACCCATTTGGACGTAACGAGAATCAGAGGCAGCGATTCGAGCACTTCGTGGTAGTTGGCCATGTACCCGTCGGCCACCAACCAGGGCACGGGCTGGACGCCGTAACGCTGAGGGTGCAACACCAGATAGGGTGTGTGGCCCCAGTAGCCGACGCCAAGTACGATATCCGGCTCGAACCACCGGTAGTACCATTCCTTCTCCTGGGCCGACTCGAAATGCACGGAATGAACGTCCACCCCGAGTTCCTCCAGACCCCGATGTAGCAGGTGCCCCTGCGTGGCCAACCCTGCCGGCGACGGCGGGTAGTCATACAAAGCCAGGACCTTCATGTCATCCTCTCCAACGGTCGGACGTGACTCACTTGCCCTTTCCGAGGATCCAGAACGCCTCTTCTTTCGGGGTCGTCTGCGCCTCGAAACTATCGGTATCAAACCCGTAGATTTCGTGAATGATGCGATGCTTCTGTTCCCAGATATCCCGCGGCAGGCGGAAATGGACGTCCGCATCCGCCATCGGCCTGGGCAGATATTTCTTGCCGCCGTCCTCGTAGGCAAACATCCATAACTCCTCGACGGAGAGTCGTCCGCTTTCGCGCAGCGCCATGACCGCCTTGGCGACTTCTTCGTGTCGCCGGTGCGAGGTGTATTCGCCCCACAGCCCGTGGGTCAGGACCAGATCGTAACGGTCGGAAGGCAACAGTTCGGCAATGGCATCCTCGACCGCGACCATCCGCAGTGGCTTCTGTTCGGGGCCGTCGTCAAGATCGCCCATCACGCCCTTGGCGCCAAAGCATTCCATCGCTTTGTGAAACCGTGGGACCCGATCGGCATCGCTGCCCCGACACAACGTCACTACGGTCCAGCGATTGTCCGGGTGCATCAATATGGTGCCGCCGGCCCACAGCGTCTCGTCATCCGGATGGGCCACAATGACACAGCAGTTCGTATGCTCGTAGGTGAGTCGGCCGATGTGGTCGTGCGCCATTGCTTGTGTCCTCCCAGGCTCATACCATGTCTCCCGAGTATCCTGGCTCGTCACCTTCCCCCGAATGCCACGTGAGGACGCCGCGGCCAAATGCGCCGGCCCCACGGCTGCAAACGTGGAATTAATGGTAGTACATCAACGATGAAAAGCAAGCCTATTGTCATCCTGATAGCCCCCCTGGAAACCGGCTTCGATCCGGGTGAAGTGACCGACCCGAGGCGACGAGCATGCACCACCGTCACCACGGCACGGCGGCACCGGTGACGCACGGAACAAACGGAATACCCTGCGGCAGTAGGTTGTTTCCGATTCAGGCCTTGACCAGACGGGAGTTGGCGGCCGCGTCGGCACCGATCGCCTTGAGAAACTTCTGTTCGATGTGTCTTTCGAGTTCCTGCCGCTCGATCTTCGTGCCCTTCTTCAACGGGATCTGGCCACCGGCATAGGTGAGATGGCCACCACCGGTTCCCTTGCGGAAGACCATGCGCTTCATAACCGTCTCGGCCAACTTGTTCTCCTCGGACGTGCGGATGGAGATCATGATCTTGTCCTTCCACAGCCCGGTGCACATGGTCCAGGTCGTCTCGTCTTCTCGCAACAGGAGGTCGGCAACCTCAGCAATCATATCGGGATTGTCAATCTCGCCCAGCTCGGTAATGATGGCCGGCCCTTGCACGCGGGCATTGCGCAGCGCGTCGGCCAGCATCTGATAGTAGACCCTCGGCACCTTGCCCCTCTGAATGACGCTGAGCATGCGTTTGTTGGCGAAAGGGTACAGAAACTCAATCGCTTCGATGTCGGCTCGCGCCGCCTCGCGGCCCAGATCCTGGGTGTCGGAGCGAATGCCGTACAACAGGGCCGTGGCCAAAGGAATCTCGGGCGTGATGCCTGCCTCGATGAGATACTCCACGAAAATCGTGGAGGTTGAGCCGTAGCTGCTGCGGATGTCGGTAAAGGGAGCCGTACGTGTCATCCGACGAATCGGATGATGATCGATAACCACGTGGCACTGGACATCTTTGGGCAGCGAGTTGTTCCCGGTCCCCGGCTGGGTGTCCACCGTAGCAACCAGGTCAAACTTGCTGAAGTCGATCTCCTCGCAGGCGCGCAGGTTCAGGCCCAGATACTTGACCAGGGCTCGGTTCTCCCCCCGGCCGACCGTCCCGCCACAGGAGATGGAACATTGCAGGTTGGCCAGACTGTTGGCCAATTTCCGCAGGGCCACCGCCGCGGCAATGCAGTCCGGATCGGGATTATCCTGGATGATGATGAGCAAGTAAGCCTTGCCCGCAAACAATTCGGTCAACTTCTGAAGTTTCGAACCGGTCTTCTCGGCTGCTCTCATGCAACAAATCCACTACATTGCGGTTTCAGGATACAGCGCATGCCCCACACACGTCGAGACCCCGAACCTACCACAAAGAGGCATATTGTACACCCGCCAGGAGCCCGTGCAAACACCGATATTGCCCTATTTGCCCTTGCGAAACGGCCTCAGAAACCGCGTCAAACCCGTTTCACGCCAGTTCCGCTGGAGCGGAAAGACGCCTTTTTCCACGAAACCGACCTCCTCGATGGAGTAAAAGGCCCGTGGATTGAACGCTCTGATCAATTCGACGATGGCGCCGACCTCCCGGCGCGGGACGATGGTGAATATAATCTGGACGGGTCCCTCCGCTCCCTGGCCATCCACGCTGGTAACGCCGTAATCCCGCTCTCGGAGGCGACTCAGCAGCGAATCGGCGCCCTTCTGCGTAATGACTCGGATCAGAACGACGCCCAGGGAGAGTCGCTCGACAATCAGAATGCCAACGTAGTTGCCCGTGGCGAAGCCGCCGGCGTAGGCGAGGTAACAGACGGGATTCGACAGATTCTTCATGATCTGACCGATCGCGAGGATCCAGATGAGCACCTCGAAGAAACCGGTCAGCGGCGCCAGATATTTGAAGCCCCGGGAGACGAAGATCAGACGCACCGTCCCCAGCGTCACGTCGCAGATTCTTGCCAGGAAGATGAGGACGGGCAGAACGACCCAGGCATACAGATGAGATTCACTGAAAACGGTCGCAACCAGCGGCATCATGAGTAGAGAAATAGACCTTCTTCCTTTCCAGTACAGATCAGAGACGACTCATCCGAATCGAAGTCTCTGCGAACCCATCAGAATTCGGCCCCGGATATTACCCAGTCTACCAGAAGAAGTCAACTCACCCCCGCGAGAGGATCTTCGTGGCCATACTCACAGCCACTTCTTACGCCGGAAGTAGGCCAACATGCCAAGGGTGGTAACCAGCATCACGGCCCACACGGCCGCGTAGCCGTACCGCCATTTCAGTTCCGGCATGTTTTCGAAGTTCATCCCGTAGATACCCGCGACGAAGGTCAGCGGAATGAACAAGGTGGCAATGATCGTCAGAACCTTCATCACGGAATTCATGCGATTGCTGATGCTGGAGAGATAGGTATCCAGCATACCGGCAACCACATCGCGGAAGCTTTCAATGGTATCGATGATCTGGATCGTGTGATCGTAGACGTCCCGCATGTAGACCCCGGTCGACTCACTGATCAGATCCGATTCGCTCCGCTGAACGCCGCTGATCAGTTCGCGGAGCGGCCAGATCGAGCGGCGCAGAAAGATCATCTCACGCTTGAGCCGATAGATGGCCTGAAGCGTCTTCTCCTCCGGATCCGAAACCAGTTCGTCCTCCAGCACTTCGATCTTGTCGCCCACGTTCTCCAGAATCCCGAAGTAGCTGTCGACAATCGCGTCCAGCAAGGCATACGCCAGGTAGTCTGGCCCTTGTTTGCGAATACGCCCCTTGGCGTTCCGCAGCCGATCTCGAATGGAATCGAAGACGTCGCCCACACGCTCCTGGAAGGAAATGACGAAGTTGGTCCCCAGGATCAGACTGACCTGTTCAGCCTCAACTTTCTGCTGCTCCTCGTTGTAACTGAGCATTTTGAGCACGATGAAGACGTCCTTCTCGTAGTCCTCGAACTTCGGGCGCTGCCTCGTGCTGAGGATGTCCTCGAGAATGAGCGGATGGAAATCGAACGCGTTTCCCAGCTTCTCGACCACCTCGACGTCGTGCAGACCGTCGATGTTGACCCAGGTGACCGTGGGCGTGGCCTTGAACGGAAAGCACTCCTCGACGGAGCGAATCTGCTTCTCGTCGCAGTGCTGCTCGTCATAGTCGATCACCGTAATGCGGACCGCTTCGACCTTCTTCTCGCCCGTATAAACCAACGTTCCCGGGGGCAATCCGGCCTTCTTGCCCCGTGCGGGTTTCTTTTTGGCCGTCTTTGGCGCTTTGCCACTCATAGCCAGAGCTCCTTTCCCACGGCGTCGCCAAACGTCACGCCTTGCCATCCTTCTTTTTCCGCAGGACGTTCGTGGTCAGGAGCACCCCGGTCAGGAGTCCCAGGAGAAATGTCAGCATCAACAACAGCGCTCGCGACATCTGAAACTTCAAGAGGAGGATGCGCGTCTCAACCGTCTGCGTGTTCTGGAGAAAAATGATGACGGCCAGAACCACAACGACAATCAAGAGAATCAGTTTGAACTTGCTCTTCTTGTCAATCTTCATTGACGATCTCCTGTCTCAGCAGTGACCGGCATCGGCGGTACGCTCGGGCGATTGTTCATGACGTGTGTACCGACGAGGTCTCGGCATCTCGCAGCGGATTCAATTCGGCACGAAGTCTGGGCAGTGCCTGTGGGTAGTTCGTGCGGACAAACTCGACCAGCTTTTCTCGCACGTGGCAGCGGAGATTCCAGGCCAACGATGCATCCTCGGCGCTCATCAGAGCCCGCAGCTCGACGGCGCGTTCGGAGGTGTTGGTGACCTGGAGGACACAGACCTTGCGATCCCACCACTCGGAGCCCTCCAGAATGCGCTGCAACTCCGCCCGGATCGCGTCGATCGGCACCGTGTGATCCACATAGAGGAACACCGTGCCCAGGATATCGGCCGAGACGCGCGTCCAATTCTGGAATGGACTTTCAATGAAATACGTAATGGGAACGATGAGCCGGCGCAGATCCCAAATCCGGACCACCACGTACGTCAGCGTGATCTCCTCGATGCGACCCCATTCACCCTCGACGATGACCACGTCATCCAGGCGAATCGGCTGGGTAAAGGCGATCTGAAGGCCCGCGATGAACGTGCCGATGGTCTTCTGGGCGGCCAGACCGACGACGATACCGATGATGCCCGCCGAAGCCAGGATGGCCGTCCCGAGTTGCCTGATCCTCGGGAACGTCATCAGGATGGAGGCCGAGGCGATGACGACAATGACAATGATGATGATGCGCCGCAACACCCTGAGTTGGGTATGGATCTTGCGGGCCCGCAGGTTGTCTTTGACGTCGACCTTGAAATGAAGAACGATAACATCGCTGAGCAAAAACGTCAGCCGGATGAGCAGCCAGGACACGAGAGCGATCAGGACCATGCCGAAGCCCGTCTTGGTGGAGGTCTCCAGGCTGGCCGGCAATCCTAACGGATCCAGGCTCAAACGCACGGCCACTACGACCATGATCCAGCGTGCCGGAAGGCGAAAATGCTTGACGATCAATTCGTCGGCCGCCGAGGGGGTTCGTTTGGCGAAGCCGGCCAAAAAACGGAAGATCACATAGTGACACACCCAGGCAAGGCCCGCAACAACAACGATGCCTCCCAGGAGTATGGCCCAATCCTGCCAGGCGCCTGCATTCAAGATGTCCGACATACCGCTGCCCTCCCTGACAAGATGATTCCGTGCCGCGTGTATCGTCGTTGCGACCCCGATTCCCGTCGAGGCTACGTGTCCGTTCCCATGCTACAAAGGCACCGAGGACTTGCAAGAGGAATCTCATCGGGCGGCCCGGCTCGGTCGATCCGTGACAGACCCACCGAATCTTGCTGGCACTGGCCCGGGGGTCGCCGTAGAATACCATTCTGGTCTACGAGAGTGTTGCTGAACATGGGATGAAAAGGGATGTTCTCCATGCGCATGTCGTTTCTGGTGACGACGATCATCTGCCTGGCCTCGCTGGCGGTCACGGCGAACGATTCCCAGAGTCAGCCGTCACCGACAATTGTCGGCGACGAGCAACTGCAAGCGTTGCGTGCGTCTCTGGAAGGACAATGGTCCTGTGAAATCGGGCCCGCGCGGCGTTGGCTCGAATTCCACAACGACGGGCGATTCAAAATCGGCACCAAGGCCGGAACCTACCGCGTTGAAGGCAATACGCTCGAGCTCCAAACCGACGAAAGTCGCGTGGTCTATCAACTCGCGCTCAGCGGCAAGGAATTGACCCTCTCCGGCGGAGACCTGGCCGAGCGTCTGAAGTTCACCAGGGTCCCCCGGTTCGGTGAGTCAGGCCAGTGGCGAACCCACTGGTCGCTCTCATCCGTCAAGCCGAAGGTGCGTCGCATCGCCGTGATTCTGATGATCGTCGCCGTCAGCCTGGTAGCGGTCCGACTGGTACGAGCCGTACTGCAGGTGATCGTTTGGTCGGAATGGGGCCCACTGAAGCTCGTCTACCGCAGCCATAAGAAGCGCACGATGACCATCCACTCCCTGGTGCTCAACATCTCGAAGTACGTCATCTATCTGCTGGCCATCGGTTTCATTCTGACGGAATTGGGGGTCAACTACACGATGTACTTCGCGTCGCTGTCGGTGGTGGGTCTGGCGATCGGCTTCGGTTCACAGGGGCTGGTGCAGGACATGGTGACGGGGTTCTTCATTGTCTTTGAAGAGCAATTCAATGTAGGTGACATGGTAGAGATCCCGCCGCATACGGGAATCGTCGAAGAGCTGGGCCTGCGCATGACCCGATTGCGGAACTACCTGGGTCAGCGCGTGACGATCCCCAATCGCAACATCGCGGTGGTGGGCAACTACGTCCGCGGCGCCCAACAGGTGTATCTCGACGTGGCCGTGGCCCCTGAAGTCGACGCCGAGAAGGCGGCCGAAGCGCTGGAGCGAATCACCCGCGAGATTGCCGGGCAGTTTCCGGACATCGTTCTTACAGGCCCCAGGAACCTGGGCGAACTGTCGCTGGCCACGGGCGAGCGTTTCCTGCGACTCCATCTGGCGATCTGGCCGCAACAGCAGTGGGTTATCGATCAGGAAATGGCACCGCGCATCCGCGCCGCCATGAAATCGGCAGGCATTGAGATTCCGGGAGACAGAATCATCATCTCTTTCCATCAACGGGAGAGTCGTCCCGTCAAGCGTCGCGGTCGAGACGCGGACACAATCTGAACCGGCCCCCCTGGGCCGTGGGAGGCGCCGCTCTAGAGATCGGCGTTGGGATCGGCAACCGGCGGTTCATCTTCGAGAGGTACATCCGCCAGATCGGGGGCTTCGGCCACGCTCTTCTGCAATTCTTCAATCAGGGCCGCCTGGTCGGCTACCAGGGCCTTCAGGTCGTCAATTTCCTTCTGCAACGTGGCCGTCGTGCTCGTCTGGCCCTCGGCGCGGGTGCTCAAATGCGTGATCACCTGCTTGGCCTCTTCGGCCAGGACGCGAGCCTCATCGCGTTCCGGGATCAATTGATCGACCTGCTTCTGAAGCTCGTCCCGGGTCTCCCGCACGACATTGAGTTCTTCTTTCAGATCCGTGATCTGCTGCTGGGCCTGGGCGAGACTGAATTCGAGCGTGCTGACCCTCTTCTTGGCTTCACGTGCCTCTTGCTTGGCCTCCTCCACATCCCCGTCGGCGCAGCCGGACAGAGCCACCAGCCCCAATATCAGCATCAAAAACGCACTAGTCCTTGCTACGGTCCTCTTCATTGTCACTCTCCCGCAGGAATCAGGCCAAGACCGCGGCCCCATGGGCCGCCCGGCGGCATATCACCGATATACCGTGCTCTGACTCTGTTATCGTCCACGGAGGGGGTCCCGCTGTAGCCGGTAACCCCCTGCAACGCAAAAAAGTCGCCGTCGAGATCAAGTGCCGAATCGGTAGCTCAGCAACTGATAGATGAGCTTGGCCGCCAGGAAGTCAGAGGCCCAATGGCCGGCGACCGGGCAAAGCTCGACCACATCGAAGCCCACCACTGTACGCTCACAGCACACGCGTCTGAGCAGACGCATGACCTCATACCACAGAAGCCCACCGGGCTCGGGCGTTCCGGTGGCCGGCACCACCGCCGGATCGAAGACATCCAGATCGATGGTCACGTAGACGTTCTCGGTGAGCCGATCAATCACGCGACCGACCCACTCCGTTCGGCCCGCGATGTCCTTGGCGAAGAAGATGCGGTCTTCATCAACGGAGGGTTTCTCCGAGATATCCATGCTCCGGATGCCCACCTGAACGATGGGGCAGGATTCCCTGATCCGGGCCATCACGCAGGCATGGTTGAGCCGGGAGCCTTCGTATTCCTCTCTCAGGTCGGAGTGGGCGTCGAGCTGAAGCACCGTGACGTCGGGGAAATGAGCCGCGTGGGCCCGGGCCGCACCGATGCTGACCGAATGCTCCCCGCCGATGACCACGGCGAACTTCTCACGGGCCAAATGCTGCGAAACGCGCTGTTCGACGGCCGCGACCATGTCCTCGGGCGAGGGACCTGCATCGATCGCCGCATCGGTGAAGATGCCCTGGCGAAAGACTTCGGAATCCGTTTCGATATCGTAGAATTCGAGATTGGCGGAAGCCTCGACAATCGCGCGCGGCCCCCGATCCGCTCCTTTGACCCAGGTACTCGTGCCATCATAAGGGACGGGAATCAGCGCGATCCGCGCGTCCTCGGCACTGGCATACTCGGGTGGCAACGCCCCGAAGTTCGCGATCTCTGTCATGGGTCAACTGAACAGGAACATGGCAATGGCCACGGTGGTCGTCCACAACTCGCGCTGTCCCCGAGCCGCCTGCGTGACGTTGGAGGCACGGATGATCAGGCCGCTGGATTTGTAGACCTCCTCCTTCTCCGACCAGGCCTTGTCGGGATCGACTTCCAACCCCAGCGTGGTCCCCAGCATGCCGGCCGCCAGGTCTTCCGCCAGATCCGCCGCCTCGGTCTGATTCATGCCGTGGCCATGCACTTCGCTGAGATAGCCCCATTTCCGGGCGTCCTTGGGAAGGGCGATCCCCACCGACGAGGCCACGAGACGGCCGTGTTCGTTCGTGTCTGCCCGCGCCATGACGCAGAAGCAGATCTCCCCCGGCGTCAACTCGGCCAGCCCCTTTTCACGACTGATGATCTTGCACTTGGGGGGCAGAATGGATGAAACCTGCACCAGATTCTGCTGAGCTACACCGGCCTTGCGCAAAGCCTCCTCGAAGGACTTGAGTTGGTACTTGTGCCGTCCGACCCCTTTGGTCAGAAAAACCCGCTTGGGGACCATGCTTTGCATCTTCACCTCCATTTCTACCTGAGGACATTAGTCAGTGGGTACCCGCGCAACGTTCGATCAGGCTGCGAATTATAGAGAGCCGAATGGTCCTGGCAATGAAAATATTCAAAAGGCCAGATATGCACCGGCCTTTTTGAGCCGGACCCCAGGTCGGCCAAGATCGTCCAAACGGCGCAACCGTTGGGTCCGCCGCCGTTCAATGATTCGATTGACCGTAATCGGGCCCAATCCCGGAACCCGGAGCAAGTCGAATCGAGTGGCCCGATTCACATCCAAAGGAAAGAACTCGGGATGATTTTGGGCCCAAACCTCCTTGGGATCGGCATCCAAGGACAAACGGCCCTGGGCATCGAATATGATGTCGGCATCCTTGAAGCCGTACCTGCGCATCAGGAAATCCACCTGGTAGAGACGATGCTCGCGTGTGAAGGCCGCGGCCGGATCGGGAGCCTCGCGCTGCTCGGCCCCCAACGAGGGATCGCCGTAACCTCTCTGGTAGGCGCTGAAGTAGACGCGCTGCAGCTTGAGCCTGTCGTAGAGACCTCCCATGTACTTGACGATGTCCGCATCGGCCTCACCGGCGGCTCCCACGATGAACTGCGTCGTCTGTTTGACCCGGGCAAATCGGGTCCCTTTGCCGGTCAGGCGACTGATCAACTTGATCGGCTCGATGATATCACGGATGTACTCTTTACGGCTCGAAAGCCGAGCCAGATTCGCAGCACCGGGCGTCTCGATGTTCAACGACACAGCACTGGCCAGCGAGACCGCCTCTTCGATGGCCGCATCGCTGGCTCCGGGAATCACTTTCAAATGAATGTAGCCCCGAAAGCGATGCTTGCGGCGCAGCAGGCGGGCGGTGGCGGTAAGCCGGTCCATGGTCGCATCGGGCGACCCGATGACGCCGGAACTGAGGAACAGGCCGAAGACCTTCTTCTGCCGATAGTAATCGAGGAACACCCGAGCCGTCTCTTCGGGCCCCAGGCTGCACCGACGAACATCCTGTTGCTCGCGCAGCGGACAGTACTTGCAGTCATTGCGGCAGACGTTGGAAGCCAGCGTCTTCAGCAAGACACTCTTGCCTCCGTTGGGCAGCGTCACCGGGTAGATCCACCGACCGTCCTGGCCGCGACGGCGTCCTTCATCCTGGCTCGTCCCGCACGCACACGCCAGATCGTACTGCGCATCAGCGCTGAGGATTTCCAGCTTCCGCTGTGTGTCCGGCTTGGAAATGACTGCGACCATATTCACCCTGCTTGTGCGTCCCTGCCCGACCGGGCGACCACCAAAACCGCGACGGGGATCAATACCCTATCGGCATTTTACCGGGAAGTTGAACAAGCGAAAAGGCCAAAAACCATGGCGATCAGGACGAGACAGTACATCAGTCGTCTCTCACAATGATAGAAGGCCGCCTTCTCAAGGACACACGATCCCATGGCAACTGGCGCTGCGAAGGGGGCACCCCGCGGCAGAACGAGATTCTCCTTGAGCTTGTCCTTTCCGTGAGCTATATCGTTGGAATTAGAGTGGCCCGATTTGGAAAGGAAGGTGTACCTCATGGCTGAAGTACGGTTCGACATACCGGCCAGAGCGGTGCCATGCGCCAGAGCAATCGCGGGAGCAATTGTGATAGTTGTCTTGCTCTGCAACTGCGCGCTCGCCAGGGTTTCGTGGGTCCAGAGAAGCACTACCACGGCAGACCTGCCCATCCCCAACGAGGGCCAGCAGCAAACCTGCTGCGTCGTCGGAGATATCGACGGCGACGGGGTCGACGACTTCGTGGTGGGTGAACGAACCAAGACGCCATCGGTCGTTTGGTACAAGTACAGTGGCAAAGGCTGGAGCCGATACGTGATCGACGATACACCGCTCAGGCCCGAGGCAGGTGGTGCGGTCTACGATATCGACCGAGATGGCGACCTGGACCTCGTGCTCGGCCAAGACGCCAGCGGTAACCAGATCTGGTGGTGGGAGAATCCATCCCCGGATTTCAGCAAGCCCTGGACACGTCGCGACATCAAGAACACCGGCGCCGCCAAGCACCACGACCAGACCTTCGGCAGCTTCGATTACGACGACAGGATCGAATTCGTCACATGGAACCAAGGCGCCAAGCAGCTTCTCCTCTACGACACGCCCCGCCATCCCGAGGATTTCGGTCCCTGGAAGCCAATCTCGATCTACCAGTGGTCCACCGGCCGCGAGCGTGAAGGATTCCCGTCGATCCCCGTCGACATCGATCTGGACGGCCACCTCGATATCGTCGGCGGTGGGCGATGGTTCAAGTATTGGGAGTCCGGGAAGTTCCAAGATCACCCGATCGATGAGGAGATGACGTTCACCCAATGCGCCGCAGGGCAGCTCGTCAAAGGCGGCCGGCCGGAAGTGGTCTTTTCTCCAGGGGACATGGATGGCGACGCCAAATGGTATCAGTGGGACGGCGCCCAATGGAAGGCACACACACTGCGTCACGTAAGACACGGCCACACCTGCGAAATCCGCGACGTGGACCGAGACGGCAACCTGGACATTATGATCGGCGAAATGGGCGAGCCCGGCGCCGGTGACGACGCGCACATCTACCTCTGGTACGGTGACGGCCAGGGGCATTTCGAGGAGACAATCGCCTGGCACGGCCAAGGCATCCATGAAGGTCTGTTGGGAGATTTTGACGGCGACGGCGATCTGGACATCTTGCTCAAACCCTATCACCACAACAGCCCTCGTCTCGACATCCTGCTGAACACGGGGTCCCGCACAACGGCGGCACCGAAAGCCCCTAATGGCCCATAGCAGAAGGATCTGGGAAAGGACGTGCCCATGTACAGGCGGAAGATCGGTCCATTGGCATGCTTTGGCGTAATGGCGTCTCTCGCCTTGCTGGGCGTGAGCCAGGCAGCGGGTTGGAGCTTCACAGAGACCATCGTGGACGAGAAGCCTCCGCAGCCCGACCGCGTCGCCGACATCCAAATCGTGGACGTCGACGATGACGGCCATCCGGATCTTTGGTGCGGCGGGACGAAGATTGCCGCCGATCAGCAGCTATCCACGTGGTACACGCATGAGAACGGCACCTGGCGCCGGCATACGCCCTTCCCGGGCCCTTCCCAGGGCGGCAATTGGGGCGACGTCGATGGCGATGGGGACCTGGATCTGATTACCGGCCAGGACCGCAATTCAGCGCGGACGGGCAACCACGCCCTGGTATGGATGGAGAACCCACTGCGCGACGGTGGCGACCCCGCCAGCGACATCTGGGCCGTCCACACGATTCACAACGATCCGGCCGATCCGGCCGAACTGCACACGGACTACATCGACGCCCAGGGAAACCGCGTGCGAAACCTCGACCTGGACGGCGACGGCCGACTCGATCTGGTCATCGCCGCGTTCAAGCAGACGCTCTGGTACCTGCCCGGCCCGCCCGATCCCAAGGCGGGCCCGTGGCGATTCTACAAGATCGCCGAGAGCCGATACAACCAGGGCGGCGCCTGCATTGCCGACCTTGACGGGGACAACGATCTGGACATCGCGTGGGGACGCTGCTGGTACGAGAACCCGGGACGCCCTGCCGTCATTCCCTGGGAGCAACACCTGATCGCTCCCGGCTGGCCCGATGAATCCCAGGTCGCCATCGGTGACCTGGACCAGGACGGCTGGATGGACGTCGTGCTGGCCGCCCACGCCACCGGGCATGGGCTCACCTGGTACCGCAATCCGGCACGCGACCCCAGGCAGCAATGGCTGAGGTTCCGCGTCCTCTCGGGTTGGCGAGGGCTGCACTCCTGTCAGGTGGCCGATTTCGATGGCGATGGCGATCTGGACATCTTCACGGCCCAAACGTCCAGGCAGCCGGAGAAGCGTGTAGCAATCATCGAGAACCAGGGCAGCCACGGAAGGAAATGGCAGGTGCACGTCCTTTCGACCGTGGGCTCACACCATGCCAAGGTCGGCGACCTTGACAACGACGGCGACATCGACATCGCCGGGGTGAACGACGAGGTCGACATAAGACCGAGGGTCTGGGTCAACCCGCTCAACGGAGCCGAACCTTCGCCCGAACCGTAGGCGCAACGTAGACTCGCGCTTAGAACTTACTCGGATCCAGCACCACGTGCTTGATGCTCTGGCGCCAATACGTGTAGGTGGTATGGACCAAACCATCGTCGCTCTGAATGACGGCCGGATAGGAGTATTCGCCCGGCTGATCCTCCAGCGTCAGGACCACCTCCCAATGCTTACCATCCCTGGAAACCGCGACATTCAACGGAGAACGTCCCTTCGGTGTGTTGTTGAACACCAGCAACTGGCGACCGTCCTTCAGCGTGACCGCGTCGATGCCCGAATTCGGGTTGGGCAGCGTCGTCGCCTCGAAGGGGCTCCACGTCTTGCCGGCGTCATTCGACCAACTCTGGGCAATGAATCCCTTCCGTCGGGTACGGCAGAGCATCTGCAGCCGACCATTCGGATAGGTCAGGATGGTGGGCTGGATGACGCCGATATCTTTGCCATCATTTAACGGCCCGATGACCTCCCATTCCTCCAGATCCCGCGTTACCTCCACGTGGGTCTGCCAGCCCTGATGTTCGCTGCTGGAAGGGCACAGAATGCGACCGTCAGCCAGTTGGACGGGTTTGTTCTTGATCGGCCCCATCACTTCGGGAGGCAGACGGCGCTGCGCCGCCCACGTCTGGCCCGAATCATGCGAGACCGTCCATTCTCCCCACCAGCCGCGCGGGGTGGGCCCGACTTTGAAGAACAGCACCAAAGGCCCTTCCCGGGGTTGAAACAGCACGGGATTCCAGCAGGGATAGCGCATCTGGACCGACATCACGCCGTCGGCCACCTCCACAGGCCTCGACCATCGGCCCTCCTCAAGGCGCGCCACCCAGATGCCAACGTCATCTTCCCCCTCGTCGGCACCGGCAAACCACGCCGCGACAATCTGCCCATCCCGGGCCTGCTCGATCGTCGAAGCGTGACAACCCGGTGTCGGCCGATTCTCCAGAGGGAAGATCAGTCCCCCGCTGACCCATCCAGCCTGCGCTGACATCTCGCTACTCCTGACCAGGCCCGGTTGCAAAACCATGCAAGCGACCGCGAACAAAACCGCCCATCGTTCTCGCGTCATTGTAGCCTCCTTGTAGGTCCATCGCACGTTGTAGTGGGTTGGCCACTGGTGGAATTGTCTCTGATGACATCGGCGGCCGATCCCAGCAATCATGGCCCCTATCCTACCCGCCGGGCACCCGCACGTAAAGCAGACGCACATCGCCTCTGCCACCCGATAGCCGTGCGGCGGTTGGGAAGATGAGGTGGAGTTAGCGGATGAAGGTCGGCTCTGCCACTAGCCGAAGGGGACCAGGACCAGTCTCACCTTTCGATTATCCCGCTCAACAACCACGGGTATCTCCGGCATTTCCCGGCCGTACTGGCGGTACTTCCTTGTGATCTGGAGGAGCTTCTGCTTGGGATACTTCGTGTGCAGCGACTGGCCGGCAACGTGGGTGACTCGGTCACCCTCACGCAACCCCATGACGTCTTGGGTCAAGCGCAACCCCGTAACCCGGCCATCCTCCACGTCTTTGACGAGAGGAAGCGCCCTGGCCAAATGCTTGATCTGATTCGCGTGAATGGGCACACGTCGCCCGAATCGCGACGCCACAGTGACCTGGGCGGGCGCCGGCTCGGGAGCCGGCCTCTGGTATCTCGGGACCCTGAGGCGATCCGAGGGGACGCCGGGCTGGATCTTCGCAATGCGGGTTCCCTCGGGGGACTCGAAGAAGATCTCAGAGGGTCGTATCTCGGTAATGACCATATCCCCGATCCGGTCACCGACCCGACACGGCACGTGCCTGCCATGATCCTTGACGATCACGACAGAAGACAGCGCATCGCTGGTCTTGACGATGCCAATAACCTCGATACCCTCCGGCACGGTGATTGGAGTGACAGCAGGCGTGCGCGTGTTCTGCCCTGCTCTGCTCGCCTGTCTGCTGGAGCTGAACATGTTGCGCTCGGCAATGATGAGGTACTCATCGAAAGCCGGTACCTCCTCTTCCTCCTGGCCCAACCCCTGCCCCACGAGAGACACGGCCAACAGTGCCAAGCCAACGATGACCATTCCCCTGAAATTGACCCCGGAGCAGGTGCAGGCGCGCACCGATTCCGATCTGTCTGGCGTGATTTGCCCAGTGGTAGCCACACCATATCTGGCCCGGCCTCTGTGTACCCCGGTGATCCCTTGCCGATCTGTCGCCTTCTCCTTGCGCATGTACACCCCATAGCCGCTGCGAGGTAGTTGAAGACTCCGTTCGACATGCCTCACTCCATTGTCTGGGTAACTGACGCCGTTGTCGCGTCTGGTTAACCACCCTTATTTGGTGCCATCGGGGCGACTTTTCGTAACGCGATTTATGGGAAATACGCGAAGTTATTTTCGGACGTCACAGGAGGCCCTTGTCACCAATCTCCGGCCTCTCCCCGGCCATGAATGCCGCCCTGGAGCCCGGAATAGATCTTAAGCACCTCTTTGATAGCGACTTACGACAGAAACCCGGAATCAGGAGCCCCCCCTGCCTCATGGGCAAGCCTTCCAGATGGCTTGTGTTGGAATACGCATTCCAGTATCCTGGTATTGAAGATAGAAACGGTTTTCTTGCAGGCAAATCCCCGTGATGGATGGCAAAAGACAACATTCAATTCGCACGCAGACCGTCCCGGTGACGGACAGCGATGTCAACGTCTCCGGATACATCTTTGACATCAAGAAATATGCGATCCACGATGGCCCAGGGATCAGGACCACCGTCTTCCTCAAAGGCTGTCCACTCCAGTGCCGCTGGTGCCACAATCCTGAGAGCTGGAAAACGAGCCCGGAACCGGGTTTCCGACGGAGCCGGTGCGTGCGCTGCGGTCGTTGCGAAACGGTCTGCCAGAGTCAGGCCATCACGTTCCCCGATGGATACCCCGTGACGGATGCCCGGAAGTGTGTCCTCTGTGGCCGGTGCGTGACGGAATGTCTGGCCGAGGCCCGGGAGATCATCGGACGCCAGGTAACCGTTGCCGAGGTGATGGCCGAGATCCGCAAGGACGTGATTTTTTACGACGAATCGGGGGGCGGAGCCACATTTTCCGGCGGAGAACCCCTGATGCAGCCGGACTTTCTGCTGGCCCTGCTGAACCGATGCCGGGCCGAGGGCATACATACAGCAGTCGACACGACCTGCCATGCCCAGGGCCGGCTCATGCAGCGCGTCGCGGCAGCAGCCGATCTCCTGCTCTGCGACATCAAGCATATGGATTCGACCACGCATGAGCGGTACACGGGTGTGCCCAATAATTTGATCCTGGCTAACATCCGGGCGCTGGCTGAGATCGACAAGCAGATGATCGTTCGGATCCCCGTGGTCCCAGGATTCAACGACGATGACACGAACATCGCCGACACGGCCCGCTTCGTGCAGTCATTGCAGGCCGTTCGCAGGATTGATATCCTGCCCTATAACCGGGGCGGCCTGGAGAAATCGGTGCGGCTGACCAGCCAGGCCGACCTGATGGAGGCCAAGGCACCGGATGATGAGAAGATGGCCCATATCGCCCGCACCCTGCGCGGCTATGGGTTTGACGTCAAGATAGGTGGATAGAGTGGATAAACATATGAACGAACGCGTCCGAAGACTGCGACAGCAAAGCGTGGAGACCTCTCCCTATATTTCCGCCGAACGGGCGGAGCTGATCACGCAATTCTACCAGAGTGATGTGCCCTTGCGCGAGTCCGTTCCCGTCACGCGGGCCCTGGCCTTCAAGCACATCATGGAGAACAAGGCGATCTGCATCAATGCGGGTGAGCTGATCGTCGGCGAGCGCGGTCCGGCCCCCAAGGCCACGCCGACCTATCCCGAACTGTGCTGTCACAACCTGGAGGATTTTCGCATTCTCAGCACGCGCGACAAGACGCGGTTCGAGGTCAGCGGCGAGGTCAAGGCAATCTACGCCGAGAAGATCATCCCCTTCTGGTCGGGCAAGACCATGCGTGAGAAGCTTTTCGCCGCGATGGAACCGGCCTGGCACCAGGCCTTCGACGCGGGCGTTTTCACCGAATTCATGGAGCAACGCGCGTTCGGCCATGCCATTCTCGACGACAAGATCTATCACAAGGGCATGTCGGATTTCAAACAAGACATCGCCGCCAATCGGGCCCAGTTGGATTATCTCAGCGATCCGCGCGCCTACGACAAGGAGCAGGAATACCGCGCGATGGAGATCTGCGCCGACGCCGTGATAACATTCGCACAGCGTTACGCCGAGAAGGCACGGGAGTTGGCTCAGGGCCAGACCGATCCGGCCCGCCGGCGCGAACTGGAGCAGATTGCCGAGGTGTGCACGCATGTCCCCGCCCACGCACCGCGCAATTTCTGGGAAGCCTTGCAGGCCTACTGGTTCGTCCATCTTTCGGTGATCACCGAATTGAACACCTGGGACTCGTTCAATCCGGGACGTCTCGACCAGCACCTCCATCCTTTCTACCAGCGTGGCATCGAGGATGGGACGTTGACGCCGGAAAATGCCAAGGAATTGCTGCAATGCTTCTGGGTCAAATTCAACAATCAGCCCGCTCCCCCGAAGGTGGGCATCACCGAGGAACAGAGCGGTACGTACACCGACTTCGCCTTGATCAACGTGGGTGGACTGACGCCCGAGGGTGGCGACGGCGTCAACGACATCTCCTATCTGATACTTGACGTCGTCGAAGAGATGCGGCTGACGCAGCCCAGTGCGTGCATCCAACTCAGCAAGCGCAACCCGAATCGATTCCTCAAACGCGCGTGCGAAGTCATCCGAACCGGCTTCGGCCAGCCTTCCGTCTTCAACACGGACGTCATCATCAAGGAGATGCTTCACGACGGCAAGACCATGCAGGACGCCCGTTGCGGCGGGCCCAGTGGCTGCGTAACGATCAGCGCCTTCGGCAAAGAGAGTTGCACGCTCACCGGGTATATCAACTGGCCCAAGATCTTCGAACTGGCCTGCCACAACGGACGCGACCCGCGTACGAACGAACAGATCGGCCCCCAAACGGGTGACCCACGACAATTCACCTCCTATGACCAACTGACGGACGCCTACCGGGCCCAACTGGCGCACTTCCTCGACCTGAAGATCAAAGGCAATAATGTCATCGAGCGGTTGTATGCCAATTACCTGCCCGCGCCGTTCATGTCAGTCGTCATGAGTGACTGCATCGCGCGCGGCCTGGACTACCACGCCGGCGGCGCCCGGTACAACCCGACCTACATTCAAGGGGTGGGCATCGGCACCTTGACCGATTCGCTGGCGGCGGTGAAGTGTCACGTCTTCGAGCAGCAGGATGTCAGCATGGATGAACTGCTGACCGCCACGCAGGCCAACTTCGCAGGCTGCGAGCAACTGCACCATACGCTGCGCAACCACAGCCCGAAGTACGGCAACGACGACGACTACGCCGACGCGATTACCGAGGACGTTTTCAACACATACTACGATCTCCTCAACGGACGCCCCAACACCAAGGGCGGTCGCTATCGCGTCAATCTGCTGCCCACCACCGTGCACATCTATTTCGGCAACGTCACCGGCGCTCTGCCCTGCGGACGCCAGGCGGGTGAGCCCGTCTCGGACGGCATCTCGCCCAGCCAGGGGGCCGACACCCAAGGCCCGACCGCGATCATCAAATCGGCGGCCCGCATCGATCACGCCCGCACGGGTGGAACGCTGCTAAACATGAAATTCAATCCGCAGGTCCTGGCGGGCGACGACGGCATCGAGAAGCTCGCCCACTTGATCCGGGCCTACTTCAAACTCGACGGCCACCATGTCCAGTTCAACGTGATCAAGGCCGAAACGCTCCGCGAAGCTCAGCAGCATCCCGAGCAGAACCGCGACCTGATCGTCCGCGTCGCCGGCTACAGCGACTACTTCGTGGACCTCGGCCCGGAACTCCAGAACGAGATCATCGCCCGCACCGAACAGCAGGCGTTCTGACGCGAGAGTGGAGTCTCTCAGCGATATGCGGCACGGGACCCTATGTGGTTGAACCGCCTCAGCAAGGGCTGCATGTACACTGTGCGGCCTGTGAGATAACCGTTGACAGTTCAGGCGGGGTCTGCTAACACTCACACTACCATGGTGGCCATCACAGAACAGAATCGAGAGGCACTGGTACAGTTGTGCCGACAATATCGGGTGCAGACGCTCTACTTATTCGGATCGGCCACATCGGGCCAATTCGACGTTGGTCGCAGCGACCTTGATTTCCTGGTCCGTTTCGTAGATCGCGAGCCGAGTGGAGAATACACAGACCGATATCTCGGGTTCGCCGAGGATCTTGAGCGGCTCTTCTGTCGTCGCGTAGACCTGGTGACAGAGCAGTCCATTCGGAATCCGTATCTGCGGCGGGAAATCGAATCGACACGACAACTCGTATATGAACAACCGCACACGGAAACTGCTGTTTGATGTCCTTGAATCCGGGCGCAGTATTCGCGACTGGTGCCGAAATCGCACCTTCGCCGAATATGAAGCCAATCGCCAGTTGCGCCGCGCCGTCGAGCGGGAATTCGAGATCATCGGCGAGGCCCTCAACCATCTCTCGCGAGATGATTCCGCTACTGCCGCCCAAATTGATGGACTGCCCCGAATTGTCGGATTCCGCAACCGTATCATCCACGGCTACGACACTATCGATGATGCCACCGTCTGGGGCGTCGTCGACAGTCACCTGGCGCCCTTACTCACCGAGGTCGAGGCACTTCTTCAGGACCCGGACGCCGACTCACGGTAGACTGTCTGTACCCAGGAGACTTCACTAGGAGATCCGCAATGAGAACGGTACCATTTCTGTCCGGAGCATTTGTCGTGGCGTTGGCTTTGTCCGGGTGCCGGACGGGCTCGCAGGAGCAGGAGTTGGCCGGCTTCATTGAGAGCCATGTGGCGCAGGTGGCGCCGTTGTGGAAACAGACGAATCTGACCTATTGGGACGCCACCACAACGGGCACATCCGAGGCGTGGGAGACGCTCGAAACGCTGCAACTGAAGACCAGCCAGATCTACAGCAATCGCGCAGACTTCGCCCGCCTCAAGGCCTTCAAAGAGTCCGGCTCCATTGACGATCCACGTCTGGTACGTCAGCTCGACAAGCTCTATTACGCCTACCTGCGGAACCAGATCGAGCCCGACCTGCTGGCGCGACTTGTGACGCTGGATACGGAAGTCCAGGAGACCTACAACAGCTACCGGGGCACCGTCGACGGGCAAGCCGTCACGATGAGCGACATCTACACGATCATGACCACCGAGGAAGACGTCGCCAAACGCGAGGCGGCCTCGCGCGCGAGCAAGGAGGTGGGCAACGTCATCATCGAAGATCTCCTGCGCCTGGTAAAGCTCCGCAACCAGGCGGCCCGGCAACTCGGCTTCGACAACTACCACACGATGATGATCGTCACGGGCGAGCAGGACGTGGCCGAACTGGATCGGATTTTTGCGGAACTGGACGCGTTGACCCGCGACCCCTTCGCCCAACTCAAGAAGGAACTCGATACGATCCTGGCCCAGGGCTACGGGATTCGCCCGCAGGCCCTGATGCCCTGGCACTATCACGACCCGTTCTTTCAGCGTACGCCGCTGGTTTATGAACTGGACCTGGATCAGTACTACCAAGGGCGTGACATCGCAGACCTGGCCAAGCGTTATTATGCCGGCGTGGCTCTGCCCGTCGACGACATCCTGGCCCGCAGCGATCTTTACGACCGCGAAGGGAAATATCCCCACGCCTACGGCTTCGATGCCGACCGCGAAGGCGACGCCCGCGTCCTCTGCAACCTCCAGGACACCGAACGCTGGATGGAGACGCTCTTGCACGAATTGGGCCACGCCCTCTACAGCAAGTACCACGACCGCGAGGAGCCCTGGCTGCTGCGCGAGCCGGCACACAGCTTCACCACCGAGGCTTTCGCCATGTTCTTCGGCCGGCTCAGTCGCAACGCCTTCTGGATGCAGCAGATGCTGGATCTGTCCGACGAAGAGACCGCGCAGGTCAGAACCGTCAGCGACCGCTATCTGCGGTTCGGACAGGTCCTGTTCGCCCGCTGGGCGATGGTCATGTACCATTTCGAAAAGGCCCTCTACGCCGATCCCGATCAGGACTTGAATACGCTCTGGTGGGATCTGGTCGAGAAGTATCAGTTCCTCAAGCGCCCACCGGGACCGGCCGATGCCGGCTGGGCCTCGAAGCTGCATTTCACGACGGCCCCGTGTTACTATCACAACTATATGATGGGCGAACTGCTCGCCTCCCAGTGGCATCATCATCTCGTCCGCAACGTATTGAAGCTTGATTCGGACGAGGGTCTCAGCTATGTTGGCGACCAACGTGTGGGCAGGTACTTTCGTGACAACGTGCTCGGTCCGGGGGCCCGCTATTCGTGGAACGAGATGATCGTGCGAGCCACGGACGAGCCGCTGACGCCCAAGTACTTCGTCGAGCAGTTCATCAACTAACCGCGACGCCCGGCAGGGATAGCGCCTTCAGGCCCACAGCCGGCGTCACAGCGCAAAGCAGGTACTATGATCTACCTAGTCTCGATTCTCATTTATCTGTTCCTCTTGGCCGGTATCGGCGTCTACAAATCGCGCCAGGTCAAGACCGAAGCGGACTTCGCCGTCGCTGGGCGGTCGCTGTCACCCTGGGTGATGGTCTGTACGATGCTGGCCGTCTGGATCGGCACCGGCTCGATCGTCGGCAATGCCGGCCAGGCCTTCCGTGACGGTATGGCGGCCCTGGTGTTGCCCTGCGGGACCTTCATCGGCATGATTCTGCTGTCGCTGATCGCCCACAAGGCCCGCTCGATTGAAGTCTCCAGCGTCCCGGAGATCATCGGCTCGCGTTACGGCCGAACCGCTCGCCTGCTGGCGGTCGCTGCACTGGTGATTGCCTACATGGTCATTGTCAGCTACCAGTTCAACGCCGGCGGTATGGTGCTGGAAGTGATCACGGGCAAGAAGGACCCGGTCGCTGTTCAGCCTAATGACGAATTGACCAAATTCCAGGTTAAGAAGGGATATCTGATCTTCGAACCACCAACCGACTGGACCGGGACAGCGACCATCGCCTTTCAAGTCAGAGACAGCCAGGACTGGTCCCCGGAGATCGACACGTTCACCGTTGCGGTAGTGGCCGGCGCGGACATTATTGAAGCCAGCCAGGGCTTGGCCGAGCGGGCAAGTGCCAATCACGTGGTCATCAAAACGAACAGCGTGGCCAAAATTGTTATCGAAGGCTACGGCGCCGGCGCCGACAACCAGACCAAGCTGTACCGCGTCGCGTCGCTGCCGGCGCAGGGCCGACTCGTACTGTCGGAACCGAAACTCACGGCCCGCAACGCCACGATCATTGCTGCGATCTTCATCATCACCTATACGATGCTGGCCGGCCTGCTGAGTCTGGCATTCACCGATGTCGTCACCGGAACCATCATCACGATTTCTCTGATCATTGCCTTCCCCGTCCTGCTGCTCAAGGCCGGGGGGTTCGGCGGTATGACCGAGGCCTTCGCCGCCATGGGCGACCGGCCGCAGCACATGCAGTTCTGGGGGGTCTACTCCCTGACGACTGTCATCAACTACTGCCTGCCCGTGTTTCTGCTGGTCCTGGGTGACGCCAACCAGTATCAGCGGATTTTCGCCAGCAAGAATGCCAAAGGCGCGCGCACGG
>Ga0272443_10001683_pt1 | contig 31116 bp, 26 predicted proteins | sample SSMAcet12_FD_193581 | JGI IMG/M metagenome (GOLD analysis project Ga0272443, IMG submission 193581) | Marine sediment archaeal communities from Little Sippewissett salt marsh, Falmouth, MA, United States - SSM-Acet-12 | ecosystem: Environmental > Aquatic > Marine > Wetlands > Sediment ... | reverse complement strand
CGCCTGCTTGTTCCCCACGAGCTGCATTGTCTCCTTCGACGGCCCGACGAAGACCAGATCGTGGTCCTCGCAGACTTCGACGAAGTGCGGGTTCTCCGCAAGGAAGCCGTAGCCCGGATGGACTGCGTCGGCACCCGTCAGCTCGGCGGCACTGATGATCGCGGCGATGTTCCGGTAGCTCTTCGAGGGTTCCGCCGGTCCGACGCAGACGGAGGCGTCGGCCAATTCGAGGTACGGCATCGCCGCATCAGCTTCGGAGTAGACGGCGACCGACCGGAGGCCGAGCTCGCGGCAGGCTTCGATCGTGCGGAGCGCAATCTCACCGCGATTGGCGATGAGAACCGTCTCGAATCTCATAGCCGCTCGAAGACGAACAGGGCCTGTCCGTACTCGACCGCGGCGCCTTCCTGAACCAGCACGCGGCGCAGCCGTCCAGATTCCTCGGCCTTGACCTCGTTCATCACCTTCATCGCTTCGATGATCCCGATCACGTCTCCGGGCTGGACGATGTCGCCGGGAACGGCGAACGGCTCGTCGTCCGGGCTGGGCCGGCCGTAGAACGTGCCGACGAGCGGCGCAGTCAACGTGATCGCGCCTTCGTCGGTCGCGATGCGATGCGTACCGTCGAGAGACAGAACTCCCTCGGAACCGGGGGCGGCTTGTCGAACGGTGATCCGGTCTTCGCCTTCGCAAATGGTGATCTCGGTCAACGCCTCTTCCTTCAGAAGCCGGACCAGCTCACGCAGTCGTTCCGTGTCCACCGAAGCCCCTCCTTGAACCCGCTGATTGTATCCGTGCGGTTGACGAAGACCAGAACGGCGTCTCCTTGCACTGCCCGAGGCCCGCCCCTATCATAGCCGCCGTGAGGTGAACTGAGACTGTGTCGTTAGGGGCGCAATTCGCGCTACTGGTTGTTCTGGTCATTCTTTCCGCCTTCTTCTCCAGCGCAGAGACCGCCATCACGTCGCTGGCTCACGGGCGGCTTCGCTACTTGGTCAACACGCACGAGAAGAAGCGTCGTGGGCTGACCCATCTCTTGGAGGAGCCGAACGATCTGATCACGGCGCTTCTCATCCTCAACAACCTGACCAACGTGATGGCGAGCTCACTGATGACGTTGATCGTGTTCGGCGTGCTTCCTGCACTCCCCGACTACCAGAAGGGGTTGATCGCGACGGGCGTCATGACGGTCTCGCTCCTCATCTTCAGCGAGATCACGCCGAAGAACTTCGCCAAGCATAACGCGGAACGCTTCACGCTGGCGACGATCAACGCGGTCCACAGGATGACCCGCGTCCTCCACCCTATCGTTCTCGTCTTCCGCGGAGTCGCCCGCGCGATTGGGCGGATCTTCGGAATCGACATGTCCGAGCAAGAGCCGATCGCGGTCAGCGACGAGCAGATCGAGACGCTGATCGATGCGAGTGAAGAGAGCGGCTTGATCAACGAGGAAGACGGAGAGATGATCCGCCGGATCCTCGACTTCGATGAGATGACGGCCGAGCAGGTCATGGTCCCGCGAACCGACGTCCAAGCGATCGAGATCGGCACCTCCATTGAGGAGGCTCTCGCGACGGTGGCGCGAGACGGTCACTCGCGTTTCCCTGCGTACGAGGAGGTACCGGACAACGTGATCGGTACGCTCTACGCGAAAGACTTGATCGTGGCCAACTCGGACGTCACCCTCCGATCGCTCCTCCGCCCTGCGTACTACGCGCCAACCACCCAGCCGATCAACGTCCTTCTCCGCGAATTCCAGCGGCAGAAGGTACACATGGCCGTCGTTATCGACGAATTCGGCGGGATGGCCGGTCTCGTCACGCTCGAAGATATCCTTGAGGAGATCGTGGGGGAGATTGAGGACGAGTACGATCAACCGGCCGTCCTCGTCAAGCGCCTGTCAACCGGAGAGGCGGTGATCGCCGGCGACACCGGGGTTCACGACCTGAACCGGACAATGGATATCGAACTCCCCGAAGACGAAGGGGTGACGGTGAACGGACTGATCCAGAATCGTCTTGGGACGATGGCCAAGGCCGGGGACCGGGTGGAAATCGAGCCAGTCACCCTCGTCGTCGAGGGCGCAACCGACCGGGAGATCACCTCGGTTCGTATCATTGTCGACGGCCAGGAGGACGAGCCGTCATCAGACTGACCCATCGCACGTTCCGAAGGAGCCGCACCATGATGACGCGATGTGCCATTGCAGCCCTACTCATAGTCCTTCCGATGACCGCCGCCCTCGGGAACGACGTGCCCCACCAGAGCCTTGCCGTGCAGTACGACCCGGCCAAGCGGTCGATCGGCGGACGGCTTGAGGTCACCCTCACGCCTCAGACGGGGACCGTCTACTTCCTCCTGCTCCCGAACCTGGCCAGCGAACCGAATCCCTACGTCTCGAATCGCGTCTCGGATGCGGCCTACCCGTTCGGATTCGAACCGGCACTCCTCACCGTCGAGTCCGTGACCCTGGCGCAAAGCCCAAGCGAAACGGCGCTCCCATTCCGCCTGCTCGCGATCCCGCCGGCCCTTCAGACCTACTCCCTCGAAGCGACGATCCTCGCCATCGACGTCTCGACGGCCGGCGATCGACCGACACTGCGAATCGAGTTCACAACGGAAGCGCCTCGAACATCGTCGGGCGACGGAGGAGTCACGGCCGACATCTTGACGTGGCGCTTCGGTTGGTATCCGATCCTGCTGAACGCACAAGAGGAGATTGTCGAAGAGGCCGGCACCATTCGCTATCGCACGAGCGACGCGTTCCCGCTCGTCTTCCCGCGGGGCGAGATGGAGGCGACCGTCTCCGCCCCCGTCGGCATGGTCTTCCTCTCCGGAGCCGATCGGGTCGAACACGTAAGCGTTCCCGAGGATCCGGACGAGCCGGCCCAGTACAGCGCGCGCTTCACGTCACCGACGAGATCGTTCGCCGTCACAATCGGCGCGGGATATGAGATCTTCCACCTCGACGGGCCGACGCCGATTGAGGTCGCGTACCTCGAGGGCCACGAGGAGGAGGCGCGGCTCTTCGCCACCTACGCACGCGAAATTCTTGCGCACTACGAAGAGCGGTTCGGCCCCTACCCACGCGAGCGGCTGACGATCGTGGAAAACCCGAACAGGATCGGAACCGCATTCGCCGCCGACGGGATCCTCTGGCTTCCCAGACAGGTCTTCACGCATCGGAACGTGCTCCTCTCGGGGATCCTCAACCGGTTCATCGAATACGTCCTCGCGCATGAGATCGCGCACCAGTGGTTCGGCCTCGGAACCGGCGTCGATCTGGACACGGACGCCTGGTTGTCCGAGGGGCTCGCCCAGTACGCGTCGATCAGCTACTTCGAAACCCGCCACGGAGCGACGAACGGGAACCTTTTCGAGATCGTGGGTCAAGGCTTTCTCGAGGAGTTGATCGATCGGCAGGTCGGCTTTATGAACCTCCGCGAGCATCAGGTCGAGCTTCCCTACCTGTTCACGCTTTGGTCCGGATTCGACGAGGCGATCGTCAAGCCGACCCGCGAGGTCCAGTACGCCAACGCCGACGTCGTCCGCTTGTACGACAAGGGATACCTCGTCGCACGAGCGATCGCCGCCAACATCGGAGAAGAAGCCTTCGATCGAGCCCTTCGTACCGCGTTCGAGGAAACGCGTGCGAGCCAGTTCGACGCGAACGGCTTCCGCAGGTTCCTCGAAGCGGAGGCCGGCCTCCCGCTGGGCGAGGTCTTCTCCGCCTGGGTTTTCGGAGACGCCACGGTCGACTACACCGCGAAGATCACAGCCGAACGCAAGACCGAGACCGGCCACGAGACGACGGTGACCGTCACCCGGGAGGGCGGAGCCCCGCAGCCCGTCGACGTCGAAGTGACCCTCTCCTCCGGTGCGATCGCCCGCCAGACGTGGGACGGAGGGTCGCCGGAGGAGACGCTCATCTTTCAGACCCCATCCCCAATTCGGAGAGTGACGATCGACCCCGAACACCGTCTCCCTGACAGCAACCGATTGAACAACAACGATCCAATCAAGATCGTCACCGCGATCGACCGCGCCGTCCTCCCGCTCGACGCCTACGTCCTCTCCCCGAGCCCGAGTTCGGGGGGCTTCTCGTTCGGTTGGCTCGACCGCTTCCTCGTCACGGTTCAAGAGAACAAGGCCTCGATGATCGTCAACGAAGGTCGCCACCATCAGTACGCGGGCGCCGTGTCGATCGAAGGGGGCCGGCTGACGGGGAGCGTCGCCTACACGTACACAAGCTATCACCGCCCGGAGACCGGCTCGCCTGCCACGTACTGGGAGCCGGACGTTGCGCTGACGATCGGAGCTCGCCGGCTCTACTCCGGAGACGAGCCCGTCTGGGCGCTGCAGCTGTCGGCCCTCGATCTCTCTTCGATCCGATACTCGCACGTGAAGTCCGTCGCCCTCGAGATCGCCGAAGAGGGGGCCACGCGATTCGCCCTCTACGCGTTCGACGAGATCCGGCTCCTCCCACAGCTTTATCTGCAGGGGGCCGGTTCCCTGGGATTCAGCGTCGGAGGCCTGCCGGCGCCGCTGCGATTCTCGTTCGACGAGCTGCGAACGAGTGGGCTCAGCCCGGAGCGGAACAAGCTGACGGGAATCATTTCACTCGACCTAGCAACGGAGTCCGCGCCGTACAACATCGTGAATCTGGCGATGATCGACCGGAATCGGACCCGCCTGTTCGTTGCCGGCGGCCTCGGTTGGACAACCCTTGAGGATTTCGGTAAAACGGGTCCCAACTTGGAGGCTGGCGTCGAACAGGTCGTTGAACTCTCGACGCTTGGAGGGCTTCTGCCGCTCGTGGTGCGCCTCGGGATCGCGACCCCGGTGATCGGGCCAGGGGTGACCGTCGTCTACGCCGAGATCTCTCTCTGACGCAAATCGAAGGAGCGGATCGATGAAGGTTACCCGCTACAGGCGCGCCGGCTTCGTCGGCAGTGACATGTCGAAGGTCGCCTTCGAAGCTCCGCCCGAAGGAGACGCTCGATGAAGGTTCCCTGCCGTTGGCTGACCGACTACGTCGACATCGACGTTTCCGAGAGCGCGATTGATCGGCTCGCCGAGCGTCTGACCCTCGCCGGCATCGAAGTCGAAGGGATCGAGCGAACAGGATCGATCGAACGGATCGTCGTCGGCCGGGTGACGTCGACTCGCCCCCATCCTGATGCGGACAAACTCACGCTCTGTTCGGTCAACCTCGGGGATCGAACCGTCGACGTCGTATGCGGGGCACCGAACGTCGCCGAGGCGGCGCTCGTCCCCATCGCCCTCGACGGAGCTCTCCTTCCCGGCGGCATGCGGATCGAGAAACGAAAAGTCCGCGGCGTCCTCTCCGACGGGATGATCTGCTCGAGAGAGGAGCTGGAGCTGGAGGACCATTCCGAGGGGATCTGGCTCATCGATCCCGAGCTCGCGTCCGTCGGTGACGATCTCGCGGAGCTCCTTGAGTACGACGATCACATTCTCGATTTCAAGGTCGCATCGAACCGCCCGGACTGCGCCAGCGTCTACGGCGTCGCCCGGGAAGTTGCCGCGGTCCTCGCCCTCCCACTTCGGCCGCTCGAAGCGACGATCGAGGAGTCGTCGTCGCGGGCCGCCGACCGCGTCAAGATCGTCATCGAGGATCCCACGGACACGCCACGCTACGCCGCGCGCGTCTTCGAGGGCATTCGCATCGGACCGGCTCCACTCCGGATCCAGCACCGCCTAGTCAAGGCGGGAATGCGCCCCCTATCCAACGTCGTCGACGCGACCAACTACGCGATGCTCGAACTCGGTCAACCCCTCCACCCGTTCGACGCCGAGGGGATCGGGGAGACGATCACGATCCGGCGGGCACGGGGTGGCGAAACCTTCCGAACCCTCGACAGCGTCGACCGAACGATGTCGAACGAGACGCTGGTGATCGCCGACGAGACCAGCGGAATCGCCCTTGCCGGAGTGATGGGCGGAGAACGGGGCGAGATCGCGCCGACCACAACCCGGGTCCTGTTGGAGGTCGCCGCCTTCCGGAGCTACATCGTCCGCCAGTCGTCCCGTTCGGTCGGGTTGAGGACCGAGGCGTCTCAGCGATTCGAGCGCGGTCTCGACCCCGAGGGCGTTCGCCTCGCGGCCGACCGCGCCGCGTACTGGATTCAGACGCTGACAGGCTGTGAGGTTCTCGAGGGGATGGCCGACGCTTATCCGGTGCCGAACGTACGACGGACGATCCGGCTGCGCCCACGTCGCGTCGGCGATCTGCTCGGGATCGAGGTCGCCTCCGGTCGGATCGTCGAGATTCTCGGCCGACTTGAGATCGAGACGGAGGAGACTGACGGCGCGCTCGTCGCGTCGGTGCCACCTCACCGCCCGGATCTGGAGCGCGAGGTCGACCTCGTCGAGGAAGTGGGCCGGATCTACGGATACGACCGGTTCCCCTCCACACCGGCACAGATGACGCTCCGCGTCGGCAGAAAGGATCGGATCGAGCGTGGCAAAGATCGGATTCGCGACGTCCTCGTCGCCCAAGGGATGTGCGAGGTCCTCACCGATGGCTTCGACAAGCCGCCGTGGAGGGAGGGGTTGGGCCTTCCCGCCGACGACCGCGTCAGGGTCCGGAATCCGATGGCCGCGACCCAGGAGGCGATGCGCCTGAGCCTCCTTCCGGGACTCCTTGGTGTCGTGGAAACGAACCTGAACGTCGGCGTCGAAGGAGGGATGGTCTTCGAACTCGGCAGGATCTTCTCCCGATCGAAGGGCGAACGAGAGAGCCTCGCCGGGGTTCTCTTCGGCCGAACCGAGCGCCCGTTGAGCGGGAAGGAGACGACCACGCTTTCGATCGCCACGGGATCAATCGGGAATCTCTTCTCCGCACTCCGTCTCGACGACGTCGAGACGGCACAGGACCAGATCCCCGAGCACCTTCATCCGGGACGAGGCGCGCGCTTCGTGCGAGAAGGACGACAGATCGGCCTCCTCGGCGAACTCGCTCCCGCCCTCGTCAATCGACTCGCAACGCCGACGACCGTCCTTCCGTTCGAATTCGACCTCGAAGCGCTCCTCGCGGCGTTCGACGACTCGGCCGTTTTTGCGCCTCTCCCTCGATATCCGGCCTCGAAACGCGATCTCTCCCTCTCTGCGCCGATCGGTCTTGCCGAGAACCGGATCCGCGAAGCGCTGAGAACCGAGCCGACACTCGAGTCGGTCCTCCTCTACGACCTGTACCACGGAGAACAGGTCGGCGAAGGACGGAAGAGCCTGACGTACGAGCTGAGTTTCCGTTCGGACGACGGCACGCTGACCGACGAGCAGGTCACCGAATCGATCGGTCGAATCGAGTCGAGGCTGCGTGAACTCGACGTTCACGTTCGCGCCGGATGAATCGATCGATCATCGCCCACGATCCGGCCGAGATGGAAGAGATCGGCGTCGAGATCGCCTCTCTGCTGACGGACGGATCGCTGGTCTCCCTCGTTGGCCCGCTCGGATCGGGGAAAACGACGTTGACGAAGGGAATCGCGAAGGGCCTCTTGATCACCGATCTCGTCGTCTCCCCAAGCTACCTCCTCGCGCGCGAGTACCGCGGTCGACTCGCCCTTCACCACATCGACGCCTATCGGGTCTCCTCGCTCTCGGAGCTCGCCGAGGTCGGCCTTGATGCCTATCTTCCGCCGGAAGAGGGCGTCAGCGTCGTCGAGTGGCCGGAGCGGATCGACGGTCTCGTCGAAGCGAGCGACATCCTGGTAACGCTCGAGTTCCTCGAAGCGGGCGCTCGCGAAGTGACCATCGCCCGACCGTAGTCAGAGCGCAACGGCTTGCCGTCAGCAGTGGGAGTGTTTTTTTCGACCCAAGGTCGGACGATGCGGGCCGGCCGCGGAGGCTTGCCCGACTTCTTTAGGCCGGCAGGAAACGTCCCGCGAGCGGTGTGCCGCAGTCCGGACAGGCACCGTCTTGAACGCGGTTCTCGCGGACGAGATACCCCGCTCGCCTGACCAAGCGAGCACCGCACCCGGAGCAGACGGTCTCCTCGCCCTCGCCGGGAACGTTTCCCAAGTAGACGTGCCGCAGCCCTGCTTCCTGCCCGATCGCGCGCGCGGCTTCGAGCGTCTCGATCGGGGTCGGCGGTCGGTCGACGAGCTTGTACGCCGGGAAGAACCGGCTGAGATGCCACGGGATCTCCTGTGAGACGCCGCGGATCGCCTCGGCCGTCCATCGCAGCTCCTCGACCGAATCGTTGAACCCCGGGATGACGAGCGTCGTTACTTCGACCCAGACCCCGTCGCAGGACAGGCGTTCGATCGTGTCAAGGACGGGGCGAACGTTCCCTCCCGAGATCTCGTGGTAGGCCTCGTTGGTGATCCCCTTGAGATCGACGTTGACTCCGTCGAGGTACGGGAGGATCAGATCGGCGGTCTCTGCTGTGAAGTAACCGTTCGAGACCCAGACGTTGGCGAGACCCTCGTCCTTCGCCGCGCGCATGCACGCGAGGACGTACTCGACCGCGACGGTGGGCTCGGTGTACGTATACGCGATCGTGTGACACCCGTTGGCGTCCGCATCGGCGATAATCTCGTCGGGCGAGACCGGGTCTCCGACGATCCGCCCGCCGTGATCGCGCGGGTACTGTGAAATGTAGGCATTCTGGCAGTTCTTGCAGGTGAAGTTGCATCCGACCGTGGCGATCGAGTAGGCCCTCGTCCCAGGGAAGAAGTGATAGAAGGGCTTCTTCTCGATCGGATCGACGTCGCGGGCGATCACCTTTCCGTAGACGAGGCTCTTCAGAATCCCGCCGACGTTTTCGCGCACGGCACAGATGCCACGTGCGCCGGACTCGATCGTGCAGCGATGAGAGCAGACGCGACAGCGCACGCGCCCGTCACTCAATCGATCGTAGAGGATCGCCTCGTCCATCCGCCTCACCGGCCGCATGCTAGCACAGTCGATGTGAAGGGAGGAATCCTCGAAGAGATCGGCCGTTGAACCTCCTGAACGTTTCCGTACCATCAGCGCAATGACTCTTCTGCAGATCGAACGACTGACGAAGGCATTCGGGACCGACGTCCTGTTCGAGCCGTTCTCCGCCCAGGTCGCGCGCGGAGACCGGATCGCCTTGATCGGCGACAACGGGGTGGGCAAGTCGACCCTCCTCCATCTACTCCGCGACGCCGAAGCGCCGACGGACGGAACGGTGCGACGGATCGGGACCGTCCGCGTCGTGCATCTTCCGCAGGTCGCCAGGCTCCAAGACGAAGGGACACTGTGGGAAGCGATGGAACGGCCGTTCGCTCCGCTCCGCCAGATCGAGAAGAGGCTGCGGGAGCTGGAACAGACGATGGCAACGGCCGATTCCGAGACGCTCCACGACTACGATGAGCTCCTCCACCGATTCGACCACGAGGGTGGATACCAGATCGATGCCCGAATCCGTTCCGCGCTTCACGGCGTCGGGTTCACCGAAGCCGAGCACGGGCGGGCGGTCGACACGCTCTCCGGCGGGGAGGAGGCGCGCGCCGCGCTCGCACGAACGCTCCTCGAGTCGCCCGATGTCGTTCTCCTCGACGAACCGACGAACCACCTGGATTTCGCCGCGCTCGACTGGCTGGAGGAGCAGCTCCTTTCCTTCTCCGGCGCCCTCGTCCTCGTCTCGCACGATCGTCATCTTCTCGAACGCGTGACCAACCGGACGTGGGAGATCGCCCTCCAGCAGGTGTCCGTCTATCGCGTCGGCTACACGCACTCGAGGGAGGTCCGAGAGGCGGAACGGGAACGCCAACTCGCAACCTACGACAAGCAGGAAGAGACGATCGAGCGGTACAGAGATTTCGTCCGACGGAACAAGGCCGGCCAAAAGGTGCGGCAGGCGAAGGATCGCGAGAGGAAACTCGAGCGGATCGAGAGAGATCGCGTCGCGCGTCCGCGTGATGCAAAGAGAATCACGCTCCGCATTCGCTGTGGGAAGCCAAGCGGGAAGCGCGTGCTCTCGATGCGGGATTTGGCCGTGGGATTCGATCGGCCTCTGTTCGGCTGCCCGGAGGCCGACCTCTACCGAGGCGAGAAGGTCGCAATCATCGGCCCGAACGGTTGCGGGAAGACGACGCTTCTGCGGACGATCGCGGGGGAACACCCGCCAATTCGCGGAGAAATCGATGTGGGTCACAGTGTGCATCCCGCCACCTACAGCCAGACGCAGGAGGGGCTCCACGGCACGAACACCGTGCTCAAGGCGATCCTGTCCCGATCCGCGCTTACGATCAGCCAAGCGCGCGGTCTGCTCGGCCGATTCTTGTTCTCCGGAGAAGACGTGGACAAGAAAATGTCATCGCTCTCCGGCGGCGAAAGGAGCCGCGTCGCGCTTGCGCTCCTCTCTCTGGTCGAAGGGAACCTCCTCCTGTTCGACGAGCCGACGAACCATCTCGACCTCGCCAGCCAGGAGATCCTCGAGGCGGCTCTCGTCGCCTACGATGGGACGATCCTCCTCGTCTCGCACGATCGCGCCCTCCTCGAAGCCATCACCACCCAAACGTGGATCGTCGAAGGCGACGCGCTTCGCGTGCACGGACATGGGTACACGGAGTACCGACGCCGTCGGGTGGCGAGCGACCCGGAGGCATCGGAGGACGCGTCTGGACGATCTCGGTCGCGGAAGGACCGACGATCGGGATCGCCCGCGAAGACGAACCGGCGCCAGCAGGAGCCCGAGCAGGAACGCGAGACCGAGGAACGAAAGGAAGCCGAACGGGCAATCGAGTCCCTCGAATCCCGCATCGCCACCCTGGAAGCGTCTTTGATCGGGGCAAGCGAACGTGGAGACGCCGGAGAGATCGCGTCCCTCGGCGCGGAACACAAGGCAGCGGTGGCCGAACTCGAAGCGCGCTACGCGCTCTGGGAGCAGCTCGCAGCCGCGGCCGAACCCCAAGACCAGCCAGAGGATCACTCCCAGGAGATCGCTCGTGAACCCTCGCATTGAGGAGCGCGTCCGTCGAACGCTCGAGGGCCTTCCGAACCGTGTAGAACTGGTCGCCGCGGCGAAGACGCGGACTCTGGACGAGATCCGAGCTGCCATCGCAGGTGGAGTTCGAATCGTCGGCCAGAACTACGTCCAGGAGGCGGAGACCGCGATTGCGGCCCTCGGCCGCGGCGTCGAGTGGCACATGATCGGACACCTGCAGCGGAACAAGGCCAAGATCGCCGTCCGGCTCTTCGACACGATTCAGACCGTCGACTCGCTTCGCCTGGCAGAGAAGATCGACAGCGAGGCCCGCAAGGTCGGCCGGGTCATGCCGATTCTGATCGAGGTCAACAGCGCCGAGGAGCCGCAAAAATCTGGGATCCTTCCGGGCGACGCTGTCGAGTTCGTCCGCCAGGCAGCCGACCTTCCGTCAATCCGGATCGACGGGCTGATGACGATGGGCCCGCTCGCGGCCGATCCGGAGAAGGTCCGACCGCTCTTCCGGATTACGAAGGGGCTGTTCGATCGGATCGCCGATCTCGGCATCCCGGGCGTACGCATGGAGATCCTGTCGATGGGAATGAGCGACTCGTACCGAGTCGCAATCGAGGAAGGAGCGAGTATGATTCGAATCGGAACGGCGCTCTTCGGTCCTCGGCAAGGCCCGGATTGAGGGTGACCGTCGAACCCGATCTTGGCCGCTCAAGCGCACTTCTCTAGCAGCGCCTGGGATGCAACTGCAGCGATCAGAGACGGGCGATCAATGTGAGAAGCAGGCGCCTGACCTCGGCCCCCTTCCGACGCGTCGTCTCGATCACCTCTTCGTGATCCAACGTTGCTTCCGGATTGACGCCAGCAGCGAGGTTGGTTGCGATCGAGAGGCCGAGGATCTCCATCCCCGCGTGAGCGGCAACGATCACTTCTGGGACGGTCGACATCCCGACCAGATCGGCGCCCATCGCCCGGAACGCCCTGATCTCGGCCGGCGTCTCGTACGACGGGCCGAGGGCCGCCACGTAGACACCCTCCTTCAGCTCGATCGCCTCCGTCGTCGCGACTTCCTTGGCGAGATCCCGTAGTGCCGGCGTGTAGGCGGCGGACATGTCGGGAAACCGCGGACCGAACGCGTCGAGGTTCGGCCCGTGAAGCGGGTTCGCGCCGAGCATGTTGATGTGATCGGTGATCAAGACGAGGTCGCCGGCACGGAAGTCCGGGTTGATCGCCCCCGACGCGTTCGTCACGACGAACCGTGTTGCCCCGACGAGCGAGAAGAGCCGCGTCGCGAAGGTGACGTCGTCGAGGGAGCGCCCCTCGTAGAAGTGTGCGCGCCCGCGCTGGACGAGAACCGGCGTCTCGCCGATCCGCCCCGACCAGAATTCCCCCGCGTGGCCAGCGACCGTCGGAACCGGGAATCCCGGGATCTCTGAGCACGGAATGAGCTGTCCCCCATCCGGAACACCGAAAGCGTTCGACAGCCCGGATCCAAGGGTCACCGCCACGCGCGGCGGCTCGGGAAGCTTCGCTCGCAGCACGTCGGCCGCCGCTCTCAGTCGATCGTATCGTTCGTCGCTCATCGAACCTCCTATCCGAGTTCGAGGATCACGATCGCCTCGTCGATCGTCTCCACCGGAACCACGTCGATCCCATCGCTCCGCGGGACGGTCCCGGAAGCGGGGACGAGAATTCTCTCGTATCCTAGCTTTGTTGCCTCTCCGATGCGTTCGGTCAGTCGCCTCACCCCGCGGACCTCGCCGGACAGCCCAACCTCGCCAGCGACAGTCGCCCTTGAGGGAACGGCCCGATTGCGCAGGCTCGACACGATCGCCGTCACGATGCCGAGATCGGCCGCTCGCTCGCGCACTTCCAGACCTCCGGCGACGCTCAGGTAAACGTCGGCCCCGCCGACGTGGACGGCCAAACGCTTCTCGATCACTGCAAGAAGAAGGAGGACGCGATTGACGTCAAGACCCGTGCACCGGCGCTGCGGGACCCCGTAGCCGCCGGTCGGCGAGACGAGCGCTTGCAGCTCGATCAGGATCGCTCTGGACCCCTCGAGAATCGGAACGACGATCGAGCCGGGGCGGGGCCCCTCCTTGTGCACCTCGAGGAAGAAACTCGACGGATCGTTGACCTCGACGAGGCCTTCGGCCGTCATCTGGAAAACGGCCGCCTCGTTCGTCGGCCCGAATCGATTCTTCACCGAGCGCAGGATGCGGACATCTTCGCCGCGGCTTCCCTCCAGGTAGACCGCAACGTCGACCAAGTGCTCAATCGTCTTCGGCCCCGCGAAGGCTCCTTCCTTGGTAATGTGGCCGACGAGGAACGTCGCCAGACCCCGCAACTTCGCAATCTGGATCAGCTCCGTGCAGCCGGCACGCAGCTGACGAAGGCTCCCCGCCGCACCGTCGCGATCGGCGCCGCGGATCGTCTGGATCGAATCGACGATGAGAGCACACGGATCGACCTCCTCGACCGCCGCGGCAATCCGCGACATGGACTGCTCAGCGAGGAGGAAGAGCCGCTCGCCGTCGATTCCGAGCCGACTGGCGCGAAGCTTGATCTGGCTCTCCGACTCCTCGCCGGAGACGTAGAGGACGTTCCCATCCCGCTCTGCAAGGGAACGAGCAACCTGTAGCAGGAGGGTCGACTTCCCGACCCCTGGCTCACCACCGAACAGGATCACGCCGCCCGGGATCAGCCCGCCGCCAAGGACGCGATCGAACTCGCCAAGACCGGAGGAGCGTCGCGAGACGTTCGCGAGGTCGATCTGATCGAGGGTGCGAACCGACTCCCCGATCCACGGAGCACTCCCGGCGTCTGTCTTCCGCTCAGATTCAGCCTCCGAGAGGGAATCCCACGCGCCGCAGTTCGGGCACCGTCCGTACCACTTGATGGTGCGGTGGCCGCATTCGGCGCACGAGAAGGGCATCAGCCATCGCCTGAGTTGAAACGGATCTCTTCCCCGTCTGCCGTCGCACGTACGAGGGAGCCGGCCCTGAACTCTCCTTCGAGAATGCACTCGGAGATCGGGTTCTCGATCAGCCGTTCGATCGTCCGACGCATCGGCCGAGCTCCGTACCTGACATCGTATCCCTGTTTGATCAAGACATCCCACGCCGAATCGTCGAGCTCGAAGTCGATCTCCCGCTCCTCGCGAAGTCGTCCCTTCAACTCCTCGATCATCAGCTCGGCGATCTGGCGAACTTGCTCGCGGTTGAGTTCGTGGAAGACGATGATGTCATCGAGGCGGTTGAGGAACTCGGGACGGAAGACCTTCTGCCCCTCGCTGATCACACGCGATTTCATGTCCTGGTACGACTCGTCGGAGCCCTCCGCCTGGTCGCTGAATCCGAGCCGGTCACGGTCCGCGATCAGCTCGCTCCCCGCGTTGGACGTCATGATCAGAACCGCGTTCCGGAAGTCGACGCGTCGCCCCTGGGAGTCCGTGAGGATCCCGTCTTCCATCACCTGGAGGAAGATGTTGAACACGTCACGGTGCGCCTTCTCGATCTCGTCGAACAGGACAACCGAATACGGCCGATGACGAACCTTCTCCGTCAGTTCCCCCGCCTCTTCGTACCCGATGTAACCGGGCGGGGCTCCGGTCAGTCGCGAGACCGAGAACCGTTCCATGTATTCGGACATGTCGACCCGGATCAGTGCGTCCTCGTCGCCGAACAGGAACTCGGCCAGCGTCTTCGAGAGTTCGGTCTTCCCAACGCCGGTCGGTCCGAGGAACATGAAGACACCGACCGGCCGCTTCGGGTTCTTGACGCCTGCGTACGCGCGACGGATCGATCTCGAAACGGCACTGACCGCCTCGTTCTGTGCGATCAGCCGCTCGTGGATCTTGTCCTCCATGTTGACGAGCCGTGCCGTCTCCTCTTCCGCGACGTGGCCCATCGGGACCCCCGTCCAGATGGAGACCATCCGCGCGATGTCCTGTCCCGTCGCCTGGAGGTCGTTCCCTCCGTAGGCCGTCTCGCTCAGCGCCTCGATCTGCTCCACGAGATCGGCCTTCTGATCGCGGAGTCGAGCGGCCGTCTCGTAGTTCTGCGCACTGACGGCGTCCCGTTCCTCTTCGTCGAACGCGTCGATCTGGTCCATCAGTTCGCGAACCTCGTCGGGAACGCGCGTCTTCTGAAGCTTGATTCGTGCCGCCGTCTCGTCGATCAGATCGATCGCCTTATCGGGCAGAAATTGGTCGGTCACGTAGCGATCCGAGAGCCGGGCCGCTTGATGGAGCGCGTCGTCTGTGATCTTCACGCCGTGGTGCTTCTCGTACCGCTCGCGCAGGCCATGAAGGATTCTGACCGCTTCTTCGACCGATGGCTCCTCGACCAGAATCGTCTTGAAGCGTCGCTTCAGCGCCGGGTCTTTCTCGATCGACTTCCGGTACTCGTCAGAGGTCGCCGTTCCGATGCACTGGATCGCGCCGGAAGCGAGCGGCGGCTTCAGGATCGACGACGCGTCGATCGCACCCTCGGCCCCTCCCGCGCCAACGACGGTCTGAAGCTCGTCGATGAACAGGATGACGTTGTCCTCCTCCGTAACCTGGTTGATCAACGTCTTCAAGCGCTGCTCGAACTCGCCTCGATACTTCGTTCCCGCCACGACCGACGCCATGTCGAGTTCCAGGATCTCCTTCGAGCGAAGGAGAGAGGGAACGTCGCCCGAGGCAATGCGCTGTGCCAGCCCTTCGACGACGGCCGTCTTCCCGACGCCCGACTCACCGATCAAGGCCGGGTTGTTCTTCTTCCGACGCGTGAGGGTCTGGATAATCCGCTCCATCTCCTCCTCGCGACCGATCACCGGGTCGAGGTTGCCCGCCGCGGCTTCTTCAACGAGATTGCGCCCGAACTCGACGATCTCGCCCTTCTTCTGCGCCTGGCGCCGCGAGGCCCGGATCGTCATTCCGAGGCCGGTCGGCGGAAGGAAGTAGGCACGGGTCTTCGCCAAGTCAGCGCCGAGGTGCTGGAGGATCGTCGCCCCCGTCCCGTCCCCTTCCCGGAGCATCCCCATCAGCAGGTGCTCGGGGCGGATCGTGTTCAAGCCGGAACGCCGGGCTTCTTCGAAGCTGATCTTCATTACGCGCTTGAGGCGCGGCGTCGGCTCGAGATCGTCCGCCGAGAGGCGCACGTCGCCCCGCCCCTTCTCCTCCTCGAGGAAGTCGGCGACCTTCTCGTAGGTGATCTCGCTGCTCGACAGGAATCGGTGAACGTCGCTCCCCGGGATCTTCAGGAACGCGAGAAGAAGGTGCTCCGTGCCCACGTAGCTGTGCCGCCACTCCTCGGCTTCCTCTTGTGCGATGGCGATGATCTCCATCGACTCGCGTGAGAATCGATCGTACATGTCTCCTACTCCCTGCCCTTTCCGAAAAGCGGAAAGAGTATAGCGCCCCAATCAGGCGCAGCAACCGGGCTCTTCGCGCCGGTTGAAGCGCGTCATCACTGCCTCCACATCGCCTTCTCGAAACGCATGGACCGCCTCCACGGCCGCCTCCAAGGCGGGGACGAGACGGCTCCATTCGCCCGGGGTGAACCGCTCCAGAACGAACTCCTCTCCGGACTTCGTCCGCCCCTCAACCTCGATTCCAATCTTCAGCCTGGAGATTTCGCTTGTTCCGAGCGTCTTGAGAATCGACTTCATCCCCTTGTGCGTCCCCGCGCCTCCGGCGGCAAGAATCTTGATCCTGCCAAGCGGAAGATCGAGATCGTCGTAGACGATCAGCGCATCGCGGGGCGAGATGGTATGAGAGGCGAGAATCGCCTCTACGACCGGCCCGCTGGCATTCATGAAGCTGAGTGGCTTGCAGAGAAGGAGGTCGCGATCGCGATAGACGAGGCAATCGCTCTCGATCCGCCCACCGCGTCTCAGGCGATGGACCTGACGAAAGAGGTCGATCACCTGGTAGCCGGCGTTGTGACGGGTGACGGCGTAGGCCGGACCCGGGTTCCCGAGCCCGAAGATGGCCTTCACTACTCCCCTTCGGCCGTCTCTCCCACCTCGCCGTCGGCGGCGGACTCCGGCACTCCTTCCTCTGCCGCGCCTTCGCCCTCCTCAGCTTCGAGGAGCTCCTCGGCTTCGAGTGCCGCTTCCTCTTCCACTGAGAGACCCATGCCACGCGGCGCGATCACGGTTACGAGCGTGCGCTCCGGCGGAAGGAGCGGCTCAGCGTCGCCGAAATCGACGTCGCGTACGTGAATCGACTCGCCCAGATCCAGTTCGGAGACATCGAGGGTGATGAGGTGGGGAATCGCGCGCGGAAGACCGTGCACGAGGACGCTGTTGAACAGCACGTTGAGGATCCCGCCCGACTTGACGCCCGCCGACTCACCGACCGTCTTGATCGGCACGTGCAGTTTGAGCGGCCGCCCGTGTCCTGGGTGGTAGAAGTCGACGTGCAGCGGTTCGTCGGTAATGGGGTCGTAGTCCACGACCTTCAAGAACACTTCCAGCTCGCGTGTCTCGCCCTCTTCTTCGATGGCGAGTTCAACGCGCGAACTCCGCGTGATCTCCGAGAAGAGCGCCTGAAGATCCTTGCGCGCAATGGAGATCGGCGTGGAGTCGATCGTCGGACCGTAGACGACACCAGGGACGAGTCCCGCCCGTCGCAAGGCGCGCACCTTGCCCGTCGTCCTGCTTCGAACCTGAAGTGTGCTCATTCTCTCTCCTGCTTGCCTGGTCTAGTAATGCGGGAAGAGCTGACTAACCGACCTGTACTCGTAGATGCATTGAATGGTCTTGGCGAGGTGCTCTCCAACGGAGATGTACTCGACAATATCACTCTTCTCCGCCGCTTCGAGGAAGATGGTATTGGTAACCACGACGCGCTTCAAGGGCGATCCCTCCAGCGCCCGCAGAGCATCCCCGGAGAAGACGCCGTGCGTGCAGTAGGCGTAGACCTCCTTCGCCTCGCGAGAGATCAGCGTGTGAGCTCCTTTGATCAGCGTTCCCGCCGTCGAAAGGATGTCGTCGACGATCAAGCATCGGTGTCCGGCGACATCTCCGATGACGTTCATCACGTCGACATCGGAGCCGTCGGATGTCCGACGCTTCTCGAGAATCGCAAGCGGCAGATCGAGGCTCCCGGCAACCTCGCGAGCCCGAACGGCCCCCCCGGCGTCCGGCGAGACAATGACGAAGTCATCCAGCCGGTCGAACGTCTCCCGAGCATGATCCGAGAAGAGCCAGGCGGACATCAGGTTGTCGACCGGGATGTTGAAGAACCCCTGGATCTGTCCGGCGTGAAGGTCCATCGTCAGAACCCTGTCTGCGCCTGCCGTTTCGATCAGATTCGCCACGAGCCGGGCCGAGATCGGCACGCGGCCTGTGTGCTTGCGATCCTGTCGCGCGTATCCGTAGTAGGGGACGACGGCGATGATCCTCCGCGCCGACGCCCTTCGCGCGGCATCGATCAGCAGAAGAAGCTCCATGACGGCTTCATTCACCGGGGGACAGGTCGGTTGGATGACAAAGACATCGGCCCCGCGCACCGTCTGGCGAATACGAACGCGGATCTCGCCGTCGCTGAATCGATCGACCGCGGCATCGCAGAGCGGAATCCCGAGGGCACCAGAGATCTCCGATGCCAGGCTCGGATTCGCGCTTCCGCTCAGGAGCGTCAGCTTCTCATACATCCTGCGCCTCCTCGCTCTCCACGTCCTTCTCCGATCGTCTCTTCACCACTTGCCGTGCTCGCCCCAGGGCGAGCGACCTCGGAGGCACATCATCCGTGATCGTCGATCCCGCGCCGACAACCGCGTCCTTTCCGATGCGTACCGGCGCCACGAGGGAAGCGTTCGTACCGATGAATGCGCCGTCCTCGATGATCGTGCGGTGTTTCTCAGCCCCGTCGAAATTGCAGGTCACGACACCCGCACCGATGTTCGCCTCTGCTCCGACCTCGGCATCGCCGACGTAGGCAAGGTGGCCAGCCTTCGCCCCACGCGCAATCCGCGCCGCCTTCACTTCGACGAAGTTCCCAATCCGCGCCTCCGGCCCGACGTCGGCGTCCCGCCGCAAGTGTGAGAACGGGCCGACAGTCGATCCTTCGCGAACGCGCGCTGACTCGAGGACCGAGTACCAGACAGTGCTCCCGGACTCAATCGTCGAGTCCTCAATCCAACAGTCGGGTCCGATACGGCAGTTCGAGCCGATCTTGCAGGGGCCGCGGAGATACGTTCCCGACAGAAGAACGGTCCCAGCATCGACCTCGGCGGCTTCGTCGACGTAGACACAGTCCGGATCCGGGATCACGACGCCCTTCGCAAGGAGCGATTTGCGGACGCGATCACGAGTCGCCGCATCGAGATCGGAATGCGGTCCGCCGCCACGTTCGTTCATCTCCACCCCGCGCGATGATACGTTACTCCGGAAGGCGCGATCAAGCGGAAGATCGCTTGCAAACAGCAACTGAGGTTCCCTATACTCGACCCGCTCTCGGTCTCGCGGGTCCGCATTTCTCGTGCAGAAGGTGGTGGACGATGGCAACTCGTGTCTTCTCCGGCATTCAACCGACGGGGACGCTTCATATCGGGAACTACTTCGGAGCAATCCGGAACTGGGCCACGCTGCAGGATGAGGCCGCCTGTGTCTACTGCGTCGTCGACTACCACGCGATCACGATTGACGTAGATCCCCAAGCGCTCCGCGCGGCGTCACGGGCGATGGCCCTTGACATGATCGCCTGCGGCATCGATCCGGAGCGGTCGATTGTCTTCGTGCAGTCCGACGTGCCCGCGCATACGGAACTCGCTTGGATTTTCGGGTGCGTCACGTCGTACGGCGATCTCGGTCGGATGACGCAGTTCAAAGACAAGTCGGCCAAGCAGCAATTCATCTCGGCAGGTCTCCTGACGTATCCGATTCTTCAGGCCGCAGACATCCTGATCTACCGCGCCGACGGCGTCCCGGTCGGCGAGGATCAAGTTCAACACCTCGAACTCTCACGGAGAATCGCACGACGATTCAACGGCCGGTTCGGCGAGTACTTCCCGGAACCGGAACCGATCGTCGGCAAGGGCGCTCGGATCATGTCCCTCGCGGATCCGACCCGAAAGATGTCGAAGAGCGAGGGAGAGAATCACTACGTCGGGGTCTTCGAGGACGAAGGCTCGATCAAGAAGAAGGTTCGCACCGCGGTCACCGACACGGGCCTCGAGGCCGGGGAGGAGACGTCACCCGGCGTGGCGACGCTGTTCGAGATCCTCGAACTCTCTTGCGAGGAGCTCGGCGACACGAGCATCGCCGAAGAGCTGAGAGCGGAGTTCTCCGAAGGACACCTGATGTACTCCCGCCTGAAAGACGAGGTCTTGGATCGGCTGATGGCCGTTCTGCGACCGATTCAGGAGAAGCGGCGGGCCCTGGAGGCCTCCGGAACGATCGCCGAGATCCTGGCCGACGGCGCGAAACGGGCCGAAGCGATCGCCGAGGAGACGATGGTCGACGTGCGAAAGATGGTCGGCCTAGGAAGCGCAGGATAGCTGACCCGAAGGGCTCTCCCGAAGGAGCGGAAGCGCTAGGCGCGCACGCCTCCATCTTCGAACCGCCCGGCGATTGCCAACCAGGCTTCGCGAAGCGCTTCCTCGTTGAGCCCGTCTCGGAGCGCCCACGACGGATCGAGTAGCGTCTTCGAACCCTCTTGCGGGACGCGGAACCTCTGCAGGACGTACCGCCTTGCCGGGCCGACCCACTCCGCAATCGCTTCGATGTCGAGCCGGGCCAGACCGGGAGCGACGGTCGTGCGGAACTCGTAGTCGACCGCCTCGCGCTTCAAGATCGTGACGGTCTGCTCGATCTCTGCGATCGGGGCATCGATCCCTGCAAACTCCCGGTAGCGACCGGGCGATGCCTTGATGTCAACGGCCACGTAGTCGACGAGCCTCTTCTCGACCAGCGCGCGGACGACATCCGGTGTCGAACCGTTCGTGTCGAGCTTGACGCGGAAACCGAGCGCCTTGACGCGCTCGGCGAACGAGCAGAGATCCGCCTGAAGGGTCGGCTCCCCTCCCGTGAGAACGACCCCATCGAGGAAGCCGTGACGCCGGCCGAGCTCGCGAAGGATCTCTTGTTCATCGAGCACCGGCAGGCCGACTGCACGTTCCTGGAGGACAAGTTCCGGGTTGTGGCAGAACGGACAGCGGAAATTACATCCTGATGTGAAGAGCGTCGCAGCCACGCGCCCCGGAAAATCGATCAGGGTCGTCGGGCGCCATCCCGCAAGGTCCATCATTCGATCGGAAGGGCGTCGACCGAAGGCTGCTTCCGCCTACTGCGTGACGACGGCATCAGACGCGAAGCTGTGACGGTCGGCGAACTCGCTCTGCTTCCCATCGTTCCACTGCTCGACCGGGCGCAAGTATCCGACGATCCGGGAGTAGACCTCGGCCCTGGCACCGCACGTCGGGCACGTCGCGTGTTCGCCGGACAGATACCCGTGCTCCGGGCAGATCGAGAACGTTGGCGTTAGGGTGTAGTACGGGAGACGGAAGGTCTCCGCAATCCTCCGCACGAGTCGCTTGGTTGCCTCGGAACTCGGAAGCCGCTCGCCGACGAAGGCGTGGAAGACCGTCCCGCCCGTGTAGCGCGTCTGGAGCGGATCTTGGAGGGAGAGCGCGTCGAACAGATCGCCCGAGAATCCGACCGGAAGCTGCGTCGAGTTCGTGTAGTACGGCGTCTCGCCCCCGTACGCTTCGAGATTGTGAACCCGGAGATCGGGATACGCCTCGCGATCCCTCCGCGCCAGGCGATAGCTGGCGCCCTCGGCCGGCGTCGCCTCGAGATTGAAGATGTCATTCGTCGCTGCTTGGTAGATGCCGATCCTCTCCCGCATCCAATCGAGGGTACGGATCGCGAACTCGCGACCCTCGGGCTCGGCGATCGTGCTCCCCAGAAGATTCAGCGACGCCTCGTTCATCCCGATCACGCCGATCGTCGAGAAGTGATTCCGCCAGTACCCGCCCTCAGCCTCGCGAATCCGGTGGAGGTAGAACTGCGAGTACGGGTAGAGCCCCCCGGCGGTCAGGGATTCCAAGGTTTTCCGCTTGACGGCGAGCGCATCCTTGGCAAGATCCATCAGTCGGCCGAGCCGCGCGAAGAACTCCGGCTCGCCGTTCGCCACGTAGCCGAGCCGAGGGAGATTGATCGTCACAACGCCGATCGAGCCGGTGAGCGGATTCGCCCCGAACAGACCGCCGCCGCGGCTCCGCAGTTCACGGTTGTCAATCCGCAGTCGGCAACACATGCTTCGCGCGTCTTCCGGACGCATGTCGCTCCCGATGAAGTTCGAGAAGTACGGGATCCCATACTTGGCCGCCATCTCCCATACGGGCTCGAGAATCGGATTCTCCCAATCGAAGTCCTCGGTAATGCTGTAGGTCGGGATCGGGAAAGTGAACGGGCGATCCTGCATGTCGCCTTCGAGCATCACCTCCGCGAACGCGCGGTTGAACAGATCCATCTCCGGTTGATGGTCGCCGTAGGTCGTCTGCCCCAGCGCACCGCCGATGATGATCGGCTCGTCCTTCATGTATCGAGGGACCTGGAGGTCGAGAGTCACATTGGTGAACGGCGTCTGAAAGCCGACGCGCGTCGGAACGTTCATGTTGTAGACGAACTCCTGAACGTTCTGTCTCACCTCCTCATAGGAGAGGCCGTCGGCGCGAATGAACGGCGCAAGATACGTGTCGAGATTGGAGAAGGCCTGGGCGCCGGCCGATTCCCCCTGCAGGGTGTAGAGGAAGTTGACGACCTGAAGCAGAGCAACGCGGAAGTGCTTCGCGGGTCGCGACGCAGTCTTCCCGCGGACGCCGCAGAAGCCCCGCAGGAGGAGGTCCCGGAGATCCCACCCGACGCAGTACGCCCCGAGGGTTCCCAGATCGTGGATGTGCATCTCACCGCTCTCATGGGCGCGGCGAATCGGCTCGGAGTAGATTCGATCGAGCCAGTAGCGGGAGATGATCCGGTCGGTAATGTGCGTGTTCAGTCCCTGGAGGGAGAAGGACATGTTGCTGTTCTCGCGCACGCGCCAGTCGAGGTCGTTCAGGTAGTCCTCGACCAGTGGCATCCCCTGCATGAGGCCTCGCATCTCGCGGAGTTCCTCATGTTGCTTGCGGTAGAGGATGTAGGCCTTCGCCTCGCGCGCGAGTCCGCGTTCGATCAGGGTCTCTTCGACGATGTCTTGGATCTCCTCGACCGTCGGGCGCTCCCCCGGGAAGCGCCTGTCGAGGGTTACCTTGACCCGACTTGCGAGAGCTTGTGCAACCGCCTCGTCCGGGTCTCCGACCTCACGCATCGCTTTCCAGATCGCAGCCGTAATCTTCGTTTCGTCGAAGGCAACGCGACGGCCATCGCGCTTGACGATGTACTCCATGGAGTCTCCCCTCATCGTGATCGCAGCGAAAACGGGCCCATCCTAGCATGAAACGCGGGCGAATTCGGACCGCTTCTTCGCCTCTCCCGGGGCCGGGATCCCCTCCAGTACGGACCTACCGCACGTATTTGGAACCGAAGGCGGACAATCGTCACGGGCGCGCGGCCGAATCTGTGTTCCTTTCCACGATCGGACATCGCTGGGGGCTCGTGAACGGGACAAAGGGGGGTTCTTGATTCGCTGAACGACGTTCGCTACCATCATCCGGCCATCCGTTCCGGATGCACCGCAACTTGCACGTGAGTGGCAATCGAAGAGGTGATTGAGATTCCGAACATAGCATCCGCCGCGAAGCGCTTGCGGCAGAGTGAGAAGCGCCGTGGCATGAACCGCTCCAAGAAGGCTGAGATCAAGAGGATCATCAAGGAGATCCGCCGGGCGATCGAGGCCGGAAACAAGAGCGAGGCCGTTGCACTCCTTCCCCGGCTCGCCAAGGCGGCCGACAAGGCGGCGCAGCGACACGCGATCCATCGAAACCGCGCTGCTCGGATCAAGTCCCGCTGGACGAAGAAAGTTCAAGGGCTGTAGGAGGGTCCGATGCGGCAGTTCGATTTTCTCGGTAAGACGAAGTACTTCGTCCCCGTTTCCCTGTTCCTCCTCATTGCGAGCATCGTCCTCCTCGTCCCGGGTGTCCGGGGCTTGAGGTTGGGGATCGACTTCACCGGGGGGATGGAGTTCACGGTGAAGTTCCCGGAACCGGTCGACACCGCCGACGTCCGCACTCTGCTCGCCGACATCGATGCCGGAGACATCGACCTTTCGACGAGCATCATCCAAGATGTCGCCGGGGCAAACACGAAGGTCATCACGACGCAGCTTCTGAACGTCGAGGAGGATCAGCGAACGATCGACCGGATCGAGTCGAGCCTGCGCCGGGAGTTCTCGGTGGAGGGCGACAGCATCGGTCGACGCCTGATCGGCCAGCAGGTGAGCGAAGAGCTCGCACGGAAGGGCTGGCAAGCAATCCTGCTAGCCCTCGTCGCGATCCTCGTCTACATCTCCTGGAGATTCCGTCTCCGCTACGCGATTGGTGCCGTCGCCGCGATCCTGCATGACGTAATCATCGCTCTCGGAATCTTCGCTCTGTTCGGCGTTGAGCTGAACCTCGCTACGATCGCAGGGTTCCTGACGATCGTCGGGTACTCGCTGAACGACACGATCGTCATCTATGACCGAATCCGAGAGAATCTGAAAACCGAGGGACGCCGGCCGATCTTCGATATCATCAACCACAGTGTGAACCAGTCGCTGTCGCGTACGTTGAACACGTCCATCACGACGTTCATTCCGGTCGTCATCCTGTTCCTCTTCGGCGGAAGCGTTCTCCGCGGATTCTCGCTGGCTCTTCTGATCGGCGTAATCGTGGGAACCTACTCGTCGATGTACATCGCCAATCCGATTCTGTACGCCTGGACCGTCAAGGCGGGCGGGCCGAAGAGGAGCTAGCGTTGCAGTCCGTCCTCCGGGAGGGGAGGGAGTGGGGTGTCGCGCTCCGCCCGGAGGAAGATCAGCTCGAAGCGATTCGGAACCGGCTCGGTTGCTCGCAGTCCTTCGCCACGCTCCTCGCTCAACGCGGTGGGTCATCGTGGGAAGCCCTGATCGATTCCGGTGCCCGTAGCATCCACTCCCCTTTCCTCCTTCCGGATATGGAACCGGCCGTTGCACGGCTTCGCCTTGCCATCGAACGGGGCGAACGGGTCTTCATTCACGGCGATTTCGACGTCGACGGGCTCTCAGGGGCCGCCGTCTTGTACCGTGGCTTGCGTCCACTCCTCCCCGAGAACTCGGTGAAAGTCGAGGTGAGCGAGCGTGCTCAAGGCCACGGCATGTCGGCCGCGTTCGTCCTGCGAGCGATCGACGAGAGATTTGGCCTCGTTGTCACGGTCGACTGCGGAATCGGCAATCAAGAAGAGATTGCGCGTCTCGCCGCCGCAGGAATCGACGCGATCGTCACCGATCACCACCTCCCCGTCGGCGATCTGCCGAAGGCGATCGCCGTCGTCGATCCGCACCGCAGCGACAATCGCTATCCGAACAAGAATCTCGCCGGCGTCGGCGTTGCCTATAAGCTGATCTGCGCCCTGTACGAGCGCCTCGAGCGCCCAGCCCCGACCGATCTTCTGGACCTCGTTGCATTCGGAACAATCGCCGATCTCGTCCCGCTGACGTCCGACGGGGAGAGCGAGAACCGTGCCTTCGTCCGCGAGGCGTTCGCCACCCTCGGAGAAGCCAAGGGATCGTCGCTCGGACTACGAACGCTGATGGCCAGGCTCTCGGTCAACCCGAAGAAGGTCAGCGCGTCGGACATCGGATACCTCATCGCACCGAAACTGAACGCGGCGAACAGGGCAGGCGATCCGAAGGTCGCGTTCCTCCTCTTGGTGACGGAAGATCCCGCTCAGGCAGAGTACCTGGCTGAAATCCTCCTCGACTACAACCGCGACCGCGAGATCGCTCAGAATGATCTCCTCGCCCAGGCCGCCGAGATGATCCGATCGGAGGAGCGGGCCCCACGCGAAGATGGGTTCGTCTTCCTCGTCGGCGAGTACTGGAACGAAGGGATTCTCGGCCTCGTCGCCTCCAATCTGGCCGAACGGTATCGCGTCCCGGCGATTGTTCTCTCCAAGGGAGATCGCGTCAGCCGAGGATCGTGCCGAAGCGCCGGAGGTTTCGACGTCAGCGCCTGTCTCGAGGCCCAGACGGACCTCCTCCTTCAGTACGGCGGGCACCGAATGGCGGCCGGCTTCTCGGTCGCGACCGAAGCGCTCTCGCAGCTCGAGGAGCGAATCGAGCGATACGTCGCCGATCATCGATCGGAGATGGCGCCGCTCAGTCCGGAGCAGATCGATGCCGAATCGTCCCTCGCTGAGATCGATGCCCGGCTCCACGCCGACTTGACGTCACTCGCGCCGTTCGGGCCGGGGAATCCACGGCCAATCTTTCTGATCCGCGATTGTTCGTTCGAGGGACTCACACTCGTCGGGAATCGAAAACAGCACCTGAAGGGACTCGTCGCACAGAACGGCATGACGCTCCCTTTCATCGCGTTCCGCATGGGGCGCCACCTCGAAACGTTCGAGGTGGCAGACGACGTCTCTCTCGTCTGCCAAGTCGGATTCGACGACTGGCAAGGGAAGGTTCAGGCGCAGGGAATCGACCTCGTCACCGAAACACCGTCAACGCACTCACCCGCGTCTTAGGAGTACCGACACTTCACCGCCCAGGAGAAGGCAGAGCCTTCTCCCCTAGGCGACCATAGGACGCCCCTTCTCGCTAGGCTCTTGAGGTGCTTCGAGCACTTCCCCATTCGCGAGAAGCTGGAAGCTTCTCGCTAGGCTCTTGAGGTGCTTCGAGCACCTCAAGAGACTCATTTGCCAACGCAGAACCGGGCGAAGACCGCATCGAGGATCGACTCGGCAACGTCGATCCCCTGAAGCTCCCCCGCCGTCCGATAGGCGCGTCGAAGCTCTTCGGCAACCATGTCTGGAGGACTTCCGTCAGCCATGGCGGATGAGGCTGCGGTCAGCTCATCGTTCATCCGCCGCAGCAGATCTCTCTCCCATTGGTCGAGGGTGAGAACCGAGCTTCGCGCCGGGATACGGCCGCCAAGGAGGAGGTCGAGAAGGGCCGTCCGTAGCGCTTCGAGGTTCTTCCCACCCTGGGCCGAGAGCCGGACCGTCGCTGCCCACGGTCCGACCGGGACGTTCCCAAGTCGTCCGGGGAGGTCAGTTTTGTTGACGACGACCACCACCGGGATCTCCCACTCCCTCCCGATTAGCCGCCGGTCCTCGTCGGTCAGCGGCTCGCTCGCGTCGATCGTCAACAAGGCCAGGTCAGCTCTGGCAACCGCGCGTTCGGTCTTCCGGACACCTTCCGCCTCCACCGGGTCGCCCGGCTCCCTCCATCCTGCCGTGTCAATCAGGCGGACCGGGACGCCGCCGATCGCTGCGATCTCCTCGATCGTGTCCCGTGTCGTCCCAGGAATCGGCGTGACGATCGCGCGATCTTCGGCGAGGAGCGCGTTCAGCAGCGTCGACTTCCCAACGTTCGGGCGGCCGACGATCGCGACGGTCAAACCTTCCCGGAGGATCCTTCCCTGTTCGGCGCGTCCGAGAAGATCCGAGACACGCCTCAGGAGATCGGCCACGTCGGCGGACGCCTCGTCCACTACGACATCGAGATCGGGAAAATCGATCTCAACTTCGATTCCCGCCAGAACCTCGGCGAGCGCCTCCCGAATCCCGCGAATCGCACCTGAGAATCGACCGCCGAGTCGATCGACGGCCGCTTCGAGCCCAAGGGCCGTCTGCGCGCGAACGACGTCCAAGACGGCCTTCGCTTGATCGAGCGAGATCCGTCCGTTCAGGAAGGCGCGCTGGGTGAACTCGCCCCGTTCGGCAAGGCGCGCACCGCCAGCGAGAACCGCGTCGAGGATGGAACGTGACGCGACAATTCCTCCGTGGCAATTGATCTCCACGACATCTTCTCGCGTGTACGTTCTCGGGGCGCGCATCACGGAGACGAGAGCCTCATCGATCGGCCGGCCGTCGTGGACGACCCTCCCGTAGTGAAGGCGATGGCTCGGCGAATCCGCGAGGTCTCGGCCGTCGGCCGCGTCGAAGATCTGCTCGACGATCCCGATCGCATCCGGGCCGCTCAGCCGCACGATGCCGATCCCCCCGTCGCCGATCGGGGTGGAGATTGCGGCGATGGTGTCGTCCAACATGGCGTTCACACGTCGTCTGGCTCGATCACCACGCGACGACCCTCGCCGTCGCCGACACTGAACGTTCGGACTCCCGGGAAGTTGGCGAGCGCGACGTGGATCGTCCGTCGTTCGTGCGACGGCATCGCGTTCAGGCGAACGCGTTTGCGATCTCTCGCAACCGACTCGGCCGTCGAGAGGGCGAATCGGATCAGCTCGGCACGGCGGCGCTTCACCGCGCCGTTGGCGTCGAGAACGATTTCGACTTCCTGACTCGACCTTCGTCGCAGAGACCCGCGGAGCAGGTGCTCGAGCGCGGTCAGGATCGGTCGTTCCTCGGGAAGGGAGAACATGCTCCCGACGAGGTTGACGTAGAGTCCGTCAGAGACGTCTTCCTCAATCTCGAAGGTGACGTCTTCCTCGAGGATCTCCAGAAGCCGTTCGAGGTAGGCCTCAACCTCCGTCTTCAGCTCCGGCATCCGCTTCTCCCGTCTCATCGTCGCTTTCAGCCTCATCCTCTTCAGTGGAGGCGAGCCGCACCGCATCGGCGTTGGCCATCTCGCGATTGACGATCGCCTGCTGGGCGACTTGGGCACCCGTGGTCAGGAGGTAGTAGAGCCAGAGTCCCGCGGGGAATCTCCACAGCAGGACGGCCATGATCAGCGGGAAGATGTAGCCGAAGTACTTCTGGCTCCCCGACGACTCTCCGAGTTTCGGCGTCATCAGCCATTGCTGAACGAGCATGATGCCCGTCGTCAGGATCACGAGGATGAAGAACGGATCGTGCATCGAAAGGTCCGGAATCCACAGGAAGCCGGGTGAGACGTGAATCAGCTCAGCGGAGTAGAGGATTGCACGCCAGATCAGAATCAGAATCGGCAACTGCACCAGGAGGGGGAGGCACCCGCTCATCGGGTTCACGCCCTCTTTTCGATACAGCTCCATGACCTTCTGCTGTTGGAGTTGCTTGTCGTCCTTGAAGCGCTCCTGGACGCGCTTCATCTTCGGCTGGAGCTTCTGCATCTTCGCCATCGAGTGGTACTGCTTCCGCATCAGCGGGAAGAGGACGATGCGCGTCAGCAGCGTGAACAGGATGATTGCCCAGCCGTAGTTCCCGGTTGCGCGATAGAGCATGTTGAGGAACTGGATGACCGGGATCATCAGCCGCGCTCCGATACCAGGCTCGTCGAGTGGAGAGAGTCCGGCCTCCTCCATCAGGAGAAAGCGCCGGCGCCCCCCGTAGAGGGAGTAGTCGAAGCGCGTCGTCCCCTGCGGAACGCTCATCGACACGCCGAATCTGCGGCTTCCGGATGGGGTCCCCTCCACCATCGCCGTCGCCGTGGTCCCTTCACCGGGTGAGAGGAAGAAGACGATCGACTTACTCATGAGGCCGATCCCGTCGAACGAGAAGTACGAACCAGCGGCGAGGAGGTCGGTCCCCGGCTTCCCGTCGAACAAATAATGGAGCGCGGGGGCTCCTTCCCGCGGAATCTGGTTGCCGAGAAGCATGGAAAGGTCCAATGGATCCTGCGATCGATTCTCGACGATCAGCTGGAGATCAAAGGTGTAGATCGATGCATCGTGGATCGTGTATCGCTTGGTCACGGTGGCGTCGCCGAACTCGCCAACGAGCGTGATCTCGAGCACGCCGTCTTCGAGCATCGTCGGCTCCTGTAACGTGTAGAGCCCCTCGGTGATCCCCTCTTGTCTCAATGTGAAGGGGAACTCGGCTTCGGCGACGTATTGCCTCGCCAGCGTCTCGGGATCCGTCTTCGTTCCGGGGACCAACTCGTCGACCGTCGACCCGTACGGCGCGAACGTGAGGAAGAGGCTCTTCATCACCCCGCCTTCTTCCGAGAAGATGTAGTCTGCGAGGGAAGTAGAGACCATGACCTCGCGAACCCCGTCTCGTTCGACGATCTTGTAGCTGACTCCTCGATCGGCCGCGGCGACCGTCACGGCGGCACAGAGAAGGAGTCCGAGCAGGCAAATGGCGATACGGCGATTTCCCACGATGACCTCCTGAGCGGAAAGGGTATCGCCCAGCGTAGGACCACGCAAATCCGTTGAACAGGGCATTCCGATGCGATACACTCCGCCGCCGATGTTCACCGGGATCGTACAAGGTGTCGGAAAACTGCGGGGTCTGAGCCGCGAACAGGCCGAGATCTCGGTCCCGAGCGGATGGCTGGAACGCCTCCAGCCGGGAGCGAGCGTGGCCGTGAACGGCGTCTGTCTTACCGTTGCGTCGCTCTCCGCCGATGCGTTTCGCGCGAGCGTGTCGACGGAAACGTCATCTCGAACCACGTTCGGGACGACACACGTCGGAGCGCGTGTGAACCTCGAACTGCCGGTCACGCCGAACAGCGGTCTCGACGGGCACCTCGTCCTCGGACACGTCGATGCGGTCGGCACGATCAAGGGCCTCTTCCGGGAAGGCGACGGGTGGGTGTTGGTCGTCGGCTACCCGCCGGCGTTTTGCCCCTACGTCGCTGAGAAGGCCTCGATCGCAGTGGACGGAATCAGCCTAACTCCGTACGGGCTTGAGGGCGCGACGTTTCGCTGCGCCGTGATCCCGGAGACCTACGAGAAGACGACGCTAAAAGGTCGTCGAACCGGGGATCTTGTGAACCTCGAGTTCGATGTCCTGGCGAAGTATGTAGAGAGGATGGTACGCGGTGTTCACCACGATTGAAGAGGCAATCCGGCGGTATCGAGACGGAGAAATGCTGATCCTGGTCGACGATGAGAATCGGGAGAACGAAGGGGACTTCGTCATCGCCGCCGAGCACGCCGACGCGAAAACCATCAACTTCATGATCACCCGAGGTCGCGGCCTCGTTTGTACACCGATCACCGAGGCTCGCGCACGCACGCTCGGCCTGTCTCCGATGTGTCCGGAAAACACGGCCCTTCATGGGACGCACTTCACGATCTCGGTCGACGCGCGAGACGGGATCACGACCGGCATCTCGGCCTACGACCGGGCGAAGACGATCCGCCTGATGGTGAACGATGCAACAACGCCCGAGGAGC